>Ga0247808_10000936_pt1 | contig 14126 bp, 14 predicted proteins | sample UWRJL089202R1_FD_179914 | JGI IMG/M metagenome (GOLD analysis project Ga0247808, IMG submission 179914) | Plant litter microbial communities from Arlington Agricultural Research Station in Wisconsin, United States - UWRJ-L089-202R-1 | ecosystem: Environmental > Terrestrial > Plant litter >... | reverse complement strand
TGCTTACAAAGAAGCGTTTCAAAAAAATAAAGTGAAAGTAGAAGATCTAGCCGAAGCCGGCGATCAGCAATCAGTAGAGCAGGCGGATAAAATCGTTGAATCTGAAGTAAAGTCAGCCGACAAAAGTGGAAACGATGACTATATCGTCGATGCCAATCTATCCAAGGCGGAATTATTGATTAACACTGGACGTAGCCAAGAAGCTATCGATGATGTGTTGTTGCCACTCCTTGAAAAATATGGAAATAATGAAAAGTATAAATACCAAATTTATAGCTTACTGAGTTGGGCGTATCGTCAAATAGGCAATGTGTCTAAGTCGGAAGAATATTACGATAAAATACCAGATCAGGGTTGGAACTAATGACGATTCGTTTTCAAACACTCTCACTGCGCTTTGTCGCTATTTTGGTGTTCAGCCTTTTAGCAATACTCGGTATGCCTCGGTTTGTATCAGCTGAAGCGGGCTCTGGTGGTGGTGGTGGATCTGAAGGGTGCTCGCAGTATCAGTACAGCACCTGTTACGGTGCGGTGTGGCGTTACTATCAATCAACATCTAACTCATTTCCAATCAAGAACGTTGGGGCGGGCTACACCTACGTCACAAACTGTGGATCGACTGGTGGATTCTTCGCCTACGTCCTTCCTCAAAAAGCCGGTGGCGGTGGTACGCGCTCATGGGTAATCGGTCCGGCTGATGGCAATTCTGGAAACAGAAGTGTCTACTTTGGTGGTTGGACGAAATATCGCGGTGGTGATGGATCGGGCACTGCGCCTACTAACCCAACCTCAGGTGATTATGGTTGGTATGATGTTCGGGCTGCCTTCGAGCAGACAGTCGCGCTTGGTCAAGGAAACGGCTACCAATGGAATGGAAGTAGTACACTCGGGTGGTTTTGCTACCGAGGGACAAGTTTTAATTTGACTCCTAGCATCACAGGAAGCCCTAAGGATATTGATGGTAGTACTAATGAAGTTCAGCTTATTCCGACTGTTGCCAACGCCGGACCAACCGGGAGCAGTAACGTTGAGTGGCGCGTCACAACATTTAGGCTTGCCCCAGGTGTTGCAGAGCCAGTAGGTGGGACAGGTAGCGGAGTTCCGGCTTCGTATTACGGGAATAGTGCAACCGACATTAAATCAGGTACTCGACAATTCCCGAGAAATACGACAAACCTCCAAAACGAACTCGCAAGACAGGCGATAGGCGATTATCCAGTCGGGACGAAAATTTGTTATGGGCTGTCAGTGCGCCCCTATAGCCACACCACTGGCAACTGGCGTTACAGCAAGCCGTTTTGTATTATCGTTACCAAAAAACCAAAGTTTCAAGTACTAGGAAGCGATGTGCTTGTCGGACGACCATTCCCTGGTGCTGTCGCGCAAGTATCCAAGATTACCGCAGGAGAAACGAATCAAATCAGCAGAACCTACGGTTCATGGGTTGAATACGCTGCAGTGGCAACGGGTACGATTACAGGATTTGCCTCAGCTTCTGGATACGCCGGTGGCGTGCCGCGAACTACAGATTGTGGCGTTGCCTTTTTGACACTCGCCAACACTTCAGCCGCAAGCCCTAGCCGATGTTCGAGCACGAGCAGTCTTGGTAGTTTTGATACAAAGAAGACAATTCCTGATATTGCATCTCGTTTCTCGACAAGCTCAACAACAACCAAACTTACTGGTGCTGTTGATCTTGGCGGATCTAACCGGCAGGGGATTTACACAATAGATGATAACGCGGCTTCGATTGATCTCAGTGCTACAACGCTCAAAAGCGGGCAATGGGTAGTTATTAACGCTCCGACTAAAACAGTAAACATTACTGGCGACATCAAATACACCGATGGCGTCCTTAATGCACCGAGTGATATCCCACAACTTGTTATTATCGCCAACAGAATTAATATTCGCAGTAGCGTCGCGAGAGTCGATGCCTGGCTCGTCGCCAAGGGGACTGAAGGACTGATTAATACTTGCCGAGATGCTGCCGATAACGCCGACCTTATTAGTTTGTCATCGACGATGTGTGCTGTTCAATTGACAGTGAACGGTCCCGTTATGGCTAAGAAACTGGTCCTTAATCGCACAAGCGGCGCCGGAGCAGGTACTGCAGCCGGAACTCCGGGTGAGATATTCAACCTTCGTCCAGACGCCTATATATGGGCTGCTACGAGGGCGTCAACGACCGGTCGTGTGCAGACTGTATACACTCAAGAACTTCCGCCACGCTTTTAGTGTAAATCACCTTGCTTTTACGCTTATGCTTTCGTTATAATGAGGGACAATATGGCATTACGTGGTGCGGGCGACTTCTTTGCTCTAGATATCGGTACAAATGCTGTGCGAGTGGTACAGCTTTCTTCGACAGGTGCCGATAGCTGGTCACTGTCTCATTTTGGCTACGCTCCGCTTGATGAAAAGACAAGCAGCAGCGCTTCACCTGAAAGCCAACGACGTCTTGGTGAAGTGATTATGACTGCTATCGGTCAGAGTGGTATCAAGGCAAAGAACGTTGTTATCGGCCTTCCTTCAAGCAAGACATTTACAACGGTGATCGAAGTACCGGTCATGCCGGAAGCTGAGCTAAAGAGCACACTCAAATACCAAGTTGACCAATATATCCCAATGGCGGTGAACGAAGCGAAGGTAGACTGGGCACTGCTTGGTATTTCTCTCCATGATCCAAAGCAACAGGAAGTCTTGCTTGCAAGTACCTCAAACGCTTATGCCGAAGAGCGACTCGAATTTATCGAAGGCCTTGGTTTCAACGTCATTGGTGCCGAGCCAGACCCACTTGCGATGGTTCGTTCATTACTTCCTGCCGGTGTTCCTGATGCACGTTTGATTATCGATGTCGGTGAACAATCAACTGACCTAGCGATTACCTTTGGCGGGAGCCCACGACTTGTTCGTACTATCCCTATGGGTGTGCGTTCATTGATCAAGGCGGCAGTTCAAAACCTTAACGTTCAGGAAGACCAGGCACGACAATTCATCTTGAAGTTCGGTCTTGCACCAGACCGCCTTGAAGGCCAAGTCTACCGCGCTATCGAGTCGACACTTGAGAGCTTTGCGGCTGAACTGACAAAATCTATAAAGTTCTTCCAAACTCGTTATCCAAATACACCTGTTGGCGGCATCTTGCTATCAGGCTTTAGCGCAATTGTTCCGCAGTTCGGCAATTATGTGACAGCAAAGACGGGGATTCCTTCAACAGTTGCCAACCCATGGCAGCGCGTGAGTGTATCGCAACAAGATCAACAGCAGCTGATGACTGTTGCGTCAGAGTTCGCTACGGTGATAGGCCTTGCGCAGAGGACTAACAAGCTATGATTGAAGTCAACCTTGTCCCCGATGTAAAACAAGAGCTGATCCGCGCAGAGCGCATCAGGGCTGTCGTTATTTCGACCTCTATCCTTGTTGGTATTATTGCTATCGCCGTTGTTGTGATGCTGTCTGTCTATGTCTTCGGCGTACAAACGGTTCGTAGCGCTCTTGATGATGAAGCAATTAAAAAGGGAAGTCAGCAGCTATCTGAAGTCGAAGATCTATCAAAGGTTCTGACAATTCAAAATCAGCTAACAAAGATCTCTGCGCTTAACGATGCCAAAAAGATCGACTCACGACTCTTTGACATGCTCCTCGCGATCCTCCCAGTTGAAGAAAACCAAGTACAGGTGTCGGGTGTATCGATCGATGCAGCAACAAGCAAAATTTCAATTGAAGGACAAACTTCTGGGTATGACTCTCTCGAAATCTTTAAAAAGACAATCAAGAATGCTCAAGTTGTCTACAAACAAGATGACCAAGAGCAAACGATTGCACTTGCTAGCGATATCAATACAGCAGATGTGAGTTTTGGTGAAAATAGCTCTGGCAACAAAGTCCTCCGATTCACAATGAGCTTTACCTACGTCGAAGAATTGTTCTCATCAAAGATACCTACGATTACCTTCAAGATTACTGGACAGGGTAACGCTACCGACTCATACATTGGTGTTCCGCGAAGTATTTTCACCGATAAAGCAACAGATTTGGAAACTAATTAATCATGGACCAAAAAGATACAGCCCTACGAAAACGAACGCAAATCCGTAAAACAAATCGGATGATGTTGCTTTGGATTGCTATCGCTTCAGTGGTCGTCGGAAGCGCACTTGTCGTTTCCTTCTTCCTTGTCCAAAAACTCTTCTTTAACGAACGAGTACTCGGCGAAAAAGAAAAGACAATGAGTACGCTCGAAAATAACAACAAGGCAATCCCTGATCTTAAAGATCAAATTCGGGTACTTGATACTAATGCTGCACTCGCAACGGTAAAAGCGAACCCTAATGACCAAGCACTTCAAGTAATTCTTGATGCATTGCCATCAGACGCTAACTCACTGGCCCTTGGTTCATCGCTTCAGTACAAATTGCTTGCCGGTATCCCAAACCTCTCAATCGAGTCGCTTCAAGTTGATCCCGTTATCGGTGTCGAAGTATCAGGCGACGCTGCGGTAGAGGACGCATCTCAGAATTCTGTCAGTAGCAATCAGATTACTTTCCAGTTCTCAGTCACTGGTGATCAAGCAGCACTCAAACAAGTGTTGACCAACCTCGAGCGATCGATTCGTGCAATTGATATTACGTCACTGCGTATCGAGAACCAAGGAGCCTTACAGCTCATGAGCGTACAGGGACGAGCATTCTACGAACCTGCTAAATCAGTCGAACTCTACGACAAGGCGGTGAAATAATGAAACGTACTGATATCGCAATGATCGTTCTTATCGCCTCTGTTGGTGTTGTGGTTGCCTTCTTTGTGACACAGGCCATCCTGGGCAGTCCGAGTGATGAAACGGTCAACGTAAAGACTATTGATGCAATTAGTGCTGATATCGAAGAGCCTAATGAAGCCATCTTCAATGTTAATGCTATCAACCCAACGTGGGGTATTCGGGTTGGTTCTGAAACTGCCGAAACAACCGCACCAACAACCCCACCGACGGGAGAGTAGGGTCTATGGCACTTCTTACTGACGACATCCAAGATAAACTGGTGAAACTTCTTGTTGACGAAGGTCTGGTGACGAGTGATGTTCTTAAAGCCGCGCAGGCGAGCGCCACTCAAACGAGTAAGCCGCTGTTCAGTGTTTTAACCGACCAAGCAATCGTCGATGACGAACTATTAACGCATGCAATCGCGCAAGTTTCGGGCGTTCCGTATGTCAATCTTACGAACACATTAATTGATCAAAATATCCTGACGCTGTTGCCTGAGGATATCGCCGAGCGATTTATGGCAGTGCCACTTGCAGAAGTCCAGAATCGCCTCGCCGTTGCGATGATCGACGCTAACAACGTCCAGGCAGTTGACTACCTTGCTAACCGTATCCAACGTCCACTCAAGGTGTTTATGGCATCAGAGGCGGGTGTTCGTCACGTCCTTGATCAATACCGTACCGACCTTTCAAGCGTCGACAAGGCTGCCGAGTTTTCTCAAGAAGAAGCCAAGGCCGAAGAGGCGAGTGATGTTAAAACAATTGTTCAAGATTCGCCGATCTCACAGGCCCTTAGTAAGATTCTTGAATACGCAATTAAATCTCGTGCCAGTGATATTCACGTCGAACCACTTGAGGGATCCCTCAAGATTCGTTGTCGTGTTGACGGTGTGCTACGTGAAATTATGCAGCTTCCAAAAAGTATCGAGCCGGCCCTTGTTAGTCGGGTAAAAATCCTTGCCAACCTCAAGATCGACGAACACCGTGTCCCTCAAGACGGTCAGTTTACCGTCAAGATTGCCAACAAAGAAGTCGACCTTCGTATCGCCATTAGCCCAGTTGTTTGGGGTGAGCAGATTGTTATTCGTCTCCTTGATAAATCAGGTAACTCATTCGATATTGAAGAGATGGGCTACGCCGGACGAGCACTCCGCGTGATTCGTCACGGGGTGAAGCGACCAAACGGAATGGTGCTTACCTCTGGACCAACGGGTAGTGGTAAGTCGACAAGTCTCTATGCGCTTATTAAAGAAATCAAAAACGATACGGTCAATATCGTCACTCTCGAAGACCCTGTTGAGTACAAGATGGACGGAGTAAACCAGATCCAGGTGAATGCCGAAGTTGGACTAACGTTTGCTAACGGTCTTCGTTCAATCCTTCGTCAAGACCCCGATGTCGTGATGGTGGGGGAGATCCGTGACTCAGAAACTGCGCAGCTCGCTGTGCAGGCTGCCCTGACGGGACACCTTGTGTTCAGTACTCTCCACACAAACTCAGCAGCCGGAGTGTTGCCGCGTCTGCTCGATATGAACATCGAACCTTTCCTTATCGCCAGTACCGTCAATACAATTATCGGTCAGCGCCTTGTCCGTCGTGTTGCAAACAAACGTGAGACCTACCAGTCATCGCCAATTGAAACACAGAACATTATGGCGACAATCGGACATCTGTTGCCCAAAACCCCCGAAGACGTCGCAAGGGTATCGCAAGATTTAGGCTATAAAGATCTTCCCTTGGCAGGCCAAAGCGCTTATACTTTGGTAAGAGGTATTGATAGCCCTCAGACACCGCATGGATATAGTGGACGAGCTGGTATCTACGAGGTGATGGATGTGAACACTGAGATTCAGAATATGATCATTTCACACTCAACCAGTTCAGAAATTCAACGCGTCGCCGTTTCTCAGGGAATGATTACGATGCGCCAAGACGGCTATCTGAAAGCGCTATCAGGAATAACAACAATTGAAGAAGTGAATCGCGTCACGTCAGATACGGCGTAAGAGGGTGGAGAATATGCAGAACCAACAACTGAGAATCGAAGTGTTACTCGAAGAAGTCGTGCGCCGACGCGCATCTGACCTTCACTTACAGGTGGGATTACCGCCAATGCTGCGTATTGATGGGGCACTTGTTCCTGTCGCTGGATTTAACCCGCTTGATGAAGCGGCTGTCGAGACATTGATCTTTGCAATCCTTGACCAAGACCAACGCCAAATCCTTCTCAAGGATAAAGAATTCGACTTTAGCTTCGCCTTTGGAACACTCGGACGCTTCCGTGTGAACGCGTTCCACGAACGCGGCAACCTTGCCGGCGCCCTTCGTCTGATTCCAAATGAAATCAAATCAATCAGCGAACTCGGACTTCCGAACGTCGTCCTTGGATTTGCTGATTTCCCGCGTGGACTGGTACTCATTACCGGCCCAACTGGATCGGGTAAGTCAACAACGCTTGCGGCACTTGTCGACAAGATTAACACCGAAAAATCTCAGCATATTATTACTATCGAAGACCCGATCGAGTTTACTCACAAGTCTAAAAAATCAGTTGTTGTACAGCGTGAAGTACACTATGACACCTATAGCTTCTCAGCGGCGCTTCGTTCAAGTCTCCGCCAAGACCCTGATGTTGTCCTTATTGGTGAGATGCGTGACCTCGAGACTATCTCGGCGGCTATTACGATTGCCGAAACCGGACACCTTGTCTTTGCGACACTACACACAAACAGTGCAGCGCAATCGATCGACCGTATGATCGACGTCTTCCCGCCGCACCAACAACCACAGATTCGTGCACAGCTTTCAAATATCCTTATGGCGATTTGTTCACAGCGCTTGGTGCCAACAATTGGCGGTGGGCGAGTAGCGGCTGCAGAAATTCTTGTTGCCAACCCTGCGGTTCGTAACATTATCCGTGAAGGAAAAGCGCACCAACTTGATGCGATTATCCAAACTGGTGCTGAAGTGGGGATGCAAACAATGGACCGCACACTCGTCAGCCTTGTACAAAGCGGTACGATTACGTACGACAACGCTCGTGAATGTGCCGTTGACCTTACTGAATTCGAAAGGCTAATGAGAGGCTAACGTGAAAAAGTTTGCTTACGAAGCGCGCGATCAAGCGACTAACAAAATCGTCAAGGCGACACTTCAAGCTGAGTCAGAAACTTCAGCTGCTCGTTTGCTTATTAAACAGGGCTTCGTTCCACTTTCAATCCACGAACAAATCGGTGACGGTAGTTTCTTCGCACGTTTGACTGGGCGGATTACGACAAAAGATAAAGTTGTCTTTACTCGTCAGCTCGCAACCCTTATTGGTGCCGGACTGCCACTCAGTCAAAGTCTTCACACGGTGCTCGAACAGACGCAAAACAAACAACTGCAATCAATCGTCCAAGATATCTCGGCTTCGGTTGAAGGTGGTAAATCACTATCTGATTCATTCGCCAAGCACCAAGGCGTCTTTAACGAAGTCTTTATTTCATTGATCGCAGCCGGTGAGTTGTCAGGTACGCTCGATGCCTCACTGACGCGTGTGGCGAACCAACAAGAAAAAGATGCGGCCATCGCCGGTAAGATTAAAGGTGCGTTGACGTATCCAGTTATTGTCCTCGTCGTTATCTTCGGCGTGATGGCATTTATGCTCTTTACTGTCGTCCCTCAAGTTGAAAAGCTCTACAAGGACCTTGATAAGGCGTTGCCATGGATTACTCAGATCATGGTAACGGCTGCTAACTTCCTCCAGAGTTTCTGGTGGCTTGTGATCATCGCTGCTGTTATCGGTGGCTACTTCCTTCGTCAGTACATGAAGACGGAAGCGGGGATTAAACTTGCAGATACTATTAAACTGCGTGTTCCATTGTTTGGCCCGATGTTCCAAAAGCTCTACATGGCGCGGTTTGCGCGAACCGGACAGACACTCCTTAGTACTGGAGTCAGCATGATCGATATGTTGAAAGTAACCGGTCACGCTATCAATAACACATTGATCGAAGCGAGCATTGTTCGAGCAACCGACAAGGTCCAATCGGGTAAGGCATTATCAGCTGCCCTCGAAGCTGAGAATACCATCACTCCGTTGGTTCCGCAGATGATTAAGATTGGTGAACAATCTGGTCGTATCGATGAAATGATGGGCAAGGTTGCTCAGATCTACGAAGATGAACTCGACGAGCAGATTCGGACGATTTCAACAGCAATCGAGCCGATCCTCATGGTTGTCCTTGCAGTAGTTGCCGGGGGAATGGTGGGTGCAGTCCTGCTTCCAATCTACGGATTAGTAAACGGTATCAACGTCGGTTAAAATGCTAGACAATTTGTAGCCGCTAGGCTACTATTAAACGTAAGCAGTATAAACTGTTCATACGAAAGGTGGAAAAAGTTCCTATGAACGTTCAACAAAAAGCAAAAGGGTTTACCATTATCGAAGTCGTGCTGGTACTCGCGATTGCTGGTCTTATCTTCTTAATGGTATTTATCGCGTTGCCTGCATTGCAACGCAGCCAGCGTGACTCAGCACGCAAGAACGAAGTCAGCGCAGTCGGCTCGGCTATCGGTACGTACATGAGTAACAACCGTAACGCGCAACCAACCGCAACGAAGATCATGGAGTACATCACAGGTACTACCGGCTCAACAACTCTTGAGAGCGGAACCAAAGTAATCGTTGCCGCAACATCGTATGCTAACGGTGGTTCAGCGACGCGTAACCTTACGGCAGCACTCGGGCAATCGGGTACAACCGCAACAACACTTTATGATGATGAAATCAAAGTATGGTTCGGTTTCAAATGTGGAACTTCAAACAACCAAGTAGTGAAGGGAACCACAAAGCAAGCAGCAATCACGGTAGCTGTTGAAAGTGGTCCGGCTAACGGTAGTCCTTACTGTCAGACTAACTAGTCTGCGCATCTCAAAAAGCCCCTCCGGGGGCTTTTTTTGTTTTCAGTGACAATCGTTGCTATGATAGTGCTTATGGAATTTGTCATTTATATCGCACTCGTCCTTGCGGGTGTTGCACTCGGGAGCTTTGCAGGAGCAACTGTCTGGCGTCTACGAGCTCGTCAGTTAAAACAGGACAAGAAAGACGGCGAACATGTCAACGCACGTGAATACAAGAAGCTAGAGCCGCTTATGAAGGCCAAGGTGGCGACTGATCGTTCACGCTGCCTTCACTGTTCATACACGTTGAAGTGGTACGATCTTATCCCAGTGATTAGTTGGTTAACACTCAGAGGGAAGTGTCGCAACTGCCGGAAGCCTATTGGTAAGTTCGAGCTACTGATTGAATTAGGTGTTGCTGCGTTCTTCGTGGTGTCGTATGTACTGTGGCCGTTTGCTTTTGAAAGTAATCTCGAGATTGCTCGGTTTATTGTCTGGCTTGCTGCCGGGGTGGTACTGGCGATTCTCTTTGCCTACGATACAAAGTGGTTTTTGCTCCCCGACAAGGCGACGATAGTGCTAGCAGTCTTAGGTGTTATCACCGTTGCTATTGCTGCAACTCAATCGGGCAATCCGGTTGGAACGATTCTCAGCGCTCTTGGGGCTGTGGCGATCCTTGGCGGACTGTATTTGATACTTAATATAGCGTCAGGTGGCCGTTGGGTAGGGCTTGGCGATGCAAAACTTGGTGCAGGATTGGCGTTACTGCTGATTGATTGGCAGCTTGCATTGGTCGCATTATTCCTTGCAAACTTTATCGGGTGTCTCATTGTTATACCGTTACTGTTGAGTAAAAAATTACAGCGTGATTCTCGGATTCCATTCGGTCCGTTGTTGATTGTAGGGACAGTAGTGACACAGTTTATTGGCGGTGCGATTATCACTGCATATTTCAGTACACTCATCTAACACGTTCACAGTAGTGCTTATGCTATAATGAAGCTCAAATGGGCAAGCAAACTGGCGGCTTTACGATTATCGAAACAATGCTGTTCTTGGGGATCAGTGGTATTTTGATTGTCGGCCTGCTTGCAGGGACTGGTGTGACTATCGGTATTCAACGCTATCGTGATGCTGTTGAGACATTCAAATCATTCATGCAGGAGCAATATAGCGAGCTGTCGAGTGTCCGTAATGATCGTGATAAGGGATGGACCTGCGACCAAAATGCGGCAACTATTGAAACGGCAAGTGCTAATGATGGCACGACGCCTGGTCAAAGCGAATGTATGTTTGTTGGTCGGTATGTCAGTATTACCGATGACAAGATAGTTGCTTATAGTGTGACGGCGCGTGAAATTACAAATCCGATGAACCTTGCGCCAAATGACACGGCTATTGATAAGCTTGCAAAGAAATTTAATTTTAATATCGCCTCGGGTACTCAAGATGAATCAACACTAGAGTGGGGAGCGCGTATTGCGTGGCCACAACGAGGGAAAGATTCTCGACCCGAAGGTACCTCTCGTTCAATTGCTTTCCTTTTCCTTCGATCACCTGAATCAGGTGAGATCTATACATTTAACAGCAGTGCTGCGCCGGCCACTGTCACACCGTCAACACTACGTGCAATGATCGTCAACGGACTCGGTGACCCGGGTCAAGAAGAGCGAACACTGTGTATCGATTCAAATGGTTCAGTGCTTGGTGCTGATCAATCAGTATTTGTATACGCTGCGGCATCCGGACCAAGCTCGGTTGAAACTCGTTCTGATGATTATATTGATGGACTCGATGGCAGAGTAGATGGGGTGGCACCGGTAACATGTCAGGTATAAGAAAAAACAGTCGTACACGCGGAGACACACTCATTGAAGTGTTATTTGCTGTCAGTGTATTTAGCATGGTGATTGTTGGATCGCTCGCAATTATGAATCAAGGGACAGCAGCATCACAGCGATCTCTCGATATTACATTGGTCCGCCAACAAGTTGACGCGCAGGCGGAGACGCTGCGGTTCATGCACGATTCTTACGTTAACGTTTATCGGCCGGATCTTGATCTGAGCGCCAGTGCGACGCCGGCAGGTGAGTGGTTCAAGATGCGACGTGATGTTCGGGCTCTTGCGGCGACAACCACTTCGGATTTCAATGTTGGCCAAACCTGCCCAGAGATACACCCGACGGGATCATTCGTCCTTGATCCATTGAATGTCGTGTATTACAAAGCGACGTCGTCGATGAAGCTTGCGCCGACGTATGCGAGGGTTTCGTATACAGGGGTGAATAAAGATGTCTTTAACGCCGCAGAAGGCATATGGGTAGAAGCGCTCCAATCGTCACAAGGCTACGTTGATTTTCATATTCGCGCGTGTTGGGACAGCCAAGGATTGAGCGTGCCGATGACGATCGGAACGATTGTGAGGTTATATGATCCAAAGAGCTAAACAACGATCAAACCAACAGGGATTTACCCTGATTGAACTCGTTCTGGCGATGTCGTTTATCGCTGTGCTACTGCTTGCTATCGCCATGACAATTATTCAAGTTGGAAACATTTACAACCGTGGTATGACTGTCAAAGAGGTGAACCAAGCAGGCCGAGCTATCGGTGTAGAATTTGGTCGCGATTTTACTGCCAGTGAAGCATTCTCGCTTGATCCGGCAGCTCGTCGCTACGTCACTACTCGTGCAACCGGTGGGCAATTATGTATGGGACAGTATAGTTATATCTGGAACTACGGTAAAGCGATTACTCCGAATGCAACAAATCTTGCCAAGCTCGCTAACGGCACTGCCGTGCGATTCGTGAGGGTGAGTGATAACGGGGGACGCTACTGTCTTGATGCAAACGCCTACAGAACGATTCTTGATACCGACACGCCAAAAGAATTGTTAAAAGTCGGTGACCGAACATTATCGATACACCAGTTCGCAGTAAAATCTGGGCCGAATGCCTTTGATAGCGGCACAGGACAACGACTTTACAATGTTACCTATACTATTGGTACGAGTGATATTGCTGCACTTGATGCGACCCAGTCAGCCTGTAAAGCACCTGGTGAAGATGGATCTGATCTGGCATATTGTTCAATTCAGGAATTTGTACTTGTCTTAAGGGCAGGGAATAGGGTTAACTAGACAGTATGAAAACCACAAGCACAATGCGTCGTCAGTCCGGAGCCGTTTCCTTGTTTGTGGTATTGTTCGCGACACTTTTGATTACCGTCGTGACCGTGAGCTTCTTGCGATTGATGATCAAAGATCAAAATCAGGCGAGTAACGCCGATCTTTCGCAGAGCGCCTATGACTCGTCTATGGCAGGAGTTGAGGACGCCAAGCGTGCACTCATTAACTTCCAACAACAATGCCAAACCCAAGGTGCTGCTGCCTGTAATCTGCTTGCTTCGCAAATAAGTGCTGCCGATTGTAACGACGCACTGCGTATCGATAGTATTGTTACTGATCCGGAAGGGGAGGTGTCGATTCAACAGTCGAGCAATGGAACTCGAGATTCAAAACTCGACCAAGCTTACACCTGTGTAAAAATTGCCCTCGATACCGAAGATTATCTGGGGACATTAAGCGCCTACCAGTCACGTATTATTCCTCTTAGTACCGGTGGTGCTGCCTTTGATTCAGCAACTATCGAATGGTACAGCCTCGATGACATCAGTACGAATCAAACAGCCAAGGCAGTGAACCTTGAAGCTGTCAGTACTGCACAACCACTGTATCGAACGACATCATGGCCTGATGGACGGCCTCCGGTAATGCGCGCCCAATTGATCCAGACTGGTGGCACTGGATTTACGCTTGAACAATTTAATAATAATGTCGACGCGAGTGGAACGATTAATAGTAACGCTAACACACTATTCTTGTATCCAACTTCTGTCGTGACTGCGAGTAGTCGTTCGTTCACTACCTATGATGCACGCCAAACGCCCAAAAAAGCCGAAGATGCGCCGCTCCCAGTGCGCTGTAGTGCCAATCTTGTTGGCGGGGGATATGCCTGTAAGGTCCGGCTCGATATACCATTGCCGACTGAAGGCTCTGGACGAACAACCTATCTTCGTGTGACACCGTTCTACCAAGCGACACACTTCCGCGTTACCTTATCAAGTGGTACATTGCCGGTGATGTTCCGTGGGGTTCAGCCAGAAATTGATTCGACGGGTCGAGCAAATGATTTGTTCAGACGAGTACAAACTCGCGTTGAGTTAACTGATGCGAATTACCCGTATCCCGATGCAGCAATTGATACGACCGGTAACCTTTGTAAAGACTTCTCAGTTACGACTCAAACGAGTGACTTCCCGTTATACAACGCAGTTCGCTGTACACCTTAATTAGTCACCAGATTCGCTATGGAACTTTTCGTACACTTCTCGGAGGTGCTCGTCGGTAACGTGAGTGTATACCTGGGTCGTACTGATATTACTGTGACCAAGCATGCTTTGAACGCTGCGGATATCG
>Ga0247808_10000935_pt1 | contig 14130 bp, 13 predicted proteins | sample UWRJL089202R1_FD_179914 | JGI IMG/M metagenome (GOLD analysis project Ga0247808, IMG submission 179914) | Plant litter microbial communities from Arlington Agricultural Research Station in Wisconsin, United States - UWRJ-L089-202R-1 | ecosystem: Environmental > Terrestrial > Plant litter >... | reverse complement strand
ACACCGATGCGATCGCCGGTGGTTTCCCGCGGATCCTGATGCGGCGGACATGGTGATTCGATGGATGACGCGGCGGTTACGAACAGTACTCCTGAGGAATTCCGGTCCGGTCCCTCAGAAGAATCACGTGCACGATGCCCTGCTCGTTCACGCCGAAGTTGAGGTAGTTGCCTGCGTCGTCAGCAACGGAGTAAGACGGTTTACCGGGCGGACCTTCGATTTCTTGCACAGAGAGCAGTCACGTCTGGTGGGATCGGGATTTCGGAGACAAATGTCCATGCGGCAACAGAGGCGGTTTACATGATTCTCCAATACGTGAGCAAATTGTCGATTAAGTAGCATCGACCTGATCGTGAGGCTAGAAGCGTTCCTGCTCAGCCGCAGTACTCACTGGCCAGTTCCGATGTGGTGTCAAGAACGATTGTGTCGATGAAACCCTCGTCCGTGACAGCGAAGTTCAGATAGTTGCCCGCGCCATCCGTCAGCGAGTAGTGCGGGCCGTAGGTGCCCTCGACGACAGACACAATCGGGTAAGCCGTCGTTAGTTCTTCATCGGTGGAGCCGATTCCGATGCCCTCGAGAGTGCGTGGTGAGTTAGGGGCGACGGGGGCAGCTCCACCCCACTTCTGCAGCACAATCTGCGCGGAGACCTTTGACTCCTGCGTTGCGACGAGCCAGATGCTGGGGAATTCGGGTTTGTCGTAGCCGGTGATCCAGGTGCATCCCTCCTGCACCACAGTCGTGAACGCGGTCATGGACGGCGTGGCCTCGCTCGCCGGAGTCCCCCGCGTGAGCGGGCCCAGGGTGGTGAAATCAATGGTCCACGTGCTGGGATCGTCGACGACCATTGGTGGCGCAGTTGGCGTCGGGGACGGCGTGGGGGTGGGGGACGCAGCGGCCAACGGCGCGGTCGCGGCAGGGGTCGCGCTGGGGGACGCCGCCCGAGTTGGGCTCGACCCCGCGTCGGTGGGTGCATCCGCGTTCGTACAGCCCGCGAGGAACAGGACACCGACAGCCGCCGGGACAGCGATGCGGAACACGCGTATCGACGACCAGGCCTTCAACATGGGATTCCCTCAGTAAGCAGTGTGCTCGGCACGATATCAGCCGCCAGCACACACCACCAGATTGAACTTCCCGTTACTCGCCGTTAGCCCAACGGTGCAGGTTGCGGGCGGAGTAGTGGGTGCGGACGGAGATCCACTTGGAACGGAAATACAGGGCAAACCACACCTCCGCGCCGATGATGACGAGGACTGCGGCAAGCGCACCCCAGTTCAGCCACTGCGGATCGTTCACCGCAAGATTGCTGTACATGATCGAGAATCCCACAACCAGGCTTGCCCAGCCCGCGCCGAGAAGCAGCAGCACCGTGGACGCATACGGATAGGACATGTGGGTACCCTTCGACATCAGAGTGCTCTCCCACGACATCGACTTGTTGTCCACGAGCGCATTGATGCGCAACTCAAGGTCACGAATCCAGCGGCCAGCACGCTGGGAACGGTCATACTCGCCGAGCCAGATGAGCAGTCCCGTCTTGGCGAGCTGTGGAACAAAAAGTATCGCGACGATTCCCGACAACAGCGTCGGGTTACTCTGCGCGAGCAGGCCCGCGATCATCACGGCGAGGGCCCCAAAGGTGAAGTTCACTACGGTGATGCGGTTGGAGATCGACGCCATCGACTCCTGCCGAAGACTGTCGTACTCGGCGAGCGCCGACTGCAGCTGCAGCGAGTGATCGGTGAGAGCGGCGGGCCTAGGGCGTCGTTTCAGGCGTCGTTTCATTGGTGCTCCGTTGAGGTTTGCAATCCACCGTGAAGGGGATCACGTCCCCCACTCGGTACATTGTGGCCTGAAAACCGCAGCGCTGTGCCCGCTCCACATTGGAGGGCCGGTCGTCGATGACGGCCGTGTGCTCCGCGTCAATGGTGCCAGCCGCGAGTTCGAACAAGCCCGGATCGTCGCCCTTCTCTACGCCGGCGGCGAAGGAGGTGAAGTGCCACTGTGGGTCGGCGGGCGTCATCCCGAGCAAATCAAGCTGTTTGGGGTACCAGAATGCCGTGTTGTTGGTGATGAGACCCCACGGCGCGGACCTCTCGCGGAGGCACGCGACGATGCGGTGAGCGTCCGGCGTGACAACAAGGAGTTCGCGCTCGACGGTGTTGACGAGCGATGTGTGAATCTCGGCGCCCACCTGCGCGGAGAACTGACGCCAGTAGAGCGATTCGGACGTGACCGAGCGCGAATGCTCGTCCCACAGGGCGAGCCCCACACGTTCAACGAGAGCGCGGTCGAGGCCCATCCGGTCGGCGATACCGGTACCCGGCGTGAGAAGAAGGGTCTCCCACGGGTCGACGGTGAGCACACCCCCAAGGTCCACGAGCACACGGTCGATGGTGGGCGCCACGATCAGGCGCGACCCTTGAGGATCATGTGCCAGTAGACCCACGGCAGAATGTGGCGGTCGAGTACCCAGGTGAGCCGACGCTCGCGCGCCAGGCCCTTCCAGAACGGGATGGTCGGTTTCTGGTTGCCCTCGACGTCGAACTCGGCAAACACCAGGGTGCCGCGCGAGACGGTGAAGGGCGCAACCGAGTAGCCGTCGTAAACCTCAGAGGCATCTTTGCCGCTCAGAACCGACGCGACGTTGCGGGCGACAACGAGCGTTTGTTTGCGCAGGGCCCCACCCGACTTGTCATTGGGTGTCGCCGCGGCGTCGCCGAGGGACCACACGTTCGAGAAGCGGAGGTGGCGCAGGGTCTCCGGGTCGACATCGAGGAACCCACCGACGGTGGATTCCTCCGACAGCGGGGTCGCCTTGAGCCAGTCCGCAGCGGACTGCGGCGGTTCGGCGTGCAGCACGTCGTAGGCCAACTGCTCGTTGGAGCCATCGGGGCGACGGATCGTGACGGTCTGTGCCGCGTCATCCACCCCAACCAATTCACTGTTGTAGCGAACCTCGATGCCGTACTCCGCAACCTTGCGCTCGAGCTCGCGGTCGATCATGTCGATACCAAACAGGGTCGGCCTCGGCAGCACGAGCACCACACGGATGTCATTGAGACGCCCGGTCGCACGCCAGTAGTCGCACGCGAGGTACATCGGCTTCTGCCCGGCACCAACAAAGGAGGCGGGTCCGGAGGGCTGGGTGAACACCACGGTTCCAGCGAGCATGGTGCGCAGAAGACGGGACGCCTTTTTTGCAAGGTCAAATTCGTAGTTGGATGACGCGTGCTCCGAGTTGATCGCGGCGGCGAGGCCGGGCACAGCATCCCAGTCGTGCTGGATTCCGGGGCAGACGATGATCTGGTCGTAGGTCACCCGGTCGCCGGAGGTGAGCACAACGGTGTTGGAATCGGGGCGGATGTCGAGGACGCTGTCGTGGATCCAGCCGATTCCCTTAGGCATCACCTGAGACTGCGGTCGTGTCGCCTCGCTCGCCTTTGCGGTGCCGCCCGCAACGTGCGAAAACATCGGCTGGTAGACGTGGTGGGTGCGCGGCTCGATTACCACGATGTCGTCGATACCTTCGCGGCGCAGACGGCCGGCAACGGAGAGCCCGGCGTTACCGCCACCCACAACCACCACCCGGTGATGGGACGTTGAAGTGCGATTGCCGGTGGTGTGTGCGGTGCCGTTCTCGTCAGCCATGAGCTGACCCTACAGGGATGGGTGAAGGCCAACCTGTGACTACGGCGGGACGTTTCGGTCCCGTGACACAACACCACCGGCATCGCGCTACGACCGGGCGGTTGTTAGCACTTCACGTCCTCGTCGGGCAGTACACCGTCGATGAGGAACCTGGTTGCGATGTTGTCGGCGCAGGCGTTGTCACCGTAGAGGTAGACACCGTGGCCACTGGCGTCCGCGGTCACGAGGCGCGAGCGGTTCTCGTACTTCTCGCGGATCAGTTCACCGCCGGCGAGCGGAGTGGCCGGGTCGCGTTCGTTCTGCAGGACGAGGATGTTCTCTGGCCCCTCGTCATTGATCGGCACGGGCGGCTCAGTCAGCTCGTACGGCCAGAACGCACACGGCATGATGTTTGCACCAGCGGCCCCAAAGACCGGGTACCGTTCACGGTCCTCGGCGACGGCGCTTTGGTACGCGGCCACGTCGTCGGTGAACTCCGCATCGTTGCACGTCACGGCGAGGTACACCGAGAAGGTGTTGTCATTCGGGTTCGGCTCCCCCGCCGGGACGGCCGGCGGCGCCATCGGGCTCGTGGCTGCTTCATCCGGATTCAACAGAAGTTGCCATAGTTGCGCGGCTTGGGGGTACGTGCTCTCGCTATAGAGGCTGACAAACGTGTTCAACCGGAACAGGTGTCCGCTAATACCGATCACCGGTGCGGTGTCCAGCTGCTCGGCCAATTCAAAGTAGGTCTCGCGCACCTCCTCGGGGGTGCTGCCCAGCTCATAGGCGCCGTCGCGTTCGGCAGCCCACCTCGCGAAGTCGGGGAAGGTTTCTTCGGTTCCTTGCCCGTAGCGGCGGATTGCGTCACGGTCGGCGTGGGTGTCACCGATGTTGCTGTCGAGCATCACCCGGTCGGAGGTGTCGGGGAACATCGAGGCGTAGGCGGCGCCGAGCGCACTTCCGTACGACAGGCCCCAGAAACTCATCTTCTCTTCGCCGAGGGCAATCCGGACCTGGTCGAGGTCCCGCGCCATGTTTGCCGTGGAGATGTGCTGCAGATGGCCGTCGACGTTGTTCGCCGCGCACTGTTCGGCGACGGATCTCGCGATATCGGCCTGCGCCACAACCGCCGCATCGTCGACGGCGTATGGCGGCACGGCCCCCAGGTACGCCGAATCGGTGGTGAACCCGCAGGAGATTGGCGCGGAGTGCCCAATCCCCCGGGTGTCCATCCCGAGGACGTCGTAACTGTTCATCACACTCGCTGGCAGGCCCAGCTCGACCACCTGGTTGGGCTGTGCCAGGCCCGATCCGCCCGGACCTCCCGGGTTGAGCATCAGGATTCCGCGGCGTTCGGCGGGATTGGCGCTGGCGAGACGGGACACCGTGAGGTCGATTTTTTCGCCCTCGGGATTGTCGTAATCGAGCGGCACCGGGATGACCGCGCACTGCAATTGCGCGAAGGGATCGATCACGTCGGCGGGACAGGCATCCCACGTGACCGGCGCGGGAGGTGGGGCACCCGGCGCCACTGCCATCGCGGGTGTGGCGGCAAAGATTCCCACAAGGGTGGCCGCCACCACCAGTACTGCACTTCGAGCTGAACTGAGCTTGTGGTTCATTTTCGCTCCTATTGATCGTCGTTGTTCTCGGACGATCTACATCCCACTCCGTGCCCTGGGGGCACGGTCAACCCTCTGCCCGCCCTTTCAACCCAGTCGATTTCCGCATCGGCGGATAGGTACACCTGCCAGATTGGCTTGGCGACCCCGCTTTAAGGACGATTTAGGCGCACAACCCCGACCGCACCATCTCGGCCAGCGCCTCTTTGCGGCGCAGGTGGATGGCCGGCAGCTCGTCGGGACCGGCAACATCGGTCACGGCCACCTGCGCCCACGTCGACGAGGTCGAGATAAGAAGCGACCACACGTCGACGGGATCGATGTCCGATCGGATGGCGCCGAGACGCTGCTGTTGCTCGATGTCGCGCAGATGCGCCTCGTCGTTGCCTTCCAGCCCACCGTAGAGGTACCCCTGGGGAACACGTTCGAGACGCTTCCACGCAATAAGACGGAGAAGGTCGGGGTCCGCCAGGTAGTCGTTATACAACCGTACGGCGTACCCGGGGAGGTCGTCAGCAGTGAACGGCACTCGGTCACTGTTCGCGATGACGTGTTCGGTGAATACCGCGTCGAACAATTTGTCCTTGCCCCCGAAGTAGGCGTAAAGCATCGGTTTACTTGCACCGGATGACGCGGCAATACGATCCACTCGTGCGCCGGCAATGCCATTCGCCGCAAACTCAGCGGTGGCCGCGGCCAGGATACGTTTCCGCGTTTCATCTGCGCCCGTCATCTTCCCATCGTACTTTACTACCAACTAGTAGGTAGACTCTCGCCATGCAAACTTTCGCTCTACAGGCGGCCCACACCGGCGCGCCTCTTCATCCGGTTTCCATCTCCCGACGAGATCTTCGCCCCAACGACGTCGACGTCAGGGTGGCATTCTGCGGCGTGTGCCACAGCGACATTCATGCGCTCCATACCCCCGCCGACCAGGGCGGATCCTTCCCTCTCGTCCCCGGCCACGAGTTTGTGGGCGAGGTTATCGCCGTGGGTGCCGATGTCACCGGGTTCGCCGCCGGCGACGCCGTGGCGGTCGGCAACATCGTTGACTCGTGCGGTCACTGCCGTATGTGTCTGGCCGGCCAGGAAAACTTCTGCGAGGAGTTCCCGACGCTCACCTACGGCGGAACGGATCGTCACGACGGCACGCCCACCGACGGAGCATATTCAGGTCGATACGTTGTGCAGGAGCACTTTGTGTATCACCGCCCCACGTCCCTCGACCCTGCCGCCGTTGCTCCCCTGATGTGCGCCGGCGTGACGGTGTGGGAGCCCCTTCGTTCGGCCAACGTGGGGCCCGGCACCCGACTCGGTATTGTTGGCCTCGGTGGGCTCGGCCACCTGGCTGTCCGGCTCGGGCGCGCACTGGGCGCCGAGGTCACCGTTTTTACAACGTCACCCGCCAAGGAGGCAGATGCGCGAGCGCTGGGAGCACACCATGTCGTTCTCTCAATGGACGACGCGGCGATGACCGCACATCGCGGACAACTGGACGTGGTGCTCGACACCGTCGCGGTTGACCACGATCTCGCGCCCTACCTCGCCGCCCTCGACCTCGACGGGAACCTCTTTTCCCTCGGTTATCTCGGCCCGGTGACGGTCAACACGCTCGCACTGCTGGTGGGGCGCAAACGCCTCGCCTCGGCAGGGAGCGGCGGACACCGTTACACGCAGGAGTTGCTGGATTTCTGCGGCGAACATGGGATTGTCGCAGATGTAGAAGTCATCCCGGCTGCCGACGTCAACATTGCGCTCGACCGCCTCGCTCGCAATGACGTGCGCTATCGGTTTGTGCTCGACATGCGTGGCGTTGACGACGCCATGGTTTGAGTACCTAATTCACCTCATTCCCGCAGCACGTAGTTGGATTGGGGAGCGACAGAGACGATCAAATTGAGCCTGTCGCTCCCACTGCTGGCTACCAGTCGTGAACGGTGCCGTCGGCCAACCGGTTGTAGGGCAAGTACGCCGTCTCGTACGGGTACTTGCCGGCCTCATCCACGTTGAGCTCGACGCCGAGCCCGGGGTTGTCACCGGGGTGAAGCAGCCCGTCATTCCACGTGAATGATTGTTCGAAGACCGCGTTTGTTTTGTCGCCGTGCTGCATGTACTCCTGGATGCCGAAGTTGTGGATCGCCAGCCCGAGGTGCATCGCGGCGGCCATTCCGACCGGGGAAATATCGGTGGGTCCGTGCATCCCGGACTTGATTTGGTATTGAGCGGCAAACTCGAGGATCTTCTTCAGCGCAGAGATCCCGCCGGTATGGGTGACGGCGCTGCGCACATAGTCGAACAGTTGCTCGCGAATCATCTGCTGGTAGTCGAAGACGGTGTTGAAGATCTCTCCGATCGCCAGCGGTGTTGTGGTGTGCTGGCGCACCAGACGCAATGCTTCCTGGTTCTCCGCCGGTGTGCAGTCCTCGAGCCAGAACAGATCGTAAGGTTCCAGCGATTTACCAAGCTTTGCAGCCTGAATCGGTGTCATCCGGTGGTGGCCGTCGTGCAGCAGCGGCAGTTCCGGTCCGAATTCGTTGCGCACCGCCTCGAACACGGTCGGCACGTGTCGCAGGTAGCTGCGCGTATCCCAGTCCTCCTCCGCGGGCCGTGCACCGCGCTGGGCGGGTTCGTGGTCATAACGCACACCGGTGTTGCCCTCGAGGGTCGCATTCGACGCGATGCCGTAGATCGACTTGAGCCCGGGAACTCCGGTCTGTACGCGGATAGCCTTGAAGCCTTTTTCCTGGTGTTCGCGCACGCTGTCGAAGAGCTCGCTGTTGGTTTTTCCTGACGCGTGGCCGTACGCCAAGAGTCCCGTACGAGAGGCGCCTCCCAGCAGCTGGTAGAGGGGCATTCCTGCGGCTTTCGCCTTGATGTCCCACAGTGCAACGTCCACCGCAGCGATCGCGGCCATCGTCACCGGTCCCCGGCGCCAATAGGCGCTGCGGTACAGAAACTGCCACGTGTCCTCAATTTTGTGGGCGTCAATGCCGATCAACAACGGCACCACATGCTCAGTGAGGTAGGCGACGACTGCGAGCTCGCGGCCGTTCAAAGTTGCATCGCCGAGACCGGTGATCCCGTCATCCGTGGTGAGTTTGAGCGTGACGAAATTGCGGTCGGGGCTGGTGACGATGACGTCGGCTGATTCGATTCTCACGGAGTGTTCCTTTGCTTGGGTAGGGCGGTCGTCGGCGATGACTGTGAGGACGTGGGAGAGGCTTCCTGCAGAGGATCGATGCTGGCGCGCGACGCCAACAGCGCGGCGGGCAGCGTCGGGATGCTGGCCCACCCGGGGTACACCAGGTCGAGGAGTGCTAGAGCTTGTGCTGCGGGCGGGCGCGCCGGATCGAGGGCGTCCGTAATCGACTCGAAGTGGACATCATCCACCGCGTCAGTCGGTGGAAATGCGGCGACGAAGGCCCACCAGAGGGCGAGCACCTCGACCGCATCCCCGGGTTCGTCATTCGTCGCTGCATCGAGGGCGATAACAGGCACGATGCGTTCACCGAGTTTGGTGCTGCCCTGTTTGGCGATCTGGGCAAGGGTGTGGGCGATGGACGGATTGAGGAAGCGTGCAGTGAGTCGTTTGCGGTAGTCCTCCACGTTCAGGCCGGGCTGAGTAAGGTGACGGGCTGTTGTGTCCCAAAATCGGTCGACCCGCGTTCGTAGCACTGGGTCGCTCATGGCATCGAACACCGTGCGGTGCTGGCGCAACAGTCCTCCGAACGCGAGAATCAAGTGCGCCCCGTTGAGCATCCACAGCTTGCGGCTCTCGAATGGCGTAATGTCCTCAACGAATTCGGCGCCGACCGCTTCCCAGTCGGGTCGCCCCGCCGGAAAGTCTCCGCTAAGAATCCAGCTGCTGAACTCCTCGGTGACCACGGGCGCGTAGTCAATTCGGCCCAGCGCCTCGCGGACAAGCAGTTCGTCGTCGGGCGTGCTGGCCGGTGTGATCCGGTCGACCGAGGTGCTGACGACGGAGACGTTGGCAGTCATCCATTGGCCGAGATCGGCATCCACGGCCGTGGCTAGCGCGTCCAGCGCGGCGCGAGTGACCGCGCCGTTGCCTGCAAGGTTGTCACACGGCACCACCGCGATCGGTCCCCCACCGGCCACGCGGCGGGCATCAAGCCCGGAGACGAGGCGACCAAGTGCGGTGACGGCACTACTCCCCGAGCGGAGGCGCTGGACCTCTTCGCGCCACGGCGACACCTGCGGGTCGATCCGCCCACTGACGTCGAGAGCGTATCCGTTCTCCGTGATGGTGAGCGTCACAACCCCGACGGCTGGCGTCGCCAGTAGAGCGCAAAGCCGCGCGACGTCTGCACCGTCGTGCGCTTCGACAATGCTTTCCACCTGATAGAACCGGTTTCCCGTGGACGACTTCTCGATGAGCGAAAATACACAATCCTGGCCGGCGAGCACACGAGCGGCGTCGGGACGCCGGCCAGTGAACGCGGCGATGCCCCAGCGGGACGCGTCCGGTGCTGCATTGGTGTACCACGCCTGATGGGCACGGTGGAAGGCGCCGAGCCCGAGGTGAACGATGCCAACAGCGGCCCGTTTTCCCTTCCGCTCGATGGGAACCGGTGCAGCGGACGTGGGGTCTGCGCTCATTGAGGCCCTCCCATTGGTCTAATTCGCGCGGCGGCAGGGGCAGAGGGAGGCACCGGCCCGACACTGCCACCGGGGAGAAGCTGCGCGGTGTGAATGCCGCGGGTCGGTGCTACTCGGCTGCGGCCTCGATGGGCAAGCAGAATCTGAGTAGCTTCCCGGGCGGTTGACTCGAGGTTCGCCGCGATTGTTGTGAGCTCGGGCTGAGTTTTAGTCGCGAGCGTGTCGTCACAACCAACGATGCTCACGTGTTCGGGTGTGCGGACTCCGCGGGCAGCAAAGCCATTCAGAAGGCCGTGAGCCATCACATCGTCGAAGGCGATCGCAGCGGTGACGCCCGACCCGATCAGGGTGTGTGTGAGTTCCCACGCCTCGTTGTAGCTTCCCAGCACTGTGTCGTGGGTGTCGACGGTCACTCCGTGCTCACGGCCGGCGTCGGCGACGGCACGACGACGGGAGGTGTTGGACCATGATGCCTGCGGTCCCCCGACATAAGCGAGGTGGCGGTGACCGAGGGACGCCAACAATGCAACGGCCTGCGCGATTGCCGGCGCCGTATCGACAAGAATGCGGCTCATGTCGGCCACATCACGGTTGATCAATACGATGTTGTGCGACTCGGCCAGTTTCTGCAGGTCGCGACTGGGCATTCGAGATGAGATGTTGACGATGCCGTGCACCTGCGGCCCGAGGTTGTCGATGAGCTGCCGCTCTTGATCGGCGTCCCCGTCGGAGTCAGCGATAAATACAGAGAGGCCCGACTCCTGTGCGGTGCGCTGGATCGAGCGGATGAGGGGTGGGAAAAACGGATTAGCGATGTCGGACAGGACTATTCCAATCGCATTCGCACGCCCGGAGACCAGGCCGCGGGCCAGCTGGTTCGGAACGTACCCAACTTCTTCCGCGAGCGCTTTGACGGCCGCGACGGTGTCGGGATGCAGCAACTCCGGCCGGGTGAAGGCGCGCGAGACCGTCGATGGTGATACCTCGAGCTGTGCCGCGATCTTCACAATCGTGGGACGCCCGGTCGACCTGTTGTGGTTCATCAATTCGCGCCCACCGGATGTCCGGACTGCACCACGGTGAGTACGGCACCGTCATCAGGGTTCAGGAGGAGGAAATCGGCGGGTGCGCCGATAACGAGTTGCCCGAGTCCCGGTCGCGCATGCGGCAGAACGCTGGCCGGGGTCGACGTCACGAGGTGAAGAGCATCCTCTAGGTTCGCGCTGGTTCCGCGAAGCACTGTTGCAAAAGCGCGAGGCAAGTCGAGACCGGACCCCGCGAGATACCCAGTTCCTACGTACCCGAGGCGGCCGGTCGCGGACAGTTCCACCGTGCCCCCAACGCTGGACTTATACCGGCCACTCGGCCGACCGGCGATGTCGGTCGAGTCAGAAACGAGGAAAGCGCGACGGACGGTCTTCGCGCGGAGGAATACTTCGAGGGTCTCTAACGGAAGGTGGTGGCCGTCGCCGATGAGGCCCGCGGTGAGTCGATCATCGGCAAGTTGAGTCCAAATTGGGTTCGGATGTCGCGGCAGTTCGGCGGCAATGCCGTTGCCGAGATGGGTGGACAGGGATGCCCCCGCGTCAACAGCCGCGGTGATCTGGTCGGGGGTCGCGTGAGTGTGGCCGATGGCGACGCGGATACCGAGCGAAACGATCTCGGCGATCCGGCGGGGTGCGGTATCCGAATGGGGCGACACGGTGATGATCCCGATAGGGGCGCCGGTAGCCATCCATCGCTGAACCTCGTCGACATCGATCGGACGCATCACTGCTGCGTTGTGCACTCCGCGCGGACCGTCACGGTCGGAGAGGAAGGGCCCCTCGAGGTGTACGTCAGGGACTGCCGAGGTGGTCCGCGCGTCGAGACGACGCGCCTCGGCGATGGCGCTGAGACGCAGAAGGATGTCATTCTCGCTGGCAGTGACAATCGTCGGCGTCCAGGTCGTAACACCGATGGATGCCAGGCGTCGGGTGAGTCCGATGATGGTCTCGGGGCTAACATCGGCGGCGTTGACATCGAGTCCATCGAAGCCGTTCACCTGTGCATCGATGAAACCCGGAGCGAGGACGGCACGCGCGGTGGAGTCTGCGGCCCCGCTCATTGTTTCGTCGCTAGGCCGCAGTGGGCGGGCTGTCACCGCGGTGATGAGGCCATCGTGGTAGGCGACCTCGAGATGCTGAGTGCCCGAAGCATCCATCCCCGACAGGATGCCTTCGCCGCCCGCTGTCACCGGCTGCCTACCGGGGCTGATGCAAGATCGACGTGCAGTGACACGTGGGGATGGGTGCGCAGCGCAGTCCCAGGGTATTCGCCACTGATCGGTTGCGTGAGCGAATCCGATACAGCCTGTTTTTTTGCCACGCCCGGCACCGACCCGATGATGTGATCGGCGTTCAGAAGACGGCTGATCGTCACCGTGATTGCGGTGGAAGGGACGGCGGCGATGCTCGGGAAATGCCCTTCGTCAACCTGCTGCTGACGGCTCACCATGTCGAGCTCAACGACGCGGGCACGGTCGATTCCGGCGAAGTCGGCGGGCGGATCGTTGAAGGCGAGATGCCCGTTCACCCCGAGTCCGAGCAGTACGAGATCGAACCGGCCGTCGCCCATGACTTCACCGTACCGGAGTGCCTCGGCTGCAGGATCGTTCGCGGGGTCGATGCGATGGAAGGTTCCCGCGCCATTCACGTTCTCAAAGAAACGCGTCACCAACCAGTTGCCAAAACCCTGCGGCGCGGACGCGTCGAGCCCGATGTAATCGTCCATGTGGAACGACTCCACCCGGCTCCAGTCAATTTCGGGCTCTTCCAGGAGCCAACGAAGTGTCGCCTCCTGACTGGGTGCCGCGGCCAGCATCAGCCGGACCGTGTCGCGTTGTCCGAGAGCATGGCGCAGCACGCGCCCGGCCTCGATGGCGGCTGCCTTCCCCAGATCATCAGGGTTGGCATGGATGGACAGGGCTGGTGTGAATTCGGTGGTGATGGTCATAGTGTTGCGGTCCTTTCGGCGAGGCGAACCATTCGGATAAGCGCTCGAGGTACGTGGAACGGGTCTTTGACGGGGAGGGCAACAACCTTGTCGAGGGGTGCGCCGCTGCGGTCACGAATTTGAATCCACTCGCCGCTCTCGGCGTCGGGGAATGTGGAGAAGGTGTAGTCGGCGACACGGTTTGCCCACACGTCGAACGCAGGATCACCGGTGTGGATGGCGAAAATCTCACATGCCAGGAGGGCCTCGATGTGCACCCACCACAGCTTGGTGTCCCAGGTATCAAGCACCAGGTTCTCGTAGTCGCTGTCCCCGAGACGGCGGCCGATGGGCGCCCCACCGCGGTGATCGACGAACCGGAAGAGCCCGCCCTGTCCCTCGTCCCAGCCAAGGGCGAGGGTGGTGAGCACTGTTGCCGACAACCATTCGGGGAGAAGGGCGGCGGCCACAGAACTCACGGAGGCAGCATCCAGCAACATCCACGACAGCTCGAGGACATGGCCGGGGTTCAGGTGATTAGCGAGCAAGGTGTCGTCGAATCCGTCATCGGTGTTCTGGGGTTTAAACTCCCAGCACCGTGCTGCGCTCCACTGACCGTCGGGACCCGTGATGCGGGCCATCGCCTCTTCGACAATGATGCGGCTGGCATCGGACCCGGTCCGCAGGTGGATCTCGGTTGCAACGCTCATGAGCAGCATCGTGCGTCCCAGATCGGCAAATTCTGCCGGAACTGGGTAGGGCTCCGACGGTGCGGAACCGTCCCGCACGCGACGCGCGGCCGACTCAAGAATTCGGTGTGCGGACGCGTTCCACCGCTCCCGCTCCGTCGCCGTAGCCTCCCCCGCGGAGGCGGCGGCGTTGACGAGTCCGAGTGCCGCGAACAGGTCCGCGTACACACTCACCGCGATGTCGCCGCCCCCGTTAGCGGGCAGGTGGTCGCCCTCCCGCGTGGTGATGAACGCGACATCCGATCCGGCGGCAGTTATTGTCCTCTCGAGGTGCCGTCCTGTGTCGCTCGCTCGCTCACGCCACAACTGGGCCTCCAGTGGAAGAATCCCGAATTCGGCGGTGTCCGCGAGCTCAGCGCACAGCCACGCCCACCGTCCCTGCGACCACGTGTACTTGTCCTGGGAGACCAGGGTGCCCTCGTTGGAGAAACAGGTGAAAACTCCTCCGTTGGGATCGATGGCATTGGTCTCCCACCAGGGCAGCATCCGCGTGAGCAGCTCCCTGCGGTACAGCGCGGTCCGGTCGGTGG
>Ga0247808_10000932_pt1 | contig 14154 bp, 9 predicted proteins | sample UWRJL089202R1_FD_179914 | JGI IMG/M metagenome (GOLD analysis project Ga0247808, IMG submission 179914) | Plant litter microbial communities from Arlington Agricultural Research Station in Wisconsin, United States - UWRJ-L089-202R-1 | ecosystem: Environmental > Terrestrial > Plant litter >... | reverse complement strand
CAGGGCGAAGGCCTTGAAGAACTGGCCGATGATGCCGGGCATGAAGCCGACCGGGGCGAAGACGGCGATGATGGTGGCGGTCGTCGCCACGACGGCCAGGCCGATCTCGTCGGCGGCCTCCATCGAGGCGTCATAGGGCGGTTTGCCGTCGCGCATGTGGCGGACGATGTTCTCGATTTCCACGATCGCGTCGTCGACCAGGATGCCGATGGTCAGAGACAGGGCCAGCAGACTGACCACGTTCAGCGATTGACCCAGGGGGCCAAGCACCGCGAAGGCGGGGATCAGCGACAGGGGCATGGCCATGGCGGTGATGAAGGTGGCGCGCCAGTCCCGCAGGAAGATGAACACCACGATGACCGCCAGAACGGCGCCCAGCAGCAGAGCCTCCAGCGAGGCGATGTAGCTTTCCTCGATCTGTTCGACGCTGGCCGTGACCTGGCTGATGGTCAGTTCGGGGTGATCCTCGTCGATCTTGGCCACGGCCTCACGGACCTTCTCGGCGATCTTGACCTCGGAGGCGGTGCGCGAGCGAAGGAAGTTGAAGGTGATGGCTTCCTGACCGTTGTAACGGGCCAGGCGGCGGGGTTCGGACCAGTGGTCCTCGACCCGGCCCAGGTCGCCCAGACGCACGGAGCGCCCGCCGGACAGGGGGATCAGGGTCTCGCGCAGGGCCTCGATGGAGGTCGCTGCCCCAAGGGTACGGATCGACCGTTCGGACCCGGAAATGGTGACCCGTCCGCCCGGCTGGTCGGAGTTGACGCTGGTCAGGGCCTGGCTGACGGCGGCGGCCGTCAGGCCGTAGGAGGCCAGGCGGTCGGGGTCGAGTTCGACGGCGATCTCGCGGTCCACGCCGCCGCCGCGATTGACCTCGCCCACGCCCTTGATCGACAGCAGGTTGCGGCTGACGTCGTTGTCGACGAACCAGCTGATCTGTTCCGGCGTCATGGTCGAGGAGCGGACCACCCAGGTGATCAGGGCGTCGCCGGTGATGTCGATGCGCTGGACGCTGGGTTCCTGCATGTCCTGCGGCAGGTCGGCGCGCAGGCCGCTCATGGCGTTGCGGACGTCGTTCGTCGCGCGCTCGGTGTCCGTGCCCAGTTCGAACTCGATGGAGGTCGAGGATACGCCGTCGGTGATCTGGGAGTTGATGTGGCGCACGCCGGACAGACCGGCGAGCGAGTCCTCGATCAGCCGGGTGACCTGGATCTCCATCTCGCTGGGCGCGGCGCCCGGGCGAACGGCCGTGACGGCGACCAGCGGGAAGTCGATGTCCGGATTGTTGTTGATCCGCATGTTGCTGAAGCTGAGCAGCCCCGCGATGGTCAGCAGGGTGAACAGTAGAATGATCGGGATCGGATTCTTGATCGACCAGGAGGAGATGTTCTTCATGGTCGGGGTCCTAGCGCGCGGCCGGGGTAGCAGCCGGCGCCGCAGCGGACGCGGCGGCGGCGGGGGCCGCCGTGCCGACGCGGACGCGATCACCGTCGCCGAGGAATCCCGCGCCGTCGACCACCACGCGTGAGCCGGCCGCCAGATCGGCGACCGAGGTGCGGTCGGCCGAGCGGGACAGCACGGTCACCGGCTGGAACCGGACATGGTTGTCGGCCGTCAGGACGAACACGCCGGCGCGGTTCTCGCGGTACAGGACAGCGGGGGTGGGGACGGTGACGGTGGGCTGGGCGCCGACATCGATCTGCGCCCGGGCGAACATGCCGGGACGGAAGCCGCCGGCGCCGCTGAGGGCGATGCGGGCCAGACCCAGGCGGGTCTCGGCATTGACCTCGGGCGTCACGATGCGGACGCGACCGGTCGCCTGACCGACCTGATCGGAAGCGATGGTGGCGGACTGACCCGCGCGGATCAGACCCAGTTCGGTCTCGGGCACCTGGGCGTCCAGCTCCAGCCGGCCATCGCGGACCATGCGGAACATCTCGGTCCCGGCGGCGACGATCTGGCCCTTGGTGACGCTGCGGCTGATGATCAGGCCCGAGACAGGCGCGCGCAGGGTCGCCTGCGACAGGCGTGTGCGGGTCTCGGACAGGGCGGCGCGGGCGGACGACAGGTTGGCGTTCGAGGCGCGCTGGTTGGCCAGTGCCGTATCCAGCGAGGCCTGGCTGAGGAAGCCCTTGTCCTTCAGTTCCTGGGCGCGGCCGAGGGCGGCGTCATCGCGGGCGGCGTTGGCCTCGGCCGTCTGGACCCCGGCCTGCTGCTGCTGAAGCTGGGCGCGCAGCAGGGCGTCGTTCAACTGGACCAGGGGCTGGCCCTGACGGACATAGGAGCCCTCGTCGACATAGACGGCGGTGGCGGTCAGGCCGCCGGTCTCGGCGCCGACCGGAACCTCTTCCCAGGCCGAGACGGTGCCCGAGGCGGTGACAGTGCGGGCGACGTCGGTCACGGCCGCCGTGGCCACGGTCACCGTCTGCCCGGCGTTGGCCTGGGCGCGGTCCTTCTCGGCCGCCGCCTTCTTGTCCTCGCCGCCGCCGCAGGAGCCCAACACGAGGGCCGTGGTCAGCATCAGTCCGGCCAGGGCGGTGGAATGGGTGAGCGCGCGGGTCATGATCTTTGTCGCCACGTTGGAATGTCCTGTCGCATGGCCCGCGGGGAACGGGGTCGAGGCGCCGCGTCGGCGGCGGAAGATTGCAGCCTCGCCAATACCCGTTCCGGAGCTGTTCTCAAACAGCCAGCTGCGCCATTACGGGGTTGTAATCCGTGCCCGAAAGGGTTCCAGATCGCCCGACCGGGCGGGGCCGAAAGCCGGTCTGCGTTGGCGTTCGGGCGCCCCCTATGCTAACCGCGCCGCACAATGACGACGCCCCCCATTTCCCAGATCCGCAACTTCTCCGTTGTCGCCCATATCGACCACGGCAAGTCCACGCTGTCCGATCGGTTGATCCAGTTCACGGGCGGCCTGACCGCGCGCGAGATGTCGGCGCAAGTCCTTGATAACATGGACATTGAGAAGGAGCGTGGGATCACGATCAAGGCGCAGACCGTGCGTCTGGCCTACAAGGCCCAGGATGGGCTCGACTACGTCCTGAACCTGATGGACACGCCGGGCCACGTGGACTTCGCCTATGAGGTCAGCCGCAGCCTGGCCGCGTGCGAAGGCAGTCTGCTGGTGGTCGATGCGTCGCAGGGCGTCGAGGCCCAGACGTTGGCAAATGTCTATCAGGCGATCGACAACAACCACGAGATCGTGCCTGTCCTGAACAAGATCGACCTGCCGGCCGCCGAGCCCGAACGGGTCCGTCAGCAGATCGAGGACGTCATCGGCATCGACGCCTCCGACGCCGTCCTGTGCAGCGCCAAGTCCGGCATCGGTATCGAGGACGTCCTCGAGGCCATCGTCACCCGCCTGCCGGCGCCCAAGGGCGACGCCGCCGCCCCGTTGAAGGCCCTGCTGGTCGACGCCTGGTACGACCCATATCTGGGCGTCGTGGTTCTGGTCCGCGTCTTCGACGGCGTGCTGAAAGCCGGAATGCGCATTAAGATGATGCAGCACGGCTCGACCCATCTGGTCGACCGCGTCGGCGTTTTCCTGCCCAAGAACACCCCCGTGGACCAGCTGGGCCCTGGCGAGGTCGGCTTCATCACCGCCCAGATCAAGGAGGTGGCCGACGCCGCCGTCGGGGACACGATCACCGACGAGAAGAAACCCACGGCCGAGGCCCTGAAGGGGTTCAAGGACGTCCAGTCGGTGGTCTTCTGCGGCCTGTTCCCGGTCGACGCCGCCGATTTCGAGGACCTGCGCTCGGCCATCGGCCGCCTGCGCCTGAACGACGCCAGCTTCACCTTCGAGATGGAATCCAGCGCCGCCCTGGGCTTCGGCTTCCGCTGCGGCTTCCTGGGCCTGCTGCATCTGGAGATCATCCAGGAGCGCCTGTCGCGCGAGTTCAACCTCGACCTGATCGCGACGGCGCCGTCGGTGGTCTACAAGATCGGCCTGCGCGACGGGACCGAGATGGACCTGCACAACCCGGCGGACCTGCCCGACGTCATGCAGATCGAGACCATCAGCGAGCCGTGGATCAAGGCCACCATCCTGACCCCCGACGAATATCTGGGCGGCGTCATCAAGCTGTGTCAGGACCGCCGCGGCTCGCAGGTCGAACTCTCCTACGTCGGATCGCGCGCCCTGGTGGTCTATGAGCTGCCGCTGAACGAGGTGGTCTTCGACTTCTACGACCGGCTGAAGTCGATCTCGAAGGGCTATGCCTCGTTCGACTACGAGATCACGGACTACAAGGTCGGCGATCTGGTCAAAATGAGCATTCTGGTCAACGCCGAACCCGTCGACGCCCTGTCCATGCTGGTCCACCGCGCCCGCGCCGAGACGCGCGGCAGGGGCATGGTCGAGAAGATGAAGGACCTGATCCCGCCCCACATGTTCGTCATCCCGATCCAGGCCGCCATCGGCGGCAAGATCATCGCGCGGGAGACGGTCAGGGCGTTGCGCAAGGACGTGACGTCCAAATGCTATGGCGGCGACGCCACCCGCAAGAAGAAGCTGCTGGAGAAGCAGAAGGCCGGCAAGAAGCGGATGCGCCAGTTCGGCAAGGTCGAGATCCCGCAGGAGGCCTTCATCGCCGCGCTGAAGATGGATGACGATTGACCGCCTACCGGCGGCGGTAGACTAGGGGATGCTCCGAGGCGAGCGCTGCAACATCCCCATGGAAAGCAGCATTTTGCCTACCCCCTGGTTGGTAGCCTGAGAGTTGCGTTAGCAGTAGCTCATTGTTCCCCAAGAGTTCGGGCTCGCGCCGTTGATCAACGGGAACAAAAAGGGAACAAAGGTGGCATGGGTTATGAGCACCCCATTCATCTTCGCCGCCACAGCTATCTCCCGGATGCGGGATCACCATGCACGGTGCCACCAAGCGCGACTGGGGCGACCAGATGGCGCGCGAGGGCGTCGAGGCCCGGACCTCGGCTCTGGCCGACCCTGAGCCGGCGCGCCCTGTCGGGGGTGGCGCGGGCGCTGGATCAGGGGAGGCTGGAGGAGGCGAAGGCTCTGGGGACGTTGGCCGCGTCGCTGGCCTGCATCCCGGAACGGCCCGCCGACCGGGTCGACGGGGACGATGTCGTCGAGGCCCTTCTGGACGAGGACAAGGCGCTGCTGCTGGTGGCCGCGGATGACGGCGAGCCGCTGCATCCGGCCCGGGCGCGGTATCTGCGCGCGGTCCTGGACGAGGGGATGGAGCTGGGGAAGGGGCCGTTAAAGGCGGCTCAGGTCCGGGCGGCGCGCACGATGCTGGATCTGGGACAGGCGCTGGGCGAGGCGGGCCTGCCCACACGTGGGCGACGCCGTCAGGAACGATGGCGGAACTGGAGCCTCAGGCCTAGGGGTATGTCGAGGACGAGGACGAGGAGGCGGACGGGTGGTCGCCGTTCGCCTGAACCCCTGTCCGCCCCCGTGGCGCGACCGCCCTGCTCCGGCGCGGAGGGAAGGGTGGCGACGCTGTGGCGGAAATGCGACAGGTGCAAGGCGATCCGGTAGTGGTTATGCAAACGTCGTGGACGCCTCCTCCGCGATGGGGATGGTGGCGTCGCATTCGGGGGACGGACACCGGTCGGCGTCCGTAACCCCGGGGCGGGTTCCGAGGGAGTGGTGCGATCGTGTCAGGTGTTGTGAGCGTCCTCGTCGCCAGCGTTCTGATCGCGACCGGAAGCCTGCAGACGCCGCCGATCTTTCACCCTGGAGCGCCCGGCGCGCCGGCGCGGACGGTGACGCCGGAACAGGCCGTGGCCCTGAGCCGCACCAGCTTCACCGCCGACGACGTCGCCTTCATGCAGCATATGCTGGTCCATCACGCCCAGGCGGTCGAGATGGTCGCCCTGCTGGAGACGCAAGGCGCCGATCCGGTGGTCAAACGGCTGGGCCAGCGCATCGCCATGAGCCAGGAGGCCGAGATGGCGGTGATGCGCGGCTGGCTGACCGACCGGGGGCAGCCGCCGGACATGCCGGCAATGGCGCACGGCGGACATGCCGGCCATGTGATGGCGGGACACGACATGGCGTCGATGGCCGGTCACTCGATGGGCGAGGCCTCGGATCAGGCGCTGATGCCGGGGATGCTGAGCCCGCGCCAGATGCAGGTTCTGGCCGCCGCCAACGGCGTCGCCTTCGACAAGCTGTTCCTGTCCGGAATGATCCAGCACCATCAGGGCGCGCTGGACATGGTCGACGCGCTGCTGGCGGACCAGACCGCGGCCCAGGACCCCATGCTGTCCGACTTCACCACCTCGGTCGTGGCCGATCAGTCCGCCGAGATCCTCAGAATGCAGTCCGTCCTGTCGGGCCTGTAGAAGCTTTCGTCACCAAGGAGCCGTCATGATCGTGCGCAATGCGCTGCTATCCTCCGCCGCCGCCCTCAGCCTGATGCTGTGCGCGGTTCCGGCTTTGGCCCAATCCCAGGCCGCGATCGCGCCGGACGCCCGAAGCGCGCTGACGCCGGGCCTGCACGATGCGGGGCAGGCGGCGTCGCACCTGACGCTTGAGTCGACCCAGCCGGCGCCTCCCGGATTCTCGGATCCGGAAGCGATCTTCGCCCCGCCGCCACCGCGCCCGGAAGGCTCGCCGCCGCCTGCCGCGCCCGCGACCCCGGCGCCCAAGCCGAAATTCAGCCCCCTGGCCCTGGCCAACAGCGACATGGCCATGGCCAACGGCCGGCTGTTCGTCGGCAACTGGAACGGCTTCAACGCCTATGACGTGACCAAGGGCGGAGCGCCGGAGCTAGTGCTGTCGGTGGTGTGTCCCGGCGGCCAGGGCGATGTCTCGGTGCACGGAAACCTGCTGTTCATGTCGGTCGAGCAGAACCGCGCACGACTGGACTGCGGCGTCGCGGACGCCGAGGGCGACGTCAACGCCGAGCGTTTCCGCGGCATCCGCATCTTCGACATCACCGACCTGAACGCCCCGCGCCAGATAGCGGCGATCCAGACCTGCCGCGGGTCGCACACCCACACGCTGGTGCCCGATCCGGCCGATCCGAAGTCCCTGTACATCTACAACTCGGGCACGTCCTCGGTGCGCAAGAGCGACGAGCTGTCGATCTGTTCGGACGGCGAGCCGGACGCGAATCCCGAGACGGCGCTGTATTCGATCGACGTGATCAAGGTGCCGCTCGACCATCCCGAGGACGCCGCCATCGTGTCGCGTCCGCGCATCTTCGCCGACCGCGACACCGGCCGCATCGCCGGCCTGTGGCAGGGCGGCTCGGTCGGCGTGGCCAGCCAGAAGACCTCGCAGACGAACCAGTGCCACGACATCACCGTCTATCCGGAAATCCACCGCGCCGCCGGGGCCTGCAGCGGCAACGGCATCCTGCTGGACATCACCGATCCGGCCCAGCCGAAGCGGATCTCTGAGCTGTTCGATCCGGACATGGCCTACTGGCACTCGGCGACCTTCAACAACGCCGGCGATGAAGTGGTCTTCACCGACGAGTGGGGCGGCGGAACCAGCGCCCGCTGTCGCGCCGAGGACCCGGCCAACTGGGGCGCCAACCTGATCGCCTCGGTCCAGCCGAACGGCCTGCACGGCCAGACCTTCTACAAGCTTCCGTCGGCCCAGGGGGCGACCGAGAATTGCGTGGCCCACAACGGCAACCTGATCCCGGTCCCGGGCCGCAGCCTGATGGTTCAGGCCTGGTACCAGGGCGGGGTGTCCATCATGGACTTCACCGACCCGAAGAAGCCGGTGGAGATCGCCTCGTTCGATCGCGGTCCGATCGACGGCGACCGCATGCTGATCGGCGGCTACTGGTCGACCTACTGGTTCAACGGCCGGATCTACGGCAGCGAGATCGCCCGCGGTCTGGACGTGCTGCGCCTGCAGCCCAGCGAGTTCCTGTCGGCCGCGGAGATCGCCGCCGCCGAGGCGGTGACCAACGACGTCATCAACCCGCAGACCCAGACCCGCATCGTCTGGGCCGACACGCCCGACGTGGCCGAGGCCTATCTGGATCAGTTGGCCCGTAGCCATGCCCTGGAAGCCGGGGTCGAGACGAAGCTGCGCGCCCGCATCGCCGGCTGGCGGACGGGCGCCGCGGACGCCGCGGTCTCGACCGAACTGGCTCGCAGCCTGACCGCCTCGGCGGCTACGGCGACCGGCGCCGACAAGGGACGGATGGAGGCCCTGGCCGCCATCCTGGAACGTCAGACGGCCTGAGGGTCGTGAAGGCAGGCGGCCTGAGGGTCGCCTGCCGCTTTCCCCTTACCGGGGACGCTTCGCCTTCGTCCGGGCGCGGCGCTTGACGACGTAGATGGCGACGCCGGTGATCGACAGGCCGGCAGTGGCCAGGCCAGCGAAGAAGACGATCAGCCGCGTCGGCAGGCCCAGGATCTGGCCGCTGTGCAGCGGCAGCTGAAGCTGGGCGAAGACGTCGCCGCCCGTGCCATGGGCCGGGCGAGTGACCTCGATCAGATGGCCGTCGATGGCGTCGATATAGACCCAGGTGACGCCGAGACCGGGGCGATAGGCCTCTCCGAACGCCACTCCGTAGCCGCCGATCTCCGCCGCATAATAGAGGCCCGAGGAGGCGACGTCGGCGGGAATGTCGGCCAGGGCGCGGGCGCGGGCGACAGCTTCGTCGAAGCCGAAGGCGGGGGCTTTCGGACGGGCGAAATCCATGGGCAGGTGTTCGAAGGCGTTCTCGCTGATCGGCGAGACCATCGAGACGACGGGCTCGAACACCTGATGCTCGAGATTGAACGAGACGCCGCTGACGGCGATGATCAGCAGCACGCCCCACAGCCACAGGCCGCCAGCGCGGTGCAGGTCCATGTTCAACCGGACGGGGGATGCGCCCTTCTTGATCGTCCATGCCGTCTTCCAGCGCGACAGGAAGGGACGGCCGCGCGGGAAGGTCAGCCAGGCGCCGACGAAACAGTCGAAGGCCCAGAACAGGGCCACCAGTCCCATGATCCATGTGCCCCACAGGCCCGGCAGGGACAGGGTGCGGTGAAACATGTCGATGAAGGGGACGAGGCCGACCGGGTTCAGCGTCGGAGGGCCGTAGGCGCGGCGGCCGTTGATGGCGCCGGTGGCCGGGTCGACGAAGACCTGGTTGAAGTCGATGACATAGGGGACGCCGGTGGCGGGATCGATGCGCGGCTCGACCCAGACGTCGGCGGCGACGTGGCTTTCCAGCGGGATCCAGCGGGTGCGCAGGCGGGGGTCGGCGGTCTCGATGGCCGAGGCGATGGCCGAGGGGCCGATCGAGGCGGATGCAGATGTGGGGGCCGAATGACGCCACAGGCCGGGATTGATGATCTGGTCGATCTCGCGCTGGAACACGAGGAAGGACCCGGTCAGTCCCGACAGGATCAGGAAGACCGCCAGGGCCAGGCCGACATAGCGGTGCAGATTCAGCAGAACGACGCGCGGGTCGAAACCCGCGCGCCGCTTCAGGCTGGTTGTCGTCTGGGCAGTCAGATCAGAACTTCCGGGAGACGGTGGCGAAGACCTGCTCGCCAGCGCCGAAGAAGCAGTTGAAGGCCCCGCCGCAACGAGCCGCGTACTTCTTGTCGAAGATGTTCGATCCGTTCACGGCGAAGCGCCATTCCGGGGTGTCGTAGTGAATGATCGCATCCCACAGGGTAACGGACGGCGAGACATAGACCGTCGGCGTCGTACCGCCGGGGCTGTCCGACAGATAGCGACCGCCTACGCCGAAGCCGAGCCCGCCCAAGGGGCCCGATTGGATGGTGTAGTCGGCGAAGGCAGAGAGTTTGTGCTCCGGCTGGGTTGACAGGCGGGCGCCCAGATCGGTGCCGAGGCTGCGGGTCACTTCGGAGTCGGTGTAGGTGTAGGACGCGTTGACGGACCACTGATTGCGGATGCGGGCGACGACTTCGACTTCCACCCCCTTGGCCTCGGCCTCGCCGATCTGACGAACGGACGTAGGCGTCCCGTCGCTGGTAACGACGTTGGTCTGGGTCAGTTGATAGAGAGCGGCCGTCGCGAACAGGTTGACGTCTTCAGGCAGGTTCCGGGCGTCCCATTTGACGCCAACCTCATATTGCTCGCTCTCGCTGGGCTTGAGCGCTTCGCCGAGACCGTTGGAGCCGAAGTTCGGCGTGAAGGAGGTGGCGTAGGAGGCATAGGGGGCGACGCCGTTGTCGAAGACGTAGCTGCCGCCGATGCGCCAGCTGAATTGATCCTGCTTGGTTGTCGCACCGGCGATGCGGTTGTTCTGCTCGATCCAGTCCTGACGACCCGAGGCGGTCAGTACGAAGCGGCCGAAGTCGACCTGATCCTGCAGGTAGATCCCGGTCTGTTCCAGCGTCTGATCGGTGAAGGGGTTATAAGCGGGCGCGACGTAAGGGCCGCCCACGCCATAGACGGGATTGAACAGGTCGATTGACGGCGCGAAGTCGAAACCGAATTCCGAATGGCCGTCGTAGTCGCGGTAATCAACGCCGCCCACCAGGGTGTGAACGACCGCGCCCTGTTCGACCCGACCTTCAAGTCGGGTATCGACCGCGATCTGGTTCAGATTGTCCCGCGAGGGGAAGTTGAACCGGGAGACCGTGCGATTGTCGGCGCCGAGGCTCGCGCCATAGATGACCAGTTGTTCTTCGCTATAGTCCGAATATTTGAGGTTCTGGACCACCTTCAGCGTGTCGCTGAAGGTGTGTTCGAAGGCATAGCCGAGCGTCCACTGTTCGCGGTCATACCGGTTGTAGTCCGGCTCGCCCAGGTTCACGCCACGCGGCAGTTCGCCCACAGGGTTAGGTTGAAGAACGCCAATGACCGGCAGGAAGCCGTTCGTGTCGCCGGTGTTGCTGTCATCCTGATAGGATCCCAGCAGAGTCAGTTCAGTCTGGGGCGTGATACTCCATGTCAGAGCCGGAGCGACGTAGATCCGTTCGGCGGTGACGTAGTCGGTCTCCGACTCGCGGTCGCGGTACAGAGCGGTCAGGCGGGCGCTCACGTCTTCGGTCAGGAGCCCGGTGACGGTGCCAGCGATCTGTTTGAAGTCGTTGGTGCCATACTTGGCTTGGAGCTCACCGCCGAATTCGGAGTCGGGACGGCGGCTGGTCAGGTTATAGATGCCGCCGGGAGGCGTCGTGCCGTACAGTGAGCCCGAAGGGCCGCGCAGCACCTCGACGCTCTCGGCGCCGTAGAGGTCAATGCCATTGTTGGCGATTGACGCACTGACCGCCGATTGCAGGCCATCGACGTACTGGGCCGGGCTGAAGCCCCGCTGCGTAAGGAAGTCGTAGCGGATGTCCGGGCCGTAGTTCTCACCCACCACACCGGCGGTATAGCGCAGCGCCTGCTGGACATCGACGAAGCCGAGCAGGTCGATCTGGTCACGCGAGATGACCGAGATCGACTGGGGCGTCTCGATCAGGGGCGCGCCGGTCTTGGTGGCGGTCAGGCTGCCCGAGGGGACGTAGTTCGGGGCGGTGACGATGACTTCTTCCAGCTGGGTCGTTTCATCCACGACGCGGCGGGTCTCGACCGATTGGGCCATGGAGGCGGTGGCGAGGGCCAGGACCGAGAGGGAGGCGCCGGCGGCGAGGGCCAGGCGGATAGAAGGCATCGACATTATGGGGAGTCCGGTTGAAATCGCGGTCTCCATAGGCGCTGATGAGAACGTTTCGCAATAGCGGGTCCGCAAATGACCGACGCCGCGTCTAACTTGCCACAGGCGCGGATACGGGCTCTCGGACCTATCGGCTGCGCGTCAGGTCGGACCAGCGCCAGCGGCCTGTGCCGAGGGCCAGGCGGGTGGCGCCGGGGCCGTCGCTGAAGGCGAAGACGACGAGGCCGCGCATCGACTGGTCACGACAAGCTTCAGGGGCGAAGGCGACCTCAAGAGCGATGGCCTGACGCACGCCCGCCAGGCCCTTGCCCTCCTGACCCGGGCTCTGGACCCAGTCGCCGTTCCAGACGAGAGGCGTGCGGCCGGGACCGCCGGTCGAGCGGCGGGCCTGGGTGACGGCCGCGACGATATCGGGATCGGTGCGCAGGGCGTCCTGAACGCGCCGCACCATGTCGCAGGACCCGCCGGCGCCGGAGCCTGACCCCCCGCCGCCCGCCGCGCCCGAGCCCGTCCCGCCGTTCCCGCCCGCGCCGAAGCCGCCGGCTGTCGCCGCGCCGGACAGTTGGGCGTCGCTGACGGAGGCCATGACGGGGGCGGGTGGAGCGGGCGGCGCGGGGCTGGCGCGCAGGGTCGGGACGTCCGGCGGCGGAGGCCTGCGTACGGGCCGGGGGCGAGGCGACGGCGGAGGGGGCAGGGGAACGACCTTGGGGGCCGGGGTCGAGGGCGCCGGATCGGTCTTTTCGACGGGGCCGGGGGGCGGGTCCGGTTGGGGCGCGGGGAGCGGCGCGGGCGGAGGCGGAGCGACCAGAGTCACCACCATCGCCGGCGACGGCGGTGGATCGGGCGAAAAAAACTTCGGGGCGGGCCGGGACAGAACCAGCGGAATCAGCAGGGCCAGATGGGCCACGACGCTGAGGATCACGGCCAGCGGACGGGCGCGGGATCGAGCGGAGCGCGTTCGGCCTGCCGGCGCGCTGGTCGCGTCAGGGGCCGATTTTCCTGTTTCCGTTTCGGGCCTTGTCGAAATCATCGGGGCTCCAGGCGGCCTGTCGGATAGGCCGACGAACGATCAAGACCACCCGGCCGCGTCAGGATCGTGGCGCCACCGGGACCACATTTCGGAGACGTCACCCTTATGGCCAAGGTGACATTTTCTGGCCCAGACCGCGCCATCACTTGGCCGTCCGGCCTGCCCTAGCTTCGATCTGCGCGACGACCGGGAGTGGCGCTCCGGCCTTTTTGGGAGATCCAGCTTGACCATTATGACCCTCGAAACGACGCCCCCCTCCACCGGCCGCCGCCTCCGCGCAGCCGTCATGACCGGGGCGGTGCTCGCCCTCGGCCTGGCCGCCAGCGGCTGCGCCAGCCACAAGTTCGTGCGCGAGAATCTGGCCGTCGTGGACGCTCGCGTCGATGACACCAACACCCATCTGGCGGCCGTCGAAGGCACGGCGGGCGAGGCGCTGCAGCGCGCCACCGACGCCCACAAACTGGCCGAAGGCAAGTTCCTGTACCAGGTCGTGCTGTCGGACGACTCGGTGAAATTCCCGGTCGATCAGGACGCCCTGTCGCCCGAGGCCGAAGCGCGCCTGAGCGAGCTGGCCCAGCGGCTGAAGAGCGAGAACCGCAACGTCTATCTGGAAATCCAGGGCTATACCGACGCCACGGGCGATCCGCGCCACAACGCCCAGCTGGGCGAGTCCCGCGCCGAAGCCGTGCGCCGCTCGCTCAGCCGTCAGGGCATCGCCCTGAACCGGATGGCGACCATCTCCTATGGAGAGGACTCGCCGGTCGCGCCCAACACCACGCGCGAGGGCCGGGCCCAGAACCGCCGCGTGGCGATCGTCGTCCTGAGCTGATCCCGAGGCGGCCGTCCAGAAGGGCGGCCGCAGATCCTGAAAAGGCGTCGCAGACATGAACCCGGCCGGCTTTCGCCGCGCCGGGTTTTTCTGTGTCCAGGTTACTGCAGCGCTTACGATTAATTTCCGGCGTTATTAATGATGCGGTGCGGCGGATTGTAATCCGGGTGGCGTCGCGACTAGAGATTGCGAAAATATTAAGAAAGTATTTACCTTAAGCCTGATCGACGATTACTTCACATTCCGGTGATTTTTAAAGCAAAGGCGGCACTTTCCCGCCTGCCTTGTCTTCATCGTCTCATCATCTCTCGCAAAAGGAGAACGAGATGTTTGGGACGATGGCGACTTCAAGGACTGCGATTTCCAGAACGACGGCCTGCCTCGGCATCGTGGCGGCGCTGGCGGTTACCGGGTGCAACGGCAACCGAAGCTTCAGCCTCGGTTCCGGCATCGGTGCGGACGGCGGCGCCTCAAGTGACGGCGGCGGGGCTGGAGGCGGCTCGGGCGGCGGCGATGGCGGTACGGGGGGTGGCGCGGGCGGTGGGACCGGCGGCGGCGGCGCGGGCGGCGGAAGCGGCTCGGGGTCAGGCTCCGGCGGCGGCGCCGGCGGCCTCGGCGGCGTCGTCGCGGCGACCGGATTGAACGGCCTGCTGGACCCCCTGGGTCAGGTGACCGTGGGCGACCAGTCGGTTCTGGGTCAGGGTGCGACGACGGCGGGTCCGCTGGGCGTCAATGTC
>Ga0247808_10000931_pt1 | contig 14154 bp, 12 predicted proteins | sample UWRJL089202R1_FD_179914 | JGI IMG/M metagenome (GOLD analysis project Ga0247808, IMG submission 179914) | Plant litter microbial communities from Arlington Agricultural Research Station in Wisconsin, United States - UWRJ-L089-202R-1 | ecosystem: Environmental > Terrestrial > Plant litter >... | reverse complement strand
TGGGGAACTCCCCACATAACTCCCTACATGCAACAGCAAACCATATGTTTGCGGTTGCGAACCCTTGTCATGCTCAGATCCCAGTAAACATAAGGGAATTCGAGGCATTCAGCGGGTCAATGGCACCCTGCAATCGTAACAGAGTACGCCTGCTGAAGGCGTACTTTGTCGATGGTCGCCACGTTGGACGGGTGGATGATCTCGCAGACCTTGCTGCCGAAATCGGGCTCGACCGCGACGAAGCGGTTCGTGCGCTCGAGTCGGAGGCTTTCCTCGGTGATGTAAAGGCCGATGTTGCCCAGGCCCAGGCGTACGGCATCCAGGGTGTTCCGTTCTTTGTCATCGACGGTAAATACGGAGTTTCCGGCGCGCAGGATGCAACCGCATTCACCAACATGCTCGAGCAGGTTCAGAGCGAGCGCGAGGAAGTGCGATGAGCACCGCTCCGATGAGCCCCCTGCAGACCCTCGGTGAGCAGGGCGTGGTGTGTGTCGGTGACGTCTGTGAAATTCCGCAGCCCTCAGAACAGGCCATCGTGAACGACATGATCGATTCCGGCGAGTTCTAACTCGCTTCGCCGGATGCTCGGCGGGCCCCGAGCGGGCTTGCAGGACCGCGCACGCGCCATGCCCTTCGGGGCGGGCGCGTGTTCCTGTTCCCGGCGGGGTCGACCGTCGTAGCTGGGGCCGACCGAAAAAGCGCGGTGGGTGCGCCCGTCAGTCGCTGATGTCTGCGACGGTCGCGTCCATCCCGGCGATGAGATCATCCGACTCCACAAACGCCGAGAAGCCGTGGGCTCCAGCGCCCATGGCAATACGCTGGCCGGCAATCCGCTCATCCGCGAACACCGGCCAAGGGGTAGAGCTGCCCAGCGGGGTGATTGTGCCGCGCTCGTATCCGGTGGCTTCCAGCGCAACACTCGCTTCCGGCAGTCGTAGCTTGTTCACGCCAACGACGGCCCGTAGTTTGCTCCAGGAGATCTGACGGTCGCCCGGCACCAGCGCAAACAGGAAGCTGCCGTCGTGACGCTTCACAACCAGTGTTTTGACGATTCCCGATGGATCGATGCCGAGCAGTGAGGCTGCTTCCTCGAGCGATTCCGCCGCGGGCCGCGCGCTGAACTCCACGGGAATTCCGCGTGCCGCAGCATCAGCGGCGACGCGGGCGCGCCCATCGGTGGTCTCGATTGTCTCGGTCATTCGTATTACCTCGTGTCAACTTCGTCGCCGGATTGCGGTTGGTTTTGGGCCGTGGCGACTCTGCTCTGTGGCCAACGACGGTGCTGCTCGCGACTTTCTGGGAGAATTGCTCCAATGTCCACTCTCACGGCACCTGCTGCACCCAACGATTCAGACGCGCCTGGAATTCCCGCGCCCGTCACTGCACCCCTGCGCATCGGTTCGCTTGAACTCGACGTGCCGGTTGTCCTCGCTCCCATGGCGGGTATCACCAACACCGCGTTCCGCCGACTGTGCCGCGAATATGGCGCCGGACTGTACGTCAGTGAAATGATCACCAGTCGAGCACTGGTGGAGCGCACCCCTGAGAGCATGCGGTTGATCCGCCACCATGAGTCGGAGACAACCCGCAGCATCCAGCTTTATGGCGTTGACCCGAAGACAGTCGCCGAAGCAGTCACGATGCTGGTTGCTGAAGACCGTGCCGACCACATCGACTTGAACTTCGGATGCCCTGTTCCCAAGGTCACCCGCAAAGGTGGTGGCGCCGCGCTTCCCTGGAAGCAGGACCTGTTCCGCGACATCGTCGAGGGCGCAGTCAAGGCCGCGGGCGATATTCCGCTGACCATCAAGATGCGCAAGGGCATCGATTCCAACCACCTCACGTACCTCGAGGCAGGCAAGGCCGCCGAGGGAGCGGGAGTCGCGAGCATCGCCCTCCACGCACGTACCGCCGCCGAGTTCTATTCCGGCCACGCTGACTGGTCGGCCATCGAGACACTCAAGAACACCATCACCTCCGTTCCGATCCTCGGCAACGGGGACATCTGGAGCGCCGACGACGCACTCCGTATGGTCCGCGAGACGGGGTGTGACGGCGTTGTTGTTGGCCGTGGATGCCTCGGACGCCCGTGGCTGTTCGGCGATCTCGCCGCCGCCTTCCGTGGTGAAGAGAAAAAGGCCGAGCCGACACTTGGTGAGGTCGCTCAGGCCTTCAAGCGCCATGCCGAACTTTTGGTGGAGTTTTTCGACGAGGAAGACCGCGCCTGCCGCGATATCCGCAAGCACGTCGCGTGGTACTTCAAGGGCTACTCGGTGGGCGGCGACATGCGCTCGCACCTGGCGATGGTGCAGACCCTCGATCAGCTCGACGACCTCCTCGGCACTCTGGACTGGGATCAGCCCTACCCCGGCGCCGACGCCGAGGGACAGCGCGGACGCGCCGGAACCCCGAAGCGCCCGTCACTTCCCGACCACTGGCTCGACAGCCGCGAACTCCACGACGCGCACCGGGCCGAACTTACGCACGCAGAATTGAGCACAAGTGGCGGATAACGCAGCGACTCGCGGCACGGCCTCTCTCGGCTACACGGTTGCTGACGCCGAACGCTGGCTGCCGGAGGAGCACTCAAGCCCCCGCAGCGACTTCGCCCGCGACCGCGCCCGACTCCTGCACTCCAGCGCACTGCGCCGCCTCGCCGCGAAGACCCAGGTACTGAGTCCCGCTGCAGGACTCGACTTCGCCCGCAACCGCCTCACACATTCGCTCGAGGTCGCGCAGGTCGGTCGCGAGCTCGCATCCAGCCTTGGACTTGACCCCGACGTTGTTGATACCGCGTGCCTCGCCCACGACCTCGGCCACCCGCCGTTCGGTCACAACGGAGAGCGTGCACTCAGCGAGTGGTCAACCGACATCGGAGGGTTTGAAGGCAACGCCCAGACGCTTCGCCTCCTCACCCGAATCGAACCCAAGGTGTTTGGCGCCGACGGGCAAAGCTACGGTCTCAACCTGACCCGCGCGAGCCTCGACGCGAGCTGTAAGTACCCGTGGCCGGCGTCGCAGGGCGTCGCCGATCCGAGCGGGCGCAGCAAATTCGGTTTCTATTCGGAAGATGTCGCCGCGTTCGAATGGCTCCGTGCGGGTGCACCCGATCGGCAGCGCTGCATCGAAGCGCAGGTCATGGATCTCAGCGACGACATCGCCTACTCCGTTCATGATTTTGAGGATGCCGTGGTCAGCGGTTACATCGATGTCTCCGCGCTGAGTTCGCGAGTGAACCACTCAGAGCTGGTCGACTCCATGGAGGTGTGGATCGGTGGGCAGGTGTCACGCGATGAGCTCATTGCGGCGTTTGACCGTCTCGACCGACTGGACATTTGGCTGGACTCGTTTGATGGCAGCCCGCGTGCGCAGGGCCGTCTGAAGAACCTCACCAGCGAGCTCATCGGACGCTTCTCCGACGCGGCAACCGTGGCCACCCGCGAGGCGTACCCGTTGGACTCGCTCATCCGGTTCCGCGCCAACGTTGTGGTGCCTCGGGGGATCGAGGCCGAGATCGCCGTGCTCAAGGGAATTGTTGCCGCCTTTGTGATGTCGACAAATGCCCGCCGCCCGATCTACGCGCAGCAGCGTGAGACGCTCACCGAGCTGGCCGACGTGCTCTACAGTCACGGCGCGTCGCACCTCGACATGGGGTTCGCCAGCGAATGGAACGCCGCCAACAGTGACGCCGAACGCAAACGAGTTGTGGTCGACCAAGTTGCGTCCCTCACCGACCAATCGGCGATCGCCTGGCATACCCGGCTCGTCTCCGGATAACTCGCCGCCCGACTCTTCCTCGTCCGACTTCGCCCCCTAGCCGGCTCCTAGCCGGCCCCTAGCCGGACGGAATCACAGCTCATCGGTCAGTGTCGCCGCTGACGACAACGTGGCACCCAGCGGAAGACTGATTCGCTGCTCGGTCCAGAACGTCGACGCCGCCACGTTGTCGTCGTCCGCGTTGGCCTCGAAATTTGAGTCAGTGGTCGCCCCGGCCAACCCCGCGCCTCCGGCCGGACCCGCGCCTCCGGCCACCACCGTCACCGTCTCGGCTCCACTGCGTTCGGCGATCTCGAGCGCCGTCGCCGAATCCGCTCCCACAATGTCGAGATACCCCACCGGCGCCGCGCGATGCACCAGCTCCAGCGCGTCATCCAGCGACGTCCACGACACCACCACGGCAACCGGCCCTCCCAACGTCGCCGCCGAATCGACCACCGTCCCGGTCGGATCCGCGAGCACCGTCGGCCGGTAGAACAAACCCTCGTACCGGCCGCCACTGGCCAGCCGCGCGCCACCGGTTACCGCCGCCGTCACCGCAGCATGCAGCCGATCGCGTTCTCCCGTGTCGAGCAGCGGCCCGATCGTCACATCAGCCACCAGCGGGTCACCAACCACCAACTCGTCGGCGGCCAGGGTGAGCTGGTCGACGTACAGGTCGACGATCGATTCGTGCACAAGGTGGATGCCGCATCCGCGCGCAATCCGACGGGTACGCTTCAGAGCCGCACCGGTGCCGGACGCCACCGCCACCGCCACATCCGCTCCCGGCAGCACCACCAGCGCACTTGCCTGTGGCACCGTCACCACGGTCCGGCTGAAGTGCGCGGCCGCTGTCGCCACCACGTCCCGTGCAGTGCTCGCCGTTCCCGCGAAACTCAGGCCGCGCACCTGCGGGTGGGCGGCGAGCAGACGTGCCATATCGTCCCGCCCGGGGAGCACCGACAGCACCCCGGACGCCAGTCCCGCCGCCTCGAGTACCGCGGCCACAAGAAGGCCCCCGCAGACCGCCACCCGTGCATCGACCACCACAATCGCCGCATTACCCGTCGCCAGCGCCCCCGCAACACTTTTCGCTGTTGTCGCCAGCGGGTATGTCTCCGGGGTGGTAATCCCCACGATTCCCACGGGCACCCGCCGCGTGAGCTGAAATGCGTCGCCCGATACCGTTCCGCTTCCGGTTTGTATGGATTGAATGGATGACGCGGCCGCACCCATTGCATTCGCTGCCACCGCCACTTCGAACGCGGCCTGTGCCCGTGGCGCGCCGGACTCCCGCATTACCCAGCCGGAGATCACCCGCGCCTGCTCCTCGAGTAACGCGCCGGCTCTCCGCAGCACGGCAGCCCGGGAGCGCGCCGGCTCCCGGGCCCATGCAACCTGGGCCTCGGAGGCGAGTGCGATCGACGACTCCAGGTCATCGGGGGAGGCAAGGGCGATGTTGCCGAGAATGTGCCCGGTCGCGACTTCCTTCACCGCGGGGAACGCGCCACCTCCGGCAACCCAGCCGCCGCTGTAGAGCTTTCCTTCCCAGCCGCCGTCGAAAAAGCTCATCGTGTCCTCCGAAATCCCGAGACGACCGGCGCCCGGTGCTGCTGCCGTACGGGGCCTGCACAGGGACCGTAACATCGGCCCGTTTTCGGTTCAACGGGGTAGCGCGCGGAGCCGAGGACGGGGGAGTGGCGCCTCCTCCCCGGATCCGACACGCGGCGGGTGTTCCCCAGAAACCGACACCGTCAAGCGCGGATGGGTGGGTAAACCTAGAATCAGATCATGGCTGGACTGATCCGACGAAACGACATCGACGAGGTCAGGTCACGAACAAACCTTGCCGACATCGTGGGCGACTACGTCACACTGAAAAACGCCGGTGTTGGGTCGATGAAGGGGCTCTGCCCGTTCCACGAAGAACGCAGCCCCAGCTTCCACGTCCGGCCCCAGGTCGGCTTCTACCATTGCTTCGGTTGCGGTGAAGGTGGCGACGTCTTTACGTTCCTCCAGAAGATGGATCACGTCACCTTCTCTGAGGCTGTTGAGCGTATGGCCGCCCGCCTCGGTTATGAACTCCACTACGAAGATGGCGGGCAGGCGAGCGACCACGGCAACCGGGCGCGAATTCTCTCCGCCAACAAGGCCGCCGAAGAGTTCTTTATCGCACAGTTGGCGACGCCGGAGGCAGAACTCGGACGAGTCTTCCTCGGCCAGCGCGGTTTCGACTACGCCGCAGCAAGCCGCTTCGGTGTTGGTTATGCGCCGAAGTCCTACGATGCCCTCGGCAAACACCTCGGCAGTCTTGGGTATACCGAGGCCGAAATGATCACCGCCGGCCTGCTCGGTCAGGGCGACCGCGGCGCATACGACCGTTTCCGTGGTCGTTTGGTGTGGCCCATTCGGGATGTCACCGGGCAGACACTCGGCTTCGGCGCGCGCAAACTCCGCGACGACGACACCGGGCCCAAATACCTCAACACCCCCGAAACGCCGGTCTACCACAAGAGCCAGGTGCTCTACGGTCTTGACCTTGCCAAGCGCGACGTCGCTCGGGGCAAACAGATTGTGGTCGTGGAGGGGTACACCGACGTGATGGCGTGCCATCTGGCGGGTGTCACGACCGCAGTCGCGACCTGCGGTACCGCCTTCGGTGTCGACCACGTCAAAATTGTGCGGCGTGTTCTCGGTGATTTCGACAACGTCGACACCACCGGAACCGGCGAGGTCATCTTCACCTTTGACCCCGACGAGGCCGGTCAAAAAGCGGCCAGCCGTGCGTTCAGCGAAGAGCAGCGTTTTGCCGCACAGACCTTTGTCGCCGTAGCGCCCGATGGGCTCGACCCGTGTGACCTCCGACTCAATCGGGGTGACGACGCCGTCCGCCGACTGGTCAGTACACGCAAGCCCATGTTCGAATTTATGATTCGTCGCACGCTCGACGGCCACGACCTCGAAACGGTTGAGGGCCGCGTTGCCGCTCTGCGCGCCTCGGCGCCGGTGGTTGCAGGTATTCGCGACCAGTCCATGGGTATCGGCTATTCCCGTAACCTCGCCGGTTGGCTCGGTATGGACCCCAGCGAAGTGACCCGTGCCGTCGCGTCTGCCCGCACTGCGCTGGCAAAGCCGTCTACCGACACCCGGGACTCCCGCACGTCGCGTGATCGTGTCACGCCAGACTCGCGTGCCGCGGCCGCCGAAACCCGTACCCCGGCCCTGGCCGGCAGGCACAGTGACAGCGGTCCCGGTCGCGAACCCGACCGCACCAACCCGCGAAACGACAACGTGTCCGGCGCGGGGTCGGAACCCAGCCACCGTGGCGAAGTCGAGCCCGCCTCTCTCGACGGCTTCGACCCGCGCCTGGAGACGGGGCCGTCCATCATGGATCTCCCCACCGACCAGGCAACGCGCCTCGAGCGTGACGCGCTGATGGCGATGCTGCAGCACCCGGCCGACATTGGTGCCGACCTCATGGCGCGAGCGACGCGGGTGGGGTTCTCGAACACCACCCTTGCCGTGGTGCGTGACGCGATTGCAACCAGTCTCGATTCCATGGAGTCACCCGACTGGGTCGGCGCAGTCCTGCGTGAAGTGCCCGCGCCGTTCTCGTCGCTCGTGCAGCAGCTTGCTATCGCACCCATCCCGCAACGAGCCGAAAAGATTGCGGAGTATTGCCACGAGATTGCTGCGTCCCTCGTGCAACTTGATCTTCTGCGTGCAAAAGCCGACCTTCTTGGCTCTCTCCAGCGCACGGATTCCGCGGCCGATCCCGAGCGATACGCCCGCATCCAACGCGACCTGCTGAGCGTCGAACAGGAGCGCCGGACCCTCCGAAACGAGTGAGCGAAGCTCGTTTCGCGAATATTCCAGTCGCGTAAACAATTTCATGTGTAACCCATTTGAACGATTTGGGTCTCCGTGAGTGTGTTAGACCTAGATCTACTACGAGCCTCGCGTGCCTGCAAACACGCGAGGTCTCGATCCCACGCCACCAATGAGGAAGAGGTAGACGCACAATGACGTCCGCATCTAAAAACACCAAGCGCACGCTTGGCGTGATCGCCGGCAGTGCCGTGTTCACGCTTGCACTCGCGGGCTGCGCCACGGCCGGTACCGGCGGCGGCAGTTCCGAAGGCGGCAGCGACGCGCTGCTCATCGGAACCACCGACAAGGTCACGTTCCTTGACCCCGCCGGGTCGTACGACAACGGATCATTCACCGTGATGAACCAGGTGTACCCGTTCCTGATGAACTCGCTGCCCGGATCGTCCGATGTTGAGCCTGACATCGCCGAGTCGGCCGAATACACCGCACCGAACGACTTCACCGTTGTTCTCAAAGAGGGCCTGACCTTCGCGAACGGCAACGAACTCACCGCGTCCGACGTGAAGTTCTCGTTCGACCGCCAGGTCGCCATCGGTGACGAGAACGGCCCCTCTGTCCTTCTCGGAAATGTCGAGAGCGTTGAAGCTGTCGATGACACCACGGTGGTGTTCCACCTCCTCAACGGCGACGACCAGACGTTCGCCCAGATCCTCTCCAGCCCCGCCGCACCGATCGTTGACGAAGAGGTCTTCTCCGCTGACGCGGTCACCCCCGATGCCGACATCGTTGCGGGCAACGCATTCGCTGGCCAGTACACCATCACGGACTACGACTTCAACAACGTTGTCGCCTTCGCCGCTAACCCTGACTACCAGGGTGTGCTTGGCGCTGCCGAGTCCGACGTTGTGCAGCTGAAGTACTACACCGAGGCCTCCAACCTCAAGCTCGACGTGCAGGAGGGCGGCGTTGACGTCGCGTACAAGAACCTCTCCGCGACCGACATCGCTGACCTTCAGGAAAACGACAACGTCAAGGTCGAGATTGGCCCTGGTGGAGAGATCCGCTACATCGTGTTCAACTTCGACACCCAGCCCTTCGGCGCGAAGACCCCCGAGGCCGACCCGGCCAAGGCTCTCGCTGTCCGCCAGGCCGCTGCGAGCCTCGTCGACCGTGAAGAACTCTCCGACCAGGTCTACAAGGGCACCTACCTGCCGCTGTACTCCTACGTTCCCGAGGGCCTGACCGGCGCGACCGAGGTCTTCAAGGACCTGTACGGAACCGACGGCGCACCCGACGAGGCGAAGGCCGCTGACATCCTGTCCGCTGCCGGAATCACCGAGCCGGTTGTCCTCAACCTCCAGTACAACCCCGACCACTACGGTGAGTCGTCCGGTGACGAGTACGCCCTGGTCAAGAGCCAGCTCGAAGCCAGTGGTCTCTTCACGGTCAACCTGCAGTCGACTGAGTGGGTTCAGTACTCGAAGGACCGCACGACTGACGTGTACCCGGCGTACCAGCTCGGCTGGTTCCCCGACTACTCCGACGCCGACAACTACCTGACGCCGTTCTTCGTTACGGATAACTTCCTGGCGAACCACTACGACAACCAGGAAGTCAACGCCATGATCGGCGAGCAGGCCGTTGAGGCCGACCCCGCTGCACGCACCGCGCTCATCGAGGACATCCAGGCCGCAGTGGCCGAGGACGTTTCGACGATCCCGCTGCTTCAGGGCGCTCAGGTTGCGGTTACCGGCACCGACGTGTCCGGAACCACGCTTGATGGTTCGTTCAAGTTCCGCTTCGGAACGATGTCAAAGGGCTAACACCCGACAGCTAGAGTCTTTCTAGCAGCTTGACGGTCGGGGGCGTCCCGCTTCACAGCGGGCGTCCCCGATCTTTTTTGTCCCCGAGTACGAATAGGTAGTCATGACTACGACCGCTCCAGCCGCAGTAGTTCCTCCGGGGAAGCGCACGCGCCGCTCCGGTTCCGGGGGTGGGAATGCTCTCGGGCGCTACATCCTCATCCGGTTCCTCCTCATCATCCCGACGGTATTTATCCTCGTCACGATGGTGTTTATCCTGATGCGGGTCATCGGCGACCCAATCACCGCGGCCCTCGGCGGACGCCTCACGGCGGACCAGCTGGCTGAGCGCATCACCGCGGCAGGATACGACCGCCCCATCTACATTCAGTACTTCGAGTACCTCGGCCAGGTGTTCACCGGCAACTTCGGTACGTCCATCACCGACGGTCGTCCCATTGTGGACATCCTCGCCACCTACGGTCCCGCGACCTTCGAGCTGGCGTTCTACGCTCTTCTCGTCGCGTTGATCGTTGGTATCCCACTCGGAATGGTCGCCGCCTACTTCCGCGACCGCTGGCCCGACGCGGTTCTGCGCGTCGTTGCGATCCTCTGGTACGCCACCCCGGTGTTCTTCGCCGGTCTTCTTCTCAAGCTGGTGTTTTCGGTCTGGCTCGGCTGGCTCCCTGTCGCAGGCCGCGCATCGACGCGAAACGAGTTAGGGTTGAGCTCAATGGATGCCGGGACCGGTATCTACATTCTTGACGCGCTCCGCATCGGTGATCCCGCAATGATCGGGGACGTTCTGTCGCACGCCGTGCTGCCAGGAATTGCCCTTGGGCTGCTCACCGCGGGCGTGTTCCTTCGTCTGGTGCGCACCAACGTCATCGGAACCTTGTCGATGGACTACGTCGACGCCGCCCGTTCGCGTGGTGTCAGCGAGTTTCGTCTGGTGCGTAAGCACGCATACAAGCCCGCGCTCATCCCGATCATCACGGTTATCGGACTCCAGATCGCCGTACTCCTCGGTGGTGCGGTTCTCACCGAGACCACCTTCGAGTGGAAGGGTCTCGGCTTTCAGCTCGCCCAGTACCTGACCTCGCGTGACTTCGTCGCGGTGCAGGGCATCGTTGCACTGCTCGCCGTGATTGTGGCGCTCACCAACTTCATCGTCGACATCATCGCGGCACTTATCGACCCGAGAGTGAGGTACTGATGACTACGTCAGCCACCCCCACAGTCCACAAGCCGGTGTGGTGGAAGCGCCTTCCGGTTGTGCACCAGCTGCGCCAGAGTGTTGGCCTGCAGCGCGGGATGCTCGTCGTCGGGTTGATCATCTGCGGAGTCTTCCTCGCTGTTGCTGCCCTCGCGCCCTGGCTCGCACCGTACGGCTTCTCGCAGTTGAAGGAAGACGGCGTCAGCTTCGGCGCGCAGCAGCCGCCCGGAGGTAACCACCTTCTCGGCACAACCGTCGGCGGTTACGACGTTCTCTCTCGCGTGATCTGGGGTGCCCAGACCGCGCTGCTGGTGATCATCGTTGCGGTTGTTCTCTCGATCTTCATCGGTATCGCGCTCGGTGTGATCTCCGGATACCTCGGCGGATGGCTCGACCGCATCCTGGTGGTTGTCGCCGACGCCGTCTACGCGTTCCCGTCGCTTCTGCTCGCCATTGTTGCGGCCATCATCATCAGCGGTGGCCAGTCCACCCTCTGGACGGGAATCCTGTCCGCTGCCGCCGCTATCTCGGTGATCTTTATCCCGCAGTATTTCCGTGTCATCCGCGCTGAAACCGTGCGTATCAAATCCGAGGCGTACGTGGAGTCGGCCAAGGTTGTCGGCACCAGCACCTTCCGCATCATGTCGCGCCACGTACTTCGCAACGCGACCCGGTCGCTCCCGTTGATCTTCACGCTCAACGCGTCCGAGGCGATCTTCACCCTCGCGGCCCTGGGCTTCCTCGGTTTCGGTATCGAGCCGACATCGGCCGCCGAGTGGGGTTACGACCTCAACAAGTCGATCTCCGATGTCACAAGCGGTATCTGGTGGACGTCCGTCTTCCCAGGTTCCGCGATTGTTCTTGTTGTTCTCGGGATGACGCTGGTCGGCGAAAGCCTCAACGACCTCGCCGACCCACGCCTGCGTACCCGCAAGCGTGCGTCAAAGCGACTCGCGCCCGCCGCGGAGACCACCGTTGTTCCCGGTGGAAGCCTCGAGTCCGTGACCGATATTGACTCCCTGGAGGCACGACCATGACCAACGTTGTCGAAATCCGCGATCTTGAAATTTCCTTCGCCACCGACGGCGAGCCCGTTCGTGCCGTCAACGGCGTCAGCCTCGCCGTCAAGGCCGGCGAAGTGCTCGCCATCGTGGGGGAGTCCGGAAGCGGTAAAACCGTAACGGCCAAAACAATTCTCGGCCTGTTGCCGTCCACCGCGACGGTGTCGGGCGCTGTACTGCTCGGCGCCAACGATGTCGTTCAGGTCTCCGGCAAACGTCTCCGCGAGATTCGCGGAACCGACGTCGCCATGGTGTTCCAGGAGCCGTCCACCGCGCTCAACCCGGTGTACACCGTCGGATGGCAGATCGCCGAAGGCCTCCGCGCCCACGGCAAATACAGCAAAAAAGAGGCCCGCGCGAAGGCCATTGAGATCCTCACCAAGGTCGGTATCCCCGAACCCGAACAGCGTGTCGACTACTACCCGCACCAGTTCTCGGGCGGACAGAAGCAGCGTGTGGTTATTGCCATGGCGCTCGTGCTCGAGCCCGGTGTGATCGTCGCCGATGAGCCGACCACCGCTCTCGACGTCACCGTGCAAGCCGAAATCCTCGACCTGCTCCGCCGCTGCCGCGACGAGTTCGGTGCCGCGATTGTGCTGATCACCCACAACATGGGTGTTGTCGCCGACCTCGCCGACCGTGTCGCTGTGATGTATAACGGCACCGTTGTCGAAGAGGCCGACGTGCGCACTCTTTTTGCGTCCCCCCAGAACGCCTACACACAGCGACTCCTTGCCGCTGTGCCGAAGCTCGGAACGGGCCTTGCTAAAACGCAGGAACGCGCCGCTGCGCGTCCCGTCGTGGAAGAAAGCCCGGTTGTTGTTGCCGATAACCTCGTTATCGAATACCCCGGACGTTTTGGCCGCAGCGGATTCCGCGCCGTCGACGGTGTCAGCCTCAAAATCCACAAGGGTGAGGTGCTTGGCCTTGTCGGCGAGAGCGGCTCGGGTAAAACCACTATTGGTCGCGCCATCGGTGGTCTGACCAAAATCACCGGTGGTTCGCTTTCCGTCCTCGGCAAGGAGATGCTCGGCATTCGCGAGCGCACCTTCAAACCGCTCCGCGCGGACATCGGCTTTGTGTTCCAGGACCCGGCGTCAAGCTTCAACCCGCTTCTCACCATCGCGGAATGTGTCGCGGAACCGTTGCTGGTTCACGGTCGCGCGGGGGATGCGGCATCCGCTCGCCCCCGGGTCAACGAGCTTCTTGAGGCTGTGCAACTGCCCCGAGCGTTCGCTGACCGTTACCCCCACGAGTTGAGCGGTGGACAGCGCCAAAGGGCAAGCCTCGCGCGGTCGCTCGCGCTGGACCCGATCCTGCTCATTGCCGACGAGCCCACCAGCGCTCTCGACGTGTCCGTGCAGGCACGAGTCCTCGAGCTCTTCACGGAACTGCAGAAGGACCTGGGCTTCGCCGCCCTGTTCATCAGCCACGACCTCGCCGTGGTCGACCTGCTCGCCGACCGCATTGCTGTGCTCTACCGCGGCAAGCTCGTTGAAGAGGGCACGGGAGCCGAGGTGCTCGCAGCTCCGAAGCACCCCTACACGCAACGCCTTCTCGCGTCCCTGCCGGTGCCCGACCCAATCGAACAAGCCAACCGGAGAGAAATTCTTCGCGGACTTCGGGAAAGCGACTAAGCGTGACGGACACGACCGCCACCGCTGTGACCGCGGACGACCTCACCATCGGCTATCCAACGCGACGGGGGGACTTCGGGGCCAGGGCGGTGAGCGGCGTGTCGTTCACTATCGCACCGGGCGAGATCCTCGCGGTCATTGGTGAGACCGGATCGGGCAAGTCGACGCTGGCTGCGGCCGTCGCGGGGTTTGCCGCATCCGGGGGAGCGGGAGTGCCGTCCATTGTGGGCGGGTCACTCATGGTGCTGGGAGAAAAGATGCGCGGCATCTCCAGCCGCCGTCTTGACAAACTTCACCTGCGTGTGGGGTACGTGCCCCAGGACGCCGGGGCGAAGCTGTCGCCCCGCCTCACCATCGGTGAAAACATCGCCGAACCCATTTTCACCCGGGACCGCCGCTTCGACGAGCGCGAGGCCGGCGCTGCCGTTGCAACCCTCATCGACGCGGTGCGGCTACCCCTCACGCTGATGAACAGCTACCCCCACGAGCTCAGCCGTGGGCAGCGCCAGCGGGTCGCGATTGCACGGGCGCTGGTGTTGGAGCCCACACTGCTTATCGCCGACGACCCTACCTCCGGCATCGACGTCACTGCGCGCGGGCCCATCCTTGACATCATCCGCGAGCTGCACAGCGACCGTGCGTTTTCTGCTCTGATTGTCACCCACACCCTCAGCGAGGTTAAGCGACTCGGCACCCAGGTGGCGGTAATGCACCGGGGGTCCATTGTTGACATCGGGTCCGTAGACGCTGTGCTCGAATCACCCCAGCACGCCTACGTTGAGGGAATGACTCGCGCCATCCGCGATCTGAAAACGGCAGAGGAACTCAGTGGCCGATAAAACCGACAA
>Ga0247808_10000928_pt1 | contig 14177 bp, 11 predicted proteins | sample UWRJL089202R1_FD_179914 | JGI IMG/M metagenome (GOLD analysis project Ga0247808, IMG submission 179914) | Plant litter microbial communities from Arlington Agricultural Research Station in Wisconsin, United States - UWRJ-L089-202R-1 | ecosystem: Environmental > Terrestrial > Plant litter >... | reverse complement strand
AACCCCGACGAGCGCGGTCTCGGTGGCAGGCGCAAACTCGATTGGCAACTGAAGTGACTGAAACCCGACCCCGGCCCGAATACGGCGAGTACGCGACGCCCGAGGAACAGGCCGAGGCCATGGGCGGGGCGCTGCCCGTTTTCGATACTCCGGCTCACGTCGTCGCCGAAGAACCTGTCGTAACACCCGCACCCGCGCTCGACGCCAAGCCGCCCCGCCGCTGGGACATGGTCGTCACGATCGCACTCGTGGTGTTCGCGATCTACACGACGATCAGCGGGTTCGCGACCTACTCCGACCTCGCGTACTCACTCACGCAGGTCTACGCCATGTACGGGTACGACGGGCAGTACCCGAATGCAGCGCAAGCGGCATCCGTAGGGCTCATCATCAACATCGTTCAGCCCGTGCTGCTGATCGTGACCATCTGGCTGTCCACGCGCTCGCTACGTCGCGGGCGGGTCACCTTCTGGATCCCGCTCACTGCGGGCATCGTCTCGGGCGTAACGAGCACCGTGCTGCTGATGACGCTTCTATTCGCCGATCCGGGATTCATGGCCTTCATGACGAAGTCGTTCGGCGGCTGACCAGCGCTCAGGCGACAGTTCCCAGCGAGTGGTCCGCCCACAGTGGCGGAATCATGAGCGACCAGTAGATGATCGCGCCGACCGCAACGGCGATCAACGGTACGTAGAACGACGTCTTCTTGCGCCGAACCAGAAACACCGTGAGAGCGACGGATGCCGCGAACACGACCCCCTGGCTCACGATCACGCCGAGCTGCGCCGACGCCACGGTGCCCGACTCGAAGTACCCCACACCTCGGCGCTCGAACACTCCGCGCAGGGCCGCCTGCAGCAGCGCCCCCGTGACCACTCCGACGACGGTTGCGACGAAGTGCACGCCGAGCAGCACGCTCGTTGCGATCGTGTCATGGGGACCGGGGCCGCGGTCGGGTTTCGGAACGTTCGGAACCGTCCAGTCCATTCGCTGGTACCCCGCGGCGATGGGCACCTGGAGCCAGGGCTCGCGCGCCTGTGGCGGCTCTGGCGGCAGGTGCACAGACATTGTTTCAACCTAGCCGATACCAATCGAGCGTCGAGCACGCCGAAGGGGGAGCGGTGTGGTTTCCTGAGAGCGTGACCTCGACACCCCGAATCGCCATCCTCCCACGCGAGGTGTCGTCGGAGGTCGTGACGGCCGCGGTCGCACGCGGCGGCTGGGCGGTGTCGATCGCGATCGTGGCGATGGATATACCGATACTCGTCGATGTGCTCGGGCGCCGGGGCATCCTGAACGAACTGCCGATTCCCCTCGCAACGCTCGTGTTCATGCTCGCCCTGCTCCTCGCCACCGGTCTTCGGCCGACAGTGCTGCTGCGCAGTGTCTACATCGTCGGCGCGGCGGCTGCGGCGGTGGTGTTCACTGTCTCGCTGCTGCGAGCGGATGCCACGCTCGGCGGTGACACGACCTTTCTCGTGAATCGGCCCGCCGTCGTGCTCGTGCTGCTGTCGCCGATAGTGATGCGCCCGGTTGCAGGAATCCTCTGGAGCACGATCGGACTCGGCGTCTCGCTCGCGTCGACGCTCATCGCGAGTCTCATCGTCGACGTTCCGTTCTTTCCCGGGTGGGGTCCTTTCACCGTCTGGGGCGTGTGCGCCTCGGCCTATGTGGTGCTCACGCTCGTGCGCCGCAGCCAGGCGACGACGATTCCCGACCTGGGGCGCCTCGAGGATGAAACCCGGCGGATGGATCTCGAGAGCCAGTTCGAGCAGCGTGCTGCCGCCATGATCCACGACACCGTGCTCGGCGACCTCACCGTGGTGATGAACTCGATCGGGCCGCTCGACGACCGCACGCGGGAGCGATTTCGCGCCGACGTCGCAACCCTCAAGAACCCCACGTGGTTGCGTCAGGCAGACGACCTGCTCACTGTCGATGTGCACGACGCGGCGCTGCGGAATGGCACGGTGGCCCTGGTCTCTGAGATGCAGTGGCGCGGACTCACCGTCGACATGACCGGCAACAACGACACCGTCGTTCGGGTCTCGCCCGAGGTCGCCGATGCCGTACACGATGGCCTGCGCGTCTGTTTCGACAACGTTCTCGCACATTCGGGCACCAAGTCGGCCGAACTCGTAGCCGGCGGCAACGACCACTCGCTCACCTACATGGTGATCGACCACGGTTCGGGTTTCGACCCGGTGCTCGCCGTTCGACGTGGCCTGCGCGCGGCGGTCGACCGTATTGAGGCTCTCGGCGGCAGCGTGCGCATCTGGTCGCAGCCCGGCATCGGAACCTCAGTGCTCATCTCGGTGCCGCAGGGGGTCAGTGATGAAGCGTGACGCTCTCACGGTTTCGCCGCAGCAGATCGATCCATTGAGTTGGTTTACCAGGCCGCTGGTGGCGCTGTCATTCGCCGTGCTGATCACCGTTTACGGTTTCGGAAACATCATCATCACCTGGGATCAGGTGGGCAACCCGGTACTCGACCTGCTGGCGGTGATGTTCTTCGCTCTCGCCTGCGTCTACGTACAGTGGCGTACCCGGCCGTTCCTGGGCGCGTTCGGGGTTCGTAACGCCATCGTTGCACTCCTGCTGGCGGTCGCCGGGCTGGCGATCTCGACGGTCGCGAACCAGCAGTCGATGCTGCTCGTGCAGTACTGGTGGGCGCCCGTTGGGGCGGGCCTGGTGATCGCCACGCTCGGGCCATACTCGTCGGTGCGGCGCATCGTCATCTACGGAACAGTCCTCACGCTTCTCACTGCCGCCGCCGGGCTTGTCGCGTTTCTCAGCCCCTCGTCGGTCTGGCCCCCCGTCAGCGCCGCGATCGTCGGCGGTGCAACGGGGTGTGTGGCGTTGGTTGCGACATCCGTCTTCAGCTACGTCGTCGTTGCGAGAACACAGTCGCTGCTCGCGGGAGCCGGTATTCCGGTCGACGCCAGCGCAGCGCACGACGACGCCGCCAACCGCGTCGAACGCAGAACCGTTGCCCGTCTGGGCGCCCGGGTGGCGCCGTTTCTCGAGGGGCTGGCCGAGGCGGGCGTCGTGACGGATGCCGACCGAGCCCTCGCAGGTCAGCTCGCGCGTCGGCTCCGCTCCGACCTCGTGCAACAGGCCAATCGCAGCTGGCTCGACATGGTCGCCGAGAACGGCCGCATCTTCGTCGTGGACCCTGACCACCGAGCCGAGCGGATGAACCAGGCCCAGCGTTCAGCGTTGCGTGGCCTGCTGTACGCGGCGCTGCGCAACCCGGCCACGGATGCGGGATCGCTCTTCATCGAGTTGCGCGGGCAGGACGACGGCTCGACCGCTGTCGCCATGAGCCTCGACATGAACCTTCCCGAGGGGCGCCGCTCGATGTTGCTTGCGCCGTACTATCTCGCGCTGCAGACGACCGTGAGCGACATGACGTACGACCCGGCGAGGGAGCTGCTGCGGTTCGAGGTGCGGGAATAGCTCGGTCCCCGGGCTTGTCGAAGGGATCACTTCGACAGGCCCGGGGACCGGAGAGTGCTACTTGCCCGAGTGTCCGGCGCTTCCCAGCTGCTGTGTCGCCTCGACCACGCGCTTCGCGAGCGCCGTCTCGGCCGTCTTGCCCCAAGCGCGAGGGTCGTAGATCTTCTTGTTGCCGACCTCGCCGTCGACCTTGAGAAAGCCGTCGTAGTTCTTGAGCACCGTGTCAGCGATCGACCGGCTGAACGCGTACTGCGTGTCGGTGTCGATGTTCATCTTGACGACCCCGTTGGCGACCGCCTCGGCGATCTCGGCGTCGGTCGAACCCGATCCGCCGTGGAAGACGAGGTCGAGCGGAAGCGCGTCCTTGCCGTACTTGGCGCTCAGACCGGCCTGGATCTCCGCCAGCAGGGCGGGACGAAGCTTGACCCCGCCCGGCTTGTACACGCCGTGCACGTTGCCGAACGTGAGGGCGGCCATGTAGCGGCCCTGCTCGCCGAATCCGAGTGCCTCGACGGTTGCGATCGCGTCATCCAGGGTCGTGTAGAGGTGCTCGCCGATCTCCTCGGTGACACCGTCTTCTTCGCCTCCGACGACGCCGATCTCGACTTCGAGAATCGCGTTGATCGCCTTCATACGCGGCAGGATCTGCTGGGCGATCTCAAGGTTCTCCGTGAGCGGCACGGCCGAGCCATCCCACATGTGCGACTGGAAGATCGGGTTGTGACCGGCCTTGACCGCGTCCTCAGACGCCGAGATGAGCGGCAGCAGAAAGTCGTCGAGAGCGTTCTTCGGGCAGTGGTCGGTGTGCAGCGCGACGGTGATGGGGTAGTTCTTCGCGACCTCGGTCGCAAACGCGGCGAACGCGAGAGCACCCGATGCGCGAGCCTTCACGCTCTGGCCGGCGAAGTAGTCGGCTCCACCGGTGGTCACCTGGATGATCCCGTCGGAGCCGGCCTCGGTAAGACCCTGCAGGATTCCGTTGATCGTCGACGATGACGACGCGTTGATGGCGGGGTAGGCGAAGCCACCGGTCTTCGCCTTGTCAAGCATTTCTGCGTACTGGTCTGGGGTTGCGACGGGCATTCGAGCTCCTTGGGGCGTGACTGGTGGTGGGGTCGCTCGAAAGTCTAGCCAGCCGCCTCGTGCAGTGGCCGTCGCGCTATCGTTGCACTGCGTTGATTCAACGATTGAATCCCCACCACAGCGCCAGGTTCCGTTTCTCTTTAAGGACTCACCTTGGCCAGCACCGACTCCCCGTCAGTATTTCTCCACCCCGACCGCAACCTCGGTATGGAGCTCGTTCGAGCCACCGAGGCCGCTGCCATCCGTGCCGTACCGTTCATCGGTCGAGGCGACAAGAATGCTGCGGATGGCGCGGCCGTCGACGCTATGCGTAAGTTCCTCGGTACCGTCAACTTCGATGGCGTAGTCATCATCGGCGAGGGTGAGAAGGATCACGCCCCGATGCTGTTCAACGGAGAGCACGTCGGCACGGGTGGCGGCTCGGCCTGGGATATCGCTGTCGACCCGATCGACGGAACCTCGCTCACCGCCGCGGGCCGCCAGAACGCCCTGAGCATGATCGCTGTCGCAGAGCGCGGCTCGATGTTCGACCCGAGCGCGGTGTTCTACATGGACAAGATCGTCACCGGTGAAGAGGGGCACGGTGTGATCGACATCGAGCGACCGATCGGCGACAACATCCGGGCTCTCGCGAAGGCCATGAAGAAAGACGTCGGTGACCTGGTCATCGCGGTGCTCGACCGCCCGCGTCACGCCCAGCTCATCGAGGACATCCGTGCCGCCGGTGCCGGTACCCGCCTGCTTCTCGACGGCGATGTCGCCGGCGGCATCAACGCCGCCCGTTACGAGGCGCGCGTCGACATGTGCGTCGGCCGCGGTGGCACCCCCGAGGGAATCATCACAGCGTGCGCGCTCAAGGGTCTCGACGGCTTCATCCAGGCGAAGCTCGCACCGCAGAACGACGACGAACTGCAGAAGGCGAAGGATGCCGGACACGACCTCGACCGCGTGCTCGGCATCGACGACCTCGTCACGAGCGACAACACCTATTTCGTCGCGACCGGCGTAACCGACGGGCAACTCGTGGGTGGCGTGCGCCGCAAGGGCCCGATCATTCGAACGGAGTCGATCGTGCTGCGAGGGCGTTCCGGAACGATCCGCCGCGTGGTCGCCGACCACCGTGCCGACAAGTGGCTGTAGTGATCAGTTCAGTGCATCGAGCTTGTCGAGATCTCACCGACGCACGCCTGTAACACGCGCTGTTTAGGCTCGCCGCATGACCCTCGAATCCTTCATCACCGGCATGCCCAAGGCCGAACTCCACCTTCATCTCGAGGGCACCCTCGAGCCGTCGCTCATCGCCGTGCTGGCCGAGCGCAACGGCATCGACATGGTGATCGCTGAGAACAACTTCACCGACCTGACCACATTTCTCGCGGCGTACTACCCGAACATGACGGTGCTCGTCACCGCCGACGACTTCTACGAGCTCGCGTGGGCGTACCTCCAGAAAGCACGCAGCCAGAACGTCGTGCACGCCGAGATGTTCTTCGATCCGCAGGCCCACACGAGTCGGGGAATCCCGTTCGCCACTGTCATCGAGGGCTACCACCGCGCTGTCATGCAGGCCCGCGCTGAGCTCGACATGAGCGCCGAGCTGATCCTCTGCATCCTGCGCGATCACAGTGTCGACTCCGCGGAGGCGACCCTCGAGGCAGCTCTCTTCTACAAGGAGTGGATTGTCGGAATCGGCCTCGACTCCGATGAACGAGACAACCCGCCGTCCAAGTTCACCGCCGTCTTCGCGAAAGCCCGCGAGGCGGGTTTCAAGCTGACGATGCACTGCGATGTCGACCAGGTCGGAAGCATCGAGAACATCCGAGCGGTCATCGAAGACATCGGCGTCGATCGCATCGACCACGGCACGAATATCGTCGAGGACTTCCGGCTCGTCGAACTCGCGAAAGAGAGGGGCATCGGTTTCACCAGCTGCCCGTTGTCGAACGGCATCGTCAGTGAAGGCATGAAGACCCTCGAGCTCGTCTCGCTGCTGCGCGCCGACGTGAAGATCACCGTCAACTCCGACGACCCGGCCTACTTCAACGGGTACGTCACCGAGAACCTCTTGGCGCTGACGGATGTCACAGATCTCGAGCGCGACGAATACGTGCAGTTGCAGCGCAACGCCTTCGAGATCAGCTGGGTCTCGGACGCCCGTCGCGCCGAGCTGCTCGCCGCGCTCGACGCCTACGCGAGCGCCTAAACTCGACCTCGATTCGGAAGAAACGGAGGTCGGTATCGATGAGGATCCTCGACCTCCTCGCCCGTGACGAGCTCGCGCTCTCCGTCGTCTGGGCCGAGCCAGCGTTGCTCGAACGAACAATCGCGGGCTCGTACATTCTTGATCTTCCGCGCCCGAGCAAATTCCTCCATGAGGGCGATATCGTGCTCAGCGCCGCGCTCTGGCACACCGGGGAGGAGAGCGCCCGGATCTTCGTCGAGGGCATCGCCTCACTCGGAGTCGCCGCTCTCGTGATCGGCCGGATCGTGCTCGGGGAGATTCCCGACTACATCGTTCGGGAGTGCCGGGAACGCGGGATCGTTCTGCTCACGGTGTCACCCGATGTGTCGTTCAAGTCGATCACGCAGTTCGTCGACGCAGCGGGCGCCGACGAAGCGGCACAGTCTGCGAGCCACAGCGTCGAGGTGAACCGCCAGCTGCTCGATCGTCTGGGCTCCGGCAGTGGCGTGCAGGGTGCACTGCGCATGCTGTTCGACGAGTTCGCGATCGATAGCTGGCTCATCGAGGCGAGCGGCTCGGTCACGGCGTTCGCGGGCGCTGCTCCTGGCGACGAGTTCGTCGCCAGAGTCTGGAACCTGGCTCTCGCATCGGGGGACGGTGAGTTCGTAGTGCTCGGCGGCGATCGGCGCTCGTCGACGGTGTGGCCGATCGTCACGGACGACGCGACTCCGATCGGCTATCTGGTCTGCGCGGGTGACCACCGCTCATGGCCCCTCGACATCGCACGGGTGGTCGCGACGCTCGTGGTTGTCGCTCGTGTCGAGCTGGAGATCGACGCCAAGCGTCGCGAAGTGGGTCTGCGGCAGGCCAGTGAACTCGTCGACTTGCTCGCTTCGGAGACCCTGTCGCCGGGGGAGGCGTCGGCGCGACTGCGCCTGTTGGGTGCCGACCCGCTCGAACCCGTCGTCGTGGTGGCTGGAGCCGTGCAGGAGCCCGGGTACCCGACACGTGCCGTGCTCGAGAGTCTCGTCACCATGCTCGGCGGTGCTGGAACCACGATCATCGGCTGCGAGTTCGGCGGTGAGGCCATCGTTTTCGTCAGCGGTCCGGGGGTGACGCCCGAGCAGGTCGTCGATGCAGGTTCCCGCGTCGCGTCGGGTATCGTGCAGTTGTTCGGCGACCGCCACCTGCAGATCGGTGTGAGCGAGCCCACGGTGAGCATCAGCCACCTCGGCCAAGCAGTCGCGTCGGCCAGGGCGCGCATGCGCGCGGCCACCGGCGACGAGACGATCACGTGGGCCACGCGGTCGACGCCCGTCTCCTACGATGCCCTGCTCGAGATGCTTCCCGAACGGGTGCGCCACTCCTTTGGCCAGGGGCTTCTCGCGCCCCTCGTCGAGTACGACGCCCGGCACGGTTCAGAGCTCATCACGACGCTGCAGGTGTTTCTCGACAACGGGTCCGCCTGGCAGCAGGCCGCGACAGAACTCCACGTGCACGTCAATACCCTGCGCTACCGCATCGGACGCATCGAGGCTCTCACGCACCGCGACCTCGGCAGGATGCACGACCGGGTCGACCTGTTCCTGGCGCTCGCGAGCGTGCAGCGGGGGAGCGAGCGCTAGGTGGTCAGCGCGTCGGTCTCTGCGTGGTCGAACCAGAGGTTCGCCAGGCCGTGGGCCGCGGCATCCGCTCGCTTCTCGAATCGCGGTTCGAGAACTTCCTCGATGACGACCTCGGTGACGTACTGCACGGTTGCGCCGAGGAGGTGCCCGGCGTAGGCGGCTCCGGATTGGCCCTTGGCGCCGACCGCGACGTGCACGTGGGGCACGACGACGCCGTCGACCGAGACGAGGGTTCCGCTGCCGGTACCCTCTGTGTTGCGATGGGCGACCGAGAGCGGCAGCGGGGCATCCTCGTCGAGGATCGGTTCGGCGGTCGCGATGAGGGTCACGGCCGCGAAGGCGCCGAGGAAGACAGGCAGGTAGCCCTGGCTGATTCTGTGCTGATCGCAGGCCTCGACGATCGAGGGCAGCACGTCGTCGCCGGGCTGGAGCACCACGATGATGCGGCGGCCCGCGGTGATCTCGCTACTGAACATCCGTGACCGCCGTTCGCACCTCGGCGATGAGCAGTGCCGTCGCATCGTCGTCGAGGAACGACGAGGTGAACGAATTCTCGGCGAGCTCTCCGAGCTGTGCGGCAGAGAGGCCGAGCGATGAGCGCACCGCCTCGAGATTGTCGTCGACGTAGCCGCCGAAGTATGCCGGGTCGTCGCTGTTGATGCTGACGATGAGGCCCTCGGCGAGCATCGCAGGCAGGATGTGCTCCGACAGGTCGGCCGGGCCGGTCTTCAGGGCGACGTTCGACAGCGGGCACACGGTGAGTGGAATGCGTTGCTCGCGCAGGCGGGCCACCAGCTCAGGATCCTCCATGGCGCGATTGCCGTGGTCGATGCGCTCGACACCGAGTACGTCAATGGCCTCCCAGACATAGTCGGGGCCTCCCTCCTCGCCGGCGTGCGCGACGCGATGGAGTCCCTCGGATGCCGCGGCCGCATAGACATCCGCGAACAGCGACGGTGGGAATCCGACCTCGGCGGAGTCGAGTCCCACGCCGATGAAGCGGTCCCGGTAGGGCAGCGCGGATGTGAAGGTTTCGGACGCGGCCTCGGGGCCGAGATCGCGGAGGAAACTGAGCAACAGTGCGCCCGAGACATCCGGAGCATCGTCGATCGCTGCCCCCAGGCCAGCGAACACGACAGCGGGGTCGATGCCGCGGGCGGTGTGCGTCTGCAGGTCGACGAACATCTCGGCCCGGCGTACGCCAGCACGGGCGGCCCTGGCCAGGTAGGCGGCGCCGAGGTCGTAGAAGTCCTCCTCGGTGCGAACGACCGCGATGTTCTCGTAGTAGATGTCGAGGAACGACTGCAGGTCGTCGAAAACGTACCGGGCCCGCAGTTCATCGGGGTCGTAGCTCGGCAGCGCGATGTCGTTTCGGCGGGCGAGTCGGATGAGCGTCTCCGCTTCGAGGGAGCCCTCGATGTGGATATGCAGTTCGGCTACGGGCAGCACGGAATCCTCTGGTGGTTGCGGCGGATGGTCGAGATTTCGAGCTAACCACACGGCGCACGAGGGGTATTCGTGCGATCACCCAAGGTCGCGCGGGATGTCTGCGAGCGGGGCTGTCGGATCGCACAACCCGAAATGCGGGCGGAACGTGAGGTAACACGAGCGAAACGCTCTTGGTGGATCCACCAAAGGCGAGGCTGCCCGACGCACTCTTTTTCGTTGGACCCGTCATGGTGTGCGGGTAGTCGCGTTGGTTGACTGTTGACCTGCCGCCAATGCTGCTGCGTTCCACGAAACCGCATCCGCAGAAGTGGGCACTACTCAACAAGTGCGGCAGATAGGCGACCAGATTGTCAGCAATTTTGCGTAAAATCGTCGTTACAGAACGCAACTTGTCAACAAGTAAGGCGAACGGCCAGTACGGTCGTCTGACCGGCACTGTCGCCGCATTCCTTCCACTCCGAGAAAGGCGGCCCGTCATGTGCCGTTTCACCACGATCGACACCGAGGCCGTCGAATGACCCGCCTCGCGGGCATCGCCCTCTGGAACGGCACGACAGCTGTCGGCGCGAGTTCAATCGAGTGGGACGGCGACCGCATCGTCGCAGTGGAGTCGACGGATGCCGCACCCGAACTCTCCGAGTACAGCATCATCCCCGGGCTCGTCGACACCCACGTCCACCTCGGCGCGTACGCCGGGTCGGCGACGGTCGACTATTTCTCCTGGCCGCTGGTCACCCCCGCCGAGGAGCGCGTCTTCCACATCGCTGCGAACGCCAAGAAGGCTGCCGCGGTCGGAGTCACCACCGTGCGGGATCTCGCCGGTGACGAGAACCAGCTCGCAGTGGCCCGCGTCTTCGACGCGGGAATCCTGCAAGGCCCCAGAATCGTCGTGCACGGCCAGGTGGGAATGACCGCCGGGCACGGCGACCTATTCATACCGCCGCACTACCCGCACCGCGCGCCCGTCGCGGATAGTCCCGATGAGTGCCGCAAGCTCGTGCGCACCTGGGCGCGGGCCGGTGCGAGCGGCGTGAAGATTTACACGAGCGGGGGAGTGCTCTCGATGGGCGACAAGGTGGGCTGGCGCAACCAGACCATCGAGGAGATCCGCACCACGATCGACGAGGCGCACGCCCTCGGAATGCCCGTCGCCGCTCACACGCATTCCACACTCGGCGTGCAGATCGCGCTCGATGAGGGCGTCGACTCGATCGAGCACGGGACGGGTATCACCGAGGAGCAGTGGCCCGAACTGGTCGCGCGCAACATTCCCGTCGCACCGACGCTCATGATCAACGACGCGATCGCCGAGGGCCGCGTGCCCGTCTCGCTCGAGGCGCAGGAGAAGGCGAAGTCCGTCGTCGAGGAGCGCAACGCCGGCTTCACCGGCGCGGGTCGTGCGGGAGTGCGGTTCGTTCTGGGCACCGACGCGAACGGCACGTTCGTGAAGTTCGGCGACCAGCTCGAAGAACTGCGCCTCATGAAGGAGATGTTCGACTGGAGCGCTGAGCGCACCCTCGTGGCCGGCACATCCGATGCCGCCGACGTCGTCGGACTCGGCTCGACAGTCGGCACCCTCGCCGAGGGCTTCGGCGCCGACTTCATCGTCATCAAGGGTCGGCCCTGGGAGAACATCGACTCCCTGCGCGTCGAGAACATCGTCGCCGTCGTCTCGCGCGGCGCGGTCGTCTCGGGCCAGTTGCCCGCCTGAAGGTTTCCCACCAGCACCACAGAGCACCACACCAGCACCACCTCCTGCACCTCCCGTCCTTTCGAAAGGAATACCCGTGAGTACCTCCCGCACCCTCCGCTGGGTGGCAGCGCCCATCGCCGCCATCGCGGCTGCGAGCCTGCTCGCCGCCTGCACGAGCAGCCCGGCGACCACCGAGAACAGCAGCGGCGACGAACTCTCGTCGTCGAAGAGCGACGTCATCTTCGCCATCAAGGAAGACCCGACCTGCCTCGACCCGCAGCAGACGACCCTCACGACGGCGCTCAACATCGGCCGCCAGGTCGTTGACTCGCTCGTCGACCAGGATCCCGAAACCGGCGAGATCGTGCCGTGGCTCGCCTCGTCGTTCGAGGCGAACGACGACCTCACCGCCTACACGTTCACCCTGCAGGACGGCGTGACGTTCAGCGACGACACCGCTCTCACCTCCGAGGTCGTCAAGGCGAACTTCGACTCCCTCTCGGCGCTCGCCGCCGAGGGTGCGACGGCATCCCTCGCCGGCCAGTACCTCGCGGGCTACACGGGAACCGACGTCGTCGACGACAGCACCTTCACCGTCAACTTCAGTGCTCCCAATGCGCCGTTCCTCCAGGGCGCGTCGACCATGACTCTCGGCATTGTCTCCGAGGCGACCACGACGGCCGACACCGCAGCGCGCTGCTCCGATGGCGTCATCGGCTCCGGCCCGTTCGTCAACACGAGCTACGTTCCGAACGACTCCGTCGTGATCACCGCTCGCAAGGGCTACGACTGGGCGTCGACGTTGCGCGAGCACACCGGCGACGCGCTCGTCAAGACCATCGAGTTCCCGATCATCACCGAGGCGAGCGTTCGCACCGGCGGTCTCGAGTCAGGCGAGTTCGACATCATCCAGGATCTGCCGTACGCCGACGAGGCCCGCTTCACTACCGACGACTATGCGCTGTTCGCCAAGGCGAACACGGGTGTGCCGTCGAGCCTCATCCCGAACATGACGGGATCGATCCTCTCCGACGACGTCGTGCTCCAGGCGATCCAGCTCGGCATCGACCGTGACGAGATCAACTCGCTCACCGGTTCGACCAGCGGCAACCCGGCATCGAGCGCCCTGACGAGCTCCACCCCCGGATTCGTTAGCGAGGCCGACGCACTGGCCTACGACCCCGACGCAGCGGCAGCGCTGCTCGAGGACGACGGCTGGGTCGAGGGCAGCGACGGCATCCGCGAGAAGGACGGCGAGAAGCTCACCCTCACGGTGACGGCGTTCTACGCACAGGACGTCTTTGAGGCGGCCCAGATGCAGCTCAAGAAGATCGGTGTCGACCTGCAGATCAACCTGACGGATGCCGCCGGCTTCTTCGGTGCGATCGCGACGGGTGACTACGACTTCATCGGTGGCGGCCTCACCCGCACCGACCCCGACGCCCTGCGTGTTCTGCTCTCGAGCGCGTCCAAGGCGAAGTGGGGACTCATCGACGACGCCGACCTCGAGGCGCTGCTCACCGAGCAGGCTGCGACGGCTGACCCCGACGCCCGCCAGGACCTGGTGGCCAAGGCCCAGCAGCTGATCATCGAGAACGGATACCTCATCCCGCTGCTCGAGACCACGCAGCTTCACGCAGCCCTCTCCACCGTCGCGGGCGTGACGTTCGACTCCGCGTCGCGCATCAACCTGTACGACGTGCGCGTCAACTAGCAGAACCACAGGACCAGCAGGAATGTCATCACCGAATCGGGTACGAGGAGCACTGCGCTTCCTGGTTCCCCGTGTCATCCAGTTCATCTTTGTGATCTGGGCGACGTACACCGTGACATTCCTGCTGGTCCACCTTCTTCCCGGCGATCCGCTTCTTGCCGCACTGTCGGTGAAGGGCGGCGACGCCACGACGACCGACCCGGAGGCGCTCGAGGCGCTCCGCACCCAGTACGGGCTCTCCGGGTCGGTCTGGGACCAGTACATCGGTCACGCTCTCGCCGCACTCCGCGGCGACCTCGGTACGTCGATCTCCACGGGCCAGCCGGTCGGCGAGATGATTGCCCGGGCCTTTCCCAACACGGCCTCGGTCGCCCTCCTGGCCCTGCTCATCGGTGTCGTGAGTTCTGTCGCTATCACCTATCTCGCGTACATCACGAGGTTCCGGTGGGTTCGCCAGACGCTGCTGCAGATTCCGAGCTTCGGCGTCGCGATCCCCGCATTCCTCAGCGGTCTCGTGCTCGTGAGCGTGTTCGCGTTCGGGCTGCACTGGCTGCCGTCATCCGGAACCCGCAATCCGCTGAGCATCGTGCTCCCCTCGATCACTCTCGCGCTGCCGGTCGGAGCGATCTTCTTCCAGGTGTTCTCGTCGGCGGTGCTCGAGGCGATGGCGAGCCCGTACATCTTCACGGCTGTCGCCAAGGGCCTCTCGCCGCGCGCGATCTTCCTGCGCCACGTGCTGCGCAACTCGCTCCTGCCATCGATCACGATCCTCGGTCTGCTGATCGGCTATCTGGCTGGAGGCACAGCGGTTGTAGAGACGGTCTTCTCCCGCGACGGGATCGGGCGGCTGACTGTCAACGCCGTGCTCGCCCGCGACACCAATGTGATCCAGGGGGTCATCATCGTCGTCGCTCTCGTCTACTCGATCGTCAACCTCGTGGTCGACGTGTCATACGGGGTCATCGACCCGCG
>Ga0247808_10000924_pt1 | contig 14188 bp, 15 predicted proteins | sample UWRJL089202R1_FD_179914 | JGI IMG/M metagenome (GOLD analysis project Ga0247808, IMG submission 179914) | Plant litter microbial communities from Arlington Agricultural Research Station in Wisconsin, United States - UWRJ-L089-202R-1 | ecosystem: Environmental > Terrestrial > Plant litter >... | reverse complement strand
ATTCAGGTGTGAGCCATACGACTGCGTCTGCTTCAGAGACTAACTTACCCCATTCAATTACTCGTGGGTCTGTTGCGACGTATTCAGGTGATGCGGGTGAGTATTCGTTATCAAAGAATGGAAGGTCAATTTCCTTAAGATCGGCAACGGTGATATTAAATCCCTCACGTGCATCAATATCTTTTTTGACGTATTCGAAAATTTGATCAGCAACGCGACCTTTACGGGCGCTTGAAAGCACAACTAAAACATTTGACATAAATATGACCCCTTTTCTTCAGTGCGGTATCGCGGTGCGACGGCCGATGGATTGTAGATTATTAGTATCTTTAGTATAGCATATATTGCTATATAAAATATAGTATTTTGAGATATATTCTCATGGTAATTTATCGGTTGTATAATGAAAGTAATATGACTCATCAAATAACATTACCGAGCGGCGTGATTCTTGAATCAGTTGCAAAGACACTTATTATTAACGAAAAAAATGAAGCGTTGGTTCTGACAATCGGGGAGTATAAAGAACACCCGGAGAAGTCATACACTCCAGATCTACCTGGTGGATTTGCTGAAATAGGTGATGGTGAGACAGAACGACAAGGTGCAATTCGCGAAGCCGAAGAAGAAGCCGGTATAGTAATTAATCCGAAAGACATCATTCTTGCATATTCAAAGACTAAATTTTATGAGGAGCAGAATAAATCAGTCTCGAGCTCACTTTATATCGCGCATTTAGACTATACTCCTGACGTTGTCGTGAGTTGGGAGCATGCTTCGTCCGAATGGATCGCAGTTGATTTGCTACTTGAAGCGAAAAAGTTCAGACCTTTTTACGCAGAAGCGATCGAGTACTCTATCGCGCATAAGCTAATATGATAATTCTTATTCACACATCAAAAACTATGAGACCACCAGTCGACGACAACACTGCTTTCTTGTCTCGCCCCCTGTTGCTTGATAAAGCTAAAATCTTAGCAAACTATTTGAAAGATCTTTCTGTTAAAGACATTGAGAAAGTGATGAACGTTTCGACTAAGCTCGCAGTCACAACAAAAGAATTAATTTCAGGTTGGACGGACAAGCCGGAGCATCAACGCGCTGTAATCGATAGTTTCCTCGGTGATATTTATAGTGGACTGCAAGTTGGTGAGTGGTCTGATGAAGATCGAAAGTATGCTGATAAACATCTGCGGATCTTATCGGGACTGTATGGAATCTTAAAACCTCTTGATGGCATTTATCCGTACCGATTCGAGATGGGATATCGCGTGCCAGACACTAAATATGCGAATTTGTATAACTATTGGAGAGCCTCAATTAGCGATACTTTAGCTAAAAATGAGACCATAATTGACCTAACTGCAGTTGAATATGGCAAAACTGTCACTATTTTTGCTGAAACTGCACAAATTATAGCGCCCAGATTTTTGACCATCAGTCCAAAAACGGGTAAACCTACATTTGTGGTTGTGCATGCAAAAGTTGCACGTGGTGCGTTTGCAAGCTGGATGATTCGTAATCGGATCGAAGACGCAGAACAATTAAAGGATTTTGATGAAATTGGATATCGATATGACAAGAACCTAAGCACGCCAACAGTACCGGTTTATATTTGTAGGGACTTCAAAGGAATTGGACTAAGCGTTCGACTTACTTAAGGTCGAGAACAACAAGATTTTCGATGTGTGGTGTACGAGGGAAGAAGTTGTAGCCTTGGTGCGATGTGATCTTGTACTTCTCTTCAAGGAGTGCGACGTCGCGAGCTTGCGTGACTGGGTTACATGACAAGTAGATGATTCGTGATGGCGCGGCTTCGAGGAGGCGATCTGTGACGGTTTTGTCGAGTCCAGCGCGTGGAGGGTCGACGATAATTGTTGCATCACTTGTAATAAAGTCGAGTGCTTTTTCGCTTGGTGCGTGAACTGCCTGTGCATTTCGAATCTTGAGACGGTCGATGTTTTCTTTCATCTCACGAACTGCGCCTTCGTTGATTTCAACAAGTGTAAGGTCACCAGCACCAATAGTAAGTCCGATTGTTCCAACACCACTGTAAAGGTCAACAGTTGGTTTTGCTGGATCGACATATTCTTTCATATCAAGTAGTGCTTTTTCGTAGACAGGAAGATTGATTTGGAAGAAGCTTTCTGTTGCATAGCTAAATGGAACTTCGTTAATCGTGTCAGTGAGCGAAAGTGTTCCCCAGGCTTGCATGCGTTTTGTAATCACACTTGCTGGGCTTTTAGGGTTTGAGTAAATCATTTCAAAACCTTTAACGCCAAGTGCTTCGATATCAATTTCACGAATTGGGTTAAATGACTCACTCTTTACGTAGAGTTGCATTGAAACGTCACCTTTTTGGTTGGCGCGAACAAGTAAAGTTTTTAGTGATGAGCCTGTTGCGTGGTGTGCGCGAAGAAGATCACGCATTGCAAGTGAGGTTTTGTTGATGCTTTCGATTGCAAGGTGGCTACCTTCGACAGGTATTTTGCTGTGCGTGCCACGGCCGTAGAATGCGAGGTCAAGTTGCTCTGCTTCTTTGTCCCAGTACCAACTGAACTCCATTTTATTACGGTAGGCGTATTCGTTGTCGTCGCTATAGACACTAATTTTGCCTGGGAGTTCGACACGGTGAAGATCGAATGCTTCTTTAATTAACGCGCTCTTATGCTTTTGCTCGCTTTCGAATTTCATGATCTGCCAAGGGCTGGTAGAGATGTAGCTGCCTGGATCGAGCGCTTCGATACGGTCTTTTGCAGGTTTAAGAACAGAGATAACGTAACCTTCGGCAAAGTTGTTTTTCTTTCGGAAAAGTTGAACTTCAACCTCTTCTGTCGGTAATCCACCCCATACAAAAAGTTTGCGGCCATCGTCCATGGTCGCGAGTGTTTGTCCGCCACCGACGATTTTTTCGAGGGTGACAGTAACGATAGGGAAGGGTCGTTTACTCATTTACTGTATCTATTATACCTCAAAGTGTTGAATACTTGAATAATTACGCAAAAAATGTTATTATATCGCAGTGCAAATTGCATGATGGATAGAGATGAGAGGACCACATACGTGGCCAGCAACAAGTTCTTCGCAGACGACGCAAGCGGCAGACGCCGTAAGGTCAATCCGAAGGGGCGTAAGTTCGACGGCACCGTCGGCAACTACCCTCTCGAACAGGCAACCGTCGTCAACGGACATACGTTCCCGATCGGGCTGTACCCGTTCATGTTCTGGGATGTCCCGATCTACGACAAGCACGACAATCTGATCGAGGACACCATCCCGGTCGATGACGTCGGTTCGCTGGATGACAGCGGATCGGGCGGCGTTCTCGACGAGAGCGATCTGGAATCGGCATTCGATTTCAACGACAACGACTCGTCGTCGGACACTTCGTCCAGCGACAGCAGTTCGTCGTCGAGCTACACCCCGCCGTCGTTTGACTCGACGCCGAGTCCTTCGTACGACTCCGGTTCATCCGGTGGCTACGATGGCGGCTCATCGTCGAGCAGCTCGGACTCCGGTTCGTCTGGTGGATCTGATGGTGGCGGTGTCAGCGACTAGTCGCAACTCGCCTTAGGACGATCTCATCCACATCGGGGCGCGCTGGGTTTCAAACCCAGCGCGCCCTTCAACTTTTACATTAATGACATAAACCCTATATAATCAGATAAGACATGGCACAACGACTCGACAGCTATTCACAACACAACCTTCGCGGACAGGACTTTATTAAAGAACTGATTGGGCACACGAATATTAAAGCCAGTGATATCGTGTATGACATTGGTGCGGGAACGGGTGCGATTTCAGCTGCACTAGCGGGCAAGGTATTGCACGTCTATGCGATTGAATTTGAACCGGTTGCGGCAGAAAAGCTACGCGAGAACATGCGTGCATATCAGAATGTGACCGTAAAGGAAGGCGACTTTCTTGAAATGAAGTTACCGAACGGCGCATACAAGATCTTTGCGAATATTCCATTCCACCTTAGCTCACCAATTATTCATAAAATTACAGAAGACGAGAACCCGCCTTCGGCTGCATACTTAATTGTGCAACGACAGTTCGCCAACAAGCTCCTTCCAAACTACGATGGGTTTACTGGCGCGCTTGGGATGATGATTGGTCCAACATTTGGCGTTCGTATTCGCCGTCCACTCAAACGATCTGACTACACACCACCACCGGCAGTTGATACGGTACTTATTGAAATCAAGAAACGCGACGAGCCATTCATACCTCTAGAGGACATGCCGAAATACCGAAAGTTTGTTGAAAACTGTTTTGCAGATCCTAAGGTTTTTGCAAAAACTCCAAAGGCGAAAATTGGTCTCCGCGAAGGCATTAAGCCATCTGAAATGAAGCTTCACCAATGGGTAGAGCTGTTTAACAATTACAAATTTAACTAACGTTTTAGTAAATGGAGTAGACGCATCTCGTCGCGGCTCATAAATTTACGAGGGCGAATCTTTTCCAGAGATTCTTTCATCGATTTAATTCCAGATGCTTTATTAAAGGCATCAACGACACGCGGGTCGATATAAGAACTGCGAGCAATTGCTGGCGTATTGCCGAGTCGCTCGGCGGTTTGTTTCACGACTTCAGTAATGATCTTGGCGCGTACCTTTTCGTCAGTTGATCGCTCGGCCGCAATTAGTTGGGTAGTTGCAACTAATGTGCCGCCCCACGTACGGAAGTCTTTAGCAGTGAATTCATCGCCCATGTGGGTTTTGATGTAAGCATTTACGTCTGCACTATGAAGGTCGTGCATGTGCCCATCATCGTCTTGATATCGAAAGATTTCGTGGCCTGGTAGTTCGTCGAGGCGTTTGACGATGGTCGCAATTTGTTGGTCGTCAATTGTTTTGACGTGCTCTTTGCCACTTTTACCTATGAAGTGAAAGGTGACTTTTTTACCTTTAACGTCGGTATGTTTGCTGCGAAGGGTGGTGATGCCGTAGCTTTTATTTTGTTTAGCGTATTTTTCGTTACCGACGCGGAAGTAGGCTTGATCGATGAGTGTCACGATGGTTGCTAGGACTTTTTGCTTGTCCATTTTGCGGCGAGATAGGTCTTTTTTAAGTTGCCTGCGCAATTTTGGGAGATTGGTGGCAAATCTAAGCGTGCGGTCAAATTTTAGTTTGTCTTGCTTCTTTCGAAAGCGTGGGTTGTAGATAGCTTGTTGGCGTCCTGCAAGGTCACGACCCTTTGCGAGGACGCGTGCTTTTTGTGAAGCATTGATAACGACATCAGTCCAAGCAGGAGGGATAACAAGCGACTGAATATGATCGAGGACGGCTTGATCGGATATGTCACCGGTCTTATTTTTATAGCCAAAAGCTTTACCTTTTTTGTATCGTATAATCTCGCGTGAAGATCTCATAAAGTCATTATAGTCCGTCCATTACAAATTTTTTCGAGATAATTTAAAAAAGCAAAAGCCCTGGTCATCGACGCAGAGCTTTGCTCAATGCGGATGAGGCAGGGCTTGATTAGATGATAATCCCCCAAGATTGCAGGACAGCGTCGGGGTCTTTTCCGGCTTCGAGTATGTAGCCGTAGATCGCGCCGAGTACATCCTGGAAGTCTTCGGCTTCCAGATCGTTTGCGACTTCACTATTAATAAAGCCGGACGCTCTAGCTTTTTCAACAAGTTCTTCGACAGTGGGAAAAAGTGCCATGAAGTGCTCCTAACAGGATTGCGGACGCGGATTACATCTGGCAAAAATATAGTATGTTGTAACATGATTGTCAATGTAAGGGGTGTCGATGTTGTTTATACGAGCGTATAATGAAAAGGTAATAATTTTATAAGGAGTACCTATGGAACTTGAAAGCACATTCTACATTATCGGTATCATTTGTATGAGCCTTATCACCTTAATCTTGATTGGCCTGATCGCAGTAGCGATTGTTATTAAGGTAAAGATAGACCACATTCACAACGCAATTGAGTCACGGCTTCAGCCTGTCAAAGAATTCGCGAGAGCTGCAGAGCATGTCGTGAAATCTGCTAAAGACGCCTTCAAGAAATAACCATTTTCTTTATCCGTACAGGGGTGATATAATTACCCCTATACATTATTAAACACGTATCCAGAGTGCAGCGAGAGATCTAGCTCTATGACCTGCCGGCAACCAGCTCCACCTATTAGTGAGCAACGGTGCCCCTTCTAGCCCTTTGCCGGGAAGATAAACCAATAAGACGAAACTCCTTATCATCTTCTTGCCTTACGGGCGGAAAGATACGCGAAAGGAGTATTTTTTATGTCAATTTTTAAAACAGCTGAGAGTGTCTCACCGAAGCATCCAGACAAGATTTGTGACCAAATTTCTGATGCGATATTGGATGCGCATTTAATAGAAGATCCTGATGCCAGGGTTGCGGTAGACGTTGCGGGCGGACACGGTAAAGTATTTGTGACAGGTGAAGTAACATCGAAAGCGAAGAACGTTGATGTTTTAGCGATCGTAAAACGATTAGCTGGTGATGTTGAAGTGATTGAACACATTGCAGCGCAGAGTCCTGAAATCGCACAAGGTGTCGATACGGGCGGTGCAGGTGATCAGGGGATTATGGTTGGGTATGCAACTTCTGAGACCGAAGAACTTCTTCCTCTAGAGTTTGTACTGGCGAGAAAGTTGAATCAGTATTTATACAAGATCTGGCCATATGATGGCAAGACGCAGGTGACGACAAAAGACAGTAAGATTGTTTCGATTGTGGCAAGCTTTCAACACGCACCCCAAGCCGAGTTAAAAGGTGCAGTGCTGGACTGGGTAAAACAAGAAGCAATTGCGGTGATTGGTGAAGACATTACACTACATGTTAACCCAGCAGGGGATTGGGATCTTGGTGGATTCGATGCAGACGCAGGGCTTACTGGTCGCAAGTTAATCGTTGATAACTATGGTCCACGAATTCCGATTGGCGGCGGTGCGTTTAGTGGGAAGGATCCGAGTAAGGTTGACCGATCGGCTGCGTATATGGCGCGGAAGGTTGCGGTGGATTATTTGAAGGCAAGAGATGCAAAGGAAGTATTTGTCTACTTGGCGTATGCGATTGGACACGATCAGCCATTAGAGGCGACGGTTGTGATTGATGGGAACGAGGAGGCTGTTGAAGGATATAATCTTTCACCAAATGGGATTATTGAAATGCTGGATTTGAAACGGCCGATTTATGAAAAAACGGCGATGTATGGTCATTTTGGATAAAAAATTATCTAACTATTAGCTGCAATTGCCATTACTATATTTTTAAAATCCAAAAAGGATTTTGAGTTTGTGGATGCTTTGTTAATATCTAAGTTTTCCGCAAGCAATTTGCTATCTGATTGAACGTGGCTGTTTTCCCCGTCAGTCCACTTTTCGACATAACTTTTAAGTACCTCTTTTGGATCTATTACATCGTCTGTATTATTTTGTGTAATCCTTTTAGAGTTTAAGGGTATGTTATATAGTTTTCGAATACATCCTAAATCAGCTAAGAACCACGACTCGATTTCCTGAATTGCTATACAAGTTTTATAGATTGAACCAATTCTTGTATCGTCGTAAGCAGCAGATATCTGATCTTCTATTGGTGAGATTTCTGCGCCATCCGAATCCCTTACGATAATCACAAAATCGCAGTTGAAGTTAAAAAGCTTATCACTATGCTTCTTCTTTTTATGTATGATGTCAGCCTTACCCATGCCGTAAGATCCGATTGTATTCACTGAGTCAGAAGTAATTTTCTTTATTAGAATATCGATCGCGTCGTAGTCTGTCTTATCCTCTGAAATAACGCCTATTCTCATAATTAAACCTCTGAAAATAAGAGCTCAGCAAGCTCTCCTCCGTCAGATAGGTAATTATTAAAAGACTTAAGCTGTGCTTCAGTAAGTTTGTCTAACAGATTATTTGCCTCAATTCCGTTCTCGGCTCTTTTAACAATGGTGATATTTTTATATTCAAGCATATTTATTATTCGCTCGGAATGTGTACTGATTATGATTTGTTTTTCCATTGCAGAGTTTTTCATTAATTCAACAATATCCACTAATAATTCAAGGTGAACAGAAAGTTCAGGCTCTTCAATTACAAGGATATTAGACTTATGATTCAAGATGTAGAAAATTAAGGCTAATGAACGAAAAGTTCCCTCAGATAGTTGGTTGCTATAAAGTTTATTATTATTTATAGAAAAGATTGGAACGAAAAACTCTTGGCTTTCCTCGAGTGTTGTTAATATGCCATTCCTATATGTCTGCACGCTACTTTTCGGAAGATGCATATCAATCAGTTCTATGTTATCAACAAGACCGGAACCAACTCTTGAAACAATATTCTTGAATTTGTTAAATTTTTTTGGAGAAACCGTATTAATTTGATGTAGGTCAAGCAAGAAGCGGTTTATCTTACTGGATCTCGCATTTGATACACCGCGTTTACCTAATTGGATAGTCGGTGAAATATCTTTTGCTTTTAAAAAATCTGTAGAGCTAACGTATGTCATATCGGTAATAAAGTTGTATATTTTTTGCATTCTTTCAAAGAATACGTTAGGTTTTTTTGATGTTTGTTTAGAATTTGCAGCTGCCCGTAAGTCAAGATGGAAAAAATAATAGTCTACTTCGTTGTAAGCTATCCATTCTTTTGAGTCTGTTGGTTGGAAATCATTTGCTGAAACCTTTGGTTTGTTTGAAATAAGGTCCTTATCAAAGTAGGCTCTAAGCCTAAACTTATACGTTTTTCCATCCTCTTCATCAAAAATGGATGCGATGATGGTCGTAAGATCGTAGTTTTTTGTATCAATAGTTCTTGTTGTATCTTGAAGGCTAAGTTCGGAATTCGTGCTTAGTAAATGAATAGCCTGGAGCAGAGTTGTCTTTCCTGCACCATTTTTACCGAGTAGTACATTCATCTCATCGTCAATAGGTATGACGACGTCTTTGCATAGTTTATAGTTTAATACCTGAACAGAAGTTAATTTCATGTTTAAATTATATCCTAAAGTGCACTAATAGCTATCTTAGGTTATTATTGACGCATGAGCGTTTTAGAGATTTTTACCCATCTTATCGCCGACGGTGCTGTTGTCCTAGTGATTCTGATAGGCGCATACACTTTGCTCTTTAAAGTCGCTAAAGGTGGCCGCTTCGAAGCATACAGTCGCATCCTCATGGCCGGTCTGACCTCATACCTGATCGCCAAGTTCGTTGCCTCGATCTATCAGCCCTCACTTGAACGTCCATTTGAATTATTGGGTGTTGAAGCTGGTGCACTTTACCTTAATAACCCTGGCTTCCCATCAGATCATGCACTCTTTGTCGCCGCTATTACAGCAGCGGTGTGGTTTGAAACAAAACGCAAGAAAACAACCATCGTATTACTAGTATTAGTCGCATTAATTTGTATCGGCCGCGTCGTTGCACTCGTCCATACACCACTTGATGTCATCGGGGGTCTTGTCATAGGCCTCATAGGTGCGGTATGGTATGTAAATAAGCCGGTGGAGAAAAAAGAGGTGAGTCATGGCGCAGGTAATCATCACGGATCAAGAAGTAGTCGCTGAATCTTGGGCAATGTGGGTACGAACTGTCGTACTCGGTGCAATTATCGGAGTAGTCTTTTGGGTAGTATCGGTGCTTCTTGCTCGATACGTTATTGAGCCACTTGTATGTCGCCAAGTCGTTGACGCTGCGATGTGTACGAACGCGACACCAATTGCAGGCATGATCACAACTGTCCTTGTTGCAGTAGCTGGGATTGTTGCAATGGTCCGAATGGGAGTTGCTCGTCCGATTATTGTAGCTGTGGCAACGGCAGCACTACTATGGGATCTATCTGCCTGGACACAAGGGCTATTCTGGCTCGAGGCGATTACATGGAGCATTATCCTGTATGGCCTTACCTTTGCACTATTTGCCTGGATTACTCGCTACGCGTCACTTCTTATGACGATCATTCTTAGTATCCTGGTTGTTCTTGTGATTCGTATTGCACTCGTTCTCTAAATTCTTATTAAAAATCTGGCGAAATCCCCGACAAAGCATGACCGATATGCTAGAATAACGACAGTAATAATCCAAGGGTAGGGATATGGTCAGCAAAAAACCGAGTCGTCATGTGATTGCCTCACACAAGCATGTCAAACTAAAACGACATCACTCAAAGCCGTTCAGAAAACGACATGTTGGCCTTTTGGTTGCTTCACTTGCTGGGCTTGTGATCTTGGCAATTATCGTTATCTCATACCGCGATCAGCTCGTGAGTGGACTTGCTAGTAGTCGTGGCTTTGTTGGTGATCTTTTTGTACAAAACAAAAATTATAAAGCACATGTTACTTCTACCTACGGATTCAAACTTGATTACGATCAACAAAAATTCTATGCCAGTGGAATTAGTAGCGAAAGCGGCGATCTGTACATCGGCAATGAACTCGCTGAAAAACGATCGTATAGTGTCGTTCGAATTGCACCAAACTTTTCAACTGACAGCTCTGTCGGGTCTAGTTCTGCATTAACTTTGACGTATCACGCAAATAAAGCTGGTGCGAAAGACGTCCCAGAGACGATTGCTTTGCAGGACGGCGGACTTGATGCCGGTGCACTCACGAAGAAAGACACCGCCGTCACAACACTTGGTGATCAGACATTTACTATGACAACTTGGGAATCAAAGACAGCGAATACTTTACTTCCATCGCTCAATGCAAAGTTTGTCACGTACTCAGGTAATATCGGCGGCAATATCATCACCGTTGTACTGAGCCTTGGGGTGGGTGATGATAACGATACGACATATGCTGATGTGCTTGAATCGATTTCATTTAATACAAAGTTGAGTGCTGTTATTGAGCCTTCTGAAGCGGTGATTGCAAAGACTCAATCATCACGAAGCTTGCTTGATGTTATTACAAACACGAGTGTGGCGAGTGCAGCCACAAACAAAGCAGATCTTAGCGGTTCTGAAAAAGTAGCTGCGCTCTATAGTCCCGCAGTCGTAAAGATCTACAACGCATATTGTATGGATATCGCGATTGATAGTAAGGTCTACCTCACAAATGCATGTCGCGCAGCATCTGGATCTGGATTCTTTGTCAGCCAAGATGGATACCTTGCAACAAATGGACATGTTGCTGCAACAACACCGCTTGATCTTGTGATTACTGATGCACTCACCACCTATTCGACAAAGGGTGATCCAAAATACTTTAATTATTTGTTAACATTGTCTGGTTTGAAGCCATCTGATATTCCGACGACCGCAACGACAAAGCAAAAACTCGGCATTATGGTTGATTCGATGTATTCAATCGATGAATCTCGCGTGACAGCAACAAAAGATGTTCAGAATCTTTTCGTACAAGTGACGCCAAAGAACCCTGATATTGCTGAGCTATTAAAAGCGACAAAAGATAGAAAAGAATATAGTGGTGACTCCAGTGTCCTCCCTGCAAAGCTTGTTGCGGCTGACTTCCGTGCAAATGATGGATACGACGGCTTCAAGGCATCTGACGTTGCGATTATTAAAGTAGACGGCATTAACTTCCCGATCGTGAAACTCGGAAGTATCGATTCTGCAGTTCAGGGGGCTGATCTTTCAATCCTTGGATATCCAGGCAATGCGTCAGACAACGGCATCGTCGATTCAACTTCAAGTCAAGCAACACTGACGACTGGAAAAGTTTCATCAAAAAAGAACGCCGCGAATAGCGACAAGAAACTGATTGAAACCGACACGACTATTGGACATGGAAATAGTGGTGGTCCTGCACTTACTGACGATGGGGAAGTGGTTGGTATTGCGACGTACACAGCTGACGGGTCTGGTGAGGGTGATGGTGTTTATAATTACATCCGTGACATCAAAGACCTGACCGATCTTGCTGATAGTAACGACATCATCTTTGATACCGACAGTGTGACGCAGAGTGAATGGGAAGAAGGTATTTCAAACTTCTATACTTCTCATTATTCAAAGGCACTCTTAAACTTCCGTAAGGTCCAAACACTCTATCCAAACAACTCTCGTGTAGCCGAATTTATTGGTGCATCAGAGAAGCGAATTGCAAAAGGCGAAGATGTTGTAGACTTCCCAATTGTTCCTGTGACTGTGGCCTCAATCATCGTATTTATAGGCATTGGTGTAGCGCTCTTATTGATCGTCCGTCACCACAAGAAGCATGTCATTTATAACGCCGGTGTAGCGCAAGGTTCAGTAATGCCAGCCGGACGTGGTGTTGGTACACAAAAGGTCTTTGTTTCACCGAACGGTATGACAGTTGATTCGCCGCTCCCACTTTCAAGTGCACCAGCACCTGTGAATCCACCAGTTCTTCCTGGAGCACCGCCGGTAACGTTACCTCCTCCGCTTGAGCCTGTTGCTCCACTTGAACCGATCGAACCACTCAAGCCCGTCGAACCAAAAGAACAAACAGAAACAGTAGATCCTCCTGAACCGAATCCATTCGAACAGCCGAAAGAATAAAATAAAGGACCCGCTCTATAGTTAGCGGGTCCTTTATCGTTATGCTTTTGCTATACTAGTGATATGGAAATAATCTTGTTGGTGATTCTTTTGGTGGCGATTGCGGGTATGGGCGCTGGTCTTTATGTAGTTACGAGTCGACTTCGTGACATGAAGCCAACCGATAATAGTACGGGCGTTGAAATGCTCAAATCTGATGTGACGGAACTTAATCGTACAATCGCAAATCTTCAGACGACACTTGGTGATAAGTTGGAACGTAACGCAACGAACATGCAGACCTCGATGCAGCGACAGCTGACCGAAAGCGGAAAGCTCGTAAGCGATGTAACACAACGACTCGCAAAGTTAGACGAAACAAATCGTCGTGTTGTTGACGTGGCTGATGAACTTAAGACATTACAAAACGTATTACAGAACCCAAAGCAGCGTGGAGTGTTCGGGGAATATTATCTCGAATCGGTACTTTCAAATATGCTGCCCTCGAAGAACTATCAGATGCAGTACAAGTTTAAGGATGGAAATATCGCCGATGCGGTCGTATTCCTTGATAAAGGATTAATCCTACCTGTCGACAGTAAGTTTAGTCTCGAAAACTATAACCGTATGGTGTCATCGAATACCAAAGCAGAACGTGAAGACTGGCTCAAGAAAGTTCGCGCTGATCTAAAGGGTCGTATTGATGAAACAAGTAAATATATCTTGCCAGCAGAGAAAACAATGGACTTTGCATTCATGTTTATCCCGAGTGAATCTTTGTACTATGACCTTTTGATTGGTGACGTCGGAACAGGTTCATCGGCTCGTGATCTTATCGAATACGCTTTTCGCGAGAAGCAAGTGATTATTGTGAGCCCAACAAGTTTTATGGCATATCTTCAGACTGTTCTCCAGGGCCTACGTAGCCTTCAGATTGAAGAGCAGGCAAAAGATATTCAGATTCAGGTAGGTAAGCTAGGGCGCCACATCGCGGCCTTTGATAGCTTTATGGGTAAGCTTGGGAATTCACTTGGGACGACGGTGAATCACTACAACAACGCACACAAAGAACTTGCGAAGATTGATACTGATGTCGTGAAGATCGCAGATACTGATCGAAGTGTTGAGGCGCTTTTGATTGATAAGCCACGTACCGATGAATAATTAGGTATAATACGTTTCAGGCGTCACCAACTATTGGTCTGATGCAATCGCTGCGAGGCATAATAGTCTCAGGGTAAAGATCGCTTTAGGACGAAGCTCGTATTTTTAGAGGACTGGTCCGTCATTAGTTGATCTTGATTGTAAGGGCTGGCTTCACCGGATCACAAATGTACCACCCATGTGACGCTAGGGTGGTGGAAGTGCTGAAAAGCCTTTCACCACCCGAACTAAACCTTGCTATAAAAAATACCCCGCGTGGTCATCGCGGGGTATTTAATTTGTATAGTCGTAAAACTATCGTACGGCTGGAACGTTGCGTCCACGGAGTAGGTCGTAAAGAACAAATCCGAGAACACCACCAATGACTGGTGCAAGTGCGTATACCGCAAATGGCCAGACACTAGACCAGCTGAAGGCGTGTAGGGCAATCGCAACCGCAGGGTTGATGATTGCGCTTCCACCGACGTAGCTTGCCGCACTGATAGCGATCATCAAAGCGATGAAGATACCAAGTCCAACTGTAAATGCGGCAGCAACACGGTCTTGAAGTTCACGAGTCGCGTTAGCAACT
>Ga0247808_10000921_pt1 | contig 14202 bp, 13 predicted proteins | sample UWRJL089202R1_FD_179914 | JGI IMG/M metagenome (GOLD analysis project Ga0247808, IMG submission 179914) | Plant litter microbial communities from Arlington Agricultural Research Station in Wisconsin, United States - UWRJ-L089-202R-1 | ecosystem: Environmental > Terrestrial > Plant litter >... | reverse complement strand
AACGGTGTTCGACCCCCGAGAGCTGCCCGTGGGCATCATCACGGCGTTCATCGGAGTGCCCGTATTCATCCTGCTGATCAAGCGCAAGCGAAGCGCGGCCTGGGCATGAGCGCCGAGCGCGGGTCTGCCGGATCGGGCGCCGAGACATCCGTAAGTGCGGCCGCCTTCGCTGCTGCCTCACCCGCATCCCGACTTGCCGCAAAAACCCCTCTCGAGGGCGTTGAAGGGGAGCTTTCCCGCAACTCGCGAGCGCAGGGCTCCGCTCCGAGCGCCATGACGGGCGAGTTCAGCGCGCCGGACGACGGCGTGGTGCTCGACGGGATCTCCCTCAGCATCGAGGGGACGCACATCCTGCACGAGATCTCGGCGCGCCTGCCGTCGGGCACCGTCACCGGGCTGCTCGGGCCCAACGGCGCCGGCAAGTCGAGCCTGCTGCGCATCATCGCCGGCATCGACCGGGCGGATGCCGGCACCGTCAGCCTTGACGGCACCGTCGTGGGGTTGCTCCGCCGGCGGGAGGCCGCGCGGCGCATCGCCCTTCTCGAGCAGAACGTGGCACCCAGCGTGGACCTCTCCGTGCGGGAGGTCGTACTGCTCGGCCGCATCCCGCACCGGAGCCGGCTGCTCGGCAGCTTCGGCGGCGAGGACGACCTCGGCGTGGCCACCGAGGCCCTCGCGATGGTTGGCGCCGCCGACCTCATCGAGCGGCGCTGGCACACGCTCAGCGGCGGCCAGCAGCAGCGGGTGCAGATCGCCCGGGCGCTGGCCCAGCGGCCGAGCCTGCTGTTGCTGGACGAACCGACCAACCACCTCGACGTGAGCGCGCAGCTGTCGCTGCTGCACCAGGTGCGCGGCCTCGGCCTCACCTCGGTTCTCGCCCTGCACGACCTCAATCTCGCGGCCGCATACTGCGACCGCATCGTGCTGCTGCAGGCCGGGCAGGTGGCCGCATTCGGCACGCCCGCCGAGGTGCTGCGCCCCGACATCATCGAAGCGGTCTACGGCGTCGACTGCGACATCGTGCCGCATCCGCGCACCGGGCATCCAGTGATCGTGTTCTCCGGGCCCGCGCCAACCGGCACCTGACAGCCCCACGGATCTACCGAAGGAACCCCCATGACCCGAGTCACAGTTCTCGCCGGCGGCGTCGGCGGCGCCCGCTTCACTCGCGGGTTGTTGCAGCACCTGGCATCCGAGGACGCACGAGATGCGGCGAATGTCCCCATCGGCGGCGCGGAAGGGGCACCTTCCGGCAACTCGGCGGAGTGGCGGGGCAGCGAGGTCACCGTGATCGTCAACACCGGCGACGACATGTGGCTCGACGGGCTGCGCATCTGCCCCGACCTCGACACCGTGATGTACACGCTCGGCGGCGGCATCAGCGAGGAGCAGGGCTGGGGCCGGGCCGAAGAGTCCCGGCGCACCTCGGCCGAGATCGCCGCCTACGGCCGCGGCTGGTCCTGGTTCACCCTCGGCGACCTCGACCTGGCCACCCACATCGTGCGCACGGACCTGCTCAAGAACGGCGCCACGCTCAGCGCGGCCACCGAGTTCCTCTGCCGCCGCTGGCAGCCCGGCGCCCGGCTGCTGCCGATGAGCGACCAGTTCGTGGAGACCCACGTGCGCCTCGCCGAGGACACCGATGAGCACCGCGCCGGCGACCTCATCCACTTCGAGGAGTGGTGGGTGCGCTACCGCGCCTCGGTGCCCGCCACGGAGTTCGTGCAGGTGGGTCTGGCCGACGCCGTCGCGGCGCCCGGCGCGGTCGAGGCCATCCGCGACGCCGACGTGGTGATCCTGCCGCCGTCGAACCCCGTCGTGTCCGTGGGCACCATCCTCGCGATTCCGGGCGTCCGGGACGCCCTGCGCACCACCTCGGCCCGCGTGGTGGGCATCTCGCCCATCATCGCCGGCTCCGCGGTGCGCGGCATGGCCGACGCCTGCCTGAGCACGATCGGTGTGGAGACGTCGGCGCTCGCGGTGGGGCTGCACTACGGTTCCCGGCAGGGCGACGGGGTGCTCGACGCCTGGCTGGTCGACGAGACGGATGCCGCGGCCGTGCCCGAGCTCGAGGCCGCCGGCATCCGCTCGGCCGCGGTGCCGCTCTGGATGACGGATGTGGCCGCCACCGCTCAGATCGCGGCCGAGGCGCTACGCAGCGAGGTGGCGGCCCGATGACGGATCCGTTCGATCCTTCCGCCGGCACCGGCGGGGACCACGCGGCACCCGACTCGCTTCCGGTCGCCGAGTTCGCATTCCCCGGACCGCTGCGGGACCGGCTCGTCGCCGCGATTCTGGACGGCTCGAAGACCGCTACCACGTCCACCCTGGTGGAGTACGGCGTCGAGAACGAGCCGCTGCCCGAGGTCGGGGCACGCCAGGTGCTCATCGACTCCGCCGGGCAGCCGGTGGCGATCATCGAGACGACGGCGGTGCAGGTGGTGCGCCTGGCCGACGTCGACGTGCGCCATGCCCGCGACGAGGGCGAGGGCCACGACTCGGTGGCCGGTTGGCGCGCCGCCCACGAGGCCTTCTGGACCAGCCCCGATATGCGCGGCCACCTGGACGACCCCACCTTCAGCGTCACCGACGACACCCCGGTGGTACTCGAGCGGCTGCGCGTGGTGGAACTCCTACCCGGGGAACAGCACCGCTCCTGACCCCGCGGCCGGCCGGGGCACTCCCCCGCACTCCCCGCCCGCGCTACTCTCGCCTACGTCGCACAGCCCCGCGGTCGCCCGACCGCACCCGAGCGAAGGGCAGCCGCATGCCAGCACCTTCCCCGCTACCGCGCATCCACGGCACCTGGCCCGGCGGGATGCCCTACCTCTCCATCGGGTCAGGCACCCCGCTGCTCTTCCTGCCGGGCCTCACTCCCAACCATGAGCCGCCCACCGGTGCTGACCGCCGATTCCAGACCCGGATGCTGCTGCCCTTCGCCGCCACCCGCCGGGTGTGGTGGGTCAACCGGCGGCCGGGCCTCGACCCCGACGCCACCATGGCCGACATCGCGGCGGACTACTCGTTCGCCATGCGGCAGCGCTTCAACGGCCCCATCGATGTGATGGGGCAGTCCACCGGCGGAAGCGTGGCCTTACAGCTTGCGGCCGATCATCCGGACCTGGTGAAACGCCTCGTTATCGTGTCAGCCGCACACCGTCTGGGCACCGAGGGCCGCGACACCGCGCTGCGGGTCTCCGACGACGTGCTCGACGGCCGGCCGCGCACCGCCTACGCCGAACTCATGCGGATGCTCGGATCGGGCGCCGGCTCGCAGCGGATGCTCGCCGGCATCGGCTGGCTGCTCGGCAAGAACTACTTCGCGCACGCCAGCGCCGACCTGATGACCACCATCCGGGCCGAGGACGGCTTCGAGCTGCACAGCCGGCTGGGTGAGATCACCGCGCCCACCCTGGTGGTGGGCGGGGAACGGGATGCGTTCTACTCGCCCGAGCTGTTCCAGCAGACGGCGGCGGGGATCCCCCACGGCCGGCTCGCTCTCTACGCCGGCCGGGGTCATCTCGCCACGACGAGCGACCCGCGGTTCGTCTCCGACGTGCTCTCGTTCATCGACCCGCCCGACGAGACCGCAGACGACCCGGCAGGCGCGCCGACCGCCGAACGTCCCCCTGATGCACCCGGCCGGCCGGCCGACGGCAGACCAGACCAGCCGAGCACCTCGGCCCGACCGCGCTCCGGTCACGATGACCTGGCGCGCTGACCGCTCTCCTCCCACGGCGGCGGAGGCCGCGACGGCGTGGCATGCCGCCTGGCATCCGCTCTACCGGGTGGGCGGCGTGGCCGCGCTGCTGTTCGTGGCTCTACTGCTGATCGCGCTGGTGCTCGACGCGCTGGCGCCGCCGCCGGTCACGGGCAGCGTGGAAACGCTGCTGTTCATCGCCGACAACAAGGCCGTGTATGTCGCCGAGCAGGTGCTCTGGATCGCGCCGGGCTACCTGATGGTGCTGGTTTTCGTCACCCTTGGGGTGGCGTTGGCGCCGGTGGGCCGCAGTTGCGCGGTGCTCGCCGGGCTGCTCGGTGCGCTGCCCTGGGCGCTGTCGCTGGCAATCCCCGTCTCCACCAGGGGGTCGCTGATCCTGGTGACCCTGAGCGACCGGTTTGTGACGGCCGCGGCGAGCGAGCGGCCCGCCATCCTGGCGGCGGCCGAGGCCGTGGTCGCGGAGAACAACACCCTGACGCTCACCGGTCCACTTTCCGCCATCGGCCTTCTGGTGGCCGCGCTGGCGATGACCCGGGGCGTGTTCCCCTCGATCCTGGGCTGGCTCGGCGTCGCCGCCGGCGTGCTGGGGGTGGCCGCGGAGCTGCTGCGGTTCGTCGTGCCCGACCTGTACCTGGGCGCACTGCTGCAGTGGGTCTGGGTCGTGTGGACGGGGCTCGTGCTACTCCGTCTCGGCCGGCCGCACCCCACAACCGCCCCGGCCCCACCTCGATCCAAGGCAGGGCAGGGCAGCTGAGGCAGCGGCGTCATTGCCGCCACTACTGTGACGCGCAACCGGCCGGATTCGTCACGACCCGGCCGGAAATACCTCCATGCGTCGGGGGCCCGGGTCGCTACAGTGAGTGGCACGCACCTCCCTCGACGAAGTGAGCACAGTGCCAGAAACCCGCGACGCGGCCCGGCCGGCACCGCCAGTCCGTGCATTCCTGCCGATCCTCGTGGTCGGTGTGATCCACTTGGGAGCCATCCTGCTCTCGCTCGACGGCGTCGTGGAGTGGACGAAGCCGCTGCTCATGCCGGCGCTGGTGATCGGGCTGCTCTGGGCCGCGCCACAGAGTCGCGCGCCCGCGATCCTGCTCGGAACGCTCGCCCTCACGCTCTCCTGGCTGGGCGACATCACCCTCCGGTGGTTCGTCATCGGGCTCGCCTGCTTTCTGCTGGCGCACATCGTCTACCTGGTGCTCTTCGTCAGCCGGCTGGCGGTGCACCGGATGCGCTGGTGGGCGCTCGTCTACGCGGTCTGGCTCGTCGTGCTGCTCACGCTTCTCGCACCCGCCACCGGCGCGCTGCTGATTCCGGTGATCGCCTACGGCACCGTGCTCTGCGCCATGGCAGCGGTCGCCTCCCGGTGCAACCGCTGGGTCGCGGCCGGCGGGGCGCTGTTCGTGGCCTCCGACTCGATCCTGGCGCTGAACAAGTTCCTGCCGGATTTCAGCCTGCCCCTGGCGGACTTCCTCATCATGGTCACCTATCTCGCGGCACAGACCCTGATCGTGTGGGGCATCCTGCGGCACGAACGGGCTCGGGTGGCGACGCTGGAGGTCGCCTCCGCGGCCGGGTGATGGCCGCGCCCGGAGCCTGAACCCCGACGCGGTCCGGCTCGCTCACGGCACCACCTCGATGATGCCGCGGGCGCCCTTCTCGGCATCCGACATGACGTGGCTGACGAACGGGTAGTGTCCGGCCTGGCCGAACGTGAGCTCGACGAAACCGCCCTGCGCTGCGGCGAGGTCGAGCACCTGGGACCCACCCGTGCCAGTGCTGCCGCCGTCTTTCAAGACGTAGTCGCCCTCCTTGTAGACGGTGTGGAACTGGCCGCCGACGACATGGAAGGCGCTGCCCACGTTGGGGCCGGCATCCAGCACCCAGACGCGCACCGTCTCGCCGACGCGGGCCGTGAGCGGGCGGGCGGCGTACTGGTTGGCGTAGCCGTTGAAGACGACCAGGTCGGGGGTCTGCGCCGCAACCTTGAGCGCGTCGACCTCGCCGCCCTGCGCGCCGAGATAGAGCTCGGACTGCACGACGAGGTATTCGCGGTCCACCGCGGCCAGGCCCGGCGGGTCGATGATGACGGCGCCGAACATGCCGTTGGCGATATGCACCGACATGGGCATGGTGGAGCAGTGGTAGAGCCAGATGCCCGACCGGGTGGCGGTGAACGTGTAGACCAGGCTCGCGCCGGGCTGGATGGTGCGCATCACGGCATCCGGGGCGATTCCGCCGGCGTGGAAATCGATGGAGTGCCCAACCGTGCCCTTATTCACCAGGGTGATCTCGAAGACATCCCCCACCGTGCCGCGCAGGGTGGGGCCGGGCGCGGTGCCGTTGAAGGTCCACAGCATCTGGGTCACGCCGGACGCCACCTCGGTCTTGAGGTTCCGCACCACCAGGGTCTGGCGGTGCACGGTGACGCCTGGAGCGGGCGGCAACGCGGCATCCCGCGGCTCGAAGTCGGCATCCGGTTCAGCCATCGGGTCGACGTCGGCGGCGGCGGATGCTCCGGACACGCTGGCGTGGCCGGTGTGGCCGCCATCCGCGGACATGCCGTCCATCGTCGTGTCGTCGCCGTCGGCGGCCGCACCACCGCTTGATTCGCTGCCTGCGGCTGAATCACTGCCGCCGACCGCCACGATCCTGATCGTCATACCGAGCAGCCGGTGCCCGGCGATCGAGCACCAACCGTCCACACTGGCGCCGATGACGCCCACGGCCACGCTCTCGGTGGCGCCGGGGTCGAGCGACCCCGAGACGAAACCGGACTCGAGCACCAGGTTGTGGGTCATCTCGTCGCGGTTGGTGAGGGTGATCACGAGGTCGTCGCCCACCGGCACCTCGACGCGGTCAGGCACGAAACGGGTGCCGACCATGTCCACGGCCACGGTGCTGGTGTGCCCGGTCGCGGCGGCGGAACCGGCTGCGGCGGCCTGGGTGGACACCGTGGACAGGCCCACCGAGGCCGGGTCGGCCACGATACCCACGGTGACCGTGAGCAGCAGCGCGGTCGCGGCCGCGAGCATCCGCCCGGTGCTGCGCGGCCGCTCGCCCGGAGTCGGCCGTTCGCCGGGCGCGACGCGCACCAGGGGCAGCGCGCGTACCCGCCGGTTGGCGCGGAGGGCCCGGGCGAACAGCACCAGGAAGCTCGCGAGGGTGGCCACGACCAGCACCGACAGTGCCACCGTGAGGGTGCTGGAGACGGGGCGCAGCGACAGGCCCAGAGCGCCGTTGACGACCACGACCCGAAACAGGCCGGCCCGGTCGAGCTCGGCCGCCGTGGCCTTGAGGGCGGCAGGGCCGCCGCCGAGCACCACCGGCACCAGGTGGCTGAGGGCGCCGAGCAGGATCTGCGCGGCGAAGCCGACCGCGAAATACGGCACCAGAGTCTCGACGCCCGCGGCCGCGGCCGTCCAGCTGGGGGCGAGGGCCACCCGCAGGCCGAAACCGAGGGTGCACAGCGCGAACCAGAGTTGTGCCGCGCCCAGGCTCCAGGCGGCGAACGTCACGGCGGGCGCCCGGCGCAGGTGCCCGATGCCCTCCCAAAGCACCCGGCCCAGCGCCACCAGGTAGACGAGCACGCCGAGCGCCACGACCAGGCGCAGGTCGGCCAGGCAGCCGAGTGCGATGAGGCCGAGCCCACCCGCCAAAACGGCCAGCGTGCTGCCGGCGGCCACCGTGGCGCCCTCGACGCGGGTGTGCAGCACGGTGGGCCAGAGCAGCGCGATGGTGCCGATCACGGTGAGGCCCACCCAGCCGAGCAGGTTGAGGCCGAGGTGGCCGATGAACAGGCGTTCGTAGGATTCGCCGCCACCGTCGAGCCGCGCCATCAGGATGCCCAGGGTCACGCCGGCCGCGAGCATCACGGCGCTGACGACGTAATACCGCACGAGCGGAGCGAACCGGCCCGGCAGTGCGCCGCGGGACTGGCTCACGATCACGCCGGCATGGGCGAGGGCGTTCAGCCCCACCAGGATGCCGCCGACCAGCACGAGCGGGAACCAGCCGGCCACCACGCCTGCCATCACCAGCACGGCGCCCACAGTGTGCGTGCTCAGGCGAAGCCCGAGCGATATGCGGTGGCCGAGGGCCTTCCGGCGCAGCAGGGTGTCGGCGAAGTGCTGGCTCCAGATCAGGATGGCCGTGCTCACCGCACCCAGCAACACCAGGTGCACCAGCAACCAGCCCGACGACGGGAGCTGACGGTGCACCAGCGTGAGGATCACCGCGGCGGCCAGCCAGGCCGGCACCAGACTGCCCGAGATGATGTGCCAGAGCTTGTCCTTCATGAGAGCGGCCCGCGCAGGAGGGATGTGGTTCCGCGTAGCACCGAGACGACCGCGACACCCACGAACAGCAGTACGGCGACGATGTTGAACACCCCGCCCCACTGCACCAGCACCGGCCTGCCGTAGGCGTCGCCGAGCAGCAGCCGGGTGAGCAGGGAGACGTGCAGCAGCGCCGCCGGCAGGTACATCACCGGCCGGTAGGGCAGCGGCCGGCGCAGCACGGCCGGCAGGATCGTGGGCGCGTGCGCCATGATCATCGACATCACGAAACCCAGGAACACGGCGTGCATCATGGCGTCGTAGGCGGGGCCGGAGTAGACCGGGCCCCGCAGCAGCCAGATGCCGCCCACCACCAGCAACCAGCCGTAGCCGGCCAGCAGGCAGCAGGCCATGTAGCGGGGCAGTCCTGTGGAGCGCACCATACGGGTGGCGATGTCATGCCGGAACAGCCAGGCCACCAGCGCCAGCACGCCGACGCCCAGCAGGGGGTACCCGGCGACGGGCCAGACCAGGGCCACGACCGAGCCGAAACTGAGGGTGAGGGTGATGCCCAGCATCCACTGTTCGGCCCGGCGGTTCACTGTGGGCGAGATGCGTGAGAGTTCGAGGCGTTCGCCGGCGATGGTGAGCACCAGGTAGAGGACGAGCAGCGGTGCGAGCTGCGGGATGCCGATGCCGCGCAGCCAGAAGACCGTGGCCATCAGCCCGCTCAGGGCGCCGAGCACCTGCACCGCGGTGGAGACCGACCCCTGCTTGCGCCAGATCTCGGCGTAGATGGCCAGCAATATGACGCAGCCGCCGACCAGGGCGACCTGGCCCACGACCACGGGCAGCGGTGAGATGAGCGCGATGCCACCGGCGCCGAGCAGCCCGGGAGCGAGGTAGGCCCAGGCGCGGCGCACGGCAACGGCCCGTTCGAGCACCACCACGGTGCCGACGAAGCCGAACACCATCAGCGGGCCGTGCACCTCGGTGAGCCGCTCGCTGGTGACTGGCGCGGTCAGACCGAGGAGTTGCAGGGCGCCGTCCAGCCCGGCCAGCAGGGCGATGCCGCCGAGTAGCAGGAAGCCGAGCCGCGCGGTCACCCGCGGCCGCGCCGCCCGGCCGGTGCCGCGCGCGGCGCTGCCGGTGCGACGGAGGGGGCTGAGCGCGGTCATGGGCGGGCGCGGCAGGCGGCGTTACTGCGCGCGGGTGAGGCGGATGGTCCAGGCCTCCGGGCCGCGCTCGAGATAGGACACTGTGAAAGCGCCCGGGTGGGTGCGCTCGAGCTGCGCGAGCAGCGGCAGCGGGTCGTGCGGGGCGATCAGGTCGAGGGCAAAACCGGGCCGGATGACTTCGAGTGCGCCGAAGATCGCGGCGTGACGGATGGCGTGCGGGATGGTGCGGGCGTCGAGCACGATGGTCTCGGCATCCTCGTGGCCGCAGGCGCAGGCGGAGGGATCTGCTGTCTCATCGAGGTCACCCGGACGGCTGGACGACAGGATGATCGGTTCGGCGGTCATGGTTCCTCCTCGGGTGGGTCGGACGACCCTATGGGCCCACTTTAGAGGAAAGCTATCCTTTCAATTAGGACGTTAGACCTACGTCGACAACGGATGCCGACCCACGAGGACGGCGGGAATGAGGAGCAGGTGCCAACCAGGGTGTGCGCGGAATCCGAGCTGGAGCTCGGCGAAGCGATCAAGGTGATCGTCGACGGCGTGGCGGTGGCACTGGTGAAAGACAGCGCCGGCAATTGCTTCGCGCTAGGCGACATGTGCTCGCACGCCGACATCTCGCTCTCGGACGGCTTCGTCGAGGGCGACGACCTGGAGTGCTGGGCGCACGGCGGCCGGTTCGAGCTGGCCACCGGGCGGGCGCGCACCCTGCCGGCGTCGGAACCGGTGCCGGTGTATCCGCTCACCATCGTCGACGGCGAGGTCTACGTGGATGTCAGCACGCAGGTGGACGTGTCGGCCTACGTCGCCTGACGGTCGGGCGGCCGGGGGTCCGCCGGGCGGCGACCGGGATGTCATTCCCGGGGATGACCCGCAGGGCACCCAGGGTGGACGCCGTTTCGCGAGGGATTTTCTAGCCTCGAAGTAACGCATCCCGCGCATCGGCACCCGATCGAATCGACCCCATGGACCTGCTCACCGACTTCCTGCTCGCTGCCGTGAGCTCGCCCTGGGTCTACCTCGTGGTGTTCGCCGTGGTCGTGATCGACGGCTTCTTCCCGCCGGTGCCGAGCGAGAGCATCGTTGTGGTCGCAGCCGCGCTCGGTGTCAGCGCAGGAACGCCCAATCCCGTGGTGATCGTGGTGCTGGCGGCCGTCGGCGCCGCAGTGGGGGACAACATCGCCTACTGGTTGGGTCGCCGGATCGGTGTCGATCGGTTCCGTTGGATGCGCGGCCGCCGCACCGCCGCCGCGCTCGACCGGGCGGGCCGTGGCCTCGCCCGACGTCCGGCCAGCCTGCTCCTCGTGGCCCGGTACATCCCGGTGGGCCGCGTCGCCGTGAACATGACGGCCGGCGCCACCGGCCTGCCGCACCGGCGTTTCTGGCCGCTCACTGTGCTGGCCGGAGCCTGTTGGGCGGTCTACTCCGTGCTCATCGGCGTCCTGGCCGGCAACGCGTTCCGGGACCAGCCGATGCTCGGTGCCACTATCGGCGTCGTGCTCGCCCTCTGCCTCGGCGTGCTGGTCGACCGGGTCGCGGCCATGATCGCCCACCGCCGCCGCACCTCGGCACTGCCAGAACTCCCCACCCGCCCGCAACCCTCGCGAACTCTGAGCTGAGCCCCACTTTCGGGCGATTTCTGGGGCCTGAGTCTCAGTTCGCGACGGGGGCGGGAAGATGCACGAGGCACAGGGTCGGCTGTACGAAGGGCTGCAGGCGGATACCCGTGGCGTCGTGTCCGAGGCAGCGCGCGAGGCCCTTCATGAGGCCGAGGTGCACGGAACAGACCACGTCGGGGTTGGCTCGCGCCTCGGCCCGGAAGGGGCAGGCAGGCAAGGCGATGGTGCGCTCGTCGGCGCGCAGCTCGGGCTCGAAACCGATCTCGGTGAGCACCCGCATCAAGGGCGGCACGAGGTCCGCGCCTGGTGCGGCATCCGTTACGTCGTCGGCGGATGCGGCGGCGGCCGGGAGGCCTGGTGTGGATGCGGCACCGGCGGCAGCCGCGGCGACCGTTTCGTACTGCGCCGACCAGCGTTCGCCGGCACGGACCGCGCGGGCGCGGCCGCCGTCGGCGTCCTCACCGATCACCGCGGCGAGGGCCTGGGTGAGCTGCTGTTGAGCCTCATCGGCAGGCACTGGAACCACTGCCGCGCTGAACAGCACGCGCGGGCGGCCGCGCTGGCCGGCCCGGGCGACCTGGCGCTCCACGAGTCCGGCGGCCTCGAGTTGCTCAAGGTGGAAGCGGGCCGTGGTGACGTGCAGCCCGAGGGCCGTGGCAACGGCGCCCACCTCCAGCGGGAGGGGGGAGTCGCTGAGCAGCGCCAGGGCCCGGCGCCGTGGCTCACTGGCCAGGGCGGCGTGCCGAGCGGCACTCAGATCGGTCGAAACCATGATTTTAGAGTAGCAGCGTGCGTTTAAATGCTGGCGGGGCTATGCTCATCCGCCGATGTAGGACATCTCGATCTTCTTGCGGCCGGAGGAGCGCACCGCGCCGGTCTGGGCGCTGCGCAGCTGCGAGGCGCGGTCGGTGCGCTGGCGCCAGATGGCGCCCATGGCGGCGGAGAGGTGCTCGTCGGTGCTGCCGTCGCGGAGCAGCGCGCGCAGGTCGTGGCCCTCGCTGGCGAACAGGCAGGTGAAGAGCTTGCCGTCGGTGGAGACGCGGGCGCGCGAGCAGGTGTGGCAGAACGACTGGGTGACGCTGGAGATGAGGCCGATCTCGCCCTCGCCGTCGAGGTAGCGCCAGCGCCGACTGGTCTCGCCGGTGTAGTTGGGGGCCACTTCTTCGAGCGGCAGTTCGGCGTGGATGCGGTCGCGCACCTCGCTGGACGGCAGCACGGCGGCCATGTCCCAGCCGTTGCTCGTGCCCACGTCCATGAACTCGATGAAGCGCAGGATGTAGGGGGTCCCCTTGAAGTAGCGGGCCATGTTGACGATGTCGTGGTCGTTCTGGCCGCGCTTGACCACCATGTTGATCTTGATCGGGCCGAGGCCCACGGCGTGCGCGGCGTCGAGGCCGGCCAGGATGCGGGCGACCGGGAAGTTGACGTCGTTCATGGCGCGGAAGGTCGTGTCATCGAGCGAGTCGAGGGACACGGTCACCCGCTTGAGGCCGGCGTCCTTGAGCGCCTGCGCCTTCATCGCCAGGGCCGAACCGTTGGTGGTGAGGGCGATGTCGACCGGCCGGCCGGCCGGCGTGCGCAGTTCGGCTAGCATCGCGATGAGTTCTTCGAGGCCCTTCCGCAGCAGCGGCTCGCCGCCGGTGAGCCGGATCTTCTCCACGCCGTGCGCCACCGAGATGCGGGCCAGACGGGTCATCTCCTCGAAGGAGAGCATGTCGCCCCGCGGCATGAAAGCGAAGTCCTTGCCGAAGACCTCCTTGGGCATGCAGTACACGCAGCGGAAGTTGCACCGGTCGGTGACCGACAGGCGCAGGTCGTGCAGCGGCCGGTTGAGGGTGTCGACGAGCGGCGCATCCGTGAGCGGGGCAGGCAAAGCCGGCACTTCACCGGCTTGAAGCCTGACGAAGGGTACGGGGAGCGGTGTACCGGACACCTATCGACCCTAACCCCGAATCCTCCACTTTCCTCGCGCCATGATCAGGGCTCGGTTCTTCCCCGGCGGAAATTTCGCCCCACACTTCTGGTGATGCCTAACTCCTGCGCTCTTAGCCGCCCGGGGAATCCGGGCGAGGAACTCCGGGGCCCTCGGCTCGGTAAGAGGAAAATTGAAGGAGTTATGCACATGCTCGACCGGGTTCACGGATGTGCGTGACTGTGGTGCTGGCGCGCCACACCAGGACTGGGATCGGGGCCCCAAAAAACTTATCCACACGTTGAGTTTTGCTCACACAAGGATGCGATATCGGGCTAGATTCGGGGCATGGCAATCCGGTCGAGCATCGCAGACACGTTCACCGTCGGGAACCCTCCCGACGGTGATTTTCGTGCCGCAACGGGTGCTGCTGCAGGGACCACTGACCGGGGTGCTGCGATCGCTGTCGAAGGGGCTGTCGATGCTGCTGTGGGCGGTGGCGACGGCCTCGTGGTCGCGGCGGCGAATGTGGCCCGGTTGGGCTGTTCGAGTGCCGATTACGACGCCCTGTCGGATGCCGACGTGTTGGCCGGGCAGCAGACCCTCGCCCGCGCCCAACGCGAGTTGGACACCCGCAAAGCGTGGATGGCGAAGACCCTCGCTCACCGGTCCCGGTGGGAGCTGGGCCAGGCGGGCTTGGCGAAGAAGCAGGGCTTCCTCTCCCCCGAAGCCCTGATCCAGGAGTTGACCGGTGCGAGCAAGGTCGAGTCCCGCAAACTCGTCGGCGTCGGCCAGATGCTCGCCGAGGCCGAAGCCGCCGAGATACAGGCCGCCGAAGCCGAAGCTGAGGCAGCCCGCCAGCTCGCCGACACGGCCCTCGACCCCGCCCTTGGCCCCGACGCGGACGCGCTCGAACCGGCCACTCCCCTGCTGCCGGCGCCGTGGCACGCGCCGATCAGCCGCGCGGTGAACGCCGGCACCCTCTCCATCGACGCCGCCCACGCGATCCGCACCGGCCTGGGCGACATCGACACCGTCGTCACCGCACCGGTCCTCGCCGACGCCCTGGAGGGGTTACTCGCCGACGCCGGGACGATGAACGTGGACCAACTCCTCAAACGCGCCCGGCAGACCCGCGACAGCCTGGACGAAGCCGGCATCCGGGTGCGGGAACAGAAAGCCTGGGACGACCGCTACCTGCGCATCTGGACCCTGAACACCGGCCAGGTGCGGGTCGACGGTTTGTTCCCACCGGAACAGGGCGAGTTCATCAAGGCGACCTTCGACAGCCTCACCAGCCCCCGCCGCGGCGGCGTGCGCTTCGTCGACACCGAACGCGCCGCTTGGGCCAAACGCGTCCAGGACGACCCCCGCAGCACCGAGCAGATCACCTGCGACGGCTTCATCGACCTGATCGAGGCCGGCACCACCATCAACCCGAACGAGATGCTCGGCGGCCGCCGCCCCACCGTGCAGATCCTCACCACCCGCGCCC
>Ga0247808_10000920_pt1 | contig 14211 bp, 14 predicted proteins | sample UWRJL089202R1_FD_179914 | JGI IMG/M metagenome (GOLD analysis project Ga0247808, IMG submission 179914) | Plant litter microbial communities from Arlington Agricultural Research Station in Wisconsin, United States - UWRJ-L089-202R-1 | ecosystem: Environmental > Terrestrial > Plant litter >... | reverse complement strand
GGCTTCGGCGCTGAGCCCCGGGCCTTCCTGGCCGAACAGCAGCACACAGCGCTTCGGAAAATCGAACGTCTCGATGATGACGCTGCCCGGAACGTTGTCGATCGCGATGATCGGCATCGACTCGGAGTGCGCCCACTCCGCAAACGTCGCGACCGTGTCGTGGTGCAGCACGTGCTGGTAGCGGTCGGTCACCATGGCGCCGCGTTTGTTCCAGCGACGGCGCCCGATGATGTGCACGGTGTCGGCGGCGAACGCATTGGCCGTTCGCACGATCGACCCGATATTCATGTCGTGCTGCCAGTTCTCGATTGCTACGGAGAATGGATGACGATGCTCGTCGAGATCAGAGACGATTGCCTCCATCGTCCAGTACCGATACCGGTCGATAACGTTGCGGGTGTCTCCACGTTCAAGCAGTTCCGGGTCGTACCGTTCCTCGGTGGGGAGCTCCCCGTCCCAGGGTCCGACCCCGTAGGTGGTCAGCTCGTGGGTTGTTGCACCCGGTGGGATCGCGGATGCCGCGGGGGCAGCGCCATCGGAAGCGGGAAGGGTCGGCACGTCAGTCACCTGTCAATCTTCCTCTACCGGGCTGTTAACCTTCGAACATGACAGAACTCGGGTGGGAGCCCACCGGCCCCAACCTGCTTGTGCACGGAAACAATGTGCAGGCGCTCGCGCAGTTGCCCGACGCGTCATTCCAGCTGGTCTACATCGACCCTCCGTTCAATACGGGACGCACCCAGGCGCGTACCAGCATCAAAACGGTGCGCGACGCCGAGGGCACCCGGGTGGGCTTTGGCGGCAACACCTACTCCAGCGTGAAGGGGTTGTTGTACTCGTACGATGACGCCTTCGCCGACTACTGGGAGTTCCTCGAGCCCCGCCTCGAGGAGGCCTGGCGCCTGCTGAACGACACGGGCACGCTCTACCTGCACCTCGACTGGCGCGAAGTGCACTACGCGAAGGTCGTGCTCGACGCGTTGTTCGGTCGAGAGAACTTTCTCAACGAGATCATTTGGGCCTACGACTACGGCGCCCGCTCGAAGAGCCGCTGGCCGTCGAAGCACGACACCATTCTTGTGTACGTCAAAAACCCCAAGACGTACTACTTCAACAGCACCGAGGTCGACCGTGAGCCGTACATGGCACCGGGCCTGGTGACGCCGGAGAAGGTCGCCTTGGGCAAACTCCCCACCGACGTCTGGTGGCACACGATCGTCTCGCCGACCGGCAAAGAAAAGACCGGATACGCCACGCAGAAACCCGAGGGCATCCTGCGTCGGGTTATCCAGGCGTCCAGCGCCGAGGGTGACTGGGTTCTCGATTTTTTCGCCGGCAGCGGCACCACCGCGGCCGTCGCGCAGAAACTCGGACGCCGGTTTGTCGTCATCGACCAGAATCCCGATGCAATCACAATCATGCAGAAGCGATTGGGCGAACAGGTGCGCTCGGTACTATTGCCGCATGAGTGATCGCAGCGAAATCGAATGCTGGCTTACCGACATGGACGGCGTGCTGGTGCACGAAAACCGTCCGGTGCCGGGCGCCTCGGAATTGCTTCAGCAGTGGCGAGATGAGGGCAAGCCCTACCTCGTTCTGACGAACAACTCGATCTTTACCCCGCGTGACCTCAGCGCCCGCCTTCGTGCGTCCGGCCTGAACGTGCCCGAAGAAGCCATCTGGACCTCCGCCCTCGCGACCGCCGACTTCTGCGCGTCGCAGATGCCCGGCGGCACGGCGTTTGTCGTCGGCGAGGTTGGCCTCACCACGGCAATGCACGAGGCCGGGTTCATCATGACCGAGACCGCCCCCGACTTTGTGGTTGTTGGCGAGACCCGCAACTACTCGTTCGACGCCATCACCAAGGCCATCCGCCTGATCGGTGCGGGATCCCGCTTTATCGTCACCAACCCGGACGCCACGGGCCCGAGCCCCGAGGGTCCCCTTCCGGCTACCGGCGCAATCGCCGCGCTCATCACCAAGGCGACCGGCCGCGAGCCCTACATTGTGGGCAAGCCGAACCCGATGATGTTCCGTTCCGCAATGAATAAAATTGGCGCCCACTCCGAGAACACCGGAATGATCGGTGACCGTATGGACACCGACATCATCGCGGGCATCGAAGCAGGCTTGCACACCGTTCTGGTGCTCACCGGCATCAGCGACCAGGCTGAGATCGACCGCTACCCGTTCCGCCCGAACGAAATTCTCAACTCGGTGGCCGACCTGCTGGCCACCGAACCCATCGAGAGCGAACTCTAAACTCCCGTTCCGCTGCTTTCACTCCGCTCCACCCCGCATCACCCTGCACCGCATCATCCTGATCCGCGAACCCGACGACGAGGACGACGACGTGACCATTTTGAGCACCCTGACGGACGCACTTGGCAGCGGAGCGGTGGAGGTTGTGGATCTCACCACGCCGCTGAGCAGCAGCACACCCGCTCTGCGACTCCCGGCCCCGTTCGCCAACCTGATCGACTTCAGCCTCGACGAGGTCAGTGCGTACAACACCCCGGGTCCGTACTGGAAGCACCACAACATCCACACCGGTGAGCACATCGGCACGCATGTCGACGCTCCGGTGCACTGGATCTCGGGACGCGACGGGGACGACGTGTCGCAGATTCCGGTGAAGCGACTGGTCGGTCCGGCATCCGTTATCGACATCAGCGCTGAGTCGGCCGAGAACCCCGAGTTTCTCTTGGAGATTGAGCACGTCAAGGCGTGGGAAGCGGCGCATGGCGCTCTCGCCGACGGCACCTGGCTGCTACTGCGCACCGGGTGGGAGCAGTATGGGCACAGCGAAAAGCTGTTCCTCAACGCCGACGAGAACGGCCCGCACACTCCGGGTGTCTCTGCCGAGTGCGCCAAGTGGCTTGCCGACGAGACGCCCATCGCGGGTCTCGGCGTCGAGACGGTCGGCATCGACGCGGGTTCCGCCGGCGGGATGGACCCCGCGTTCCCCGCCCACTACTTTCTGCTCGGCGCCAACAAGTACGGGCTCACCTCGCTGAAGAACCTCGGCCAGCTGCCCCCGGTCGGCGCGGTGCTTGTTGTGAGCCCCTTGCCCATTGTTGGCGGAACCGGCAGCCCGGCACGAGTGTTCGCGCTGGTCGAAACGCCGAACTAGTGGCCCTTAAAGGCCTCTTGTAGCCACCAGGACCCACCGTCGGAGCTGATCTTCGCGTCGATGACGAGCGGTGCGGTCGGTGATGACGCTACCCAGGCCGTCACGGCATTGAGGTCGTCAACGCTGCGGACGGTCACCGCGGTTGCGCCGTATCCCCGCGCGATGGACGCGATGTCGGTCTCCGGGAACACCACCGTCTCGAGGTTCGTCGCCTTCCCGAAGTGGTGCATCTCGGCGCCATACCCGTTGTCGTTGTAAACGATCACAACGAGCGGCAGGCGGAGGCGAACCGCGGTCTCGAGCTCGGAGATGCTCATCAAAAACCCGCCGTCACCAGCACCCACCACGGGAAGGCGGTCGGGTCGCGCGAGCGCCGCGCCAATTCCCGTCGCAAGCCCCAGCCCGATCGACTGGTAGGCCTGGGTAAAGCAGAACCCGAACTCGTCCGGCACCGACAGGTAGGTGCTCGGGTAGCCCATAAAGTTGCCGGAATCGATCGCCACAATCCGGTTTTTCGGCAGGATCTCGTCGAGCTCGCGGGTGAGCAGTCGCGGGTCGATGGTTGTCGTCGTGGAGAGGTCATCGAACGGCTCACTGTTCCATCGAATCGACGTGGAGATCTCGTCGCGGACGGCAGGTGTGCGATAGCCCACGTCGGCACGCGGCACGGAGTCGAACGCGGCCAGCACCTCGGACGCCGTGAGCGCGCTATCGCCAAGCACACCAAAATTGATCGCCCGGTTGGCGCCGAGCGCGGCGTCCTCGAGGTCCACCTGCACCACCGTGGCGTGCTCGCCGATGAGGTTGCCGTGGCGCATCGTCCACATGTTCAGCGCGCAGCCCCAGCCCACGATGAGGTCGGCGTCGCGGATCAGGCGGGCGGCCAGCGGCGACGAGAATCCGCCCGAAATTCCGAGGTTGAATTCGTCATCCTGAAACAGGCCGTTTGCGACGGCTGAGGTTGCGATCAGGGATCCGGATGACGCGGCGAGCGAACGCAGTTCTGCACCGGCACCGCGGGCTCCACGTCCGGCGACAAAGACCGGGCGCTTGGCCGCGCGGAGGGCCGCCACCAGCGCGGCGACGGACTCGGCGGACGGGCGTGGCTGCGTCGACGGCACGTGTGCGGGCAGTGGCGCGGGCGGTTCGGTCACCACCTGTGCCTGAACGTCGAGCGGAAGACTGAGAACAACAGTGCGGCGATCGTTGACGGCCGCGCGATAGGCCCGCACCGTGTCATCCACCGCAGTTACCGCAGAATAAACCCGCTCAGCGACCGCACCAACGCTGCGGGCGAGGGCATCCTGGTCGATACGAAAGTTGGAGCGCACCGACGCGGCAGCAACGTCGGCGGTCAGAACGATCAGTGGAGTGCGGCTCTTGGCCGCCTCGGTGATACCGGTGATGGCGTTGGTGAGTCCGCATCCCTGGTGGGTTGTGACCACGGCAGGCAACTCGCTCATCCGCGAGTACGCGTCGGCCATTGTGGCTGCGCCGCCCTCATGTCGTGCGGTCACCACCGGCACACCGGCTGCGATCAGCGCGTTTGTCACTTCGAAGTTGCCACTGCCGACCACCGCAAAAACCTGGCCGACGCCAAGCTCGCTGAGTGTGCGTCCGACCAGTTCTGCAACGTTCACAAAGGCTCCTTGTTCGCGGTCGCTACGCCGCAACCGACAGGTCACCGGGGAGCGGATCGCCCGAGGTGCGTGTCACAAAACAGTAGTAGGTGCGATTGCCGCTGTCCCACTCGACGCTGTCGGCGGGAAAGCTCGCCGCCAGCTCGATGTCGGACACCACACCGGCAGCATCGAAGTTGAGCACCTCCGGTGTGGAGCACAGCGCGGTGATCTGCGCGGCGAGCGGGTCGACCCCGGGGAACGCGGTTTGTGTCTCGAGCTCGGCACGCACCAGCATCTGCGCGGTGTGCTCGTCGTCGCACTCGACCACCGTGAACTCGGCATCCCAGACGGACTCAAACGGCTCGATGCATTCGCCGCCAAGCAGCTCATCCCAGTTGTGTTCACCCGGCTCGACCGGCCCAACGGCATCAACCGGCACCGCGGGCTCAGCGGTTGCGGTCGGAGTGCTCTCGGCCGCGTCGCGCATGGTGGTTTGCTCACCCACCCGAAAACTCAGGAGGTAAATGGCGATCAGAAAGAGAACCAGGATGAGGCCGCCGGCGGTCCAGAGCATAACCTTCTGCTGGTGCGTGAGCGGGGCACGGGCGGTGTCGCGCGCGGATCGGCGCTCGGCGCCCGATCGCGGCAACGGAATGGGCGGCAGGATGCTCGGATCGATGTGCTCCTGAAACTTGTCGTCCCGAAAGAGTGAGTCGATCGCCGAACCGTCGGCTGCCCGGTCGGTGTCCGGGGCTGCGGGCGGCACGGGGCCTCCGCGGGGGAACACCTCGGTGAGAGGCTCTTTGACGGCCTTCGCTGCCCGAATGTCGGCAATCGACATGGCTTCGGTCGACGGGCCGTCGTCGTCGTCAACGTCGGCGATGTCCTTCAGCGACATGGCTTCCGTCGGCGGGCCGTCGTCAGTCGCAACGTCCTCGTCATCCGAAAGATCCTCGTCATCCGAAAGATCCTGAACCGACATCGCCTCGGTCGGCGGACCCTCGTTGAGGTCGTCCGTCTCGAGCACAACAACGTCGGGAGCCTCGTGCCGACGGTCTCCGCGGGGACGCCGCAGAACGTCAGGGGCGTCCGACTCCGGCGTGAAAGATCCCTCGGATCCCTCGCCCGAGCCGGTGCCCTCGGTGTCACTCACTCTGGGGCAGCCCTAGGTCCTCGAGGCCGATCGCGTAGTAGTACGGATATCCGGCGGCTTCGATGATTTCTTTGGCCCCGGTGTTGCGGTCAACAACAACGGCGACACCCACAACTTCGGCGCCGACTTTTTTGAGCGCTTCGATCGCAGCGAGCGGGGAACCACCGGTGGTGGAGGTGTCTTCGAGCACAACAACGCGCTTGCCCTCGAGGTCGGGCCCTTCGACCTGGCGGCCGCGGCCGTGGTCCTTCGGCTCCTTGCGCACCACAAACGCGTGGTAGCCCTTGCCCTCGGCGACGCCCTGGTGCAGAACGGACGCGGCGATGGGGTCGGCGCCCATGGTGAGCCCGCCGACGGCGTACACGTCGGGAATATCGGCGATGAGGTCAACCATCACCTTTCCGATGAGCGGTGCGACGCGGTAATCGAGGCTGACCTTGCGCAGGTCGATGTAATACGTTGCTTTGCGACCACTGGTCAGGGTGAAGTCTCCGTGGAACACAGCGCCTGCGGAAATGTGGTCAATCAACTGTTGCTTGGTCGTATTCACACTGAAAAGAATACAAGGTGTGATTTTGAGGATGACGCGGCACCAGAATCGCGGGGCCGCGCGTCATCCTCATCCCCAAGACCACTAGCGTTGAACCATGCGCGTAGCCACTTGGAATGTCAACTCAATCCGCACCAGAGTCGGCAGGGTGGTGGACTGGCTTGTTCGCGAAGACGTCGACGTTCTGGGCATGCAGGAGATCAAGTGCAAGCCGAACCAGTTTCCGTTCGACGCGTTCACCGAGGCCGGCTACGAAGTTGAGCTGCACGGACTGAGCCAGTGGAACGGTGTGGCATTCGCCAGCCGCCTGCCCATGGAAGAGGTCACCATCGGTTTCCCGACGGCGCCCGGCTTCAGCAAGGTCGCCGCGGAGCTCGCCGACCCACCGCAGGAGGCGCGCTCGATTGGTGTGACCGTCAACGGCGTTCGACTGTGGAGCCTCTACGTTCCCAACGGGCGCGAGCTCGAAGACCCGCACTACGACTACAAACTGCGCTGGCTAGCCAACCTCGCCGAGCAGACCCGCGGCTGGATCGCCGCCAACCCGAGCCAGCCACTCGCGCTGATGGGTGACTTCAACATTGCGCCCCTCGACACCGACGTCTGGGACATCAAGGCCTTCGAGGGCAAAACCCACGTGAGTGTTCCCGAGCGTGCGGCGTTTGAGAAGTTCACCGAGATCGGACTCATCGACGCCCTGCGCTCGCGCGGCATCGAGGGCTATACCTACTGGGACTACCAGCAGCTGCGTTTCCCCCGCAACGAAGGTATGCACATCGACTTCATCCTCGGGTCGAAGGCGTTCAACGATGTTGTCGCCGGTGGTCACATCGACCGCGAGGAGCGCAAGGGTGATGCCCCGAGCGACCACGTTCCCGTTGTTGTGGATTTGGATCTTGAGGATGAAGACGACGACCGTCCCATGATCTTCTAGGTCCTGCGCCCGCGGGCCAGTCCCCTGCATCAGCGAACACCCACTCGTACAACCCGGAACGGATCATGAATACTTCTCTGTCTAAAACGACGCTTGTTGCCGCCCTCGCCCTCGCCGCCCTCAGCCTCGGGGGATGTGCGACATCCACGGCGGACGATTCAGCAGGACAGACCACCGCGTCACCGGCGCCGACGGCGACCGAGCCGCCGAGCACGCCGCTCGCCGAAACAACCCTCGTCGACGCCGAAGACGGCACGGAGGTCACTCCGCTCGCCATCGTGACGGACTTCCCCTCCCCGGAAGGTTTCCCCGACGGTGTCCATCCCATTTTGGTGAAGGTGCGGATGGAGCCCGGTGACAAGTTCGACGGCACCGTTTTCCCGACCGTTGTGTCGATAACCCCGCGCGACGTGAACCTCGACATGATGATGCTCGGCGGAAGCAATCCCGAGACCCTTACCGGAGCGATGGCAGCTGCGGGGTACACACCGCTGGGTGGCGTCGAGCGGGGCGAGACGGCGACCGCGTGGATCGGTGCCTGGACGGCGACGGACGTAACCGAGTTCGACCTGGTTTATGACCGACCGGAAGGCAAAACGTTCGGCACCGAGAGCGAGAGCGTCGCGGTCCCGGCCAGCCGGTCCATCGTGCCTCTCACCCTGGAGTAACCCTCGACGGTTTTCCCTCCAGGTCGTTCCACAGTCGCGACCGCGAGACCCTTGACGCACTACTTGTTTTTTGCAAGTGTGTACGGTGTCCACTTAAGGACGAGAAAGCGATACCGAACCCCGCGAGAGGGAGACCACGATGACTTCTATTTTCGTTAATCTGCCGGTGACCGATCTGGAACGCGCCAAGTCGTTCTACACCGCGCTCGGCTTCACCATCAATCCGCTTTTCACCGATCACAACGCCGCGTGTGTGATCGTGGAAGAAGACCACAGCTACTTCATGATTTTGGTGCGCGACTTCTTCCAGACGTTCACCGACCTTCCCATCGGTGACCCCGCCGTCAACCCGTCGGTGGCGACTGCCCTCTTCTACGACAGCCGGGAAGAAGTCGACAAGGTCGTCACCAATGGCCTCGCGGCGGGTGGCGCAGAACCGCGCCCCGCGTCGGACTTCGGCTTTATGTACCAGCGCCAGCTCACCGATCCCGATGGAAACCTCCTCGAGTTCGGTTGGATGGAGCCGGCGGCCCAGAGCCAGGGTCCTGAGGCGTATATGGAACAGCAGGCGTAGAACCGATGGCCGCGCGCGACTACGGGCAGTACTCCGCAGTCACGCGCGCCGTCGAGCTGGTGGGCGAGCGCTGGGCGCTGCTCATCGTGCGCGACCTCCTCGTCGGACCGCGACGCTACGGAGAGCTCGCCGAGGGCCTCCCTCGCATCCCGAGCAACATCCTGGCGACGCGGCTCCGCGAGCTGCAGGCGGCCGGCATCATCCGCCGGGCGCCTCGGTCGCGCGTGATTGTCTATGAGCTCACGCCGTACGGTCGCGAGCTCGAACCCGTGGTGCTCGCGCTGGGCGCCTGGGGTTTCAAAGCACTCGGCGACCCGCGCGACGAGCAGAGCATCACCGCTGACTCCATGACGATCGACCTCCGCACGGCGTTCCGGTCGAATGTGGCGTCGAGCCTGCCCTCCACTGCCTACGCGGCGCGCTTTGGTGACGCCCAGCTGCTCATCCGCGTGGACGGCCCCACACTCGATGTCGCCCGAGGAGACGGCGAGGTCGACCTGTCTTTCGCCGCGCACACGGGTATCCGACGGCTTCTGTCGGGTGAGCTCGAAGCTGGCCAGGCGATTGCCTCCGGCGCAGTCGAGGTGTTGCAGGGTTCCGGCACCCTTCTCGATCGATTCACCAGCACGTTCCGCCTGGCCGCCTGACGGGAGAGCACGGTGCTTCCCACATCGGGTGGCCGTGCGCCGCGTCATCCACATCCGCACTGAAGTTTCTGCGAGGCGGCGGTTCAGGGCCATGATGAAGAGATGAACCGATCAGTGCCGATTTACGTTCGACAGATGACCACCGCCGACGAGGCGTTCCTCTGGTCGCTGGCGTCGGACGAGCGCGTGGTGAGATGGGTTGGCGATGGGCAACCGTGGACTCGCGACTACTTCAACAGACGTATCGAACTCGCCCTGCAGGATGACTGGCCGCGGCTTGGTTCCGCTCGCTGGTTTGTTGCCACCGATCGGGACGGCGTGCGTGTCGCGTTGCTGACGATCACGCGCACCGCCGGCGGTGCCGAAATTGGTTACTGGGTAGCCCCGGATCACTGGGGACAGGGCATCGCTGGCGGGGTCATCGATGCCGCGGTCACACTGACACAGGGCCTGGACCTGGTCGGGCGCACCCATCCCGACAACGCGGCGTCGCGCCACGTACTCCAACGGGCAGAGTTCGTCGAGACCTCTCGTGGTGAGCTCATCACGTACTCACGAGTGGGCCAATTATCGCCAGCTGCTCTCTCTACGTGAGCAGAGCCGCCGCGATCAGCAGCACCGGCACCGACCCAACGGTGGTGATGAGGATGGTGTCGCGGGCGAGTGTCTCACCGCGTTCGTATCGCTGCGCGTAGTTGAGCACGTTCTGCGCCGTCGGCAGAGCCGCGAGCATCACCACTCCGAAGAGCTGGTCATCGTGAAGGTCGAACACAAAACGCCCTACGAGCCACGCAACGACGGGCATAACAATGAGTTTGATGCTCGACGCGAGGATGATGTCGCGACGCGGTGCGCCCGCCTGCAGGATTCGCTGGCCACTCAGCGACATCCCGAACGAGATCAAAACCAGCGGAACACACGCGCCACCAATGATGCGGAACGGCTCCATCACGGGTTCGGGAATCTGCAGCCCCGTCACCGACACAATGACGCCGAGCGCCGACGCGATGATGAGCGGGTTGCGAATCGGCTGCATGAGGATCCGCCCGAGCGATGCCTTACCGCTCGTGGTGATGTCGAGCACGGTCAGCACAATGGGCGCGAGAACGAGCAGCTGCAGCAGAATGACGGGTGCGGTCAGCGCAGGGTCACCAAGAACGTAGACGGCGACCGGAATTCCGATGTTGTTGGCATTCACATATCCGGATGACGCGGCGCCGACCGTTGTGTCCGCGACCGATCGACGAAAAATGAAGAACGCGACCGCGGCAAACACCAGGCACGAGAACACCGCGGAGATCGCGGAGACTGCGAGGAGCCGCGAGAAAAGGGTGTGCACGTCGGCATCGGCGAGCACCGTGAACAAGAGGCACGGGGAGAGGACAAAAAACACCAGCCGGCTGAGCGCACGACGAGGGTCGTCGCCGAGGATCTGAGTACGGGCAACCACGTATCCCACCGCGATGATGGTGCCAATGATGGCAAACCCGACCAGTACTCCACCCATCCGACCAGTCTGGCGCATTGTTTGTACTTCACATTGCACCGGCATTGCGACGGTGGACCGGCGGAGTTAACCTCGAAGCACTTTCCGGCACGGCGATGTTTCTCGGAGGTATCCGTGACCGTTTCTGCTCCGCTTCAACGTGACGTGGGACTCGCCCATCGGATCGATGCGACGCTTCATCCCGACCCGGCCCGGGTACTCCCCCGATTGTTCCTCCCTGGCGAGGAGTTCGAGGTGACGCGTTCCCGATCGGACGGGGTCATCCGCCGTATCCTCGAACTCTCCGAGGACGAGGTCGAGACACTCGTCGGTGATCTCATCGCCCACGGTGCCACACGGCACTACCACTACACCGAGATGCTGCTGCAGCATGCCGCGACCGTGCGGGCGCACATCAGCAATGCGGGGGAAGTCAGTCCTGCGCGCCAATTGCTCATCGGAGCGAGCTTCACGTCAGAGGTCGCGGTGGAGGGCGGGGCGCTGTGTAATCCCAGTGCGGTGCCGCACCCCGATCAGTCCGGTCTTGGCGATGGCCAGCTTCGATTGGCGCTGAGTGTGCGCGGCATTGCCGAGGGGCACATCTCGTCCATCGGATTCACAACCGCGATTGTGGGACCGGGCCCTCGCTGGGAGTTCGAACCGCGAACGCTTCCTATCACCTCCCCTATCGTGACCGAAGCGAAGTGGAGCCGCGTCCACCTCCGCCGGGCCCTCGACGACCTCGATCGCCTCGACGAGTTCGCGTACGCCGTGCTCGGGCGACTCGAGGAGATGTTCAGTCGGAAAAAGTTCGATACCGCTGTGGCTCGCGCACAGCACGGCCCGTACGGGAACCGCCGGATCATTGAGACCACGGCGGTGATGCACACGGTGCTGCTGTCGGGGTACCAAGCAACGTTCCCCAGCGACGTATCTCTCGATCAGCAAGTTCTATTTCCCCATTCGCCCGAGGAGTCGAAGGGCATCGAGGATGCGCGGTTTGTTCTGTTCACTGACGACGACGGAGAACAAAGTTATCGGGCGACCTATACCGCGTACGACGGGCACGCTATCGCCCCTCGCCTCATTGTCAGCGCAGACCTGCGCTCGTTCCGAACCCAGCGCTTTGCGGGTGCGGCAGCAGTCAACAAGGGGATGGCACTGTTTCCGCGTCGAATCAATGGCCAGCACCTCGCCTTGTGCCGGTCCGATGGCGAAACCACAAGCGTCGCGACATCCGATGACGGGATCGTGTGGGACGAATCGGTGGCAATCCACCCGCCCGACCTCGACTGGGAACTGCTACAGGTCGGAAACTGTGGCCCGCCATTGGAGACTGAGCACGGGTGGCTTGTCCTCACCCATGGGGTTGGTCCGATGCGCACCTATTCGATCGGAGCGATCCTACTCGACCTCGACGATCCGAGGCGGGTGCTGCGCCGACTGACAACTCCGCTTCTGCGCCCACTTCCCTCCGAGACCGAGGGATATGTTCCCAACGTTGTGTACTCCTGCGGGGGCATCATCCACAACGGATTGCTCTGGATCCCGTATGGAATTGGGGACGCCCGGATCGGCGTCGCGTGGGCCGAGGTCGACGCCCTCATCGCGCACATGGAACCCGTCACGCAGTAGCCCTCCCAACGCGGACACACTGTTTTCTTTCCTCCACGACGGGTTCGCGATAGCCTCGAAATATGCCCCATTTGGAGGTACCCGGAGCATCGCTCTACTACGAGGTAGACGGGCCATCTGACCGGCCCGCACTTCTCCTTGTCCACTCCGGGGTCGCCAACCTTCGAATGTGGGACGCGCAGATCCCCGCCCTCGCAGCCGAGCACCGTGTGGTCCGTTTCGACACCCGTGGGTACGGCCTCACCGAGTCCCAGAATCTTGAATTCTCCAACCGAGCCGATGCGCTCGCTGTTCTCGACCATGTGGGAGTTCACAAAGCAACGGTGGTCGGGTGTTCCCGCGGCGGCACAATCGCGATTGATCTCGCCCTGGAATCACCGGGACGGGTTCTCGGTCTGGTGGTGGTCTGCGGCGGTCCGAGTGGATTCCCTGAGGTGGAGCTCACCCAGCGCGAGGACGAGCTGTTCGACGAACTCGACGTGGCCTTCACGAGTGGAGATTGGGAAACACTCAACCGGCGGGAAGTCGCGCTGTGGAACTTCGGACCCGCCCGCCGCGAGGAAGAACTAGCCCCGGTATTTGTTGAAACCGCGTATGCACTGCACGCGGCAAACCTCCCGCACGCTGCCGAGATGCCCATCTCGATTCCTCTGGATCCACCCGCCTACGACCGCATCAGCGACATTGATGTTCCGGCGCTGGTAATGGTGGGCGACCACGACATCACCCCCACGCTTGCTCAGTACGAGTACCTGCTGACTTCCATCCCCCGGGCGGACGGGTGTCGATTCCGCGACGCCGCTCACCAACCAAACGTGGAGCAACCGGACGAGTTCGAGCGGGTTCTCCTCACCTGGCTCGCCGAGCACAACCTTTAGCTGGAACCCCACCGTTGGCGCAACCAGTCCGTCGCGGCGAGCGCTGAGGCGGCCCGCCGGTGACGAACACTTTGTGGGATCGCTTCGCTGACCGCGTCTGCGCGCCACTGGCTGGCGATCGCCACCAAAAACGCGTCGACTCCCACCGGCGGGGCCGCCCGACCGCGCATGGTTCCGAGAAAGAGGCGGTCCGCATCGAGGGAGCCGAGATCCCCGTTCAGCAAGAGCAGTGCGGTGTCGATCCACGCGGGCCCGATGCACGCCGAACCCCAGTCGAGAAGTGTGGGTTGGCCACGCCGACTCAAACGCAGGGAGGACGGGCGCACGTCACCGTGCAGCAGGGTATCCCCGTCTGCGAGCGACACCCAATGGGACTCGACCTCCGCCAATCGAGGCAGTGCGTCGCGTTCCCACTCGGTGAGATGTCCGCTCGCGAGTTGCTGCCAGGTGCTGGCGCGGATCCGCTCCCCCACACTAGGCAGTCCCTCGATCGGAGTTGGTGTGAGTACCGACGTCAGCACGTCGAGAAGACCCGTCACCCGCGCAAGCTCCTCCGCGCGCCAGGGTTGCGCCGGCTTGTGCCCGTCAGGCTCCTCGAAGATCAGCACGATCCATCCATCGGCTTGCCCTGCACGCACGAGCTCGCCGGCGGGGACCTCGCTGGGCAACGCGATCGTGACACGGGCATCAAAGCGGTAGCGTTCGGCGTCCGCCGAGTCCGCGGGAACGGCCCGCAACACAACGGGTCCCCGGATGCTGCGCACCACGCCCACGACCTCGCCAGAGTGCCCGTTATGCGACGGCGCAGGGTCGAAACCCAGCACACGACCGCCCACACTCCCGGCCACCCACAACCGGACGCTTTCGGGGAGCTTGCGCCACTCTGAGTCCATTCCTTCCATGCAATATCGCGTATGCACCGGGCGCAATC
>Ga0247808_10000919_pt1 | contig 14225 bp, 13 predicted proteins | sample UWRJL089202R1_FD_179914 | JGI IMG/M metagenome (GOLD analysis project Ga0247808, IMG submission 179914) | Plant litter microbial communities from Arlington Agricultural Research Station in Wisconsin, United States - UWRJ-L089-202R-1 | ecosystem: Environmental > Terrestrial > Plant litter >... | reverse complement strand
CAGCCAGAAGATGCTGACCCAAACCCTGCGCCAGATGGAGAGGGACGGCCTGGTGGTGCGCACCGTCCATCCGGTGGTGCCGCCCCGGGTCGAGTACCGGCTGACCGATATGGGCGTCAGTCTGGGCGCGGCCTTCTGCGGCGTCTGGGTCTGGGCGGAGGCGCATTACGAGCGGATCGAAGCGTCGCGTCGGGCCTTTGACGCCCGGTCTTAAGGTTCGGGCAACCATGCCGTCACAGGGGCCATTAAGGAGTTTCGGTCATGTCTTGGGGCGGGTTCCCCGAGGACTGAATGACCGACGGCTTCGTGAAGACAATCAGGATCCTGGCGACCCCGGACTGGCTGACGGCCAGCCGCGTCCGGGCCTATGTCTTCATCTTGGCGGTCCTGACGGTCGCGATCGCCTTCGCCTATATCCGGATGTCTTCCGGGGTTCATGATCCCCTCGGTCGGGCGGTCGGGACCGATTTCTCCAGCTTCTGGACAGCAGCGCGGCTGGCCTCGGACGGCGACCCGGCGGGCCCCTGGAACCTCGCCCGACATCAGGCGGCGCAGGTCGCGATGTTCGGCCCGGACGCCGGCTACGCCGCCTTCTTCTATCCCCCGCCTTATCTTCTTGTCTGCCTGCCGTTAGCCGCAGCGCCCTATCTGATCTCGCTCACCCTGTGGCTCTGCGCCACGTTGGGCCTCTATGTCGCGTCCGTTCGCGCCTGGGTGGGCCGCGCATGGCCGGGCGGCTCGTTCGGCTGGCTGGCGATGCTCGCCTTTCCCGCCGTCCTCATCAACGCGGGCCACGGGCAGAACGGCTTTCTGACAGCGGCCCTGTTCGGGACGGCCGCGCTTATTTCCACCCGGCGGCCCTGGCTGTCGGGGGTTCTGTTCGGCTGTCTCATCATCAAGCCGCATCTCGCCCTGCTGGTCCCGGTCTTCTTCATCCTGTCGGGCAACTGGCGGGGCTTCATGGCGGCCGGCGCCACAGCGGCGGGGCTGTGCCTCCTTTCCCTGGTCGTTTTCGGCCCTGGCGCCTGGACCGGGTTCGTGGAGACCTCCGCCCTAGCCCGCGCCACCCTTGAGCAGAATCTTGTCGGCTACGCCAAAATGCAGAGCGCCTATGCCGGCGCCCGGCTTCTGGGCGCGGATAACATTGTCGCCTGGGGCGCCCAATGCGTGATGGGCGTGGCCGCGCTGGCCCTGCTGTGGAAGACGCGGGCCGCCAGCGAGGCTGCCCGAGGCGCCGCCATGTGCTGCGCCACCCTGATGGCGACGCCCTTCCTGCTTGACTATGACCTGACGCTGCTGGCGATCCCTCTAGCCTGGCTTTTCCGCGACGCCATCGCGACGCGTTTCCGCGAATGGGAGAAGCTGGCCCTTCTGGCGGGTTACGTCCTGCCGCTGGTCGCCCGGCCGATCGCCACCCATGTCGGGCTTCCGCTCACGCCCCTGATCGTCGCCGCCCTGGCGCTCTGCGTCGTCCGCAGGGCGACGGCCGATGCGGGTGAGGCGGCGCCCGCACAGGCCCTGTCCTTTCTCTCGTTGTCGAGGTCCTGATGACCCCCGATCTGTCGCTGGTGATCTGCACCATGGATGAGGCCGAGGCGATCGGTCCGGTGCTCCGGGAGACGCTGGGGCGTCTGTCTTCGCGCAATGTCGAGATCATCGTGGTGGACGACTCGGTCAACGAGCGCACCGCCGACGTCGTCCGGGCCTACGCCGCAATGGACGACCGTGTCCGACTGGTCAGACGTCAGGGCGAGCGCGGCCTCGCCGCTGCGGCGGCGGCCGGTTGGGCGGTCGCCCGGGGCCGCATTCTCGGCCTGATGGACGGCGACGGTCAGCATGACCCGGCTGTCCTTCCTCTGCTGATGCAAGGGCTGGATCATCCCGACATCGATATCGCCGTGGCCAGCCGCTACGCCCCCGGCGCCCATACGGGCCTGCACGGGTTTCGCCAGGGGCTCAGCCAGTGCGGCACGGTCCTCGCTCGTTTCGCGACCGGCGTGCCGACGACGGATCCGCTGTCCGGTTGCTTCCTGTTCCGTCGCGAGTGGTGGGAGCAGGCGCGGTCCCGCCTGACGCCGGTCGGGTACAAGATCCTGCTCGATCTCGCCCTGTCCGGTCGCCGGACCGCCAGGATCTTCGAGACTCCCACAGCCCTGCGGGGGCGGCTGGCCGGCGCCTCGAAGCTCGACACCCGCGTCATCGTCGAACTGGCCGCGCAACTCATCGACAAGCGCAGCGGCGGCGTTCTCCCCGCGCGGTTCGTCATGTTCGCCGCCGTGGGCGTCAGCGGTCTGGCCGTCAACCTCGCGTGTCTGTCCCTACTTGATGCCGCAGGCGTCGCGTTCTGGGTCGCCCAGGCCCTTTCGATCATCGTGGCCATGACCAGCAACTTCCTGCTCAATAATCTGCTGACCTTCCGGGATCGCCGTCTGCACGGCCGGGCCTTCTGGCGCGGAATGGTCGCCTTTTACGCGGCCTGTACGGGCGGAGCGCTGATCAACCAGGCCATCGGTCTCGGCCTCTACGCGGTTCACGTCTGGCCGGTCGCAGCGGGTCTGACAGGCGCCGTCGCCGCGGCGCTCTGGAACTATGTGTCGGTGTCTCGCTCGACCTGGGGCGGCGGCGTCCCCGCCCTGAAGGCGGACCGGCCTGCCGCCTTCAGGCGGCTTGCCCTTTAGGCGGAGCCTAGATCGGATCCGGCAGACGCAACTCGAAGGTCGTGCCTGACGGGCCCGTGTCCATCAGGCGCAAATCGCCCCCGTGGTTGGCCGCCAGTTCTCGCGAGATCGTCAGGCCAAGGCCCGTGCCGTCGGAAGCCTTGCCGCTGACGAAGGGTTCGAACAGTCGTTCGGACAGGCGGGGCGGGATGCCCGGACCATCGTCGGCGATCAGCAGAACCACATTCGCCCCGTCTAGGGTGGCGGACAACCGCACCACGCCCATGCCCTTGCGATCACCGCGCCCGGCGTCCGCCTCGATGGCCTGACGGGCGTTGCGCATCAGGTTGACCAGGATGCGGTGCAACTGGTCGCTGTCGGCGGTGACGGCGAACCGGGCGGGTATCGACCGGGAGAAACGGACGCCTGAAGTCTCAAGTCCGGCATCCTCTGCGGCGGCAGCGGCCGCCGATGCGAGCGGGATACGGGTCAGGACCGGCGCCGGCTCTTCGCTCTTGCCATAGTCCAGCACATTGCGGGTCAGGGCCGCGGCTCGCGACAGGGCGCGCTCCAGCCGCGGCATGGCCTTGGCCACATGCGGGTCATCGGAAGAGGCCAGTCTCTCGGAGGCAAGCTGGGCCGAGGTCAGCATGTTGCGCAGGTCGTGGTTGATCTTGGCCACGGCCTCGCCCAGCGCCACCAGACGTGACCGCGCCCGCAGGGACAGGCGTACTTCTTCTTGCATCCGGGCCAGTTCGCGCTCGACCCGGCCGATCTCGTCCTGACGGTCGGACGGGGTCGGCGCCGGGGTCTCGGGATCGCGGGCGAAGCCTTCGATAGAGCGTGTCACCCGGCGCAGGGGCTGGAGAACAAGGAAGGCAAGGCCGGCGTAGAGCAGGCCGCCCGCCACCAGTGAGATCAGGACCGAGACCAGCAGGCTGTTCAGCAGGAATGTGCGCAACTCCAGCCGCAAGGGTTCAGCGGGAGCCACGATGTCGATGAAGTCGCCCGAGCGATAACGCGGGGCGGCCCGGACGCGTATGGAGCGGTCTGGATGGCCGAACAGGGTATTGACGGGGTCCCACAGCCGGGTCGCCAGACTCCGGCCCCTCAGGTCGATGAAATCGGGCGTACGGGGCAGCTGAGGGGCTTGCAGCAGCTGGCGCATCACCCCCTGGTCGCTGATGGCCACGGCGGACACACCGCCGATACGCAGCAGGGTCTCGGCGGTGGCGTCATCGACGGCGTTGTAGGGCAGGGCCTCAACCCCGACGGAGGCCAGCTCAGCGCCCTGAAGTCGATCCATCAGCCAGCGCTCATGGAAGGAGGCAGCGCTGGGGGCGATGATCAGGGCCTCGACCGCCAGGGTGAAGATCACAGTCAGCAGCAGCAGGCGCGAGGACAGGCCGTCCGGCGCATGGGGGCGCAACCGCTCGCGCCAGTCGGCGGGCAGGTTCAGCCGGCTTTTCAGCCGTTCGATCACGTCCTGACGCACTCTCATGCGGTCGATCGCGGCTGGAAGCGAGCCTGGACCGCCTTCAAGGCGAACGGCAGGACGACCGCCAGAACGAAGACGCCGGCCATGGGCGCCCAGAACTGGCCGAACAGGGACTGGACGTCAGGGTTGGGGTCGGTGGCCAAGAGGGCGTTTAGCCGGGCGCCGATCCAGCAATAGATAATGTGAGCGGGTAGAAGACCGATCACGGTCGCGATCGTATAGGGGAGGAGCCGCACGCTCATGATCCCGGCCGCCAGATTGATCATGTGAAAGGGCACCACGACGGCCAGACGCGAGGCCAGAACATACCAGAAGGTGTCTTTGTCGATAGCGGCGCAGACCTTTTGCATCAGTCCGGCCTTCTTCTCGGCCCGAAGCCGCATCGACTGACCGAGCGCCGAGCGCGCCACGCCATAGACGATCAACGCGCCAAGCGTGGCCGCGATCGAGGTGGCGACGCCGCCGATCCATGGGCCGAACAGGTAGCCCGCGGTTATGGTGACGAAAAAGACGCCCGGCACGACGCTGGAGGTGGCGATGGTGAAGATGGCCATCAGGGCCAGAAGGCTGAGCAGCCAATGGTCGGCGGTGAAGTCGCGCAGGGCCTGACCGTGGTCGCGCAGGGTGTCGAGCGACAGATAGCGGTTCCAGCCCATGCCGAAGATCAGGGCGATGACCCCGGCCAGTATGATAAGGGGCGCTAACCGCCTGATCCGATTCATCTCGACTCCGTCGCGCCCTCTGTTCGGAGGGCCACCCGGCGTTGACACCCGCAGCCTTCACCCTTATACGCCCGCCCTCCTGCAACGGACGCTTCCTTGTCCGTCGCGCCACCATTCAACCCGAGGAGCCGATCGTGAAGCGGACCTATCAGCCGTCGCGACTCGTGCGCAAGCGCCGTCACGGCTTCCGTTCGCGGATGGCCACCAAGAACGGCGCAAAGATTGTTGCGCGCCGTCGCGCCAAGGGTCGCAAGCGCCTCACGGCCTAAGCGACCTGATCCTCTCCCTATCCGGAGAGGCCTGAATGACGGACGTTCCCAAAATCGAGCGCCTGACCTCGCGGCCCCAGTTTCTGGCGGCCGCGAAAGGCGTTTCACAGGCCCGCGGCGCGGTGGTCGTGCAGCGGCTTGAACGTCATGACGGCGATCCCGTCGTGCGTGTCGGTTTCACCGCCACCCGCAAGGTCGGCGGGGCCGTGGTCCGCAACCGCGCCAAACGCCGGCTGCGCGAGGCGGCGCGGGCCCTGGTGGGGCGATACGGCGCACCCGGCAGCGATTATGTTCTGATCGCCCGCATGGGCACGGTCGGGCGCGAGTGGGACCGTTTGCTTGACGATGTGAAATCGGCGCTTACAAGGCTGGCGACCCCGCAGGGACCGGCTGAAGCGCCTTCGAAATCCCGCGACACTTCCGGCCAGGACCGCTGATCCGAATGAAGACCGAGAACGCACGCAATACGGTGATCTTCATCGTCTGCACCGTAGCGATCCTGATCCTGTATCAGGTCTTCGTCATGCAGCCCCAGGCCGAGCGCCGCAAGGCCGCCATGGCCGCGCAGGAATCGTCCCAGACCGTGCCCGGCCAGCCCGCTGGCGCCGCGGCCCTGCCGGGCGCTTCGCCGGCTCAGTCCAGCGCCATCTTCCTGACCAACCGCACCCAGGCTCTGGGCTCGGCGGCGCGCGTGCCGATCGAAACCCCGACCCTGCGCGGCTCGCTGTCGCTCCAGGGCGGCCGGATCGACGATCTGTTCCTCAAGCGCTACCGCACGACGATCGATCCGAACTCGCCGCTGGAGGAGCTGTTCCGGCCTAGCGGCATGGAACACGCCTATTTCGCCGACTTCGGCTGGCTGGGCACCAACATCAACGGCGGCGTTCCCGGCGATACGACGCCGTGGCGTCTGACGTCAGGCTCGACCCTGGCCCCCAACGCCCCCGTCACCCTGACCTGGGACAATGGTCAGGGCCTGCGCTTCACCCGCGTCATCTCGCTGGATGACCAGTATCTGTTCACGGTCACGGACACGGTCCAGAACCTGGGAACCCAGGCCATCACCATCCGCCCCTACAGCCGCGTCCAGCGTCAGGGCGTGCCCGAGGTGCTGGGCAAGAACCAGATCCTGCATGAAGGCGCGATCGGCACCTTCTCCAAGGGCGAGGGCTTCGTAACCGAACAGCTGAAATACAAGGACTGGACCAAGAAGCCGGTCGAGGCCCGGGACACCACGGGCGGCTGGCTGGGCATCACCGACAAATATTGGATGGCGGCCCTGATCCCTAACCAGTCGGAAGCTGTCTCGACCGAGTTCCGTATCCGCGACGCCAATCGCTACAACATCCACGAAGCCAGCCTGTCCGGCGCGGTTCGCACAGTGCAACCGGGCGCCACAGCCACCGAGATCCAGCGTCTGTTCGCCGGCGCCAAGCGCAACGAGATCCTGGCCGGTTACGAGAAGTCGCTGGACCTGCCGCGCTTCATCTACGCCATCGACTGGGGCTTCCTGTTCTTCCTGACCCGGCCGATCTTCATGGTCGTCGAGTTCTTCTATGGCCTCGTCGGCAACTTCGGCGTCGCCATCCTGCTGCTGACCCTGTCGATCAAGCTGATCATGTTCCCGCTGGCCAACAAGAGCTACGAGAGCCTGTCGAAGATGCGGCTGCTGCAGCCGAAGATGGAGGCCATCAAGGCCGCGCATAAGGACGACCCCGCCGCCCAGCAGAAGGCGACGATGGAGCTGTACCAGAAGGAGAAGATCAATCCTCTGGCGGGCTGTCTGCCCATCCTCGTCCAGATCCCGGTCTTCTACGCCCTCTACAAGGTGCTTTACGTCACCATCGAGATGCGTCACGCGCCCTTCTTCGGCTGGATCAAGGACCTGTCGGGCCGCGATCCCACCAACATCTGGAACCTGTTCGGCCTGATCCCGTGGGATCCGGCCTCGGCCCCCGGCTTCATCGGGACCATTCTGGGCGGACACGGCACGGGCTTCACCCTGGGCCTCAGCGTCCTGGCCATTCTCTACGGCTTCACCATGTGGCTGCAGACGGCGATGAACCCGCCGGCCGCCGATCCCGTTCAGCGCCAGATCTTCCAGTTCATGCCGATCATCTTCACCTTCATCATGGCCGGCTTCCCGGCAGGCCTGCTGGTCTACTGGGCATGGAACAACATCCTGTCGATCATCCAGCAGTACTTCATCATGCACCGGTTCAAGGCCGAGAACCCGATCGACACCTTCATCGGCCGGTTCAAGAAGGCCTGATGGAAGACTTCACCGACGAGGAACTCGAGGCGGCGCGGGTGCTGTTCGCGCGGCCGGCGACCTTCGTCATGGGCGCGGCCAAGATCGAGCAACTGCCCGAGCCAAACCTGCCCGAGATCGCCTTCGCGGGCCGGTCCAATGTGGGCAAGTCCAGCTTGATCAACGGCCTGGTCGGCATGCACAAGCTTGCCCGGGCCTCCAACGAGCCGGGCCGGACGCGCGAGGTCAACTTCTTCGACCTGGACGCAAAGATGCGCTTGGTCGACCTTCCCGGCTATGGCTGGGCCAAGGCGTCCAAGTCGACGGTCAAGAAGTTCCAGGATCTGGGCCGCGACTACCTGCGCGGTCGGGTGACCTTGAAGCGCGTCTATCTGCTGATCGACAGCCGTCATGGGCTGAAGTCCGTCGACAAGGAGGCGCTCGATGCGCTGGACCTCGCCGCCGTCAGCTACCAGATCATCCTGACCAAGGCCGACAAGCTGAAGAAGGGCGAGGCGGAAGCCGTGGAGGAGGCGACGCTTAAGGGCGTGTCCAAACGCCCCGCCGCCTACCCAGCGGTGATCGTCACTTCGGCTGAAAAGGGTCTTGGCATGCCCGAATTGCGCGCCGAGATCATGCGCACGACGGGCGTCGAGCTCTAGGACAGGATCCGGTTCCGATGTCCCGCTGTGCAGTCATCACGGGCGTCTCGGGTCAGGATGGCGCCTACCTGGCGCGCTTGCTCCTCGACAAGGGCTACCGCGTCATTGGTCTCAGCGAGCGACACCCGGTGGACAGCCCGTCTGAGGCGCTGGCATGGGTGCAAGCCCACGACGTCGAGCGGCTCCGTGTCGATCTGACGGACCTCCAGGCCTTGCGCGACGTCTTTCGCACCTGTCGTCCGGACGAGGTCTACAATCTGGCCGCCGTCTCCGATCTGAAGACATCTTGGGATCAGCCCTTCGGTACGGGGCGGTTGAATGGCGTGGCTGTGCTGACCCTCCTGGAAGTCATTAGGCTTGAGGCGCCAGAGGCCCGCTTCTGTCAGGCCTCGTCGGCCGAGATGCTGGGCAAGGGTCCCGGGGCGATTGCGGCGGTCGATATCGGCGCATGGCCCGAGCCCACCTCGCCCTATACGACCGGAAAACTGTTCGGCCACTGGATGATCGGCCACTACCGGCAGGCGTTCGGCCAGTTCGCCTGTTCTGCGGTGCTGTTCAACCATGAGAGCCCGCTGCGAAGCACAGCCTTCGTCACCCGCAAGGTGACGGACGCCGTAGCGCGCATCGCCCTTGGGCTGGAGACCGAACTTCGGCTCCACAATCTGGAAGCTCGCCGGGACTGGGGCCACGCCCGAGATACGGTGCGCGCCCTGTGGCTGATGCTTCAGCACGACGCGGCGGACGACTATGTGGTGGCGACTGGCCAGACCCATAGCATCGGCGACCTCGTACAGGCGGCGTTCGACCATGTTGGGCTGGATCCGGCTGACTATGTGGTGACGGACGGGGCCGGACCGATGCCGGCGGAGGAGGCGCGGCCGGTTGGCGACGCGACAAAGGCGAGAGCGGTTCTGGGTTGGGCTCCGGAGACTGGTTTTGAGGTCATGGTGCGCGAGATGGTTGATGCCGATCTGGCCCGGTATGCGGCAAGGTCTTCACTGGTCCGGACTGGCGCTGAGGACCGACCGTAAAGTCACCACCAGACGCTGGGGGTCAAAATCTTCCGACAGAGAAGAAGTGCCGCCTCTGATATCGCCCGCACGATACCCCTCCGCGATACGGTTTTGTCGACGTTTTGCCATCGGCCACGCTATTCAGCCTTGTCGCGCCAAGCCGATACATTCGCAGTCCTCGCTGGATCAGGCTTCTCTCGCACAGCGATCCGGAACGACCCGGATAAGGGCGAAGAGGCATCAGCTACCTACACCCAGCTCAGACGACGGCGCCTTCACCAACTCAACCTGTCTGCGCAGCCAAGCCCGGTCGATCTTACCCATGGCGTTTCGGGGGATCGTCTCGACCCGAACGGCTCGAAAATGGATGCCGCGGGCCATCGTTGAGCCTATTTGTTTCGGTTCGATGGGGCGGTCGGCGCAGTAGACAACCCAGACCCGAGATTCCAGGTCTTCCGGTCGTTTGGCCAGGAACACCGCCGCTTCGTTCACGCCTTCGATCTTGAGAATTCTCTCCTCGATGCGTGGCGCAAGGAGCTTCAGTCCCCGGAAATTCATGAGATCGTCGCTTCGGCCCTTGATGAACAGCCGGCCGTCCGCCTCAAGAACACCCAGATCGCCAGGGTGAAACCAACCATCCTGGAAGAGCGATGCCGTGTGCTCAGGGCTGTCGAGGAACCCATCGACAACGTGGCCGCCGCGAACCCATACCTGTCCCAATTCCCCTCGGGAAAGTGACTTACCGTCCGCATCCCGGACATCGACCTCAACATGCTCGAGCACGGAGCCCACAGCGCCCTCCGGCGCCTGCGCAGCATTGTAATCACCTCGCGCAACGTAACCCATTTCTGTCGATCCATAGGTCATGGCGATACGCCCTCGCAGCTTACGAGAGATCCCATCCGCCAAGCCCGACGGCACCGAACCCCCGCCGGTGGAAACGTGGATCGGCGGATTGGCGACGAAGTCGTCGGGAAGCATCTGGATGATTTCATCAAGATGAGTGGGCGCGGCCGCTATAACCGTGGGCTGCAGTCGAGCAAATCGGTCAAGGATCGAGATATCGTGATTGTAGGGGCCGAGCGTCGCGCCGACGGCCCATATGGATAGGGTTGAAATCAGACCGCCGATGGAGCTGTTCGGCAACATCTGGAGAACTCGGGCGCCATCGACGAGAAGGTCTGAGGTTCTCTGATCAATTACCCTGAGGTCGAGCATCGCGCGCGTCAGCATGACCATTTTCGCTTCGCCCGTAGTGCCGGATGACAGGACGACGCAGATTCGGTCTTCGCCCGACCGCTGAGGCGTCGGCATCGCCGGCACAGATCGGCTTTTTTGGCTAGTCAGCCAAGACTTTTCGAGGACGTGGATTTGGCCTTTGAGGCCTTCTCCCGACGCCACGGTCGTGATCAACCGATCTGCACCAAGCAAGTCGAGTTGCGCCTTACTGGTGGGCCATGCGGCGTGCACGGCGACGGAGGTCGACCCCAACGCCTCAATGGCAAAGAACATCACCCAGTGTTCATGAACCGATGGAATGTGCAGAACGATCCGCTCACCGGCCACGACGCCAAGATTGCCCAGCCACTCACTGGCCTTGGCGATGTCGTCGGCCATCTGCCCATACGTCACCACGTTATATCCGTCCACGATCGCAAACGCATCCGGCCGGCCACGAGCGTGTTCGGTTATTATAGTCTCAAACATCTAGGCCTCACCCCGACAGATCGCGTGCGCGCCTGATCCGTCCCCGATGCGTTATAGTCGCCAGAACACAGTTAGCCATAGCATCCAACGACACCAGAGAATATCGACACTGACGCCTGAGGGTAGCCTGACGCTACGGTGTCATCGCCGCGCCGCACGCTTCGCCGCCAGTAGGTGGGCTGACCTTGCTCTCTGATTTTTCACCACCTGTCACTCACGCAGTTGGTCCTTGAACCGGGCGAGCCCTTGATGATCCAAAGGCTCCCGAATTCGATCAAAGCTTGCGGAGATGAGCCCGCTCAGATAACTCCGATTCATATAATTTGTTGGGGGAAATCATGAATCTTCGCTTGGTCGCCTTGGCCATCGTTACGTCTCTGACGTTTGCTAGTTCGGTGGCATCAGCCGAGGAGATAGAGTGGCGTCTGCAAGATGTTGCGTTTGCCGACGGCGGAACCGCGACGGGCTCTTTTGTGTACGACACCGAGGACGGCACAGTCAGCGACCTCAATATAACTCTGGCAGCGAGCGGGCCCTATCCGGCTGAGACCTTCACGACCAGAACAGGCCCCTTCAACGGAATAGCTACGCTCTTTACGGTCACCCAGTCGGGTAGTTCTCCTGGCGAGCCATTCTTCTATCTAGATCTGGCAGACGGTGATTTTAGTTCGGAAGATGAGGAACTGCCGCTCGACCAGATTTTCGCTGGTTCTTGCAACGGGACGATGTGCACCAACTATCAAACCGAACGAGTTGGCCTTCCCGGCGGCACAATATCGCGCGTGCCTTTGGAAGAGCAACCCGAGCCAATCCCGACGATGTCGGAGTGGGCGATGATTCTTCTGGGTCTCACGCTGGCTGGAGGCGCTGCGTTGGCGATCCAGCGCAAACGCCTGCAAGCTTAAGCCCTTATTCGAGATACCAAGGGCCTGCTGCCTCACGGCAGCGGGCTTTTTCTCGCCTCGCCTCTAGCAGCTCGAAGGTCGCTGTAAGCGACGCCAAGCATCAGGCCGATGTCAGAAAAGGTTCGTGGGGCTATCGGCCTAATGTTACGGGGGAGGGCGGATATTGATGCGCTCTTCCTAGAACCGCAGGGGCTCGCGACGGGCCTTGCGTTCACGATCGATCAAGCGGGTCACAAGGACTGCAGCGCCGATTAATCCTGCAACTACGGTGGCAATAATCAGGTCAAACATGATCTCGTCGTCCTCCCGAGAGCCAGATTAGCCGTAACCCGTAGAATTTTCATTAAAACCAGAGCGGGAGTTCGGAGGCCTGGGTACCGCTTAGAGGGTGGGCCCGCTGGAGGCTATTGCGGCGCACGGCGTCGACGCGCCATCGACGTAAGAGCGGACGGACGGCTTCTGGTTAGGTGCGGACCGAACGCCGGGGCCGAGTTATCCGGGCGGCGTCGAAAGGTCTGTATTTGGGCGCCATGGGCTATAGCCTCTCCGCAATAACGGGGCACGTCGCGCTTTGCAGCGGTCCAGAGTCTCGGCAGGTCTCAAGCCCTCAATGCTGGTGCACTCGAGTATGGGCGGAATCTAGTAAATGGCCTGCTTCGGAGGCGTGTCTGCGCTGGATTCGACAAGTTTCATGTGCAGTTCAGACGCACTGAAGGGCTTCGTCAGGATCGCATCCGCGCCCAGGCCTGAAGCCATCGCTAAAACTGAGCCGGAGCCCATGCGACCGCCGCCGCTCATCGCCACGATCCTAAGTCTGGGGACGAGTCCACGAATAGCCATGATAAGCTCCAGGCCGTCCCGCTCTGGCATCAATATGTCAACGAGCACTGCATCAATATTCGACTCGCTGATGATTTCGATCGCCTGATCTACTGTGGCTGCAGGAAATGCGTAGAATCCGAATTGCGAGACTGTCTGCTCCAGGTGAGCGAGTAGGTGGGCGTCGTCGTCGATGATGCAAACGCGCATGGGAGTGGCGGATTTCGATTCGATCATAGCCTTCAGCACTTCGACGTCGCTTGAACACGGGTCGAACCCGCTACGACGTCAAATCCGCCGCATCGTCACCTAGACCGGACACGGTTTAACAACGCATTTAAGTTCAGATGTTTGAAGGGGCGCTTTTGCCGCATGATCCAGATACAATGTTTCAAGGCAGGGCCCGACCCATTCCTTGAGCAAGCAAGCGAGGTGATAGCTGTTAAGGTGCGATCACCCGGGGACTGCGCTCCACCCAGCCCTGCACGCCTGCCTCCGGATCGCTCGCTGAGGCTGGTCCGCATGTGCGGCTGACTTCTGCGTAATCGGGCGCCGCGCACAATACTGGGGCGGGCTCACCGTGGCCCTGCCGGAAAGCAGGGCCACGGTGAGCGGGAAATCAAGGCCGTGGTGGGTTGATGAGAAGAGACACGTTGCAAGTTGCGTTCGGCGCCAGAACTACGTCCGGGCTGCATTCGGTGCCAATAAACAGCGTGTGCGGACCAGACACGCTAACGTCGGTCAGGGTCACCTGGCTCGATGTTGTGTTCGTGACGGTGACTTGGTGACTTGTGTTGTTCGTTACAGTGATGGAGTCTGATCCCGTGCCAGCGAGAAACAAGTCGTAGTTCGCGGCTCGGCTGTAACCCGCTACTCCCAGGGTGCTGACGGCCACAAGTCCTGCTACCCCATAGGCAATGCCTCGACTTGCGCCCCGGTGGCGGATCATGACAACGGCCCCAGCAGCCAACATGAGACCAAGTGCAATCACGGCCCAATCGGATAGGGTCGGAATGGCGCTGATTGTGGACTCGTATGTGACCGTTAGCTCGGAGGCGGCTGCTGCTCCGGCGGTCACAAGCGCAAGCGCTGCTGTAGCAGCGCCGATAGGTGTTTTCATTGGATTTTCCCCCGTGCCAACGGGAAGATTCCGCAGACAGGGAGCGTTGCTAGCTGGCCTTGAACTTGAGCTCAAGCACAGCATTACACTGACGGTGCTAGCACCTATCCTCATGGCCTGTTTCCGGCGTCTGGAAATCAGACGCTCGCCCTCTGGAACTAAATTGTCAAAAGACTGCGAGCCGTGACGCTACGGACTGGAAAAACGTCTGTTTCCACGAACGTTGGTATCAATCTGAGTTCCTTCAGGATAGGTCTCAACGCAACGCGCAACTGCGCGAGGGGGAAATCCAATGAATATCTTCAAGAAGCTCGCAGTGGCCGCCGGGTTCGCGGCGGCGCTCGGTGTTGCCCACGCTGCCTCTGCGCAAACGGTGACAACTGCCGCCGCGCCCGATAACAGTGCCCAGGGATTGATGTACGAGGTTGAGGCGTCAGCACCACTCAATCTGACGAGCGTTTCCGCTGACATCAGCACCGACGGCGATTACACGGTATACGGCCGTCCGGGCAGCTACGTTGGGGCAAGCGGTAGCGATGACGGTTGGCTTGAGATCGGATCGGCGGTTGAGGCGAGCGGCCTGACGACCTTTGAGATCACAA
>Ga0247808_10000918_pt1 | contig 14225 bp, 12 predicted proteins | sample UWRJL089202R1_FD_179914 | JGI IMG/M metagenome (GOLD analysis project Ga0247808, IMG submission 179914) | Plant litter microbial communities from Arlington Agricultural Research Station in Wisconsin, United States - UWRJ-L089-202R-1 | ecosystem: Environmental > Terrestrial > Plant litter >... | reverse complement strand
TCTCCAAAAGTCAAACCCCCACAATAACGTGGACGGGCGTGCACTATCTTCGTATCCGCTTTGTTGCTACCTACTTCGCCCCTGAAGTTATCGCTACACACAAATTCCGACTATTAATACTAGACACTGGGCTCTCGCGTTATTGGCCTCTTGTTATTCATCTATTGAAATCCTAGGCCGCACTCAGCATTCAGCTCTTGACCCTAATTTCATTCCGAGGCCGTTCCTCACTAATTTTTATCAAAGGTGTCTTGGTGTTTCACATACCAGCTATGCTCGGCCTGAGCTTTATCATATAGTTGATGTTGTGGATGCACATCCAGAAAGTCTCCGTATATGTACCATTGGCCTCTTCCGTCATAGCAGTATGCCATTGTTTCCTCCGCAAACCAGCTCACTGGTCAAGACTGGTATGCAGGAAATCAATAGCGGGGGCCATTCGTATTCCAAACTTAAGACGAAATGTTTTCAAGGAAAATACGCTGAATCCATGATTAGCAGCGAACCATATGCTCTTCGACGTGTCAGCATGCAGGTCTAACGCTCTTCTGGACGGTACACCACCTCTTCTCCCACCCAAGTCGCTGTGGCATTAAGCTCCAAGAGTGGCGTCTATCACGATGCGGGATGGTCGACTATCTAGTCCACAAGTGGAGCATCCTCTCCCCCTAATCCTTACTTTTCACGTCCCGCCATCGTGCAAGGGGGTCTTATCCGTACATCATGTCACTTTTCCTTCCTTTCCTTCTTTTCCCAGGCTCTTTTGCTGCACTTTCCACCTTCTATTAAATAATAAAACATGATGGCGCCTTCAATCGTTCAGGCTGCTTCTCTGTTGTTATTCGCAAGTTCAGCTTGGGCTACTTTGGCTGTTGAGCATGAATTTGGGTTTGAAGCTTTTCGATTGGATAAACGAGCACCAGGACCGTCAACAAACTTGCCTGCTAGCTGGACATATCAAGGTTGTTACACCGATGGCGGACCACGTACACTCAATGGCCCTAGTTATGTCAATACTACCGATATGACCATTGGGTCTTGTATTGCTTTCTGTAACACTCAATATTATATTTATGCCGGGGTAGAATATGCCCAGGAGTGCTGTAAATACTTCTGCCTGTCAAAAGTTTGTTTGGTGCATAGCTAATATTTCTATAGACTGCGGAAACTCGACTTCAGCAGGAACCGTAGCACCAACAGCTGATTGTGGAATGACATGCAAAGGCAATAGTTCGGAGTATTGCGGAGCTGGGAATAGACTCTCAATCTACTGGAATGGTAAAACTCCACCAGCGGGCCCATCCACAAACCCTGGAGTCAATGGCTTTGGCTTCCTTGGTTGTTACACGTGAGTTTTTGTACAGTTCCTGCTCTTGTGTTTCATTTATAACGATATTTAGGGAGGGAAATGGTGGCCGTGCTTTGGTCAACGGTGCAGCTTTCACTGGTGGTCTGACAATCGCGAAATGCGTGACTGCTTGCAAATCTGCAGGTTACTCATTAGCTGGTGCTGAATATGGCGGCGAATGCTGTAGGTTTCTTGATATTCTAGTGGATTCAGACTACTAATTATTTAGACTGCGGAAATTCTATTCAAAATGCTGCCACTATGGCTCCAGGTGGTCTTTCGGACTGCAGTATGACATGCAATGGAAACAGCACTGAGTACTGCGGTGCAGGAAATCGACTTAATGTGTACAAACTTGGATATGCGGGGTCATCTTCGACCGTCTCATCTGTTGTGCTTTCTACGACGAGCCCAACAAGCAGAGCGAGCACAACAAGCTCAACCAGCAGAGCGAGCACGACGAGCTCAACTAGCAGAACGACCACGGTAAGCACGGAGCTTTAAAGGCGATTTTACTTCCTTCTTATTTTTCACATGTTTTCACTACTTCGTTAGTGTCAAGCATCGAACCTAACAGTTCCCAAATATTCAAACATGCTTTTCCCATCTCCATTGCTAGATGGCGTTTCCCCAAATTTACTTCCCAAAACTTTCTTTGTCGTATCCTCTGCTAGAAGTACCAGAACTGACTTAACAACTCCAAGCGTTCAACGACTAGTACCACGGCAACCTCGAGCTCTACCACTGCAGCGCCGACACTTGGTCAAAAACCTACTGTTGGATCATATTCCTCTCAGGGATGCTACACTGAAGGAACCCAAGGTAGAGCCTTATCTGGAGCAGCATTTTTCGAGAACACTCTTATGACTCTTGAGTATTGTGCTGGAAAGTGCACTGGGTTCACTTACTGGGGTGTGGAATACGGTGTCGAATGTATAGACTCCCTGCCCTGGCGTAGGTAAACTTGCTAATGTCATTAGGTTATTGTGGTAATACTCTGGGAGCAGGGGCTGTCGTTGCTCCTCTTTCTGACTGCAGTTTCACCTGTCCCGGTAACAAGTATGAATACTGTGGAGCTGGAAATAGGCTTCAACTTTACAAGCTCGGCGCAGCTCCATCAAGTACAAGTACAGTTAGAAGCTCATCTACCTCAATTTCCACTTCAGGTGAGTGGTTAACATTTTTCATTCTACAATGACTAATAAAGGTATCAATCTAGCCACATCTACGCGCACAGGAACCACTTCAAGCTCAACCTCACGACCATCCTCAAGCACTATACGTTCCAGCACAAGTACTACACGCTCCAGCACAAGCACATCACAGACTCCCACAGCCAGTGGCCTTCCAGCCGGATGGAAATATGCTGGATGCTACACCGAAGGCACGAACGGTCGAGCCCTCATCAACCAGAGAGCTGGAGGTAATACTAACACAGTAGCATCTTGTGTCGCTGAGTGTAAATCACTAGGTTATACGGTAGCTGGACTTGAATACTCTTCACAGTGCTTCTGTGACAATAGTATCCGAAATGGTGCTGTGTCTACGCCTGAAACCAAATGCAATATGCCGTGTGCTGGAAACCAGAAGGAAATGTGCGGCGCTGGCGATATCCTCAGCATCTACAATACTGGAAATTTGACAGTCTATGCCCCACCTGCATCCCAAAAGTCAAATCTTCCAGGCTCTTGGGTATACTCAGGTTGTTGGAGCGACAGCAACCCAGGAAATAGGGCAATGATCTGGCAAAGTATATTGACGACCAACAACACTGCAACCAGCTGTTTGGGACTTTGTCAAGAGTATGGTTATATGTCAGCAGGTATGGAGTACGGTTCTGAGTGTTATTGCGGAGATCACTCACATGTTCTATCTTCTGGGTCGACCCAAGTCGCTGAGTCGGAGTGCAACACAGCATGTAGTGGGGACCCTACATATTATTGCGGATCCGGAGGTAGGCTGTCTTATTACAGATGGGACACAACTGCAGCCCCATTATATGTTTGGAAGACTCCTACTGGAGCAGCTGCGGGATCCTATCAATTCCTTGTTCCTGGTGTTGTGATTCCCTTGATCACAACAGCCGGTATTAACGGTAAAATTGTCTTCATGGAGAAGGCTGGAACTGGAGCCCCTAATACCACTGGAACCTACGAGCTGGATCTTTCACTCATCAATGACTTCTCCAAAGCTTGGAGACCATTGCATGTCAAGAGTGACATTTTCTGTGCTGCTGGTGTTACACTTCCTGATAAAGCTGGTCGTCAACTGAATATTGGAGGATGGTCAGGTGCCTCAACTTATGGTGTCAGACTTTATGCCCCAGATGGATCCCCCGGTATTCCAGGAGTTGCTGACTGGCAAGAGAATGTTAACGAAGTTTCTCTTCTTGCCGGACGTTGGTACCCTTCTGCTATGGTCTTGACTAACGGTTCCGTTCTCATTATTGGTGGCGAAGTTGGATCTAACTCTGCACCAACTCCTACTCTTGAAATTCTCCCACCTCCCAAGGCAGGATACGAAAAGTATTTGGACTGGCTTGACCGAACTGACCCTAACAATCTTTACCCATTCTTGTGGGTCCTCCCAAGCGGTGGTATCTTTGTCGTATATTGGAACGAGGCTCGAATTATCGACGAAGTTACCTTTGACACTGTAAAAGTTCTACCAAACTTACCTGGTTCCGTCATTAACTTCCTTGCCGGCCGCACCTATCCTCTCGAAGGTACCGGTGTTCTTCTTCCCCAATACCCACCATACTCTGCCCCTGTTACAGTTTTGGTCTGTGGTGGATCTGCTGCAGGTGCCGCCATGGCGATCGACAACTGCGTCTCAACACAACCTGAAGTCGCCAATCCCAAATGGACCATTGAGCGAATGCCGTCACAGAGAGTGATGAGCTGCATGGCCGCTCTTCCAGATGGAACCTTTTTGATTCTCAACGGTGCGACAGCCGGTGTTGCTGGTTTTGGTCTCGCTACTAACCCCAATCTCGGTGCCCTTCTCTACGATCCGTCCTTACCAGTCAACCAGCGCTTTTCGATTATGGCTAACACGATCGTTGCTCGTATGTACCATTCTGAAGCAATTCTCATGCCTGATGGACGTGTTCTCGTATCTGGCTCCAATCCTGAAGATGGAACGAACCCGGAAGAATACCGTGTCGAGGTCTTCAACCCTCCATACGCCCTCTCAGGTCAAAAAGCACCCACCTTTACGCTCAAGAACAAAGACTGGGCATACGGTGATACGAAGAACATTGTCGCGACGGTCAACATACCATCAGGTAACCTCGGCACCGTTCGTGCTTCCATGATGTCCGCAGTCTCATCCACCCACGGCAACTCCATGGGTCAACGCACTCTTTTCCTTACTATCACATGTACAGGTGCTGCCACTGCTGCCACTTGCACGCTTGTATCGCCCCCAACAGCGCACGTTGCACCACCGGGATGGTATATGATCTTTATTCTCGATGGCAAGAGACCAAGTGCTTCATCTGTCTGGGTGCGTATCGGTGGCTCCATCGCCGACGCAGCTGGTCTCGGCAACTGGCCTCCAAAGAGCGCGTCCTTTACACCACCTGGCCTCGGAGCTGTTGGCACGTAATGACCTTTTCCTACACGTTTTCTATTTATACGTTTAGACGTTTCAACTCGGCTGGAAAGGTAGATCAGTGGTAGGTGTTCGGGCGGTCGGAGGATGGGGGGACAGAGCTAATTAATATATAATAAAAATCTGGGTCATAGAATATGGATTGGACATAGAACCAAAAGTATTCTATCTACAATTTATAATTCATTTTCACCAAAACCTGCGCCAAACAGTTGATTGTTCCGTTGAAATATATCGTAACACCTTTAAAGATTGCAGAACGGAGCGTGAGTCGTGTCTAGTCTATGGTCACAGAGTGTTTAAATAAGAGTCTCTCAGTATTAACTGACGCATTCTCAAAAAGCATTTAGAATGGACGGCATGTTTTTCATGTTCTATGCACCTACCACCTGAGCTTTTGCAAAACAAGGAAGAATGTATAGCCCTCGCAGGTGACTCTTCCCACAATGGTAATATATGTTATTTAATTTGAGCACAAAAGAATCAGGTCAATTATCGTGAGATACCGTGGTGGGTGAAAGGATCATGTTGGTTGTAACTTTGCTTGCAAGCTCTTAGAATCCAACGGTTATAAGCTCCACCGTCATTTTCCAGTAAAAATATGCTCTAGGACAGTATCTGTATTCCAGTCATTTCTTTTGGACCCAACTTCAATAATGACGAAGGTTGACATCACATCATCAAGTGCAGTCTTAAGAGAGTGATAGATAGGAGGTAGTCAGGAGCGATTGTGGCCTGCGATAGATTCCAGTGCCACACTTGTGGTATATTTTAGTGCCATCTTTCTAAGTAAAAGTACTGTGCAACACTTGCTATGAACAAAAGAGTGAATGGAATATTACTGTAACACATAAAAAGGAAGCGCTTCCTTTTTATCAAAATGAGCACGGCTACAAGTTTCTTGGGTCGAGAATTCTTTTTATTGTGAAAAGGATATCAAGGAAGCTGAGAGTAATGAGCAGGCACCACTCGCTGCGTGAGTATCATCATGCCGATGCATGAAGATCGGCTCAACCAAAGGAAGATGCCTCATGTAGCCCAAATGCAGACGCTTGAAATAACCGCACCGGAGAGCAGCTCACCAACCACGAATATAGCGTGTATCTAGTTGACTTCTTCAATCTTGGATGAGGAAGCCTTGGACTTTGCTGGGGCCTCATCCTCCTCCTCATCCTCTCCTTCAAGAGCGGGCATGTCCTCATCATCTTCATCATCATCTTCCTCGTCGTCGGCTCCCTCGCCACCTCCAGCGCCGCCTCCAAGCTTGCTGAAGTCGATGCCTCCGAAGTCCTACACAATTGGTCAGAAGATGTTGAGATAAGTAGGCTGAGGTCTCAACTTACACCACCAGCTCCACCCATCATGCTGCTCATGTCACCCATACCTGGCATACCACCTTCACCTTGATTGTTAGCGTACACCAAATATCGAGCTTATAGAAGCTTACCCATGCCGCCCATGTTGCCTAGATCCTCCTCAGGGGCCTCATCTTGCTCATCCTCATCAACCCACTTATCGAAGTCGGTCTTCAGGAAATGAACTTTCTGTGAGTCCTTTAAGAGCCTTGGCCAGAATTCCTGCTTAAGCTCTGTCTTTGGTAGGACTAATTGGACGTTCTTCATGGTGTGGTTGACCTTGACATCTTTGGTCTCGATCGAATCATAAAACTCGAGATCCAATTTGTAGTCTTTCTTAAGAGAGTCAGAGTGGCCGGCGAAGCTCAAGCTCTTGCTCTTGATGTCGAGCTTGAGATTAGATGGTTGACAATCTGGGACGGTGATAGTGAGGTAGATGAAGTTCTTCGCGGAGTCGGTTTCGCTTGAGCGCTGGGCCCAGAGGACTTTCCAAAAGAGTTAGAAGAGGTCAAGATAGTATTCAAAGTACAATGAATCAAGAAGAGCGGGGATTGGAGTGCTTAGTGAACAACAGTTCAGCCAAGCTGAAGCCTGAGAAGAGCTGGATAGCTCTCAAAGAGTGGAGCAAATAGAGAAGCCTTACCTTCAGGAGTAAGTGCGGTAGACATTGTCGGTGCAGTTGAAATTATTATCAAGTGAGTCGGCAAGGCAGGAGATTATTATTTTGTGGAGGTTTGTGGAAGATGTGGTGGTTGTAGTCTGAGAAATTATTATGGATTGAAGAAGAGGTGAAGTCTCGGTACCCCAATGTGCGCGAGGCTGATGGAACCATCTCGAAAGACTTGGGTGAATCCCTGCGGGTCTCTAGATGGTGACCTTGACGCTGCTGGCCTCACGATTTTAGGAATAAATTTGTTTTTATTATGGGTTACCTTCAGTTGTTGAAGTGCCTGATTCATCGAATTAATTTACTGTGAGGCGATAGATTGTTCCTGTCATTCTCGTCGTTGTACTTCCACAGAATGCCCCACGTTTTTGAGGCTCGCTCCCACGTCACAAGGCGGCTCCCATTTGGGGTATCAAGCCCCAACCTCTGACCCTAGAAAATAAACCCATTGAAACGAATAACTCTCCTCCCAACATCCCATTACCTAGAGACTTAAGCTGCAACAATCAGTTGCTCATTCCTTCGTTATTTGATAATACTAGGCACGATGGAGACCGTGAAAGCATTATTCTACAAACCTGATCCTCAAGCGCAAGTCAGTGCCTAGCATTGTCACTTAATTCGTCCATGTTAACAGTAACCCAGGTTAGAAAATGCAATGCCTTGATAAGGCAAAATACTCGCAAGCTGGATCGTGATATTGCAAACCTTAAAGTCGTCGAAAACAAGACCAAAAGCCTTATACTTCAAGCCGGCAAACGTGGCCAACGAAATCCTTCCCAGGCAAAAGCAGCAGCTCAAGAACAAAGATTATTCGCTCGAGAGCTCATCCGGACACGAAAAACGTCTCAGCGACTGGTTACTTCCAAAGCACAGTTGAACAGCGTTGGTATGCAGGTCACGGAAGCCTTTGCAGTGCGGAAGATCGAGGGCAGTATTCGTGCCAGTGTGGGGATCATGAAGGATGTCAATAGTCTCGTTAAATTACCGGAGCTGATGGGTACAATGCGGGAGTTGAGCCAGGAGTTAGTCAAGGCGGGCATAATCGAAGAGATGGTAGGCGACAGTATGCCAGATCAGATGGAAGAGGAAGATGAGGAAGCCGAGTCGGAAGTTGACAAAGTTTTGGGAGAGATATTGCAAGACAAGATGGGGAAAGCTGGAGCTACGCCAATTACTCCTACTCCAGTGAAGGAACCTGTGGCGGAAGAAGAAGACGAGGAAGATGCAGATGCCATGTTAGACCAGATGCGGGGTCGACTAGAAGCCTTAAAAAGCTGAACTGTTGAGTCTCGGTATATCAATAGTCTGGATTGGAAACAGGTTCGTGGAGTTTTATGTGTAGGATTAGTACATAGGATCAATATTGCTTTTGGGAGCGTGGCAAATGCGTGCACTATACGTTTGGCGTTTTGAGCTTAATAGAACAGATTTATTTTCTGCCATGGGACTAGCATTACTTGAATTTATCCCAAGGTCTTCCAACGACCTTTCCCTTACCATCGAATTTCACTCCCTCATCTCGAAGTAGTTTCCTCTTCTTTTCATCGTTTAAGCCCTCTTTGCCATTTCTTCCCCAACTACCACCAAATCCACCAATGCTTCCGCCACTTGCTAGCACTCGATGGCATGGAACCTGAGGAGCAAAAGGGTTATTTCTCAATGCATTTCCGACTGCTCGAGGTGACGATGAGAGATGCTTTGAGATAGCTCCATAGGTAGTGTATTGTCCCGGTGGAACTTGACATAAGACTAATAGAACCTTTTTCTGGAACGGAGTTTTGTGACACAAGGTTATTTTTCTAAGGAATGGTTCCAGGTCTTCTGATATTTGCTCCTTAATTGTCAATTCATTGTTCGGAGGCGATACTAGGCTTGTAAGCGGAAATGTCGATTTGCTTATCTTCTTGCCATCATCCTCCGGCGCGAGTTCCAGCCTATCGAAGCCTCTCTGTCGATTTTCAGTTGGCGAATTCTTTTCTTCCGTGCTCCTCAAAATTAGGCCTCGTTTCTGTCCGAGATCCTCCTGGTCTCTTGCTTCCATGGGTTTTAGCTTCAGGAAGGTTATCGGTCCATAGACTTGTGATTCGTCACTGTTGTTATTCCCGAGAGAAGAGCCACGGTGAAATGAGCTTAAGCCAGTCAGTCTGTCAGCATCTGTATATAGATGTTTGCTTGAAAAGGCCCTAGAGCTTAAATCAGCGTCTCGTCCTGTACAGTAGGATTACGGACCCCGACGGATGCTACTATCATGTAATATCTTCCCACTTATCAGGATGTCTGTCTATTGAAGTGGTTGATAATACCACGTGGATTCAAGTAGCGTGGTTTAGCAACCGGTAGATAGCGACACGACAGCGATGTCCAAATGTTACGATGACGTGTGGTGGGGGAAATAGTCTAGAGCGACCCCCTCTCAATCTCCAGGAGCAATTCCCACATCTTGCCAGTAGCCACTCTATTACTGTTCTAGTACTAGCAATTACCCTTCCTCGAATACCAAGCGACAGCGAGAGCCACTTCGTCAAGCACCTAATTTCTTTATTGAGGCTGCATGAAGCTGCTAGCACCACTACATACATACATAAGCTTCGCTCCTCCTCGTGATCCTCCCGTTGTACCAGGTATATTTATGAAAGTACCTACCCTGGATTGTATCATTCCTACTTTTTCAGCCAGCTCCTTCAACTTGCAACCATCGAGTCAATAAACCCCCAAGAAGCCGAGAACCTCAATCACAGGGGTGTGCAACCGAGATCAGGGTCCATCCAAATCCTAACGTAAGTCGAGCTTCCTCGAGCTCCGAGCAAATATAGACATTTCTTCACAACTCGTCACTTTCCCCCAATGCAGTCATACCCTACGCAAACTAACAAACCCAATAGACAATAATCAACTATGTCGGGCCAGAAAGTTGGTTTAGCTGGTAATATTACCGTACCCCAGCGGCAAGCTTCCGCATCAAGCGCTCTGAGCGATGATGCTATTCCCACCGGCGACCCCACCGACGTAAATATAGAATCCCTTGTTGGTAGAAGCTCTTCCTGACCTGTATTAGACTTCTACTCTACTGGCAGAACGCCTCCGAGCCTGGAAGCATGCCGTTGGATATCTCGAGGAGTATATAACTGCGACCGAGAAGGTCCAGAGAGTCCATGCGAAGGAATATGAAAAGATATTGAAGGTGTGTCTCCAATAACTTCGGGTGTTACCTATGTAGAAACTGATAGTTACGAGACTATCGCAAATCCTCTTCGAGAAGGCCATCATTTTGATCAAAGCCTTGGAGGAATCGCAGGATTATTTGAAAATATGAGAGTCAATACCCAGGCAAGTCCCTTGGATATATTCTTGTGTACACTACCTCCTCGCTAACCGTTTCATAGGGCCTTGCCAATTCACACCTTGAGACCGAAAAGAATATCAAGGGAACGGTGTTACCCATCCTCGCTCGCCTGCACACAGAAATCAAGAACAAGTCAAAGGAGTTACAAAGTGGAGCTTCGAAAGGAGCAAAAGAGGTTGAGAAAGCTAGAAACACTACCCAGAAGCACATCGAACTGCTCGGGCAACAAACCGCCAATTTTGAGTCGTCGGGCGGTAAGATGCACTCTCACGAGGATCCATATGTTGTGCAAAGACAGGTTCTTTACCGCCTGAACAAGCAGGTTCTGGAAGAAAATAGCAGCCGCCATGACCTCATCTCTGTACAGAACAACTTCTCGACATTTGAGAACCATATCATTGAGGTCATTCAGCAGGCGCTTATGGCTTTCAACCAACTAGTTGGGGGACAAGCTCAAAAAAATCAACAGCTCTATGGGGATATGCTTGGTGCCGCACAGCGTGTTCCGCTCGATTTTGAGTGGGCCAATTTCACCGTTCGCAATGCCCACTTGCTCATAGACCCCAGTGAGCCGGATAGAACAGTAGATGCAGTCAGATTCCCTAACGAAGATCACAAGAGCACTAAGCCTTTGATCGAGGGAACACTATCACGGAAGAGTAGAAACAAGTTGAGCATGGCTGGGTATACTACCAGCTATTACGTCGTCACCCCCTCTAAGTTTCTTCATGAATTCAAGGATAATGATAATTTCCGCACTGATCCCCAACCTCAATTTTCGATTTACCTACCAGATGCCGTGATCGGAGCGACCAGCGGTGAGAAATTTAATGTCAAGGGCAAAGATGTTAGTAAAGGAATTGGAAGCAAGCTTTCTGGATCGTCAGAGATCGCGTTCAAGGCTCATACTGCCGAGGATGCCGCAAAATGGTCCGAAATTATCAGAATAGCTGCAGGTGCTACTGGCCCAAGTCTTGCTACAACCACCAGTGATCCTACTTCGCCAGTCAGTCCTATTGAAGAGAAGAAGCGAATTGTCTCTCAGCCTCCAGGATACACCGAAGAACAGCAGGCAACTACCTCGGCAGCAGCAGCACCGGCTCCAATTCAAACGCAAGGCATCACTGAAGGCCAGACAGTTGCATCCCCAACAAGTGCGGTTCCAGGAAGTGCAGCAGGCAACGCACCAGAGAAAATTTAAGTCACAATTTCTCTGTTGATGTTTGGACATGTGGCACATGATAGAGATTAATGTTTGATATTCTGAATCCAGCCAGCGAAGCGTTTTTCTTGCTTTTGACTCTGGATTTCCTCTTAACAAAGTTTTACAAAACGTACTATTGCTCTAATCTTATTCTTACCAATTAATAAATTCTTTTCGAGTTGAGTTTTCTAGTCCTTGGTGTATACATAGAAATTCGCAGTGTTCATTTTTAGATACGCTTATTCTTCTATGCTCATTATTAGCAAGTAACACACATTAGTGTTAACTTTATACTAGATCTCATCAAACGTAGCACCATGTATATATACTATACCTTTAAGCCCCGGTGCTATCTATGTCTTCATATTTCTCAGAATTTTGATATATTACAAAAAAGGTTGGGAGTCAAGGGTACTCACCCACGAGCTGTTCGGTCAATGGGCGAGAATCATGAAGCCTAAGGGCAACAGAGTTTGGGGGAAACGTGGATAGGGCAGGACTGAAAATCATTTTCTTCGAGAGCAAAATATGTGATGCACTTTCAATCAACGTCATCTAACGTATCCAGATTTTTGTAAGTTTGCAGAACTATTGTTATGATCGGGATGAAGATTTGCAGTGGAGTGTTTCCATCGACTGAAGCTCTTTGTTTCTTTTATTTACAGCTTCTGTGTTCATGACTATCCTTTGTTCTAGTGTTAAGTCCCTAGTGTATCAGCTCCATTCTTTGATCCCACTGCATTATACTCTCACCTTCAGACTCTCGTAGTGTCACTTACTTCCAACTTATATAAGTCAAACAACTTCATAGAGAACACGAGGTCTAGAGGGAATCAATTTAAAATGTCTACCATACCTCAATCAAACATAGCCACAACAGATCCAGTTGGCTCTCCAAAGGTCCAACAACCTCAAGCTGCCAAAGCTGCTGTTCCTGGGCACCATGGCGGTGAATACGATGATAAAGATCTACCCCCTGGAATTGATAGTGCAACGGTATCACCAACTCAATTAACGGTGCCACGGAACGCTTATTCTGTTACTACGCCTCTGGGTTCTTTACAGCAAGGTCCAACGCCAGTGGACTGTCCCTCCTGTGGCACCAGGGAGATGAGTAGAACTGCATTTGTTACTGGTGGTACTACACAGTGAGTGTAATTTTCTGAGTTCCAGCATCATCTTATATTTGCCTACTACACCACCTGAAAACTGAAGATTGGTGCTGATGAGTGGAACCAAGTTTGACAGCACTATTATTCTGCTGCGTTGCCTGTCTAGGCTGTATCCCATACTGTGCGACATGGTTCAAGGATGTGGAGCAGTACTGCGGCCACTGCGGTGTATTGTTGGCGATTTGGCATCGTAGTGGGAGGACAGAGGTGATGCCTCTTGCGTGTTGAGAACATAACATTACGAACCAGGCTATGTGACTAAGATCATGATAATTAGAAGTGGGAAGATAAAAGAGAAATGCAGGGAAAATCAACAAGGTTATGTCGGTCTCTTAGTTGAATCCGAAGATCCCTCTAGTCAAAACTCCAGAGTTGTTAACAATAGATTGGCACATAGGCTTCTTCTCGTATGTCAGTTATTATTAGCGAACAGAATTAATAGTTAATTCTTTTCACAAATCAAGATACAATATTTTCTCTCGCACTTCTATACTCGAGTCTTGAGCAGGTTGGGAACAGAAAGAGATTACAATTAAACAAACTCCAAAAAGTGGTCCGTAGGAGTCGTATAAAAGTTATCGAAACGTTGAACCATGACCACATATCACATTTAGCGAGTCTAGTGCCATATTATAAGTCAAAATGATATTCAGCTTCTAAAATAACTTTATGTTGGAGACGTTTCATGGTTAAATAATTTTAACGAGTGAGTAGAATACCATGAATCACGTGTGCCAAGAGCCCCAAGTGGTCACTGCTTCTGGCTAGCTTCGCGCTAGGCCCGGCCCTGCATTATAAAACTTTCGTCGTGCTGCCAAAATTTTCTTCTTCTTCATCGACGATACTGTAAGCCAAACCCACCCCATACTGTTGCAAAACACAGTCAACACTTGATAATAAGCATACTAATACCTTCTCTCAGTCTAAGAATCATTTCTTTAGTAAACGTCCTCTTCTGAGCTTCCAAAAAAAGCTAGAAACTCCAACCACGTTGATGAGCCGATCCTCGTCGCACAAGAGTGAGGCCTTTTGCTCTCGAACTGTCTGCAAAGATGGCGGTGTCTTCGGACACTGTATAGAGAGTGGCGATGATCTTGTCCTTCTCCTCGTCGGCTTCGGTCGTGAGGTTTGGGTGTGTGATGATGGACGTCTGAGTGGCCCTATTTTCATTGTGTGCCCTGCTGATGCAGGGTCACGAAGAAGATGTTGTTCGCACTTACACGGCGCCGTTCGCCTTAAGTCACGTTGTGTGCGTGGTTCATGCTTTGCCTACTTATCCTCTAAACACTGGCACACGATCGTCGCACGAGTTTATATGCTGGTCAGGTGCGAGAGTGATAACTTGAGCTTGGCATCTAAGTTCAGCACAGCTATTAAGATTTAAACTATCGATAATGGATCTTCACTACACAATAGAATTCATACCTTTCAAATACGCATGTTCTTCGCTCATTTCTACTACTAACGTAAAAACCGACTACCACCTATCTCACCAGGCCCACCCGCGCCAAGTTTGTA
>Ga0247808_10000915_pt1 | contig 14264 bp, 10 predicted proteins | sample UWRJL089202R1_FD_179914 | JGI IMG/M metagenome (GOLD analysis project Ga0247808, IMG submission 179914) | Plant litter microbial communities from Arlington Agricultural Research Station in Wisconsin, United States - UWRJ-L089-202R-1 | ecosystem: Environmental > Terrestrial > Plant litter >... | reverse complement strand
TCGGCGGTGACCGACCGCATCACCGCGCGCTGGAACCTCGACGTGCGGCTCATTCCGATGACCGACGACAGCGTCGAGACCCGCGTGCACACGAGCGACGGGCACGACCTGCACTTTCAGGAATGGTGGACCCGGTACCGGGCGGCGCTACCCGCCGTGCGGTTCGAGCAGCGGGATGTCGCGGCATCCGTTCCCGCTCCGGGCGTTCTGTTCGCCATCGACGACGCCGACATCGTGCTCGTCGCCCCGTCGAACCCGGTCGTGTCGATCGGCACCATCCTCGGGATTCCGGGCATCAGGCAGGCCGTGCAGTCGACCACGGCGCCGGTAGTCGGAGTCTCACCCATCATCGGCGGCTCTGTCGTACGCGGCATGGCCGACGCGTGCCTCACCGCGATCGGTGTCGCCACGAGCGCCGATGCCGTCGGGCTGCACTACGGTTCGCGCGCGAACGGGGGCATTCTCGACGCCTGGCTCATCGATGAGACGGATGCCGCGGCACGCGACACCCTCGAGACCGCGGGCTTGCGCACCGCAGCCGTGCCCCTCTGGATGCGCGACGCTGCAACGTCGGCGCAACTCGCCCGGGACGCCGTCGCGCTCGTCGGCCTCTAGCGACCTCGGCCTAGCCTTCTTTCGTCGACCGGGGAATCAGCGATTTCAGCCACGAAACAGGAGTCCGAGCCTCGAGGTAGACGGTGCCCCACAGGTGCGCACCGGCCGAGCCCAGCTGCCCGAGCTTCACGAGGATCTCCGCCGGCAACGCGAAACCACCTTGCCAGTTGTCTGACGACCCGCCAACGCTAGACGGATGCCACGGCCGCCCGCTCCCCCGCGATCCAGTCGCGCACGATGGCGGCCCCGGCCTCCACGCTCACGTTGGTCGTGTCGAGCACGGGCACCCGCCAACTGCCGGGCGGCAGTGCGGTCCACCGTTCCCAGCGCATCTCGCCCCACGCATCGGTGGTGAGCCAGTGCTGCGCATGCCGGGGATTGGTGGCGTGCGCGCGGTGCCAGTGCGCCCAGCCGAGGTATCCCGCGCCGCCGTCGAGGTATAGCGCGTGCCGCGAGCGCCGCTCCAGTCGGGCGATGCGCTCGGCGTCGTCGACGTCGACGAGCATCGTTGCGATGCCGTTCAGCAGCTCGGCCGACGGCGCTGCGAGAACTTCGCCGAGCGGGTTCGGGCCCGACAGCAACATGTCATTGCCGCGCGCCTGATGGTCGAGCGCGATCCGCAGCCAGTGCTCGAGAGTGCGCTGCCGCCACTCGGTGGTGGGCAGGTCGGGCACCCCGACCTCGTCGAAGTCGATCACGACCAGGCGGTCGACGTCACGGCACAGTTCGGCGATCACGCTCTTTCCTGAGCAACTGGCACCGGTGAGTACGAACAGCATCAGCCGAGCGCCGCGGTGGTGTGGGGGCCGACACGCGACCCCAGCGCGTCGAGATCGGTACGGGTGTCGACATCGCGACGAAGGCCGGAGTCGGGCGGAATGTCGAGCACCTCGTACCCCGCCGCGACGTGCGCAGCAGCAGAACCGGCACCGAACCGCGGCGAATGCAGCTGCCCGTCGGCGGCGGTGATCAGCGTGGTACCGGTGCCGACGGCATCCGGAACCATTGCGCGATCGAACCGGCGAGCTTTGTCGAGGGCCGCTCCGAGCTCGGCGGAGGTCAGGCCCGGCAGGTCACCGAGCAGCACGGCCGTACCGCGACCGGCGACGCCGAAATCGGTAGCGGTGTCGAGTCCGATCTCGATCGCCGCAGCAAGTCCGGCCTGCTCCTGCACGATGACGAATGCATCGGTGAGGTCGAACATCGCCGATGCATTCTCGCTCGTGACGACCACCACTCCGGTAACGCCGGGTGCTGCGAGCGCCGCCTCGACGGTGTCGAGAGCGATCGCGAGCGCGAGCTGCTCCGTCGCACCGAGCCGCGACTTTGCCTCGCTGGTGCCCTTCACCGGAATCACGACGAACCACTCGGTGGTCGGCGCGGGTTCGTGCGTCTCACGCACGGGCTTGCCGGTCTTGCGCACAGCAGTGTTCTTGGGTCGATTCTCGAAGCTGGCGATCGCCTGCTCCTCGATGCGTTGCCGGGCGCTCTGGCGATCAGTCATTCGATGCCGATCCCGCGGCGAAACCCTGCCGATAGGCCTCATCGGTGCCGAGGCGAAACATGTCTTTCTCGGGCTCGCGCACGAGTGAACGGGCACCGGGAGCGGTGTCATCGAGCAGGTGGGACAACCCGCGGATCACGGCAACCGGGTTGCCCGAGGCTTTCCCCTTCACGAGGTCGGCGGCTGCGGCGATCTCGTCGCCGACAGCGGGAGCCGTGACGGCAAGCGGCACGCCGTTCGCATCCGTCGTGCCACGGAGGTCATCGAGCACGCGCACCCCGCTCGACCCGATCGCGGCGTCGGTCTGTCCCTCGCGCCAGGCGCGACCGAGAGTATCGGTGATGATGACCCCCACGGTGACGCCGAGTCGTTCGAGCAGCGCTGCGCGGATGGCGGCGGCCGAGGCATCCGGATCCAACGGAAGCAACAGGATTGTTCCGTCGGGGGTATTCGACGCGTCGATGCCGGCCGCGGCCGAGACGATGCCGAGATGGTTCTCGACGATGCGGGTCGTCCCGCGCTGGGCGACGAGCCGCACTGTCTGCTCGGTGATCGCCTGCTCGCGGTCGGCGGCGACCACGAACCGGTTCTCTGCCTTCGACACGATCTTGCTCGTCACGGCGAGGACGTCACCGTCTGCAAGCGACGACCCGACTCCCGCGATGATGGCACCGAGGTCGTCGCCCGCCACGATCTCGCCGATGCCCTCGAGGGCCCAGATGCTCATCATCGGACTCATCATCGAACGAGCCCCGGCAGAACGTCGCGCGCGAACACGTCGATGAACTCGCGCTGGTTGCGGCCGACGTTGTGCAGGTAGATACGGTCGAAGCCGAGGTCGACATACCGCTGGATCGATGCACGGTGCAGATCGGTGTCGGATGACACGAGCAACCGCCCCGCGAAATCCTCCGGTCGCACGAGCTTCGCGATCTGCTCGAACTCATACGGCGAGCGGATGTCGGATTTCGGAAACTTCATCGCCCCGTTCGGCCACTCCCTCAGCGCGTTCGCCGCGGCCTCCTCGTCGGTGGAAGCCCATGACAGGTGCAACTGCAGCACCTTCGAGCTGCGCGACGGGTCTTTGCCAACCTCTCGGGCACCTTCGTCGAACCGGGCGAACAGCCCGGCGATCTTCTCGAGCGGTGCGGCGACGGTGATCAGCCCGTCGACGGTTCGACCGGCACGTTTCGCGGTGACCGGGCCCGCCGTCGTGACGAGGATCTCCGGAGGAACGGCCGGCATCGTCCAGAGTCGGGTGGACTCGAGCTTGTAGAACGCGCCGACGTGCTTGACGTCACGGTCGGCGAGCGAGGCGGTGAACAGCTTCTTGATGATGTCGACGGCCTCGAACATGCGATTGATACGCTCGGGGGCCTCCGGCCAGTACTGGGCGGTGATGTGCTCGTTGATCGCCTCACCCGAGCCGATGCCGAGCCAGTGACGACCGGGATTCATCGCAGCGAGTGTCGCGCTTGCCTGCGCGATCATGGCGGGGTGCCAGCGGAAGGTCGGCACAGCGACGGGTCCGAGGTCGCCTGCAGTGCGCTCCCCGAGTGCGGAGAGCACGTTCCAGACGAACGAGCTCTCGCCCTGCTGGGGCACCCACGGCTGGAAGTGATCACTCGCCATGACGCCCGAGAAGCCGCGACTCTCGGCGTAGCCAGCGAGATCGAGCACCTCAGCGGGGTGGAACTGCTCCAGCATGGCCGCTAGGCCGACCTGGAGGCCTGTCATCGCGCTCGCAGGCGCGGAGCGAGGTCGCGCTCGAACAGTTCAAGGAAGCGGCGCTGGTCGTCACCCGGCGCGTGGAAGACGAGGTGGTTGAAGCCCATGTCGATGTACTCGCCGATCTGCCCAGCCACGACCTCGGGGTCGTTGCCGACGATCCAACGCGACGCGATCTGCTCGATCGGCAGGGCGTCGGCGGCCTTCTCCATCTCGATGGGATCGGTGATGTCGTGCTTCTGCTCCTTCGAGAGGGCGAGCGGCGACCAGAAGCGGGTGTTGTCGAGCGCGGTCTCGTACGACTCGTCGTAGCTCAACTTGATCTCGATCATGCGGTCGATGGTCGCGGCATCCCGGCCCACCTTCTCGGCCCCCTCGGCCACGGCAGGGATCAGGTCGTCGACGTAGAGCGACCGCCCCTTGCCCGAGGTGCAGATGAAGCCATCGCCGGCGCGTCCGGCGTAGCGCGCTACGACCGGGCCGCCCGCGGCGATGTACACCGGGATCGGCTTCTCGGGGCGATCGTAGATCGAGGCATCCTTCGTCGAGTAGTACTCGCCCTCGTAGCTCACGCGATCCGTGGTCCACAGTTCGCGCATGAGGGCGACGGCCTCGCGCAGGCGGGCGAATCGCTCCTTGAACTCCGGCCAGGCCTGCTCGCCGCCCGCGAATCCGGTCGCGATCTCATTGAGCGCCTCACCGGTGCCGACGCCCAGAAAGATGCGCCCCGGATACAGCACCCCCATCGTGGCGAAGGCCTGCGCGAGAACCGCCGGGTTGTAACGGAACGTCGGTGTCATGACGGATGTGCCGATCTGGATCGTCGAGGTGCGCTCCCCCACTGCCGCCATCCACGTCAGCGAGAACGGCGCGTGGCCACCCTCGTGTCGCCACGGCTGGAAGTGGTCGCTCACCGCGACGCTCTCCATGCCGTGTTCTTCTGCCTTCACGGCAAGTTCGACCAGTTCGCGCGGGTCGAATTGTTCAGCAGATGCCTTATAGCCAAGTTTGAGGGTCACCCCACCATTCTGTCCTTACTCGCTGTGCGATACCGCCCAGGCCAGCACGTAGATTGGTGAGCTCTTCCCAACCCTTCGGGCCGACGATGCAGTGGGTGGGGCCGTGCGCAGGCTTACCTGACGAGAGCCTCGACCTCGATCTCGGCCTGGATGAGCAGGGCAAGCTGGCGCAGCATCGTCGCGTCGAAATCGCCGTCGAGCCGCGGCTTCTCGTCGAAGATGCACAGGGCGCCGATCTGCTCGCCGTTGGGCGACTCGACGGGATACCCGGCGTAGAAACGCACGCCTACCATGTCTGCCGCGGACGTGTCGCCGGGCGCCGCCGCGACCCACATGTCGGGAACGACGTGGGCACCGCGAAGCAGAATGGTGGCCGAGCAGAACGACTGGTTGCGTCCCACCTCAACGGGCACCCCGTCCGTCTTCGACTTATGCCAGACGCGGTCTCCGTCGACGACGGCGAACGCCGCACCGCTCGTGCCGTACAGCTGGCACGCCATCCTCACGATCCGATCGAAGCGATCCTCCTCGGGCGTGTCGACGATGCCGGAACTGTCGACACCCTCCTGGCGTTCACGCTCGCGGTCGTCTTCCGCCTGGCCCGACGGACCGCGGGGCGCCGCCTCCGACTCGACGCGGGAGGAATTGAGGTCGTCGAGCATGGAGTGAGCGAGCTGGTCCGCAGCAGCGGCGTAGTCGTACCTGCCGTTGTGGAGTGTGATGAAGCTGACGCCCGAGCGCGATGCGGCGAGGACCGCGGAGGCCGCGTTGAGGCTGGCGGCGGCGGCATCCGCTCGCTCCGCGTTGGGTCCGTCGAAGACGGCGAGCGCGCTGATCGGCTCGATAGCGACGACAACGACTCGGGTCGCAGGTGCGGCCTGTGTGGCGATGACGTCGAGCAGTTTCGAGAGTTCTGTCGTCCAGCGCCGTGGCGAGACCAGGTCGAGCGCATCGTTAGAGCCGAGCGTGAGCACGATGAGATCGAAGCGCCACAGTCGCCGGCCGGCGAGGGCCGACCGCGCGGTATCGATGCGCAGCCAGGGGTCGGCGATGATGTCGACGTCGGTGCCGCGTCCGGTCAGGTCGGAGAGCGCGCGAGCGATGTGGCCGGGCAGCGCTTCCGAGTGACTCGTCGCCCCCCAGCCCACAGCGAGACCCGAGCCGAATAGGAGAACACGATCAGCGTCGACCCCGTCGGAGTGCACGGAGAGCGAGCCGGCAGGGCGTGGGACCTGCTGGAGTACGGAGCGCTTGGAGCCAACCCAGTTACGAAGTGTCCGTCGTGCACCGACGCGCGTGAAATCCAGCACCAGGTCCTCCGTACACCGCTCAAGAATTACACTGTATCGAGCGCCCGCCGACGGACGCAGTACAGACCGTTATCGGGCGTTCGGTACAGTCGGCACATCAGATTGGTGCTGAGAATTAAGAAATTCCTCATCTGTGCTGCACGTCAATGCCACGGAGATACGGCAGTATCGAACGTGGCCATCGATCGGGACTAGCGATCGACTCCGCTACGCAACGAACGGGAAATCCGAAAAAGTGTTCTGCAGCATCATTGTGCCGACCTACAACTCCGATGAGGAGCGGCTCGGCGAACTCGTGGCGTCGCTCGACGCGCAGACACTGGCACCCGATCGCTTCGAGGTCATCTTCGTCGACGACGGGTCGACCACCGACATACTCACCCACCTCAACGAGATCGCTGCCGCGCGCACCAACGTGCAGGTCATCCCGATGGAGAACTCCGGATGGGCCTGCCGCCCCCGCAACGAGGGCACGCGCCGCGCCACCGGTGAGTGGGTGCTCTACATGGATCACGACGACGTGCTCTTTCCCGAGGCGCTCGAGCGCCTCGAACGATTCGCCGACGGTCTCCAGGCTGACGTGATCAACCCCCGTGAAGTGCGCACCCGCAACTGGTCGTGGGGCTGGGACTCGTTCACCGGTGACCTTGAGAACGTCAACGACCGGGGTCCGCTCGCCTTCCTGCCGATGACGCCACACAAGCTGTATCGGCGGTCGTTCCTGATTGAGAACGACATCGCCTTCATCGAAGACCGCAGGGTGCTGTGGGAAGACGTGTTCTTCAATGTGCTCGCCTACTCGCGTGGCGCACGGATCTCGGTGTTCTCGTCCTACCCCGTGTACCACTGGGTGCAGACCGGCAGCAACACGTCGGCGACGTTCGGTCGCGACCGCGACGAGATGTGGGCGACCATCCGTACCCTGATCGCCTTCTTCAACGAGGTGCTCACCGACCCTGAAGACATCGACTCGCTCACGACCCACTGGTTCAAGTCTCGCGTGCTCAAGTTCATCGGACCAGACTCGCTCGAGCGGGAGCCCGAAGTCTTCGCGGCCGATTTCGCGCGTGCCCGTGAACTGACCCTCGACCTGATCCCTGACCGCATCGATGCGCGCCTCGACCCGGTCAACCAGTTGCGAGCCCGCCTACTGCGCGACGGCAATATCGAGAGCCTGCGCCAGGTGGCCGTTGACGACGAAGACTACGACATCCGCCAGTCGGCGTCAGCGTTCACGTGGAACGGCGACCAGATCACCTTCCGCCTCGAACCCACCTTCCTCATCGGCGAGTCGGAACTCGAGCTCACTATCGCCGACGGTCGCGCGTTATACGCCCTTCCGGGGGTACCCGAGTCGGGTGCCGGCGTCGATATCACCGACGCGCTCGCCAAGGCTGTGACGCAGTTGTCTGCTCGCGGCGTGACGACCCGCGAGTCGACGAAACTCGAGTCAGCCACCGGTCTCCGCCTCGAACAGCACGGCGACACGGCTCGCGTCGCCGCCGACATGGTCGTGACGGTCGACATCAACGACCTCGTCAGCGATCGCGCCCTTGTGCGCCAGCGCTGGGACATCGCGGCACGCACCACCTTCCCGAGCCACACCTCGCATCGCGCCGTGCGTATTCCCGACGATGAGTTCGTCGACCTGCACGGGGTCGTGGGACCCCACCAGGTGGGCGTGCACCGCGGCAAGGAGACCCAGCTCACAATCTCCATCGACACGGATGCCGCGTCGTTCATGAAATTCGTCGAGCGTGAGGTCACGGCGGCCACAGCGCGCACGACCGGCGCGTTCACCACGCTCTCGGTACCGATCCCCGAGCTGCACGTCGGCCTCAACGCCACCGTTCCCCTCGAGATCAACCTGACGCCGGTCGATGAGACCGACGAGCCGGTCGAGGGTGCCCGACTTGCTCTCGTCGGCTACTTCGAGGGCACGGCGAACGGTGCGGTGATCCACACCAAGCCGGCACAGATCGCTCGCGGCCGTTACCGCACCACTCTGGTGATCGCGGGCAAGAAGCGTCGCCTCGCGGTCACCGAGGTCACCAAGACTCTCGGGCAGCGCGTGACCGGATACATCGAGCAGCGCAAGCGCGGCTAGATACTCGCCTAAATACTGGCTTTGCCGAACCTCCCGACGGTGATGGGCGGTAGCGGCTTCGACTCGAGTCCGTCGATCGTGACGGTCCACGGGTAGACACCCCGCTTGGCGGGCAGCGGAACGACGAGCGTGTCACCGTCGATTCGTGCGTCCCGCGCGAAACCGTCAATCGTAACGAGCACCTCACCCTCGAAGGCGCCGAAGAGCGCGATCCTGGTGAGCGGAATCCGCAACGAGCCTCGATCGACCCGAGCGGATGCCACGGCAAGCCGCCCCGGCGTCACGAGCTGTTTCGCGTGACTGCCGACATCCACCGCGAGCCCCCCGCGGCCCGTCGCGTACGCCACGGACGCCCGCCCGTCGTGGATGGCAGGCAGCGCCGACCCCTCGCGCGTCACACCCGCGTGAACCTCGATGCCCATAAAACCGAATCGGGCGCCGACTTCCCAGGTGCCCGCGTCGAGCGGACGCCCGAACACCGCGGTGCCCGGGTCGATCGTCGACTCCACCCCGACCCGCACCGAGACGAGGCCGGCACCGCGGTCGTCGAGCGTGACCGTCGTTGTCGTCGGCAGGCGCCACGAGACGCGGTCGCCGCGCACTCGAACGTTGAGTCCGGCCCACGCCTCGTCGATCGCTTCGGTCACGTCGAGTACTGAGTCGGGCAGGTCGATCCCCGGCAGCTCTCGTCGGAGCGTTCCACCGCTGCCGCGACGGAACAGCAGCGGCTCGCCGGTGGCATCCGCCCAGGTGGCCTCGGCGACAACGTGCAATCCGTCAGCGGTCCACTCGACGAGCGTCGCGGCCGCGGTCGCCGCGACACCGTCATCGACGTGGGCGAGCTGCTCGAGACGGTCGAGGTCGCCGATCTCCAGCAGGTGGGCGACGGCCTTGAGCGCGGGACCGAGTTCGTCCGAGGAGTTCTCGGGCACCCAGCGGGCGAGAAAGTCCAGGGCGTAGGGCAGGGAGTCACGCACGAAACCGGGTGGCCTCTGGAACATCCGCGGACCGAAGAGGTCGAGAACCCACCACCGGTAGTGGTTGATCAGCAGCCATCGGCGAGCCGCGGCATCCGGAACCTTCTCGGTCATGAATTCGGCGACCGCCGAGAGCTTCGACCAGTATTCCTCGACGTTCTCGTACAGCTTGTCGCTCGAGTTGCTGCCGGTGGCGCGGTGCCATTTGTAGAACGGCACCGAGGAGAGGATCGCAATGCGCTGTGCGTGCACGAAGACCTCGGTGTTGACGAAGAAGTCCTCCCAGAAGGCACGCGGTCCCTCGGGAAAGCGGATGCCGTGCTCGTTGAGAAACTCACGGCGATAGAGCTTGTGTGGAATGAGCGGGGTCACATCGCGCGGGGTGATGTCGGCGCGGTCGGTGACATAGCGGTCTTCTTTCCAGACATCCCACCCCCACGACCAGCCGCGGTTCGTGACCTCCTTCGGGTTCACGAAGTCCGCACCGATCGATGCACCGGCCTCGTATGCCGAGCGCAGGGCGTCGGGGTAGAGCAGGTCGTCGTGATCCATGAACGTCACGTACTCGCCGAGGGCCGCCTCGATTCCCACATTGCGCGGACGCGAGCCCCAGCCCGAGTTCTCGATCTCGATAACCCGGTAGTTCGGATGCCGCGATGCGAGCTCGTGCAGTCGCGCCGGGGTGTCATCGCCCGAACCGTCATCGACGAAGATGACCTCGAAGTCGTCGGTCGACATCGTCTGTGCGTCGAGAGAATCGATGACCCGCTGCAGCCCATCGCCGGAGCGGAAGGTGGCCACGATCACCGAGACCTTCATGGGCGCCACCCTACTCCGCGGCTCGGAACGAACGGTGTACCGCACCGCTCGATTCGGAGTCGGGCAGGTGAACCGGTCAGTTCGCGACGCTCTCTCGATCGACGCTCTCCTCGAGCGGGCCCTTCTTGTCGTACGCGCGCAGCGCCCACACGACGAGTGCGACCGTGGCGATCACCTCGACGACGATCCAGAACACCCCGCCGAGCACCTCCGGCTCCCACTTGAAGTAGATCGGGTTCCACGATTTGTTCATGCCGATCGCGTAGCGGTGGTAGCTGATCCAGAACGCCAGCAGGTTGATGGCGCCCCAGGCGAAGGGAATCCAGCGGGCACCGAGAGCGCGGCGCCACCCCGGATCCGTCTCCTTGGCGCGCGACAGCACGTAGCCGGCGAGAAGTGGGATACCGACTGCGAACGGGAGGGTGTAGCGGCCCTGCCATCCGTCACCGTTCCAGAAGAAGCCCTCGAAACCTGCGGGAACCAGGATCGTGAGCACGATGACGGCGAGCAGTACGTATCGACGGCGGAAGCTGCGGTTGCGCACGAGCGCGACCGTGATGAGCGAGATCCACATGGCTGTGAACACGTAGCCACCCCATGAGACGAGGGTGTCGAGCCAGCCGAGCGAGCCGAACGCAGACGGCCACGCGAACGTACCGAAGTCGATGAGAGCCCCGCGGATGGTCTGGTCGACGCCGTCCTCGAAGGTGCCGGCACCCGTGGTGCTGACCGCCGGGTGCGACACGGCCCACCACAGGCTGTAGACGGTGGAGATCGCGATGATGCCGATAGCGACGAGGTTGAACCTGCGCGTGACGAAACCCCAGAACTCACGGAGCGAGATGCGCGTCAGGAAGATCGACAACAGGAGGATGAGCAAGGCCCAGACGGGGGAGAGCAGGCGTGTCGGGATGAGGAGGCCCATGCCCACAACCGCGAGTGTCGTCGCGAGCCGCTGCGCGGCCAGAGAGCGACCGGATCGATAGGCCTGGAACGCTGCCGTGAAAGCGACCCATGCCAAGGTGGCCGTCGCGATCTCGAAGGAGCTCGGGTTGTACGCCCCGCCGAGGAACACCGTCATCGGCGACAGCGTCGAGAGGGTGGCGATGGGAAGCCATGCACTGCGTGTCGACACGCGGGCGAGAGCGAAGGCCGCGGCGAGCAGCAGCGCCACCGCGAGACTGCTCATGATGCGCATCGCATGGAGCGCGAACTCGCCGTTCCAGATCAGCTGCGGCCACGCGGTGATCACGTAGTACAGCGGGTTGTAAGTGCTGTACGGGGTACCGGCCTCGACGATTGTGTCGTCGGCCGGGTCGGAGAGCTGCTGGCACGACGCGTTCTGGTCGGGGCTCGCGACGAAACAGGTGCCGGAGGGCGTCTCCGCGATGTAGAGCGGGATATCGATCGCCACCTCGCCGGCCTGACCACGGATCACGCCCGAGCCGTTGATGAGCTGCGCCGGCTCATCGGGCGACGACAGCAACGGGTTCGCCATTCCCGAGGCGACGAGCAGGGCGAAGATCGCAAAGAACGCGAAGGCGAAGTTGCGCCAGAAGCGCGGCATGATCGGCCCATTGGCTTCAGCCGTAGCTATCGGCTCCTTCTCGACCGGTGAGCTATCGGCTGTCTCGACTGCGTCGCTGCTGGAACTCAAGAATTTACCTGCCTGCTGTATCGGGGCCGAAAAGTGGCGAAGAACTCGGACAACCTTAGCCGATGCTCACTTTCTGACCGGCCACTCACGCCTCGACGCTGAGGGCCTTTGTGAACGATGCGGCCGTTTCGCGTGCGACCTTCTCCCACGTGAATCCGGCGGCCCGCGCAAGGCCCGCTTCGCTGAGCCGCTGTCGCAGCACGGCGTCGCCAAGCACGGTACTTATCGCTTCGGCGAGCGCCTCGGGGCTCGTCGCGTCGGTGTAGAGCGCCGCATCGCCGCCCACCTCGTGGAGCACGGAGATGTCAGAACTGATCACTGGGCACCCGCGCGACATCGCATCGAGCACCGGCAGCCCGAATCCCTCGAACAGCGACGGGATCACATAGGCGCTCGCCCTCGCGTAGAGCGCCTCGAGCTCGTCGCTCGAGACCCAGCTGGCGAGGGTGACATCCTTCTCCAGTCCGAGTTCGGAGACGAGCGGCGCGAGCGGATCGTCACCGTGGCTGCCGGTGATGACGAGCTCGGGGCGCATCGACGGCTCGATGAGGGCGATGGCGCGAATGAGCGACTCGAAGTTCTTGTGCGGCATGCGGTTGCCGGTCGACAGGAGCAGTGGACGGATGCCGCGCCCGCCAGCCTCCCGCGCGACCGCGGTGCGCGCGCTCGTCGCGAGCGGCACCACGTCGAGGCGATCCTTCGCGACCCGCAGGTAGGTTTCGACGTCGGTGGCGGACGCCGCGCTGTCGGTGATGACGCGGCGCGCCGCCCGCGCCACCAACCGCACCAGCGCACGCACGATGGCAGCATTGACAGTGCCGAGCAGGCGTGGATGACGGAATGAGAGCAGATCGTGGATCGTGACGACCACGGGTACTCGCGACCGGAACGGCCCCATGTTCGCCGGCGAGTGGATGAGTTGTGCTCCGACGCGGCTCGCGGCGCGAGAGACCGCGATGAGCTCCCCGCGCGCCCAGGCGATGCGGTTCTCCCCCGAGATTCCCGACTCGATCAGTTCACCGGGAAACCACGTGGTGTCGAGCTGCATGAACTCGGTGCTGGCGAGGCCGATGAACTCGAATCCCGCCGGTTGCGCACCCAGTGAGCGGTACAACTCCCGCGTGTAGGTCTCCATGCCGCCCTTCTTTCCCGTGAAGAAGAGCAGGTCGACGAGGATGAGGGTCATAGACAATCTCTCGCTTTTGGGAGGAACGGCGGGCGATACATCAGGCTATCGGATCGACTACCCGCTACCATGGCTCAGGAACTGACGCCCGTCAGGTTGCTATCCGTAGCGCATCGCGGCCGACCGGTTCCACATTTTTTCGTAGCGATCTGAACGGGACACATGAGTCCGAACGCCCCCATCGAACTGACCATCCTGATGCCGTGCCTCAATGAGGCTGAGACCCTGGCCATCTGTATCGAGAAGGCCAACGGCTATCTCGCGCGAAGCGGCGTGGTCGGCGAGGTGCTCATCGCCGACAACGGCAGCACCGATGGTTCGCAGAAGATCGCAACCGACCTCGGTGCCCGGGTTGTCGACATTGAGGCGAAGGGCTACGGCAACGCCCTGTACGGCGGCATCGTCGCGGCTCGCGGTGAGTACGTCATCATGGGCGACGCCGACGACAGCTACGACTTCTCATCGCTCGACGCTTTCGTCGAGCGTCTGCGCGCGGGCGACGACCTCGTCATGGGCAACCGGTTCCGCGGCGGGATCGAGCCCGGCGCCATGCCTCCGCTGCACAAGTACCTCGGCAACCCGGTGCTGTCGTTCATCGGGCGCCTGCTGTTCAAGTCCGACATCAAAGACTTCCACTGCGGCCTGCGCGGTTTCCGTCGCGACTCGATGCTCGCCGCTGGCCTGCGCACGACAGGCATGGAGTTCGCGAGCGAGATGGTGGTCAAGTCGACGCTCGCCGGGCTCAAGCTCAGCGAGGTTCCGACCACGCTCAAGAAAGACGGCCGCAGTCGTCCGCCGCACCTGCGCAGCTGGCGCGACGGCTGGCGCCACCTGCGCTTCCTGCTGATCTTCAGCCCGAACTGGCTGTTCCTCGTTCCCGGCATCGTCGCCTTCACGCTCGGCCTGCTCGGCACCATCACGCTCCTGTTCGGCCCGCTCGTGTTCCACAACATCGGTTTCGACGTCTCGAGCCAGCTCTACCTCGCTGCGCTGACAGTGGTGGGGTACCAGGCGATTCTGTTCGCCCTGCTCACCAAGATCTACGCGCAACACGAGCACTTCTATCTGCCGCAGAGCAAGCGGTTCAGCAACTTCGCCCAGAAGGTCGGGCTCGAGCAGGGAGTTCTCGTCGGCCTCGTGGCCTTCCTCATCGGCCTCGGTCTGAGTATCGCCCAGCTCGTCGCATGGGCGAAGGTCGATTTCGGCCCGCTCGACGCCGGCCTGAACCTGCGCTACGCGATCGCGGCATCGCTACTCATGATGCTCGGGTTCCAGACGATCATGTCGAGCATGTTCCTCGGCATCCTGTCGATCGGAACCCGCGGCGCCGACAACCGCACCC
>Ga0247808_10000914_pt1 | contig 14270 bp, 8 predicted proteins | sample UWRJL089202R1_FD_179914 | JGI IMG/M metagenome (GOLD analysis project Ga0247808, IMG submission 179914) | Plant litter microbial communities from Arlington Agricultural Research Station in Wisconsin, United States - UWRJ-L089-202R-1 | ecosystem: Environmental > Terrestrial > Plant litter >... | reverse complement strand
GAGGCTTCTCCGACTCGACGAATCAACGTACGACCCGGAAACCTCCCCAATGGGCGAAGACCACCCGGTCAGCTAGCGAGGAACTTACGGTAAGGGCCGAATACATCACTAGGTCACCACGTTGAGTCCTGCTCGGACCCTCACTCCGTCCAGCATGTCTGGGGTGGGATCGAATCCGTCCTTCGATAGACGCACGCGCTTCGGCTAGACTTCCTCGCTCTCGTGGCCAAATGGATGAGGATCCTCGAGACCGGGCCATCCGCAATCACGGATGATTCGAATCGAATTGAGACGCCCCTCGACTCCATTTTCAATCTTCTGCGGCACTGCAAGGCCATATACATCAAAGCCGGACCAGCAACAGCAAACGCCACTCTCGTGGGCCACATCAGAGTATCAAACATAAAATAAGCTAATCAGCGTGCGGTCGATGCGACCCGTCGCCCGCCCATCGGTGGACCGAGGGAGACGGCTGTCAAACTTACCGCAGTCCCTCAACCGCTGATTGAGGCGAGTGCTCCTTGACCAGGAAATTTTTCTTAGTGCTGAGCCGGTAGAAGCAACATTGAGCCAAAATCCCAGAGTGTAGAGGTCCTCACTCGCGCCTTGAGTGCTTTCAGCGAAGCGTCCAACGATGGCGAGGTCTAGCGGGTATCGCATCGATCATGGTTGACCACTCCGCTGCATGTCACGAGCCACGCTCAGTCTCCTCGCCATGCCTGCCCAGCCAACGGACGCTTTAGTCATGGGTGGGTCGTCCGATGTTGTGTGCCGCCCGGATACATATCTCGGCGGCACACGATATTAGCCATCGAGACCCAGCGGCTCTGACAACCTAGCGAATGATCCAGTGCTGGATTAGGGACCTTGACCGGGGTTCCCACGAGCGTCACGGAATCGGTGAGTCGTTTCTTTGCACATCTAGTGACTACAGGCTGGTTGAATCGAAGCAACTCAGAGAAGTATTCAAGGCTCTCTACCGTCTAGAAAAGAGTCCAGTATCAAGATGGCTTACCAGCCTCGCTCTGCTTCACGTTCGAGAGCTACACGACGACTCTCTTCCAGACCCGCTATAAGCCGACGACACCAAGACTTGACGGAGTTGGACTGCGCCGGTTCGTTCATCCACTCGCGCACCTGCTTGAGTTGGCGTGCTACGCGATCAGATTCGTTCCCGGACCACATACCGCTCACGTAGGAACCTACGAGCGACTCTGAAATCTGCTCGTCAGTTCCGAATTCGTCGAGGAGGTATCGGACTGTGGCTGACAGAGGTGAGCCACCAGGGTTTGTCACTCGGGCGAGAGATCGTGCTCGATCGACGTTCGAGCCCACCCATCGCTTTGCTGTCTCGTGGTCTACTGCAAGCCCGAGCCACTCCTGAGTTGAGAATGAGAGTCTCCATTCTCCACGCACGAGCCGTTCCATCAGCTCGATCCACCCTTCCTCACCCGCGAGTTGGACCGCCTCTTGAAGTAGCTTCGAATCATCCGACCCAGAGAACGCGTTGAGGGCGTCTGCTTCCACGAGATCCGCAAGCAACTTCACTACGTCAAGTGGTTGGGTCGTGATTTGGCGCCGAGCCAAGGTTGCCCAATCCCACCCTTCCTGGCCGAGGTTTGGGTAATCGCGGCGCAATGGAAGCAGGTCCTTTATTTCGCGATCAAGGTCCGGGAGCTCTCCTTTCTTCCGGAACACCTGCATGGCCGCGAAATCAACCACAGCGTTGTAATCCTCTTGTGATGAAATACGTGGCTGCCACCGTCTTAGGTAGCGAGCGCCTTCTGCCTGATCGGCGTTATGCATCCACGCGAAGAGGACCCGTGCCGCGTCCGCAATCGGCACGAGGTCCGCAATCCGGTCGACTCGGGCGGCTGCGTCCTCAGTTCGAACTCCACGCACTGAAAATTGGAGCGCGACGAGCGGAGGCAACTCCGCTTCATCGACGAACCGATCGAACGCGGCCGCATCCCCCGAGTCCACGATTCCATGCAAAAAGCCGAGAAGTGCGTTGGCGTTGTCTCCTTCCGCGAGATGGGAAAGTGTCTCCACACCTTCGTCGTAGTTCAGGCCGAGAATCAACAATGCACGACCGATTGCGTACCCCGCCGGCACTTCTGCTGCTCCATCAAGTATTTCCGTGAGCGCGGCGCTAGGGTTCTGGGGATTGGCGACCCTAGCGGCCCCTGCGAGCTGCGCCGCAAGTTCCTGAGTCTCACGATCCCAAGAGCTGGTATTGACCAGTACCCCGAGCCGTTCTGTGGCGGTCTCATGGGGAAGTTTCGATTCGAAAAGCGAAAGCTCTTCAGGGCGACGGTCATCAACATCGACGCGATCAAAGAGGCTTCGTAACTTCTCTATCTGCGTTCGTGCTTTAACGATCACATCCGGCGACAACGTCGCGATAACGTCGCCGAGGTGATCGCGGTTCGCGCCTGTTTCAAGCAGGCCGTGCAAAGACTCTACGAGGTAGTCGCCCGCTTTGCTCGCTATCTCGACATCTTCATCAGAGGTGAGAGTCGCCAACAAATCTATGGCCGAGTTGCGGTACGCCCAAACATTCCCGAACGTGGCTGGCGCGCCACGCGGCTCCACAAGCACCCCACCCTGCGCCTCGGCAGACACAATGATCGATTCATCGGGCCTCAGTGCATAGCGTGCGGCGCGGACGCATAAGTCGCGGACGCGGCGATCATTCGAGGCCACACAATCAGCCAAGTAGTCCATCCGCACGGTCGGCGCCGCCGCGGTTCCAGGCAACATGGTTCCGAAAAACTCGACCCAGGTGCCGCTCGCGTTGTTGGCGTAGGACTCGTTCTCGGTCAGGGCCAGTCGAAGTAGAGCGTTCGCCGCAGTGATAAAGGTCGTCGAATGCCACGCGAGCTTCCCTAGTGTCCAAACGAGATCGCGTCGAATTCCCCTCATATGTAAGAGCTTGTCCTCGGAGGCGTCCGAGATAAGTTCAGCGAGCCAGTCAGACACAGCCCCAGGAGCTAAGACGGCGAAGTGTTGCAGGAGGCCAGACGCATTGCCTTCACCGATCGCGTCCAGAGAAGAAAGTGGCCCACCGTCTCCGAGCGCGGTTGTTATCGCGGAGCTAGCCGAGTCGAGTTCTCCAACTTCTGCAGCGCGTCTAAATAGGCGCTCGGTGAGATCCGAGTCAATTACGGGGAGTAGGTCGGCGACGATCTTGTGCCCGAATTCTTGCCAACCCTTCGCTGCCAAGTAAACGGCAACTGGAAACGGCCCAACGCTGCGGAATCGTCCTTGTTTCGAAATCAGACCACGTGTTTGTAGTTCTGTAACGGCTATTCGGAGATCTGCTGAGGCTAGGCCCAGTCCAGATGCAATCACATCTAGCTCCGAAGCAGGTTCGCCGTCAAATCCGAACCGGCTGAAAAGGGCCAGCGCGCAACTAGCTAAAAAAAGTTGGCCCCCCGGAAGTTGATCAGTGAAGAAGGCTCGCAGGTCATCCTCTGTGACCATGCTTCCCGCTGATCCCGGACCACGATCGATCGCGATCTGCGAGAGTTTCAATGCGTAATCAATGTTGCCAGCGGCAATCTGAACGACGACCCTACCGGCTTCGGGACTAAGACTCAGGCGGTTTTCCCGGAGGAGTTCAGTCATCGCCTGGTCACCGAAACCCCGAAGGCTGATCATGGGTGATCTGGTACTACTGCCGCCCGGCTCGCCGATCGTCACGAGTCGAAGATCCGTGCCGGTGGTCAGGGCCTGCGCGTAAATCTCGTGCTGTTTTCGATCGCACTCATCGATCACCACAACTGCGGTGCGCTTTTGAGCTTGTAGTTCAGTGAGCACCGTTACTGGAAACGCATCGGCCGCTCCCGAGTAGACCACGATCGACTCGAAAGGCTGACTCCGAAGCGTCTCTAGAACGAGTCGCGTCTTCCCCAAGCCGCTCTCGCCGTCGAGGTGAATGTCAAGTTGAGTGCCTCCCAGGAGCATTGCCCGGAGCGCATCGATCTGACTATCACGTTCTGGCGACGAGACCCATGTAGTCGCATGTCGAATCGACTGGCTCCACTGTTCAAATGTTTGCCCAACTATTCCTGTGGCTCGTAAAAGTGGGCTAACGGCAAGTGCTGGGAACGACTCCAGCCATCGAGAGAGTTGATCGCCGGCTAGAACTTCGATTTTTGATTCGGCATCCGGGACTCGCAATTTTTGGGCAGCCTCGAGAAGCATCGCGCGCCGGTCCGCTATCTTCGCGGAAGTCAATGATGCTCCAAGCACCAGTCGGTAGCTGCCGCCGCCACGAAGAGTTCCTATCGCTCGCGTCGCCCCCTCGAGCTCGCGTTTGCAACCTTCCGGCGACAAGTTTCCCGCCTTGAACTGCCACGCACTGTCTCCGCTTGGCAACCAAGAGGTTCCAGTTGCATCGCGCAGGCCTGCATCTACTCCGCCGTCCCCTACGTTCTCGAGATAGGTCGTTTCAAGCGTCGCTCCGACCATGCCGTGAGCTGCTGTTTCTGCCGCGAGAAGTCGGCTAATCAACTGGTTGAAATTGGCGCCGCCGAGCCCGGCCACCTGCGCAGGGTTTACTGAGAACGGCCCGAAGTTGGGCATGATGCACCTCCAGCCGTAGTTCATCGGTCGGCGTCCGACTTAATTCTCTCGAGGATGAATCGAGAATAGGCCGCCATCTTAATGAAGTTATACGTGAGCCAAATTTAGCGGAATTTGGAGACCGCGCAGACACCTCGTTCTACGGACTTACTCGTGATCGGTACGGGGCGACGCTCTTGCGCTTCACTATGTGGTCCAGTCCAGAGGGCTAGACAGATGTGCAGACCGCCGTGTGCTTATAGCCGTACCGCTCGAAACGGGCGATCTTTGCGATGGCGCTATCGGACGCCGGCACACGCTTTGAGCCCACTTGGCCCTCGGTGATCAAGTGAGTCACTTAGCAGCGCGAGTAAGCAACACGATACCGGCGATCATAATCGCAACTCCGAGAAGCTCCATAGCTTCCCGTGTCGCCTCCGCCTCTCGCATACCTTGCGCGCGAATCGCAAGAACCCGCTCCCCTAACCGCGAAATTGCTTCCGCGCTCGCTGAAGGGTCCAGTGAAATGTACTCAATGCCTTCGAGCATTCCCAGCTCGCCTGGCCCTGTTCCGCCCGCAACAATTGGCACGACCAGCTTTCCAGCGCTCTTAGCTGCTCCAATCTCCTGGTGCACATAACTCGACTGAAGTCCGTTTACTGTGAGCAACACGACGAGAAGGTCGCTATCACGAATCTTCTGCAGAATCTTCTCGTGGACGTTTACTCCGGCCTGGTTGTCGAACTCAGTGCAGTAGATGGTTGCGAGCGAACCAATAGAACTGCGGATTTGTTCAACCAGCATGCGGTCGGCGGTTGCGTGACTGAGAAAAATTTGCATTATCTATCGTCCCACTTACTGAATAGACATCGTCGGCGATCCCGCGTTGGACGCCTTCAGCCTCAGGTCGAGGGGCTTAAGGGCCCTTGCAATTCGGATGGCAAAGCTATGGTTCGTGGAGCGACCATGCTTAGGCGCGAGATATTGGTGCCATCGGGACGGATGGCGCACTTCACCACCGAGCGCCCAGGGGCGGAGATGCAGGTTTAGCGCCTCTTGGGTTACCCAGGCACTCTGAGTTCGCAAATGTATTCCTGCGGGTCCATTTAAAGGACTAATACCCCAACCGAATAAGACTTCGTCAGATTTGATCAGAAGGCTCCTAACCGCTATCCGTGAACTTTCCCAAACGTCAAACTGCGAGGCCGCGGTCGATAGGTCCCGTATGCCCAATGTTTGTACATTCACCAGATTCGCAATTTCCATGCGATTGCAACCGAGCGCTTTTCGCGCGTGATCGAGGTGGTTAATAGTGCGTGCACCGGCACCGATTGGCGGGTTGAGGAGAATCGCTCCCAACAGGCGTTCAGTCAAGATGATCCATTCCGCGCAGACTTATTGGATATGCATCCGTATCGCTGAGTCTTGCAACGGGGAACCCATACTGTTCCTTGAAGATTTGATAAACACGCGATTTCGTGAGGCCTGTAGCCTCCATGATCTCTGACACCGTGGCGCGCCGATACCGGATTAGGGCGGATATTCGCTCGTCGCGATTCCGTTGGAGTTCTGACACTCCGCCAATCTGGGCACTCACGGCAACGAGATACTCGAAATCGAGAATTTCGATGTCGCTAGTCTAGTCCAATTGACTTGACTCCTTGCTGCCGCTAGGACTCCCTAGTTAGCTCCGCGGGGGTGTCCGGGCGCGCTTGGTATTGCGATAGGCGAATGAGCAATGCTTTCGCATGCGATTCGACCAATCGTGCAACGCGATGAACGCCAAACGAAATCGCGCCCGGCCCATCGATATGTACGGTTGCGTATCCATCGACGAAAACTGCCCCGAAGGCTCGTTGGCGAAGGGCATCTATGACCTCCGACTTTGACGCAAAGTCCGGCAGCGGTGCGATCAACTGATTTAGTTCCGCGAGTTTTGATAGTCGCCACGCCTCGAGCGCGCGAGTTTTTTCCTGCCACGCCGGGGGGATTGACGCGTCCACCGTTGGCGCTGGAATCACGATGCTGGAGCCATCCGAAGAGAGCACGCACGCATCAAGGATATTTGGCGCTACATAAATGCGATCGCCCAAATCTGCATAAAACTGCTGATCTGGCGCGTCGGCACGGAAATTGCCGAAGTGGATAAGCCTCGGATGATTCTCCAAGTGGTCTTTTCTGTTCACCAATCTCGCGAGCGTAAAGGTGTCCGGCTCCTGTCCCGAACCCCGCTTGCCATTGCTGCGAACCATAAGGTCACATGCCTGTGCGAGCAAAACGTAATACCGTGCTTTGCCGGACTGGCCCGTCAGGCGGTAAATGTCGCCGATTTCGGTCGGCAACTTTGCAGCAAGAATATGCTGCTCAGAATCGAACTGCTCGTCCCGAGTGATGCTTTTCGCCTCGTCAGTTTGCGGCAGCTTTCCCGAGATTCCACGCTCGGTTACATAGCGGATCCAGTCCAACTCGTCTTGCATTCCAAACGAGCGCATCGCGAGCTCGGTGTTACGACGGAACTGGGTTCGCGCCACTCGAATAAGACCGTCGTTTTCGAATAGGCCTTCGTGGCCGGCACTCGCCGCGGTTGAAAGCATCGCGTAATAGCCCAGCCCTTCGAGGTGCTTCGTTGCTTGGGCAAAAGCATCTTTCAGGGCACGGACAGTGCTACTCCTCAGCTCATGCAAACTTTGCATAGATAGGAACAGCCTGAGGCCTTCGGCGAAGTCAGCCGGCCGCTCTGCTCGAAACTTGCCAAGTACGGGAATCACTGCGGATAGCGTGCCACCTACCAATTCCGACGTGCTGACCTCTTGATCTGCAGTCTTCACATCCTCGGTAAACAAGCCCGAGAATATCCCGACACGAGGTTTGGAATGTACGGCTCTGACAAGGTCATCGCCGCCCACCTCCCCTCTCCCAGCGTGCGAGAGATTGCGATCGAAAAAAATTAGGCTTCGCTCGGTTCCATCGATAAGCGAGTCTCCTTGAATCTGCCATTCACTGACAGAGAGGAGTAGATATTCCACCGAGTCAGGCAGAAGATTGCGTATTTTCCCAAGCCCCAACTGTTCTCTTGGGTCGGAAACTCCCGAACCCGCAGCGGCGATCAACTTCGCCCGTTCCTCGTCGTCTAGGTCGATCCAACTTGAATCGAGTCGCTGCCGAAGACGAGGCAAAGAGATCAGTTCGCCACTCGCACTAGTCAGCTTTAGGTCTGGCTTCCGAGTGGCCAACCACAACATCTCTTCTGAAATCCCACCCATTGCAGCATTGACTTCACGAAGGCCGCGTCGGCGCTCGACCTCATCTACGTCGTCATCTACAACGATAAGTCGAGTGATTTCTCTTCGTTTGAGGAGTTCAGCGATCACAATTCTGTGCACATCCTCGCCATGATCCGGCTCTCTCTCAAGAACTGCGACAACGTCCGCCATTGCACTATCCATCCTTGCTGTCGAAGGAAATACGGAACCTGTATCGGTTACCAGCTGCGTTCTTCGCGAGGTCCAACGAGATCGAAGCGCCTTCTGAATCCAGCAATTGTCGAACCACGTAGAGCCCAAGTCCCCGGCCTTCCCCTCTTGGTTTACGAGAGACGAAAGGATCAAAAATCAGGCCTTCCACCGAAGGGTGGATACCGGGTCCGTTATCAGCGATGGCGATCGAGCGCCCGTCAACTGTGAGCGTTATGACTCCGGCCGTTATGCGCCCCGACTTGATTTCGGCCGCGACCCAGTACTCGCTATTGAGCAGCAAGTTGTCGAGGACCTGGAGCAGCTTGCCTCGACTCGTGAGAACACTCACATCGTCAACGACGATGACTTCGACGACAATGCGTTGGCCCTCGAACCGCGAATTAAAGAATTCGGCAGTCGACTTGCAGATGGAAGCCAACGACACACTCGTCCTTCGGTCCCGGACGTATCTCAGCGAGGCATCCATGTGGCTCACTTGTTTCGAGAGCGATGCAGCAGAGGAACGCACGTCCTCTGCGAACTCAGCAACCTGCCGATCATGTAGGGATCGATCGTTATACTTCGCGAGGTCTCGACTTCCAACTTCAATTCGTCGCGAAATATTGGCGACCTCGTGACTGATTGTTTCTGAGGTAATTCCAAGCGATACGAGTTCCCAAACGTCGCGGATCTGTGCCTCCGCGTTCTCAAGTCTTTCCTGTAGAACTACAAGCACGCTCCTCTTGTTTTCTACGTCGGCCGCGAGCCCTCGAACGCGATCCAGTTCGCCATCGATTAGCTCAATGGCCTCTGAAGCTCGTTGAACTGCAAGTGCGTTTGCCTTCAACACCTCAGGTGCGATGAAGAGCTCCTCCTCGAGCGAAGACTGATTTTTCCGCAGGCTAGCGATTGCGTTTCTCGCATTTTCAGCGGCCGAAGATGCCATTTGGGCCGCGACACCGACATCAGCGGCGTTTTGCAGCTGGCCCGCCACCTCGTTGACCAACTCCGCAGGCGACCATTCCGCCGAAACGCCGGCTCGATCCTCCATGTTCAACTTGACAAATTCGTTGTAAGCGCGCCGCACAGCGCTTTGGAAAATCTCGGTTAGCGTGAGCCAACGCGCAAGCAACCGCTGGAAGTTGCGGTAAGAAGGGGTGTCTCGAATGTCTTCCCGGTTGGAGGTCTCTTGCAACGCTCCATTGTCAGCGGCAGTGAGATTGATGTAGCCGACAACGTTGGCCGGTCGAATGGTGTACCAGGAACTCGCAGTTGTCCATTGTGACGCGAGATCGAGCCAGTCGGTCCGCAATCGAATTCCAAAACCATCGCGATAGAGCCGAACTCCAGTCGCAGCTGATATCCAATCGTCGTACTCACGTTTGCTTTCAAACGCCGCTGTAGTCTTCCTCCGTTGGAATACGTCGACCTGGCCCTCAAAAGGCCCCGGATCAGCAGGAACCACCTCGTCGCCGGCGTCGAGGGTGGACTCAAAATCGGACTCTTCGTCCAGCTTGACCTGTGAATGAAATTCGACGAAACGTCGAAGGTCGCCTCGTTGTATGTTGAGTCCGACCGCTTTTTTTCCTTGGTGCTCAAGGAAGTAATCGAGAAACCTCGCTCCACGATCTGAATGAATCAGCTCTTCCCATAAAGCGATCTTCTCTTGTCCATTGTCGGGGCGGAGATAGTCCATGCTCATCGCGCCATGAACGGTCAGGATGCCGTTGCGATAATCCAGTGAGTACGTGACCGATGACGTGTCGAGCGCGGCTTGGGATCGTTCCCTCAGGTCGACATCGACGTCGTCTACTTCGATTGAGATGTCGAATCCGAGGTCAGCGCGATATGGCGAGATTACGTCCACCAGACCGGCTTGAAGCGCTCGGGCATTTTTCCACTGCTCTCGCTCGTGGAGACCCCGGATCACGATCGTCGTTCCCGGCGTCCTCTGGGATTGGACGCTTTGAATTGAGATCGGGACGCGAGCGAGCGACTCGACTGCGAGGAAATCTTCCCAAACAATCATCGCGTGCAGGAGCGGTGACTCTGCCGCCGTTCTCGTATCCAATTCCAAAACGCGACCAAGGCGCTGCGCTCCTAGGCGTCCGAGCCCCTTGTCCCCAAGCGGTGTTCTCCCCCGAGTCGTGCGTTCCCCGCGCTCTTTCATTGCCCGTTTTCGACTGGCCGAGACCGTGAGCCAGCCAAGCTCGATATCGTTTAACGTCATACCCGAACCGAGATCGGCAATCCGAATCAGCCCTTGGACCGGTTCGTGGAGACCATCGAGTTTCTCGGTCGCCGCCTCAATTGATTGCTTCAGTTTTGTACGATCTGTTGCGTAATCTGAGTCCTCGAAACGATTCTCCAGGCCACGCAGCTCATCGTGAATCGCGCGGCGCTCAGCTGAGAGCTTTATTGCGTCAGCTTCGCTGATGACTTCACCCGAGCGAAGGGTTGTCCAGATAGTTGTGTCAATAGACACCTCCACAATTGGCGAGTCGGCGTCATAGGAATTCTTGATCAGCTCAGTGAGAGCCTGAACATCGTCAGTGATTAGATCTTCGCCGAGCTTGAACACCACGGACGGGTGCACCGAGAGCACAAACTCGGCGACGTCGGCAGAGCCTTTATCCGCCAACTAGAGCGCTTTCCGCATCACTAGGACCTGCTCGGTTGCCATGGTCAACCCGAGGCTGTTCTTACTGGCCATGCGCTTACGACGGACTCGCCGTGTCACCGTTGTGACATGGGCATGAGACGAGGCTTCGAGGATTTCTTGCGTGAGCGAAACTAATGGCATCTCAAATCCACCTACTCGTCGCTGCCCCAATGTGAAGAAGCTATACCCGCCTGGTCTGAGTCGTTCTGACACAAGGTCAAGACTAACCGAGTAATCCTTGATGAAGTTGGACACTTTCGCAGCCAAATGCTTTTTCGACGCGATCTCAGATGCGAATACTGCCAACGATGGATAAAGGGCGGCTTGTCGCTGGAGCAACCCAGCTTCGAATCGCCGAGATCCTCCAAGACTGGCCGAATCTGTCGAACTCGGTGTGGCCAGTAGTGCAGGATCGACTACGCCGACTAGATCCGAATGGTCAATCCAGCAAAGAGGCAAGTAGCTGTGCTGCCCATATGGGACCGTTGTGTGATTATCGCCGTACGGTGGAGACGTCATGATGACGTCCACCTCGCTGCGCGGGGCTGTGAAAGCGTCTGTCGCATCGCCTCTCAACAACACGGGTTCAATGAAGGCGAAGTCCCGCGAACGTCGAGCCGCCCAGTGCTCCTCAGCGCGGAGGGAATTGGCTTTACACACGGCATCAAAGACCTTGAATGCATTGGGCGACCTCGACGCCAAGGTCGTCGAGTCATACATGTGGAGTTTGAAAGTCGAGATTCGGCTATTCGACACGAGGCGCACCGTTTCCGCGAGGCAAATCCAAAGGTACCGACGGATCGCAATCGGTTCGATCATCTGTATTGCTCGTCGAAGTTTGCTGAGCTGAGCAATGACAGCCGGCGTAAACCATTTGTCCCGATGGGTAAAGTTATACAGAAGCGACATCGAGTCGCCCTTGGCATTTTCTAGAACTTTCTCGCCAGCTTCAGCAGCGACCGCTTGAGACGGCGGTTCGGCTTTCACCTGACAAAGAAGTACGGCAAGCGGGTTAATGTCTGTTCCATGAAACTCAAGTCCCCGAACTCCCGCCTCAAGCAGAATTGTTCCTGACCCCATAAACGGGTCGTAAACCTTGCTTACGGATGGATCGGCTTCAATAAGGTCATCGAGCAATGCTCCCTGTAGTTCGGGAACCATCATCGCCGGATACTGGAAAAACGCGTGTCCGCCCGCTCGTGAACTCACATTCGAAAAATCCCAATACTGCGGATCGTCGATGGCATGAGAATTAATTGCTGCGGCGAGATTCGTTTCCGGGGACTGCGCTGGTAGAGGCAAAGATAACTCCCTAAGCGCAAGATCGAATGCAGCCATTAATGCCCGGATGCGCTCTTATCATATGGGCATTGCGCCAGCCATTCGCGATATTACGGAGTGTCAGAACTGTCACCCGAGCACCTAGGGAGAACTGACCCTGAGAGCATGGCTCAAAGGTTCGAGCCCACACAATTTGTTATCGGCGCGAAGAGCCGGCAGCTCGGCGGTCACGCTGCGTCGATGCGTCGGCTGGCCGGATAGAGAGGGTTCGGTCACCACCATTCAAAACGACCTCGACCTTGAGGTCGGAGAGAATGGAGGCCGAGACGAGTCCTATACGTGTGTCACAGTGTTTGGCACCGACAGCACAAGCGCCGAGCGCACAAGAACCTACGAATGGCGATTCGTCCCATTTCGGCACGTAGTTGACCGTGCCAACACCGCTTAGCCGATTATTTCCATCCGATAGTTCTAGCTTTACTCGCGCTCGCTTGAACGAAAATGGCGAAGACTTTCCGCGAGTCGGAGAGGTGCGGGCACCGAGGATCCATGAGTTCTCCTCCTCGATTTCTTGCTGAATTTCGACCGGAAAAACGAAATCAGCAACATAGGTGCTATCTGAGCCCGTGTCAAATAGGACCGGCCGCGGCTCATGAGGTTCGTTGCCCTCAGCGCGGGTGATACCTAACCCGATCGTCGGATAGTCCTTGTGTGTCCCGCATTCGACCCATCCGATCAATTGCTTCCCCTCGTGTTCAGTACCGCTCGCGCGTGGGTCGCACAAACGTGAAGGGCACACATCGTTCGACGGCTTCCTTGGCGATCACTTGAATACGCTGGATCTTTTCAGGCGCATCTTCATGATCAGTTCCCCAAAGTAGCACTTCGCCGGTTGGCGCCCCGACCACAATCCAGTCGATTTCGGGCTTAGCCGAAAAAAGATCATCAACGAATGGTCGGTACAAAGAGTTGACGGACTGCGCGAGCTCGATCTGTGTTCCGCTCGGTAGGGCGTAGAACTCACCGACGGTCATATTTCCAACAGGGAAGTCCTTCGAACTCATCACCGGAGCGTCGATATTGACCTTTGAAATGTGAGATAAGTCGCTCTCCATTCCCACAAGAATATCAGAAATCGAGGTAAATGACAAATTATCATTTTTACTTCGGTGTGTCTTATCTCGCGTCGATGAGCGCTTCATATCCGTCTTTGGCACCACTCGCACTGGGATGTACGGGTTGATCTTCTTCTCGGCTTCTGCATAGCTGTCTCTGAATCGGGTGACAACTAGGACGGCTTCAATCGCCTTCTTGTAGACCAAAGTTCTTGCCAGGTCCACTCCGTCTTCTTCGCCGATATCGAATCTTGCGTCAAAGATGCCCAGATCGAAATGCCGCTTACTCGTGACCTTCTCGAAGTCTCGAACGTGGGCGATCTCGCAACGAATACCTAATTCGGCAAGGAGCGGGAGATGCTCTTCGACCGACTCCGGCTGGTCCTCTATCCAGATTGCTGTGGCTAGACGACTCAACTGTGACCTCCGTAAATAGGAATGACTGCCAAGACTTGGGTCCCTTCCCCGAGCTGCGAATTGATGATTACCTCGCCTGAAACGCTTCGGACCAATTTGTCGACCACAAATAGGCCTAGGCCGGTCCCATTCGAGCGTTCAGTGACAAATGCGTCACGACAATGTTCAAGTGCCTTCGGTGACATCCCGGCTCCGTCGTCCAGCACACTAAGCGAGACCAATCCCGTGTCGAACCCTCGACGACGATTCAACCCTCGCTCTCGGTCGGCCGGCCCAACGCGAACAGTGAGCCGACGCGCTTTCCACTCCACCGAATTCGTCACCAAATTAATCAAGATCCGCGCCAGGCTCGTGCGGTTCATACGAACGAATTGTTCCGAGGCAAGGTCGAAGGTTATCGTGGCTCGGCCCGCGACCACCGCGTAGAGCAACGGAGCCACTTCCTTTACCGCTTCCGCAAGGTCCAGCTTCTCGATCTTCTCGCGGCGTGATGACGATAGCCGATTTAGCTGATCAATTACGTCTTTCAAATACGAGGCTTCCGAATCGAGGCTCACCAAGGTATCGATGACGGAATCAGCGTGTGCCGTCGTTCGAAACCCGAGGCGCGAGAGCTGGCGGGTCAGCTGGACGCGGCTTTCTTCAGAGCTAACCGGTCCAAGGTATTGAGAGAGGGCGTTAGCTGCTGCTTGAAGCTTGTCTGCTCGGTAGGCCAGATCATGCGCCAACCCTAGAACGGAGAGTCCCACTCCCATTCGGTTCGCGCCCTCC
>Ga0247808_10000913_pt1 | contig 14282 bp, 13 predicted proteins | sample UWRJL089202R1_FD_179914 | JGI IMG/M metagenome (GOLD analysis project Ga0247808, IMG submission 179914) | Plant litter microbial communities from Arlington Agricultural Research Station in Wisconsin, United States - UWRJ-L089-202R-1 | ecosystem: Environmental > Terrestrial > Plant litter >... | reverse complement strand
TGATAAAATTTAATCCCTTCTATCGTTTCGTTTGGAAACTGATTTTTGATAGACTGAATCCTTGTAATTCCTAGTATTAATCTAATTAAAAGAATGACTGAAACCACTCCAATAATTGCATAAAAAACTGAATAAATAGTGAGATCATTGGTTGAGTTTTGTAATTGGTTTTGATTGAGTTGACTTAGCAACAGATACAAGTTCTGATTGGTTTCTATCGTAAAATAAGATACCTTTATCAGTGGTAGAACCAAGCTGATAATGACCGTCAATAAAAGGTAAAAACGATTGTAATGATGAAATGTTTTATCCTTTAAGAATAATAAATAGTAAGCAAACATTACCCCTGAACACAGGAACATTTTGCCCAAATAAAACATAAAAGCTTCCATTAGTCCTTATTTTTAAGTTCATCCAACAAAAGTTCCAGATCTTTGACACTGATCTCATTTTTTTCTACCAAAAACGAAACAGCATTCGTATAAGAACCTTCGAAATAGTTTTTCACCAGACTTTTGATCGATCTTCCACTGTAGTTTTCTTTACTAATAAGCGGAAAATATTCGTGTTGTCTGCCAAAGGTCTTGTGACTTACAAAGCCTTTTTCCATCAGAATCTTAAGAATTGTAGAAATGGTATTGGTGTGCGGTTTTGGCTCAGGAAACAATTCTAAAACGTCTTTCAGAAATCCTTTCTCAATCTGCCAAAGATACTGCATCACCTGCTCTTCTGCCTTCGTTAACTTATTCATAATCTTTACTTTTAAAAACAATCAATCTTATATCACTAAAAACTTAGTAATACAAATTTAGAATTAATATTCAATTCTACAACTATTTTTATAGTTAAAAGACGTTAAAAAGTTTAATCAATTGATTTTCAATTACAAAAACTAAAAATTTTGATTTTTAAATAAATTAGATAGATAATCTTTGCCTTGTAATGAAAAAGCTGTATCTTTGCACCGCGAGGTAGAGCAGTAGGTAGCTCGTCGGGCTCATAACCCGGAGGTCGCACGTTCGAGTCGTGTCCTCGCAACCAAAAAAAGAGAATCACAGTGTGATTCTCTTTTTTTGTTATACTTTATTGACATATTTGTCTACCGTTTGAAATTTTGGTAGACGAAATTTACTTTTTTACAAAGATTCGTCTCACTATTTTTTTATTCACTTTTCACAGAAAAAATAAAAATTCCCAATTCACTTGCCTCGTAATGAAAAAGCTGTATCTTTGCACCGCGAGGTAGAGCAGTAGGTAGCTCGTCGGGCTCATAACCCGGAGGTCGCACGTTCGAGTCGTGTCCTCGCAACCAATTTAAGAGAATCAATTTTTTGATTCTCTTTTTTTATTTAAAATTCGTAAATTTGATTATGGCAAAAATCCTAAAAATATATCCCGAAAATCCGCAGGAAAACCTTATTAATGAAGCTGTTAAGGTTTTACAAAACGGTGGCGTGATCATCTACCCTTCTGATACGATTTACACCATTGGCTGTGATATTTATAATCACAAGGCAATGGAAAGGCTTGCCCAAATCAAAGGAATCAAACTGGATAAGCATAAGTTCTCCATCATTTGTAATGACCTGAGCCATCTTTCTGAGTTTACAAAACCTATAGAAACCGCAACTTTCAGATTTTTGAAAGCACATTTGCCTGGTGCTTTTACATTCATTTTGGAAGCTAACAGAAATTTGCCAACCTCTTATAAAGGTCATAAAACTGTAGGAATCCGGGTTCCGGATCACATTGTTCCGCAGATGATTGTAGAAAAATTGGGTCATCCTATTGTTTCTACAACCATTCATTCTGATGATGAGATTTTAGAATATTCCACAGATCCTGAATTGATTGCTGAGAAATATGACAAATTGGTTGACCTTGTCATCGATTCTGGTTACGGCGATAACACGGCTTCCACAATCGTAGATTTGACTTCCGGCGAACCAGAAATCCTAAGACAAGGAAAAGGGATTCTTTAAATCCCAAGTGCGAAATTCCAAATTTTGAGTCATCAACTTTGAACTTTAAACCATAAAATTTAAATTCCCTAATGAAATTCATAACTTCTCCAGCCAAATTGATGAACATAGAAAATTCGACGGAATTTTTGAAAAGTACAACCCCCAAATTCATCAAGGATTCTGAATTCATTCAATCATTCTTAAAAGAAAAATCGCCGAAATATCTTTCCGAATTAATGGAAATCTCTACAAAATTGGCAGATGAAAACTGGGAACGCAATCAAAAATGGAGCGCAAAACCTACATCTAAAAACTCTGCTCCGGCATTGTTTGCTTTCACCGGCGAAGTTTACAGAGGTTTGGACGCCAATTCTTTGGATAAAAATGCCGTAGATTATCTTCAGAAAAATCATAGAATCCTGTCCGGACTTTACGGATTGCTGAAACCCTCAGACAAAGTGATGTTATACAGACTGGAAATGGGAAGACCATTCAAATTTGATTCTTACAAGAACATCTATGAATTCTGGACCGAAAAAGTGACAGAGCAACTGAATTCTGAACTTAAAAAAAATGAATTGCTGATCAACCTGGCGAGTACGGAATATTTTAAAGTCATAGACAAAAAAGCATTGAAAGCGAAAGTCATCGATTTTGAATTCAAGCAAATACAGCAAGATGGAAAGTTGAAAACGATTGTGGTTTACACCAAACACGCTCGTGGATTGGTTTTGCGTTTTTGTGCAGAAAAGCAAGTTAAAACTTTGAATGACATCAAAGCTTTCAACTACGAGAATTATTTGTTTGATGAGAAACTTTCTACTCAAACGAATTTGGTTTTTACGAGATAAATCATGAAGCTTTCCGAAATTAAGATTCTCTTTCACGAAGAACTTTCAGAGATTTATTCAAAATCTGAGATTGAGGAATTGTTCTCTATTTTCTGTGAACATTTTTTGAATCTTAATAAAATTGAATTGCGACATAGTTTTGAAAATGATTTATCAGAAAGTGATTCCAACAAATTTTCTGAAGCCATTTCTGAGTTAAAAACAGAGAAACCATTTCAACAAATTCTTGGTGAAACGGAGTTTTATGGAATGAAATTCTTTGTGAACGAACACGTCCTGATTCCAAGGCCAGAAACGGAGGAACTGTTAGAATTAGCGATCGGGAAAATACAAGAACATTTTGTCATTCTGAATGAAGTGAAACGAAATGAAGAATCTTTAAAAGATTCCTCGTTCAAATCAACTTTCAAAATCCTCGACATAGGAACCGGCAGCGGAATCATTCCGATTGTTTTGAAAAAGCATTTTCCGGAAGCGGAAGTCACTGCGATTGATATTTCGGATGAAGCTTTGGAAGTTGCGAAGAAAAATGCAGAGTTCCATAAAACTGAAATTAATTTCATCAACAAAGATTATCTGAATGAAAATCTGGATAATGTTTATAATGTCATTATCAGCAATCCGCCTTACATCGGTATTGAGGAAAACCCAGATATTGAAGAATCCGTGAAAGGTTTTGAACCGAACTTGGCGCTCTTCTCTCCTACTGCGGACGCTTTGATCTTCTACAGAAAAATTGCGGAAGATTGCAAAAAGCATTTATCAGAAAACGGATTGCTTTTTCTTGAAATCAATCAAAAACTTGGTACAGAAACATTAGAATTATATCAAAATCGATTTTCTGAAGCTGAACTTTTGAAAGATATTTCGGGAAATGACAGGATGATTTTTGGCAAGAAATAGCAGATAATCTTATGAAACATTATCTATTCATAGTCTTAGCATTAATATCTTGCACTAAAGAAGATGCTATCAGTACTCTGAATTTCAAGTCTTGCCAAGTCAGTTATCCTATATATGCAAATGGAGAAAAATTTCTTTATGAAGGGCATTCCATTTCTAATAAATGGGAATTGGAGTCTGCAAAAAATGAGTTGGCACTTTGTCTTTGTGAAGAATATTTGATAAAACCTGACAAAGAAATCAAGGATAAAATTTTGGAAATATATCACGACGAAATGAAATATTATCAAACCGCATATCCTAAAAATTTAGACTTCAACCTGATCCTAAAAACAGAAAGGAAATCTTTGACCCAAGGATTTTAGTTGATTGATAGACTTAATGCATCTTTTTTTTGCTTCACTTTCTGAAAAGAAAAAGATATAGCACTTCACTTTATGTAGCATACATTATCAGCAGATCTGAATGTTGATACAAAACAGCAAAAATGCTGCTCCAAATAAATACCCAATAATATATTGGAATTTCCTTTGGATTATTCTTTGATAATCTTCGAAACCTGCTTTGTTTTATCTGAAAAAATGATTTCTACGAAATAGACTCCTGTGTTAAGTTTTGAAATGTCGATGTTGCCTTTTTGTGCATGTTTAGAAATAGTTGTTCCCAAAGTGTTTACGATATTTATTTCTGATATTTTCTTGCCGGAAGTAACATTTAAAATATTCATTGCCGGATTTGGATATAATGTGGCTTCATTTTTCTTGAAATTAGTTTGATTTGCTGACAGATATGCGACCGAAAGTCTCAAAATTCTGCCGCCATTGCCAGTGATAAATAATTGATCTCCAAATATATCCATAGATTTTATATCGTAAAAGTCGTCATTATAAAATACTAAATTCCATGTCTGCCCTGCGTCTGGTGTTGTATAGATTCTGCTGTCATCTGCAACAAAACCAATATTATTATTGATGAATTTAATTTTATCAAACCCATAATCCAAAATGTTAGATTGAACCCAACTGCTGCCACCATCGGTTGTTTTATGAAAGCTGCTGTCACCTTCATCAGATTTTATAAATATGTTATCTTTATCTAAAGCATAAAAAATTATTTGCCAACTAGAATTATTAAAACAAGGATTCCATGTAACACCACCGTCTGTAGTCTTGTAAAGGATGGAATTCATTCCGGCTCTCATTCCAAATCCGACATTCTGATCAACGAATTTTAGGGATATAAAACTATAATTTGAAATTTTTTCCCAACTAACTCCTCCGTTGGTTGTTCTGAAAACCCCTGGCTGATTATAACCTCCACTTACATAACCAAGATTTTCATTAAGAAAAGAGATAGAATATAGACTTTCATAAAGAATAATATTGGTAGAGTTATTAGTAAGATTCCAATTTGTACCTCCATCTGTAGTTTTGTAAACAGATCCTTGGTTGGCGCCGATCGAGTATCCGACACTTTCATTAACAAAGAAGAAAGCCTGTGTATTTTGATTCGGTGGAGACTGAAGTTTTACTAATGTATTTTCATTCGTATCCATTTTGAAAAATTCTCCTTTATTGGTTTTCATAAAACCTTTATTTGGAGTTACTAAATGGAATTCATTGATCTCATCATAGGTAGGCGAATAGTTTTTCCAGTTTGCACCACCATTTTCTGTTTTGATGATTCTGCCATTATCTCCCACGCAAATTCCATTTTGGGGATCGAAAAAATACAGAGATCTGAGATCGTAGCCACTATCGTATGTAAAAGTTGGCATTGCGCTGATCCATTGCCAGCTGCTACCACCATTTTGTGTTTTATAGATTGCACCGTCACGTCCAACTGTTATCCCATTGTTATCATCAAAAAACTGCATACCATAGGCTTCTCGACTATAAATAAGATCACTAAATTTAACCCAAGTTTCTCCGCCATTTGTGGTCTTCAGCATATCGCCATGTCCTTTATTTGCAAAACCTATATTTTTTGTAGGAAAGCTGATAGAGTAAAAGTCTGAGGGCATCCCTGGTTCATTAATTGTTGAATACCAGTTTTGGCCGCCATCGACTGTCTTTAGTATTTTTCCATTATAACAAGCAGCGTGACCGGTATTTAGGTCTGTAAATACAGTTGCAGCTGCAGATCCTCCACTGATGTAACTGCTGTCGTTCCAAGTAAGTCCATTATCGAAGGATTTTAATAAGGTGCTTTGTCCGGAAACATAGATCGTATTGTCGTTGATAAAGTTAATAGAGTTCAAATTAAAACCATACTGATAAACTTTGACCCAGTTTTTACCATAATCATCGGATCTTAGAACTGCTCCATCGCCAGCAATAATTCCGATGTTATTTTTAAACTTAATTTCGCGCGGAAAAAAATCCAAAGTCCGATTAATTTCCCAAGTAACACCTTTATCAACCGTTATCAATAATTGTCTTTTGCCATTAATTATAAACCCTAAATTTCCATCAGCAAAGGTTATTTTATTATTTTGCGAATCTGAAGGTTTTGGGTATAGCATTTCAAAATTATTTTGCCCAAAGACGAAACTGCAAAATACAAGGTAAATTAATAGAGATTTTTTCATGATATAATACTTTATCCAATTCTTTTTCTGATGAATATTTCGTAAGCCAAATAGATGAGCGGCAACGCCATAATTCCTATGTAAGGGGAGTTTTGAATAGCCAGCTGTGGAAAAATAATTATCGCATAAACCAATCCGAAAAATGCACCTCCCAAGTGTGCTGCATGCCCGATATTGTCATTTGCCCTGGGATTCAGCATCATATAAACGGAATATCCGAAGTATAAAACGCCGAAAATGTAACCGGGAATACTAATTGGCAGAAAAAGAATACCTAATTTGATATTCACCGGATCTAGCGAAACTGCCGCAAAAATAATTCCTGACACGCCTCCACTTGCGCCAATGGCCGAATAAAATGGGACGTTCCTGTACACATATAGACAAAAAATATTGCCTAAAAGTATAGAACCAATGTAAATTGCTAAGAAACCAACAATTCCAAAAACCTCAATGACTAATGGTCCGAAAGCGTACAAAACGTACATATTCAGAAGCAAATGCAAAAAATCTGCGTGCAAAAATCCAGCTGACAAAAGTCTAAGATATTCTTTACGTCTTTGGATGCTGCCCACTTCGAATTTATATTTCTGGAAAAATTCCGGCTGCTGAAATCCAACGTAGCTTATGACGCAGGTAATTACAATTATGATGAGTAATATTGTATTCATTATTTTTATTTAATTATTTTGGCTAGAGCTGTTTAAAATTATTCAGTAACATCTTCGTCGAAAAGACTTCCGATGATTCCGCCATCGTCATCCAGATCTTCATCTGATGTTTCTTCGATTTCGGGTTCTTCTTCTATAATTTCCGGTGGTTCCGGGATTGTAATATTAATGTTTTTAACTTTATCTCTAGTCAATTGATTTCCAATAGCTTTTATTCCTTTGACGGTGATGAATTCATCCAAATCGACAGTTTCCGGATCTTTCTGTTTGTCTTTGATTTTTGGATAAACAAGCTCGGCAATGGCGCCAACTTCTGTTGTCACAAATTCCAGGAATGACTTCGGATTCTCGTTGCTGAAGAACGATTGAATATTCGGTGTAGCTTCCAGTAGGAAACGTTTCACAAAATATTTGTCCTTCTCGCCATCGAAATAGATGCAAGTGATTGGCTGTTCCGGCTTCCATTTTTCAAGGATTAGATAATCGTCATCGAAACGGTTCATCAAATCGAAAGTAACCAACTTGGCTTCGCCTTGAGAATTGATGGTTAAAATCTTGTCATCACCTTTGAAACTTCCAAGCAAACTTCCTCTCCCATCGGCATTCAAACGTCTCACAGAATCATCAAACCAGATTTTTCTTGGGGCCAAAGTGGAAACGCCTTCTTCTTTAAGATCGACTTTTTTGACTGCATACTTCGTAACAAGATTTCCTTTGGAATCACGGCCTTTGATAATTATTTCCGAGAAATCTATATCGATTTTATTCTTTCTGACTCTCGCATTTGGTTTCAACAAAACGGAAACAACTTCCGCTTCGCCATTTGGATTGGCAGAGAAATAAAGCATTTCCGAACCTTTTTTGTCGGACGCCAATTTGTAATCTGTATTTCTAGTTACACCAGTGACGGAGAAACGCTTCATATAATAAGGACCTTCTCGGCCTTCGCGATAGATGGAATTGTAAACCGTGCGCTTGTCGTTCTTTTTCCAGATTGCAACATGGACAATATTTTTTCCGATGAAAGTTTTGCCTTCCACTTTGACAACCTTCATCGTGCCGTCTTTTTGGAAGGTGATGATGTCGTCTATATCAGAACAATCGAACAAGAATTCATCTTTCTTGAGTGATGTTCCGATGAAACCTTCTTCGCGGTTGACATAGAATTTTTCGTTTGCCACAGCAACTTTGCTCGCATCAATGGTGTCGAAAATCCTTAATTCGGTTTTTCTTTCTTTTCCTTTTCCGTATTTTTTCTGAATGTTTGTGTAATAATCTATCGCATAAACAATTAAGTTCTCCAGATGATGTTTTACCTGCTCGATTTTCCCTTCTAGTGCGAGAATATTTTCTTTAAATTTATCAAGATCGAAACGTGAAATTCTTTTGATTCGGATTTCCGTTAATCTCAAAATATCTTCTTCTGTAACGGCTCTCAGCAAATGTTTGGTGTGAGGTTTCAAACCTTCATCAATTGTCGAAATCACATCTTCCCAGGATTTCACTTCCTCGATATCGTGGTAAATTCTGTTCTCGATAAAGATTCTTTCTAATGAAGAGAAGTGCCAGTTTTCCTGCAACTCGTGGAGTTCAATTTCCAATTCTTTTTTCAACAGAGAAACAGTGTGGTCAGTGTTGTGTTTCAGAATATCGGAAACCGACAAGAACATTGGCTTGTCTCCAACAATCACACAGGCATTTGGTGAAATAGGAACTTCGCAATCTGTGAAAGCATAAAGCGCATCAATTGTTTTGTCCGGAGAAACATCGGGATGCAAGTGGATATTGATCTCAACCAAATCAGAAGTGTTGTCTTCTATCTTTTTGATCTTGATTTTTCCTCGTTCATTAGCCTTGATAATACTATCAATCAAATCGCCCGTGTTTTTTGAGAAAGGCAATTCTGTGATGGTAAGTGTATGCTTATCTTTTTGGGTAATTCTGGCTCTGGCTCTTATTTTTCCGCCACGTTTTCCGTCGTTGTAATGGGTAACATCCAACATTCCTTCCGTCAAAAAATCGGGAAATAATTCGAATTTTTTACCTTTAAGATGAAGGATTGAAGCTGTAATTAATTCGTTGAAATTATGAGGCATGATCTTGGTCGAAAGTCCGACTCCAATTCCCTCCACGCCTTGTGCAAGAAGCAATGGGAATTTTACCGGAAGGTCGATTGGCTCATTGTTTCTGCCGTCATAAGATTTGGTCCAATGCGTAGTTTTTGGGTTGAAGACAACGTCCAGAGCAAAAGGCGTCAATCTCGCTTCTATATATCTCGCTGCTGCTGCTGAATCTCCTGTATAAATATTCCCCCAGTTTCCCTGAGTGTCGATCAATAATTCTTTCTGACCAAGCTGTACCATGGCATCTGTGATAGACGCATCGCCGTGTGGATGGTACTTCATCGTATTTCCGACAACGTTTGCCACTTTGTTGTAACGTCCATCTTCCAACTCACGCATCGAGTGCATAATCCTACGCTGAACCGGCTTGAATCCATCAAAAATAGAAGGAATCGCACGATCCAAAATGACGTAAGACGCATAATCCAGAAACCAGTCTTTATACAAACCCGAGACTTTCTTCAGGCTTTCTTCGTGATGTGTACTTTCTTCCATTAATCTGTTTCTGTATTATCTAGGTGTGTATTTTCTTTATTCGATTTTATTACTTTGTTCAAAGAAAATTTCAGATCCTTTACCTGTTTTTTATTTAAAAAAGAAATATCATATTTCAGAATGAGTACGTGACTTTTTTTGCTGGAAATATAAACATATAATTTTTTGAATATCAACGCATTAACAATATTGAATTTTATTAATTTGTACTTTGGAAATTCATCTTTTGAATTTTTCTTTGATAAAAGATAAAGAATATGATTGTTCCTGAAATTAAGTGCTTCACCATCACTGTCATATTCAAAAATTGGGCGTCCCAGCAAATAAAGAAAAAGAAACATTAATGTGGGGAATAGTAGCAGAACCCAAGCTTTGTCCCCAAAAACATCAAATTTATTGATTTCGAGAAGAAATGCAATGATTCCCAATATAAAAACAATTCCAACTAATGAGTAGATGAAGTTATAATAAGGTGTCCTATTTCTGTTACTCAGTCGCATCCTTATACTGTTTCTAAGTTCTCTTTTTTATCAATATCGCCTTCTTCAACGACAAGATTATCCAAAATAAACAACTGTCTGTCCGGCGTATTCTTACCCATATAAAATTCCAAAATCTGCGCAATCGTCTGATCTTTTCCTAAAACAACAGGCTCCAATCTAATATCTTTCCCTATGAAATGTTTAAACTCATCCGGCGAAATTTCTCCAAGTCCTTTGAATCGCGTTATTTCCGGATTTTTACCTAACTCATTTAAAGCTTTCAGACGTTCTGCATCAGAGTAGCAATATCTTGTTTCCTTTTTATTTCTTACCCTAAATAAAGGTGTCTGCAAAATATAAAGATGTCCATTCTTAATCAAATCCGGAAAAAACTGAAGGAAGAATGTAATCATCAACAATCTGATGTGCATCCCGTCAACATCGGCATCAGTAGCTATAATGACGTGATTATATCTTAGATCTTCCAGACTTTCTTCGATGTTAAGAGCAGCCTGCAAAAGGTTGAATTCCTCATTTTCATACACCACTTTCTTTGTCAATCCATAGCAGTTAAGCGGTTTTCCTTTCAACGAGAAAACTGCCTGAGTTTCTACATCTCTGGATTTTGTGATCGATCCGGAAGCAGAATCTCCCTCAGTGATGAAGATCATTGTTTCGGATTTTCTTGTCGCCTTTTGATCATTATAATGATGGCGGCAATCTCTCAGTTTTTTGTTGTGAAGTGAAACTTTCTTTGCACGTTCTCTTGCCAGTTTTTGGATTCCGGATAGTTCTTTTCTTTCACGCTCCGAAATCATTATTTTTCTGAGAATTGCTTCCGCCGTTTCGGGATTTCTGTGAAGATAATTATCCAGTTTATTTTTAAGGGAATCGATAATGAAAGTTCTCACCGTCATTCCGCCCGGTTCTATTTCGTTTGAACCTAATTTTGTTTTGGTCTGAGACTCAAAAACAGGCTCAATTACTTTTATGGAAACCGCAGCAATAATCGATTTACGAATATCGGCTGCTTCAAAACTTTTATTATAAAATTCCCGAATGGTTTTTACGAAAGCTTCGCGAAAGGCGTTCAAATGCGTTCCTCCTTGCGTCGTATTTTGTCCATTAACGAAAGAAAAATAAGTCTCCGTTTGAGATTTATCTGAATGGGTTATAGCTACTTCGATATCTTCCTCTTTCAAATGGATAATCGGATAAAGAATATCGCTTTCCAGTTCCTCTTCCAAAAGATCCTTCAATCCATTTTCGGAAAAGAATTTTTCGCCGTTGAAAAGAATCGTCAAACCGGGATTCAGGTAAGCGTAGTTGCGAAGCATTCGCTCCACATATTCTTTTCGGAATTTGAAATTGATGAATATTTCTTCATCCGGGACGAAACTGATTTCGGTTCCGTTTCTGTCAGAAGAATCTGCTTCGGGATAATCGATTTTGATGATTCCTTTGGAGAATTCTGCCATTTTTACGCGGTTTTCTCTTACAGATTTCACTCTGAAAAACCCGGATAATGCGTTTACGGCTTTCGTACCAACGCCATTTAGACCAACCGATTTTTTGAAAGCTTTGCTATCATATTTTCCACCGGTATTCATTTTGGAAACGGCGTCAACAACTTTACCTAAAGGGATTCCACGGCCGTAATCACGAATCGTGACTTTCCCTTCATCTACTTTGATTTCGATGCGTTTTCCGGCTTTCATCACAAACTCATCAATCGAGTTATCAATGATTTCTTTGAGGAGAATATAAATCCCGTCGTCCGCCGAAGAACCGTCGCCCAGTTTTCCAATATACATCCCAGGACGAAGCCTGATATGCTCTTGCCAATCGAGGGTTCGGATGTTATCTTCGGAATAATTTACAGGATTGATTTCGCTCATATTTTTTGATTTCTAAAAACGTTGAAACCGTGAAAGAATCGGTAACTCACAAATTTAACGAAATGAAATTTAATTTGAAAGTTTTAAGAATTAATTTTGATGGATGTTGATAAATTTGTCTAAAAAAAAACCAGACAATGGTCTGGCTTTGATTTCTTTAATTTAATCTTAAAGTTATTTTTTAATAATTTTCTTCGAAATAATATCTGACCCAGAATGAACATTAAGAATATATTGTCCTGCAGGCAATTTTCTGATATCGGTTTCAGTTGATTGAGTTTCCAAAACCATCTTTCCGGAAACATCGTATAATCCGATTTTCTGAATATTATCTACACCTTTTATTCTGATAAAATCTGAACTTGGATTTGGATAAACCTGAAGATTAGCTTTGTTAATATCTGAGACAGCCAAAGCTTCCGTTTCCAAAACCTGAATATTATCGATGATTAAAACCAAAAGGTCTGTACAATTATAATGCCTGAAAACGACTTTCACATCCTGACCTTTGAAGCTGGAAACATCGACAGTCACATGCTTGGCTTCTTCCATGTAACCTGCATCCAAAGTTTCTTCAAAAACAGGAGTTTCAGTTCCTGTAAAAGCCGAATTTGCAGGAATCAAATAAACGGCATAATGCTCCTGGAAGATCTCATCATCAAAAGCACCAACATCAAACGTCAAGCTTAGCTGCTTTGCGGAATTGTTTGGCAAAGTGATTAATGGACTCGTTAAAGTATTATCCGGCGTAAAAGCTTCAAAATACCAAGACCAGGAGGTGGCGTAATATCCGGTGAAAGCGTCTACAGAACTGTTATCAAACTCCCATTTTTCGCCGTCGCCATCTTTATCTGTATTTAGCCAGGAATTCCTGCCAGTTTCGGTTTCAAAATCTTCTTTGAAAAGCACCGTTTGAGCTGATGCTGCCAAACCCGATAACAATAGAGAAGCAAATAGTAATTTTTTGATCATAATTATTTATTTTAAAATATTCGCTAAAAATAGTAAATTAAAAATCCCGATCGGCATTGGAAGATTTTATTTTTTGTTTTTTGCTTCGAAGAAATTTTTGAAAATTAATTCTTCCCTTTTTCCCTTTAATTCGAATTTTTTAAAGAGCAGGCTGCGCGCAAGATTTCTTACAAAATGATCCTTATCACAAAGTTTCCAGTAGGAATCTTGATGAATGGCTTTGGGTTCCCGGATTTTATAAAAAGTAGTTTCCCAATTGTCCTCGTCGTGATAAAACTCTATGATGCCGCAATGTTCCGGAATTGTTTGGTGATCTATCATTCCCATTGGCAACAGAAAACTGAAAGAATTACAGATATAATCGCCACAACCAATTTTGTCGTGTTTCAGAAATTTTTCACCGGTTTTCAGATTGGTATATTTCTTTTTGAAGTCGTTTTTGAAATCAGATTTTGATAATTTAATTTCAATTTCGTGACTGATACCATCATTATTGATTAACAAAATATCAGCTTCCCAATCCGAATGAAAAAAATTGGTCAGAACAATTTCTTTGTCAAAATCGCAATTGGTATTGATAAAACTATGAACAAGCTCCTCTATTTTCAACATCATCTTTTAGATCTAATATTTGCGGACTGTCACGTGATAGCAGCTTTGCTGTTTTTCTTTGATGTAGAAAATGCGGCCAAGATTTTTATAAGATTCAAGAACTTTTTCCAATTCTTTTTCCAATTTCGTATTGACTTTCAAAGCGTTATCAAAACGAACATACGAAATATCAAAAGCTGCTCCATAATTGTGGGAACTGATTCCTAAAGCCGCATTAGAATTTACTTTTCTGAGTCTGCACTGGTCTTCCAAAGTTCTTGTAACAGAAGAAACTACGAAGAAACTTTTGGTTTCTGTTGCAAATTTGGCGGCCATATTTTCCAGAGTAGTTTTTGCTTTTTTCACCAAATACGGCCGGCTGTATTCCAAAGCCAGCAGACGGTAACCGCGGGATTTCTTTTTTACTTTTACAAATTTTCCTTTTGCAATATATTTGTCTACTGATTTTGAATTTTCCAAAATTTCAACCCCAAAGTTTTGAGATGCCAAAAGATGCGGCTTGTAAAGTGCAGTAGGTTCCACCTTCAGAACTTCTTTCAGGTCATAACATTTCTGAGATTTGAAAAATGAAAAACACAACAAAAAAATTAATGATAAAAACCTCATTAAAAAGATATTAAATTAGAATTGGATTAAAATTTATGTTTGTGTTTTTTTATAAATCTAAGAAACCAAAAGGCTGCAACCACGAATATCAGAGTGATCAATTCTTCCTAAAACC
>Ga0247808_10000911_pt1 | contig 14311 bp, 16 predicted proteins | sample UWRJL089202R1_FD_179914 | JGI IMG/M metagenome (GOLD analysis project Ga0247808, IMG submission 179914) | Plant litter microbial communities from Arlington Agricultural Research Station in Wisconsin, United States - UWRJ-L089-202R-1 | ecosystem: Environmental > Terrestrial > Plant litter >... | reverse complement strand
TCCTTATTATGGCTCCAACTCGTGAGCTTGCAGTACAGATCGACGAACAGTTCCGTGAATTCTCACGTGGTATGCGTCTTTTCTCAGCACTTTGTGTTGGTGGAATGAACATCGAACGTCAGATCCGCGATCTTCGTCGCCGTCCACACGTCATCATCGGTACTCCAGGTCGTCTTAAAGACCTTATGAAGCGCCGCGAACTAAAACTCGACACAGTTGAGTTCCTCGTTCTTGACGAAGCAGACCGTATGCTCGACATGGGATTCATCAACGACATTCGTGAGATCGTCGACCAGACATCTCGTGATCGTCAGACGCTCTTCTTTAGTGCGACGATTACTCCAACAATTCAATCACTTGTTAATACTTTCCTTAACAACCCTGTTGAAGTTTCAGTACGTACTTCAGACACCAGCGAACACGTTGAACAAGATATCGTCGAAGCCCGTGACAAAGATCACAAACTCGAAGTACTTGTACAAATGCTTGGTGGAACTGACTTTGATAAGGTACTTGTCTTTGGTGAAACTAAGTTCGGCGTCCAACGTCTTTCTGACCACCTTGAACAAAGCGGCTTTAGCTCTGTTGCCATTCACGGTAACAAATCTCAGTCACAACGTCAGCGTGCACTTAAAGCGTTTAAAGATAACAAAGTTAACATCATGGTTGCAACCGACGTTGCTGCCCGTGGACTTGATATCCCTAACGTGAGCCACGTGATCAACTTTGAACAACCTGCAACTTACGAAGACTACGTTCACCGTATCGGCCGTACTGGTCGTGGTGGTGCAAGCGGAAAAGCTTTCACTTTCGTTCCTATGCAAAGTACTCAAAACCGTCGTTAATTCTTAACGCGAAAAAAATACGCCCGTCATCACGATGGGCGTATTTTTTATAAATTCAAGGGCTTAAGCCATTTTATAGTCATGGCTCAGGACTTGGTACTAGGGCTGCGCCTGTATCACAAGCGGAATTCTGTCGAACAGTCCCAGACATCCATTCAACACAGCCTGCTGAATATAGGTGTATGTGACCGCCGGATCCGTCGATGCGACCGACACACCGCTGACGTAGAAAAACGGTTTGGACGTCATATACCCAAATGAACGCATATGAGTATAGATGTCGTAGTTAGTCTTCCCCGCGTTCAGCTGTATGTACGCGCAGGTCTCCTTCAGGAACCAACCGTAGTCGATCTCATTCGGAGCGCCCATCGTGCTCGGCAGCGTGATTTTGTCCTCGACCGACGACTGAAACGCCTGGACGTCCTCATCGAAGTACGTGATATAGCCAGTGTCCACTTTCGGACACAGCGAATTCAACGCACCTTTGATGATCGCAGCCGCGCCACTTCGAGTGAATCCATTGTTTTTAACCAATGAATTCTCGATCGTCGAGGGAGACTTCCCGAGTGCCCTTGCTGCACAAACGGTAACTCCAGACGGGTAGACCTTGTTATCAAAGCTCTTGCGGTAATCCTGCGAGGCTTGGACTTCGTAGTCCCACCAGGCGCGGAAACCGTCTTCGGCTTCCTGGCTGGCGTCGTAAGGACCGATGTACGACGGCTCGTCGCTCGGCACCGCTGCAAACCCTGACAGCAGTAAAACTGCAGTCAAAGCGAGTGCAACGACTTTCGTGCGTTTCATGTTCACTCTTTTCACCGGAGATGGATGTGTACCTCCGTTTACATGGGTAAGCGGATGTACTGATTATATAGAAGAACAGTGAAAAGAACAGGGCTAGGGAATAAGTAACGAGAGGAGCGCAACGACAACACCGATAACTCCAGACCAAATAACAATCATCTGTGCTTTTCGTTTGTCCTTCAGGCGGAACTCTTCGAGTTCAACATTATCAACTACGCCCGCGCTATTAATCACGTTGTAGATTCCTTTCATACCGAAGCCGACACAAAAGTGAAGCGCATCTTGCAAGAATCCCGTTGCTGCTCCAGCTGCGGGAATAATGAGAATGAGGCGCCATAACACCGGTGCATCAATTAAAATAAGTCCGACGAGGATCAAGATAGTCGCGACTGCACCGGCAATTCCACCTAAACGACGGCGACGACGTTCAGCCGGACCGATGTTACACATGCCAGGAATATATTCTTGAGAAACTGCCATTATTTACGCTTGGTGACGATTGCGATCACAACTGAAAGGGAAAGAAGGCCAACAACCGCAAGAAGGATCACCGCACTAAAAGTAAGGAGTGGGTCGAGTGCGATCTCAAGTGAACTTGAAACCGTCAGCACCGCCATGAGGGCGACGACGAGCAAGATGATCATTCCGTGTGCACGTGCTAATTCGCTTTTAAGAACTTTGTCTTTGACGTTGAACTTCGTAAAGTGTTTTTTATTCATACTTAAACTATAGCACTTTGCATATCACTACTGCAATTATAGGGGTCATATGATACAATAATAGGAAGTTTATTACAAAAGCTAATAATCATGCCTTAATAAAAAGGCTGAAGGGAATTAACTTACGATGGCGAAGCACAAAAACTGGCACGGAGCTGCGCGAAAGCGTCTACTCAAGAAGAAGCTTAAGAGCTTGAAACTTAAGGGTAAAGCCTAATACAATGAAAGCCTCCAATTTGGAGGCTTTTTTTTATTATTGAATTATGAATCACAAGAAACGAAGTGTACGCGCCGTCATTATCATTTCTTCGATAATTATTATTCTTGGCCTACTTGCGGCCGGTCTAATATATATGTGGTCTCGAGGCTGCGATGCAAAACTCACAAATTCTGGCTCCAGAACTACTCATATTACTTCATGTAGTGAATAGCTTTTGTAGTTAAAGTCCTATTACTGCGCACCAATCTTCAAAACATCACCCACTAACTTATCACGGAAATACCCATCGTGACTCACATAAATAATCGCACCTGAATATTTACCCAGTGCTGTTTCAAGCTCTTCCACACTTGGAAGGTCAAGGTGGTTTGTTGGTTCGTCGAGGATCAAGAGTTGCGGATCATTCGCAAGCATCGCAATCAGTTGGAAACGAGCTTTCTGTCCACCAGAAAGTCGCTTTACTGGAGTTTTGCCATCGCCTTCAGAGAAAAGGTAGTCGCTCATAATTGAACGGATCTTGGTTGTCGAGATAGGCAACTCACGAGAAAGATACATTCGCTCAATCGCTTCTTCAAGTGGCATTTCAAAGTAGGTAGGGGAGACTTCTTGCTCGTAGATACCGACGCGGACTTGCTTGTCGAGGTCTAGTTCACCGCCATAGCGCGTGACTGATTCGTCGCCAAGGATTGCTTTAATAAGTGTCGTTTTACCAGCACCGTTTCGTCCACGGAACTCAATCGCTTCACCTTCACGGAGGTCAATGTTTATGCCTTCAAAGAGTGGCTTGTCATATCCAAGACTCAGGTCGCGAGCAGAGATAAGCACGTGCTTGCTTCGTGATTCGTCGCTCTTTAAGTTAATCCGAACGTTCTTTGCTTTGAACTTATCGTATTGCGCCGCAACCTTATAGTTAAGATTGTCGACAGAATCTTTGTCGATCCAGAATGTTGGCTTGCTGCGAGTTTGTAGTTCAGCGAGTTCTTTACGTGATTCTTCTTCAAGTCGCTTGAATCGTTGAATTGTACCGCCGTGGCGAGACTTTTCCTTAAATCGTTGGTATTCAATGACTTTAGATTTCAGGTTTACGATACGCTTTTCGATCATTTCGAATTCGTTCATCTGGCTTCCGGTTGAAACGGCGTTCTGCTTTAGATACGCGTCGTAGTTTCCCTTGAAGCTTTGTGAGCCACCATCTTTTAGTTCGACGATGCGGTCAACTTCACGAAGCACGTCACGGTCGTGAGTAATCAGAAGTACGCCTTCATGCGCGCCTTTGAGCCAGTCGATAAATTGATCCTTGGCAATATAGTCCATGTGGTTAGTCGGTTCGTCGACGAGTGCAAGGTCAGCATCGGAGTGCATAATCTTTACAACTTCAACAAGACGTTTCTGCCCACCAGAAAGGGTAGAGAATTCGCGGTGTGCAATATCAGGCAACTGGAAGTTCGCGAGTTCGCGTTCGATTTGTTCTTCGATTTGGTAAAAACCTTTGTCGTCGAATCGTCCGAGTGCTTCGCTGTACTCGTTAATCTTCTTCATGTCGTCGCCCATAGTCAGGGGATAGGTCTCAATAATGTGACTTAGTTTTGAGTATTCAGGCAAACCTTGAAGCACATATTGAAGGACGGTCTTGTCACCAACATCGTGGTATTCCTGTTGTGTCGCAACGATAACCGTTCCAGGCTTATAGATCACGTCACCAGTGAAATCTTTGTCCTGACCGGCCAATATTCCAAAAAGAGTAGATTTTCCAACACCATTACGTCCAATAACGCCGATTTTCTCGCCGTCGTTAATAGTAAACCTCACATTTGACATGAGAGATTTTGGTCCAAAGGACTTTTCGGTAATAGTAATGTCAGAGATCATAACCTATCCATTGTAACAGATGTGGACGTGGTTGTCCTTGCTAAAATTTATTTTCTGTGTCGTAGCTATACACGAGGGAACATGTCATACTAGTTGTAATGAATGATTTAGAAACATTTGGATGGAATGAACGGCTCGAACAAGCCTGGCAAATAATCGCCGCTGAACATCCGCATCTAATTCCCGCAAGAGTTACCGCCGACTTTGGAACGTCTCTTCGCGTCGCAACGCCAGATAGTGTCACAGCAGAATTATCCGGTAAACTTGCACACTATGCCGATCGCCAAGATGTTCCAAAAGTAGGTGACTGGGTAGGCGTGCATATCACCGATAACAATGCCGTTATTGAACAAGTATTGCCGCGAACTGGCGAGATCGCTCGTGCAGCCGCTGGTAGTAAAACGGTAAAGCAAGTGCTTGCTGGCAATGTTGATATCGCGTTTGTGCTACTTGCGCTTGATAATGACTTTAACGTCGATCGACTACGCCGTTATCTTTATCAGCTTTCCATTAATAGTATCGAACCAGTCATTGTTTTAAACAAAGCCGACAAGACAGATGATCTTCATTCGTTCGTCACACAACTTGATTCTTTCAAGCTTCCGATTATTGTAACGACTGCAGATAAGGGTATTGGGATCGACGAGATTATCGCTCGGATTACTCCTGGCAAAACGGCTATCTTGCTCGGATCTTCAGGTGTCGGAAAATCGACACTGACAAATGCACTACTTGGTGAAATCCGCCAGCACACTCAAACAATCCGAGAATCAGACGATACCGGCAAACACACCACCGTCCACCGCGAGCTCTTTAATTTACCGAACGGCGGAATGCTTATCGATACACCGGGTATTCGTGAACTCCAGCTGTGGGGGACAGAGGAAGATCTTGAAGAAAACTTTGACGACATTACAACATTGATATCCCAATGTAAATATTCTTCGTGCCAGCATAACGGCGAAGAAGGATGCGCAGTTCAGGTTGCTTTAGAAGGCGGAACACTTGATCCCTTACACTATGCAGCTTATAAAAAAATGAAATCGGAACTTGTTGAACTTAAGACTCGCACAATCGCTAAAAGCAAAGCCGAAAGCGCTCAGGCAAAAAAGCGAAACGTCGCCAAACAGGGACGAAAACTATTTAAAGAAGCTCGCGACGAACAATACTAATCGGCGCTTATTGCTAATCATTAATTGTAGGATTACACTCTAAGTCATAATCTAAGCGAGGAATGGTATGCCAAAACTAGGAATCATTATCGGATCAGTCGTTGCGGGAGTCGTTATTATTGGTGGAGTGATTACGGCGGTTGTCGTGAGCAACAATAACTCAAAAACTGGTGACACTTCACAAACGGCAATAAAAGACTCTTCTAAAAAAGCAGCCTTGAATGACCCAGACGGCGTCTACAAATTATTCTCTGACCCAAGCGTTACAAAGTACCCACAAGCTAACGCTTTATTTGGAAACGGACAAACACTTACTTTCGAATATGACGGAAGCAAAACCGACAACGATAAGTACGCAACACTTAGCTATCAACTATTCTATATTCAGGATAATGGCGATGTCATCCCTATGGGTGGTGGCAATGTTGAAGGAAAGGGCTCTGGCGTATTCACGCTTTCTGACAAAGTCTTCAACTCAAGCGCAAAAGAGCGAAATGGCTTCTTGGAACTTCAAGGGACTTACAACACAAGTGTTGATGATAACTACAAAATCACCGGGAGTAATGTAAAACTCGGCATGTACGCTATCTCCTTTGATGTTTCCGAATAGACTGCTAAACTATAAGCATGAACAGACGCGTGTGGGGGAGTGGTACAAACAGGCGTCAGCGAGGCTTTACTTTAATTGAGTTATTAGTGGTCATTATCGTGATCGGCATCCTAGCCGGTATCACAATGATTGGCGCAAACCGTTTCCAAATGGAAGCCAGAGATGCAAGACGAGCAGCAAGCATTTCTGTAATTACTGAATCACTCGAGAAATATTATGACCAAAATGGGGAATATCCCAATTGTGGATCTATAAGTGTCAGCGGAGTGACCGTCTCAACAAATACTTTAAAGGGCATTGAGACTTCAGCCCTCATCGCACCAGGGGCACCATCTGGGACGACTAATTCTGTTGGGTGTAGCGTCAGTGCGACGGTGAGCAATGATGTGTTCCAATATATCAGCGAGGGAAGCCCGGCTTGTACCAATAACACTGGTGGGTGTTTACGATATACGCTTCGCTACAAAAGTGAAAGTGAAAATATAATTCTCCAACTTACAAGCCGTCGAAGATAGCTATATTTATACTCATAAATTGACTTTTGATCAATAATGTGATTAAATAGAAGAAGAGACACCGACCGGTGTTTCGCTTTCTACATCCTCAAGGAGAACCATGACTACACAGGCTGCCGAGGCTCCGATGGAGACTGAGGCATGCGAGTTCGAGATTCGAGGTAACTTGGCGGCCATCAATCCGCTCAAGATCCCCAAGCAAGCTCGATCCGCAGAGACGCTCAACCTGATTGCCGACAGCATGAGGGAAGTGCTGAAGACCAAAAGCCGTGATTCGTTCGAGATGTCGGACCTCACGACTGAAGTCGCCAAGCACGACCTTTCCGTCGGCACGCTCTACCGGTACTTCGTCGGGAAGCACCCCACCAAGTCAACGCGGGAACAGCTCCTGGACTTTGTCTGGGAGAGTCGCGGCGACAACGACTACGTCGCTTCGATGGAGAAGGCCCAGAGGAAACTCGACAAGCAAGCACGCAAGGCCGAGAAGAAAGCAACAAAAAAGGCTCTGAAGGAGCAAGCCTCCCTCGAGACGCCTTCCTGAAAAGGAAGAAGGTCCCCGTTACCACTATGGTTACGGGGACTTCTCATTTTTAAGCGATAGATATTTATTGACACGGACATCATTACGGACTACGATACATGCACACCACGCGTGCGCGGTGAAGAGCAAGTGAAACTCCAACTGGCGGGCAGTGTCGATTGACTCAGCGTGCGGATGCTAAAGTCATCGACAGGATGCACCTTGCTCGCCCCCAGTCTCGCCGAAAGGCTTGAGGCTGGGGGCTTCTCTTTTTATTTGCAACCTTATGACATTTTCACTACTATAAAGAAATGAAAAACTTCTATAACGTCCTTATTAATACGTTGATCGCGAATGTCACGACCAGCTTCTTATGGTTTGGACTTACATTCTGGGTTTACCTCGAGACTCGATCAGTCTTAGCGACGGCGATTATCGGTGGATCTTACATGTTACTCGTTGCTATCTTTAGTATGATCTTTGGAACAATCGTAGACCACAACAAAAAGCGAAATGTCATGCTGGCATCAAGCGCATTTACACTTGGTGCATATTTACTCGCTGGACTATTCTTTGTTATTTTCCCAGAGAGTGCCCTCATTAACTGGAGCGTCCCAACGTTCTGGCTGTTTGCGGGAGTCATCCTCATCGGAAGCGTCGTAGAGAATATGCGTAATATCGCCTTATCAACTACTGTGACATTACTTGTTCCAAAAGAGGGTCACGCTAAAGCCAATGGTCTCGTTGGTGCAGTACAAGGTGTCGCTTTCCTCGTCACGTCAGTCTTTAGTGGACTCGCGATTGGGTTCCTTGGCATGGGATGGACGCTTGCAATTGCGATTGTCCTGACGGCTGTTGCGTTCATTCATTTGACCTTCTTTGTGAAAATCCCAGAAGACGAAATTCTTCACGATCCAGCACTTGGCAATAAAAAGATCGATATAAAGGGAAGTATTGCCGCGATTAAAGCAGTGCCTGGACTTGGTATGCTCATTTTCTTCTCGACATTCAACAACCTTGTTGGTGGTGTCTTTATGGCACTCATGGATCCATATGGATTAACGCTATTTTCAGTGCAGTGGTGGGGAGTCGTACTTGGTATCACCAGCACCGGCTTTATCATCGGCGGGATTATTATCAGCAAGTTTGGGCTTGGGAAGAATCCGATTCGAACACTGCTACTCGTGAACGTTGCGATTGGTGTCCTTGGAATGACATTCACACTCCGCGAATGGTGGCCACTATACGCAGTTGGTATGTTTATATTTATGACACTCATGCCAGCAGCCGAAGCAGCTGAACAAACAGTCATTCAACGAGTCGTACCGTTCAAGCGACAAGGACGCGTCTTTGGGTTTGCGCAGAGTATTGAAGCTGCGGCTGCGCCTATTACCGCCTTCCTCATTGGTCCAATCGCTGAGTTCATTATCATTCCATTCATGAACAGTGATGCAGGCAAAACACAATTAGGTTGGTTACTTGGTGCTGGAGAAGCACGCGGCATCGCACTTATATTCCTGATTGCAGGTTTTATCGCAATTATTGTCGCGCTCCTTGCATTCACGACAAAAGCATACGGAAAGCTTAGCGAATTTTACCAAAAGTCATAAGGAGATTAGCATGCAGCAAGCAAATGATGGCACAAAACACCGAATCTACACGACTAGTTTCGCAAGTGTCTATCCGCATTACGTTGCGAAGGTTGAACGAAAAGGGCAATCAAAAACTGACCTTGATCACATCATTTGTTGGCTAACAGGCTACACGCAAAGTCAGTTCGAATCAGAGCTAGAAAAACAAACTGACTTTGAAACATTCTTTGCAAAATCACCAAAGCTCAACCCATCAAGGTCTCTCATTACAGGAATGATTTGTGGCGTTCGTATCGAAGAAATTCAGGAACCGACCATGAAGGAAATCCGTTATCTTGATAAGCTCGTGGATGAACTTGCCAAGGGCCGACCGATGGAGAAGATCCTCCGACAACTTTAATATTAGAAGGTTTGAATGACCTTTCAAAGAGGGTATACTAGACTGACATCATGCAGACGCTTCTCGAAACAGACACCCAAGATTTGACTAGGATCAATCGAGTCATTGATGATTTTATCGTGCGTCGAACTGAAGACGCGACACGAATGAGTCCGTATTACCAAGACCTATGGGTTCAAATCGGTCACCTCCTTGGCTCGGGTGGCAAGCGATTGCGTCCTCGCATGTGTATGCTATCGTATAAGGCCTTTGGCGGCCAAGATGCGACATCGATACTTCCTGCAGCTGCAGCGCTCGAGCTGCTCCACCTGAGTATGTTAGTGCACGATGATATTATTGACCGCGACTATATTCGTTACGGTATCGATAACATTGCTGGTAGTTACGACAAAGAACTCTACGGCGAGCTTGTATCTGACACTGCTGATCGCAAGCATTTTGCACATAGCGCCGCTATGCTTGGCGGTGATCTGCTGTTATCTGAAGCTTATGCACTTGTCGCCGAAAGCAACATACCCGCAGAGAATACCATTGCCGTGCAAAAACTTATGCGACAGGCTATTTTTGAAGTTGTTGGTGGTGAATTACTCGATACCGAATCGGCATTCCGTGGACTTGGCAGTATTCCATCCGAACAAGTATCACTTTATAAAACAGCAAGTTACACATTTACACTTCCAATGCTCGCCGGCGCATACCTTGCGAAACTTCCCGAAAATCTGATTGAATACGTCAGTGATTTTGGAAAAAACCTTGGTATTGCGTTCCAAATCCGTGATGACATAATCGGCGTATTTGGAAACGAAAGTACTTCAGGTAAATCTGCAATCGGTGATATCCGCGAAGGCAAACGAACATTTATGATCGAAAAGTTTTATGAGATCGCAGACGAATCGCAAAAAGAACAGTTCGGTCGTTACTTTGGTGAGCAGTCGATTGGTGAACGTGAAGCCGAAATCGTCCGACACGCAATTCGTACTTCAGGTGCGTATGACTTAGCGATTGCCGAAATCGACACCTACGAAGTAAAGGCACGAGCCGCACTTTCGAAGCTTCCTATCGAAGCAAGCTGCGTTCAGGAACTTGAACAACTTATTACTATCGCAACCAAAAGAGCAGCGTAGTGGAGCTATACGACAAAGTTTCTTACAAGGCGAGTCGAGATCTGACGCTCGCATACTCAACATCTTTTAGTAAAAGCATTGGGCTTTTTGACAAAGCCATTCAACCGCATATCTTCGCAATCTATGGACTCGTACGCATTGCCGATGAGATTGTAGATACGTATGTAGGTAGCGATAAACAAGCACTTCTCAACTCACTTGAAACAGAAACATACGAAGCTATTAAACGAGGCTATAGCGCTAATCCAATCGTGCACACTTTTGCTCGAACCGCAAAACAATACGGCATCGGTAAAACGTTACTTCGTCCGTTCTTTGAAAGTATGACAATGGATATTGACCCGCCTGAATATACTCAAAAATTATATGAAAAATATATTGATGGCTCGGCGGAAGTCGTTGGACTCATGAGTCTTCAGGTATTTGTTGGTGAAGATAAAAAATCATACGAGAAGCTCGAAAAAGGAGCACGCGCACTTGGCGCAGCATATCAAAAAATTAACTTTCTTCGAGATATGGCAGCGGATTATAAAGTACTTCATCGTATATATTTCCCAGGCGTCACATACGAATCATTCGGTGATAAGGATAAGAATAAAATCGTAAAAGACATTCAAAATGACCTAATGGTTGCAAAGAAATCGCTCGCGAAATTACCCACGACGAGCCGTCACGCAGTTGAGCTTAGCCTGGTGTACTACGAGGCATTGCTAGAAAAATTAAAGCGCACGCCAGCCGCGACAATAAAAAAGCGACGCGTTCGCATTAACGATGCACAAAAAGCAGTCCTGTTTGCGCAGACAAGTATTAAACGACGGTTCGATCGTGCCTAAAAAAATAGTTATTATTGGGGCGGGAATTGGCGGACTTGCAGTTGCTAACTTGCTCGCGCACGCTGGATACGATGTGCACGTCTACGAAAAGGACAAAGTAGCCGGCGGGCGTGCTGGTCGCTTAAAAATAAACGGATTTACTTTTGATACAGGGCCGTCTTGGTACCTGATGCCCGGTGTGTTTGATCACTACTATGACCTACTTGGTGAGTCGACAAAAAAATGGCTGCAACTACAAAAACTAACACCTGCCTACAAAGTGTTTTTCGAAAAGACCAATCCAATCACCATCACAGGCTCACTCAAAAAAGACATGGAAACTTTTGAGCAGATCGAAACAGGTGCTGGGACGGCGCTTGAAAAGTACGTTGCACAGAGTAATGAAATCTATCAATTATCACTCAAGCATTTCTTGTACAGCAACTTTCAACGGCCGACTGATTTCTTGAAGCAAGACGTATTAAAAAAGCTGGGAATTTTACCGAGGCTTTTACTTGAGCCTATTGATCGTTATGTTGGCAAGTTTGTTCGTGATCAACGCTTGAAACAAATTCTTGAATATCCAATGGTGTTCCTAGGAACCTCACCATTTACGGCGCCATCAATGTATAGCCTCATGAGCGCACTAGACTTTAAAGAAGGTGTTTTTTATCCGCAGGGAGGCATTTACCAAATCATCGAGAGCCTCGTTGCAATCGGTAAAGACAGGGGAGTGACGTATTACTTTAACGAGCCGGTGAAATCTATCCGATCCTTGAATGGCGCCGCACAAAGCATTGTACTTACATCAGGGAACGAAGTGACTGCAGACATTATTATTTCTGACGCCGATCTTCATTACACGGAAACGAAGTTATTAAAAAGCACCGATCAATCGTATCCGGCACAGTACTGGGACACAAAAGAGCCAGGTCCGAGTGCGCTTTTACTCTACCTTGGCATCGATCACAAGATACCCGAATTTGAACACCACAATTTGCTACTGGTTGATGCATGGCGCGAAAATTTCTCAGCTATTTACGATACTAAAACTATTCCTGAAAATGCATCGATTTATATTTCGAAAACAAGCGATACAGATCCTTCCGTTGCACCAAAAGGCAAGGAAAATATATTCGTACTCGTCCCGCTCCCGGCCGACATTACGTTGACCAAGAAAAAAATGGAGCAGCTCGCCGATCATTACCTTGATCAAATCAAGACAACAACGGGTGTTGATCTCAAACAGTCAACAATTGTAAGGGAATTATTCGGCCCTGATGATTTCAAAACAAAATACTATTCATGGAAATCATCGATGCTTGGACAGTCACACCTATTACGACAAAGTGCATTTTTTAGAACTCCAAATGTCAGTAAAAAAGTAAAGAATCTTTACTACGTGGGCGCTAATACAACGCCGGGCATTGGGCTTCCAATGTGTTTAATCGGCGCAGAACTTGTATACAAGCGAATTGTTGGCGACAAAAGAAGCGGGCCAATCGCAAAGATTAAGAGAGTAAAATAATGCAGCAATTTGCCTACTTAGCATTCCTTATTATTTCAATCAGCGGACTGCTCATACTTGATTGGCGTTTTAAACTCGCATTTTGGCACGATGCAAGACGAGCGGCGATTACGATGGCGGTTGGTGTTGGGCTTTTTACCGTATGGGATCTTTTAGGTATTAGGCTTGGCATTTTCTTTAAGGGAACTGCGCAGTACATGCTACCGATTGAGCTGCTCCCTGAATTTCCAATTGAAGAAATATTCTTTCTCTTCCTGATTTGTTACAGCGCGTTGATGTTTTATAGAGGATTTAGTCGATGGCAACGTATCTCTTAATAAACCTCATCTTTTTGGCGATCGCGCTGGTTATATTTCGAGTTGGATTTCGACGTCCTAGTAAAAGATGGCTCCTCACTTTGCTTTGTCTTGTTATCCTGACGGCAGTCTTTGACTCACTCGCGATTTCATTTGGAATGTTCGCGTATAATCCTGACCTTATTCTTGGTATTAAGATAGGGGAGGCACCAATCGAAGATTTCTTTTACCCACTGTTTGCTACAATAGTAGTTCCAGTTGTATGGAATCGTTTGGAGAAAAAACATGACTGAAACAATTAAGAAATTATTCTTCGTCTCACGGCCTATTTCGTGGGTAAATACCGCGTATCCATTTATTGTGGGGTACTTACTTTCCGGTGGAACTAACTGGGCACTCGTCGTGATTGCGACGCTCTACTTCTTAATTCCGTATAACCTTTTAATGTACGGCGTTAACGATGTCTTTGACTACGAATCTGATATCCGCAATCCTCGTAAGGGCGGCATTGAAGGAATGAAGGAACAGCGAAGTTTCCATCCAACTATTATTAAGGCAGCCATCCTGACAAACATTCCGTTCCTTGCGGCTATGTACGTACTAGGAAATGGTGTCTCGGCAGCCGTACTGACAGGGGTTATATTCTTTGTTGTCGCGTATTCAATCGCAAAGCTACGATTCAAAGAAATTCCGGTGCTAGACTCTATTACCAGTAGTCTTCACTTTGTCGGACCGCTGCTATTCGCACTGTCGCTCACTGGATGGACACCACAAGCATGGCCATATGTCGTTGCATTCTTCCTATGGGGTATCGCGAGTCACGCATTCGGCGCCGTACAAGATATTATTCCTGACCGAAAAGGAAAGCTTGCATCGATTGCGACATTCTTTGGTGCAACTTGGACGATACGCCTCGCTTTTGCGCTCTATTTTACGGCTGCTTTAATCACAGTATTCCAACCGCTTCCGTTCGCGGCAATTGGTGTCCTCGGATTAGCGTACGCTTTCAATATCAGAGGATACCTCTATATTACCGATAAAGATTCACCAAAAGTGAACGATGCTTGGAAACGATTTATTTGGATTAACTTATTTGTTGGATTCTTTATTACAATGACAATCCTGCTATTTTACTTTACGAGTATTTGGAAGTAAGTTAAGATAAATCACCTCTGTATATATTGCATAATTACATATACTATGGTATAATATTAGTGATTTATCAACCGATAGATTGCCCTTTACGAGAATGGAACGTGCGTGAATGCACAGCGATCTGAGATCTTGG
>Ga0247808_10000910_pt1 | contig 14313 bp, 14 predicted proteins | sample UWRJL089202R1_FD_179914 | JGI IMG/M metagenome (GOLD analysis project Ga0247808, IMG submission 179914) | Plant litter microbial communities from Arlington Agricultural Research Station in Wisconsin, United States - UWRJ-L089-202R-1 | ecosystem: Environmental > Terrestrial > Plant litter >... | reverse complement strand
TCTCGCAAGCGCTGATGGTGCTGGGAATGCTCGGGTTGGTGCTGAGTTTCACCGCTCTTCTTCGCGATCGCTGGGGCGCCGGTCCGTACAGCGCGGGCGGAGTGATCTTGCTGGCTGTGGGCGCCTTGTTGTATTGGTTGAGCTCGCAGAAGCGGAGCAACAAATCTCCACGTGAGCACGAGGAGCCAGACTCTCGCCCGAAAGCTGCCGGCTACGTCCCGTGGGTTCCGCTCGTCACGTCAGGGATCGTCGCCGCTATTGCTGGGCTTTTCAGGGATGAGCCGGACGGAACGTTCATCGGCCTCGGAATAGTCGGCCTCGTTATGGCGGCCGTTGGGATTATGGGGATGACAAGGATTTGGCGCCACCGCCATCGCTGAACACAGGGAGTTCTCGACGACATCGGCGGCGGTTCAGAGTGTGAGCAATCGGGAGCCAGTTCAAGGGCGCACGCTCAGCGGGTGTTCGAGCTTTCTGAGATGGAGGATAAAACCATGAACTACGGCCGTCCGAGTCCTGAGGAAATGCTCAGGCGCGTCCGCTTGAACGGCGTGGCCGTTCTCGGGTTCGGCGTGCACGGAGCTTTGCTGCTGAACGCGTTGGAAGATCCATCAAATGCTTGGTCCTGGATCTTCTACGGCGTGTACACCGCGCTTTATATCGTCGGCCTTGTTATGTCGGTACGGCGAGACAAGCGGAGCCGAGAGGCCGAGTCGGAAGCGCACCCCACTCATGAAGGACGCGACCGACCATGGTTCTAGGCGACCGTTAGCGATTCTGCTTGTTCTCGTTTTCCCGTGATTGTTGCATTCGGAGCACAACGACAACGACAGCGGTGAACACCGCCATGATCACGCCGAGCCACGTGCCCGTGAAACCATTTAGGTCGGTTGTGTACTCGATCACCGCGGAGAGTCCAGCGACGACGACCCAAACGATTGCAACAATCGTGAACAAACGGATCTTTTGTGCGCGCAATTTGCGTCTATCCGCTGAGGTCATGCCCAACCTTCTCAGATTTTCGGGGCAGGTTTGCCCGCCAGACCAGCGACTCAGCGGCTTGAAGCTGTTCTACGACGGGTGAATCCATCACCTCAACACCGCCGGATATCGCCCAGCTAAAAAGTCGAATTCTGCCGGCGGACTTCAACTCATCGACAAACCCGCCCCACCCCGGAACACCCCGCGGTGTAGCCGGCAGTCGTGGAGCCGAGGTTGATAGGTATGTTCTTCGTAATCCGCAGGTCAGCGCTCTGTCGCACCTGTACCGCAGATTTGAGTTCTGATGTTAGGTTCACCTCATTGATCAACCCCGGCGATTCCGAGTACGTATCCGCTAAATAGAGCAAAATCGTCAGGTTTTATGACTATCGAGAGGGAGACACACTGTTCCTGTTTGAAGCCGAACTCCGATGTCTCCTCACCGCCGTGCACGACGGAAAATCCATCCAAGTGGTGTCAGCGTGGGGCGTCGGCAGCACCACCCTCTTCGCGGCGCTCATCCGCCAATTGCAAAACGAGGACTATGCGGTCCTCTCGGTCGAGGGGCGGTTCTATTCACGTGATATCAACTTCTTCGCCCTATCGCAGTCCCTCGGCGCTCCCCCTCACAACAAATACTCAGCGACATTCTCTTCGGTGTTCGAGCAGGCTCTCGCGGCTTTGCGGGCGCGATCACTCAGCGCGATAGTAATTGACTCACTCGAACACCTAGATCGGGGAACACTGGCGGTTCTGCAAGCGGTAGCCGATAAGGCGAACACACCAATAATCCTTAGTCGGTCTCGAGACATTCGCTCGCTAATAAGCGCGGGTTCGGGGTTTTCCCGATTTGCCGGCCAACGGCTAGAACTCACCCCGTTGGATTTCGTCGGAACAGCCGCCCTGATTCAGGATCAACTTGGACAATGGCCAGACTCGGAAGTCGCTTCGCGAGTATTTGCTAAGTCCGGCGGTGTCACCGGACTCGCCTCGGTCATCGTCGCTGGTGCCGTAGCGAACGATCTGATCAGCTTGGTCGACGACCGATGGGTGATGAAGGCTCGCGATCTTCGTAGCGGCGAGGCGGATTCGTGGATCGAATCGCGACTCGCTCTGTTGAGCGCGGATGAATTCGATGCGCTTGGAAAATTGGCGACCGCCGGGCGCGTGGTGGTCGCCGATCTGAATCCAACCACGCTTCGGGCTCTCGACAGTGTCGGGCTCTTGGCACGTGTGATCCAGTCAGGCGAAACCCATCTTGTTGCGCATCCGCCAATTGTTGCCGAGTATTTTCGGCGAGCTTTCGACGTCGACTCAATGCGAAGCGCTCGAGATGGACTAGGGAAACTGAAACGGCAAAGGCTCAATGGAACAGGCGCCTCAGAAACTGTTGCAGATTCAGCGAGTCTTCCCACGTCCGTAATGGCGCTTCGGAAATCGCTAGAGGCTAAAGTGCTCGGTCACGCAAAAGCCTGGTCTCGATCCCCCACTGTGGAATCGGCGCTGCCCTACCTAGTCGCGCTTCGGGACGTGCCGAGCGCAGAACGCACTGTTGGCTCGGTGTTTGAGAACACTTCGTTGTCGACTTCGAAGTCTTGGGAAGAAGCACTCGACTTTGCCGCCGTGTATTGGATCTGGACGGGTGGGAAACCTGAAAATCAAACGCTCGAGCTGACGTTTGCTGACGTCAGGAAGCTCTACCCCAAGTGGGAGCGAGCTATCGCGGCGTTCACCTCGCTTAGCGCCACCGGACCTTTCCTCGACGAGGCGGAGATCGAATCGAGCAACCCGGGCGATGAGGCGGTAAGCAGTTTATATAGAGCATCCATTTCCTTCGAATATCTGATGCGCGGAAACCTGGTCGCGGCTCAGCGTTGGATCCAAGGCGTTTCACCGTCACAGCACGTCGTTCGGGAGGACCTTCGTGTCAACGTCGAGTCCCTCATGATTCTCGCGAATCGGGATTATGTCGGTGCTGTTGAAAGCAGTCGATTGGGTATAGAGGCAGCGCATGCCGAACTAGATCATCGACGAGTCCTGCTGCATTCGTACGTGCAGGCGCTATCTCTGATGGCACTTTCTCGGTGGGAGGAGGCAAACGTAGTTGTCTCGAGCGCCTTGGCATTCGGACCTCCGGGGACCACCAATGGATCCCTCTATCGGGCGTTGCTGTACATTGGGGCGTTCGTCCGCCTGTGGCTTGGTGATCCCGTCGGAGCCGAGCGTTTTGTCGCCGAGGCCGAACGGATGGACGTCCAGGAAATGCGGCTGCCCGGGACGCAGGACGAGTTCTCGACGATTCTCCGCGCACTTCTGGAGGGTTCGACAGAGGACGCTGCACTAGGAATAGGAAACCTCTCCGAGCGGCTTAGCGCTGGCGGGAGCCAGCTGGCTGCGGAACTCACCCTGAATCTAGGCTTGATGATCTGGCCCACAGAACGGTTGCTCGATCAGCTAGAGGCGGTACTCATGGCTACGGGCAACAGCTACTCCCGCCGAGTTCACGAGATCGCTCGTCAATCCTTCACCGACTTGAAAGGCGCGGCGGGATCGAGCAGCGAATTTCTCGCCGGTTATGACGATCCGGCCGCCTTGGCGTTCCTTTCCCAGATTCTCGCTGCACGGATCAAACAAGAGAACTGGAGTGGGAGCGACGTAGTCGGAGACGTCTATGATTCGCTGGAAAATCTCGCTCAGCATCTCCCTCATGGTGCTGTCGCCGATGACCGCCCGACAGCGGTTGACGAGCGAGCCTCGTTGACGAAACTGACGCGCCGAGAGAGCCAGATCGCATTGCTAGTCCGAACCTATTCGAACGCCACGATCGCTTCTCGCTTGGGAGTTAGCGTCCGCACCGTGGAAAATCACGTGCGCAGTGCCATGCGGAAACGGGGAGCCTCCGATCGGCAGGCACTCTACGAAGCGACTAACGGCTAGGTCGCTGCTGCTGCATGCCGCCCGCTGATCAGTGGGGAAGAGCTTGCGCATTTCCGTCATGGACGGTTATGCGGGGGATTCCGAGACTGACTGAACGCTCAGTGCATGGTTTCCCATCCGAGCTACTCAATTTCCGCTCAGGACCACCTATACCGCACCTAATCGCGGAGGCATCCTCGCGATCTTCTCTACGGTGATCGTTATGACCCGAAAAACGTAGCCCCGCGCAGGTCGCGGTCCGAAATTGCGCCGTGGACGAGACTTCTTGGTTCCGTTGCGAGCATCGTGAGTCCCCCGGACATTCCGAGCGGCCTGTTGACGTCAGGTCAAGGTACACGCGTCGACTGTTTGCTGACACGTCTGAAACTCTTCATCAATCGAAGGCTGGTAGCCATCTGGCTGACAAGGGCCGATGTCGTGACAGCCAAAGTCCGCGTCGACCGTCCGACCGAACCTCTAGCCACCCGTAGCAGTTTGTTCGATACCGAATGTAAACGACTAGCACGCGGGTAGATGTCAGTGCCTGTGCCTCGAGCCTCGAGCCTCGAGCCTCGAACACGGACGTTGGCGTGTCCGGCCCAGGAATGCACTTGCTTTCCTGTTTTATCACCTCGCTCAAAGGAACCAACATGCGCAAGCGCACAGCACTCTGTGTCACCGTCGTGGCCTCGCTTGGAGTCGCTCTCATTGCGACCCCCGCCTATGCCGCCCCGACCGACGACACCACAGTCACCATTCAGATCAACGGCGGATCGCTCGCAATTTCTGCCCCTGACGATGACGTAGCGGCCACTCCAATTACTGCTGGGGTAGCCGCACAGTCTGTCGCGTTCGAACTCGGCGATGTCACCGTTACCGACGACATCGGAGGAACCGCAGGATGGTCGGCTTCTGTTATCGTCGACGACTTTGAATCGGCCACCAGCACGCTTCCCATCGCCGATGCCACCTACACGCCTGGCACCGTCGACCAGACCGGCATTATCACCGTGACCGCGACCGATTCCGCCACTCTGGCAACCGAAACTACCATCGCGACGGGCACCGCCGCGAGCGGCGTCAATTCCGCCGCGTGGAACCCGACTGTGACCGTGGTGGTTCCTGCCGGCGCCCTTGCCGGAACCTACACCAGCACAGTCACGCACTCCGTCCTGTAGAGGTGCCAGTCGAACACCGGGCATCGCACAGCCGACGTTCTGGTTTCGGCGCAGCTGCCGGGGCGATCGCAATTGCGATCGCCTTCGGCACACTGTTCCACACACCCGAACCAGCGTTTGCCCAGACTGACCCCGGATCGATCGGCGTTCGCTTGATAGATGTCCCGGCCTCGGCAGCCAATGATCCTCGCGCCCGCCAGTACATCGTGGATCACCTCGAGCCCGGCTCCGTTATCGAACGGCAATTCGAGATTTCCAACACAACCGCATCGGCGACAACGGTCGAGGTCTACCCGTCCGCCGCCACAATCGACCATGGCGCGTTCGTCGGCGACGCTGGAAAAAGCGTCAACGAGCTGACTGAACACACAACTATCGGTCAGACCACGGTCGTCATCCCTGCCTCCTCAACCATTACCAACTCCGTGACCATAGCCATCCCTGAAGACGCTCCGCCCGGCGAGCAATATGGAGCGATTTGGGTAGAAGCACGTAGCGCCGAGAACAGCGGGGTAGAGATAGTCAATCGGGTAGGAATCCGAATGTACGTGTCCATCGGAGGCGCCAATCCGCCTGCGAGCGACTTCGCCATCGAAAGCATGACTGCTAGTCGAGACAGCGTTGGTGCACCCTCGGTGACAGCCTCGATTCGCAATACAGGCGGGCGTGCACTCGACACATCAGCCGCTCTGACACTAACGAAAGTAGGCGGAACGCTCTCTGCAGGTCCATACACATCGGCCAGCGGCGGGACAATCGCACCGGGCGAAACGACCGACCTTGTGATCGCAGTGACAGACGATGTCGACGCCGGACCGTGGACCGCATCGATCGCCGTCACGAGTGGTCTGCTCGAGGTGCGTTCCGAAGCCGAGGTGACCTTCCCGGCTGAGGGTCAAGGCCAAAAGATCGACACTGAGGTGCCATTCAGCAATCTCTTGCAGAGTGCTTGGGCAGGCTTACTTGCCGCAATAATCCTTGGCCTGGCAATCCTTGCCTGGTTGATCGTTCGACGAAGGTCACGAAGTCAGCGCGACGGCGCCGGTAGACAAGACCCCGGCGCTGCATATAAGACAACGAACAATGACGTTCCACGATAAGACCGTATTCATCGGCTTTGACGGTCTATCAGACGGCATCGGAGCTTACACGGCGCGGCGTTTCGCGAGGCACGGCGCTCATGTTGTCATCGCGGGACGCCGCGCCGATCCAGGAGAGGCACTGGCGGCAAGCATCAGATCGACTGGGGCGACCGCACTCTTCATAGGTGCAGACCTCCGCGATATCGTGGATATGGGTCGCGCAGTGGACAACGCCGGACCGATCGACATCTTGGTGAACCATGCTGATGTCTTTGCGTCACCCTTGCGCCACGCGAGTCCTCCTCCAATGATTGGTTCGACCGCATTCGATAACTGGCTTGAACAAAACTTCGCCGCGCTATTTCTGTCGTGCGCCGTCGTGCCCCTCATGGAACGTGACAGGGGCGGAAAAATCATCCACGTAAGCACTCGACCAACCGGTGAAAGTGGCTGGGAGAGTACGTTCGATTACGCCGCGAAGTTGGAAGAATTCAGCAAGAGGTGGTCAGCAAAATGGGCGCCTAAGGGTGTGAGCCTCAAATCTATGTCCCTGGCGTACAACCACCAAACACTCGGCCCCGATGCCTATCCATGTTCCGCCTCGTGCAGCAAGGTAGATACTTTGCCGGCGGCACCGCGAACCGCCGATTACGTCGCGAAGAAGATCGTCATGCTCGCAGCCGAGTGACGCAATACAGCGGTCACCTCACCCCGTCGACATGTGGATCCCGAGACGCTCCCATCTCGGAAACACCTCTCACCGCATTTTGTCTTGGTACCGGAGCTATCGCGACTTTCCAACGCTGCTGCCTCGACATGTCCGATAGGGGATCGCTAACCGGCCACTCCCCCACCAGGTCGACACGCCCGATGTGACTGTTCGCGTTTTATGGCGGCGATCTGTGATCGCTTCGTGGCGCGACCCGCGATGAGCCTCCAAGCGATCATTTCCGGATGCACCTCCGCTCATTGGAGGATTCTTGTGACTCTCTGCGCTTGGTAGCGGCAATTGTGCCCGTTGATTGGTGATCCAAACCGTCGCGAACCGGGTTGGTTGATCATCGATTCTGCTGCAGGTGATCAGGGAAGCGGGCTGGCGCCTGCGGGGCGTAGCCCGTCGAAGATCAAGGCCAGGTATCGCTTCCAGAGGTCCGGGGAGGCGCCGGGAAGAGTTTTCACGATGTGGCCTGGGGCGCACATGAGCGATATGACATCGATTCCGGTGATGTCAGTGCGGATGGAACCCGAGTCTTGTGCTCGCGTCACTAACGCAGTTACGGTCCCGAAAAAACGTTCCCGGAGTTGCTGCAGGGAAGGATCTGACATGGCGCCGCGAATGAGGAACTCGACGTCGCCCTGCTGACGCTGGTCAGCGGCGATTGTGAGGAACTCGAGTAGAGAGTCGCCCGCGTCTGTCGCAGCTAAGAGTCTCTGGCCGAGAACATCAAGCTCCCCAACGTGCTTGAGCACGATGGCGGCAACGAGGTCGTCTTTCGTTGGGAAGTGCCTGAAGAACGTTCCCTTGCCTACGCCGGCGCGCGCGGCGATCTCGGCCACGGACGCGTCGAGACCCTTCTCGGCGAATTCCCTCTCACCGGCGGCCAACAACAGCTCGCGGTTACGGACGCCATCAGATCGCAGGGCACGAACAGATTCAGTCATACACGCCAGTATAACTAAATTGACTCCTCGGTCCGTTTATGGGATGCTCGTCAAGCGGACCGATTGGTCCGATTATTTGCCACCTGGAGAATTGATGTCCCTGTCTCGATCTGAAACGCCTGTCCGCGCTCATCGCATTCAGAGGGTTGCAGGCATTCTTCTCATACTGGCCCCGGTCCAGTATTGGATCTTCGAGGCCATTTCGGCGGCGGCCTGGCACAAGCCTCCATACTCATACACATATAACTGGGTCAGTGATCTGGGTGTGACTGCTGCCCGCGCTGAGTTCGAGGGCCGAGTGGTTTCATCCCCCCTCCACGCACTCATGAACGGAAGCTTCACGGCTCTCGGTCTCTTGGTCCTGATCGCTACGGTGCTGCTCTTCCTGTCTCAGAAGGGTCTCCGAGGCCGCGCTGCGCTGCTGACATTCGGCATCGTCTTCGCTGGCGGCTCGTGGCTCGTCGCGGGGTTCCCGGAAAATACCATCGGAGCCCTCCACCTCACGGGCGCGTTCGGCAACATCGTCGGTGGCAACGTGTTCGTAATACTGCTCGGAGCTTTGGGAGCAGTCGCCGCGTCCAGTCGACCGCTAAGACTCGTTTTCGTGGGCTTAGGGGCGCTGGGCCTGATCGCGACAGTCCTCCTCTTCGCGCTGCACAGCTTCTACAACGGCGGCACGGAGCGGGTCGCCGCTTACTCCTACATGGTCGGCTTCGCCGTCGCGGGTATCGCTTTCCTCGCCAATCGCCGAGCTGCACCTTCTCTGCGACTCAGCTAACCGCGCCACTAGCAAGCACGTCAGTTTGCAGAGCGCATCTAGACCAAACTCGCGCGAGCGTCCGTTCGTCGTGGATCGACCACACAAGAAAGAGTTCACCATGACTGATCAGAAGCTCGCCGTCGTCACCGGGGCGGGAAGTGGAATCGGAGAGGCCACCGCTCACCTGCTCGCTCAGCGCGGATTCCACGTACTCGCCGGAGTCCGGAAACAGAAGGATGCCGATAAGTTCTCTGCCGCCGGCATCGAGCCCGTCGTCTTGGACATCACCAAGCCCGACGACATCGCTCGGCTCGTCGAACGGGTGGAGAAAGATCCCGAGGGGCGCCCATTGGGCGTCCTGGTCAACAACGCAGCGATCTCATTGAGTGCTCCGGCAGAGTTGGTTCCGCTGGAGGACTGGCAGGAGAACTTCGGTGTCAATTTCTTCGGCCATGTGGCCGTCACCACCGCGTTAACACCCGCCCTCGCCGCCGCCCAAGGCTCCCGACTGGTCAATATGTCATCGATGGCTGCCATCATGGCGGGCCCCTCCTTCGGACCGTACGCCGCAGCGAAGATGGCCCTTGAGACATACAGCGACATCCTTCGACGCGAACTCCACCGATCGGGAATCGCCGTCATTGTCGTCCAGCCATCCAGGGTGAAGACTCCAGGCTGGGCTGATGGAGACGCCATCACCGCCAAGTACACGACGGCAATGACACCCGGGCAGCACGCTCGTTACGGCGCCATCATCGCCGCGATCGCTAAGACGACCGCTAAATGGGGAAACAACGGAGCCGAAGCTTCGACAGCGGCCAAGGTAATCGTCGACGCGATCGCGTCAAGGAACCCCAGGACGAGATACCGCATCGGCAACGACGCAAAGGTTCTGTCTGCCGTGACTCGCGTTCTCAGCGACAAAATGATGGACCGCATCCTCAGTCGGATCATCGGTCTCACATGAAGATTTGCTGTGACACGTCCGTCCGAGGATATTGTGCCGACGGATGGTGCAGTCTCGAATAACTAAAGAGTTAGAAGACAGCTCCTGCAGGGGCTGACGTGCTCGCAAATGCTTGACCGCGGGTTTCGGCCGCTTTGATTTCGGTAATGGGTGTTGGACAGATCGTGACCCAGAGAAACTGATGGCCGCGGCGGTCGACTTCGACCTGTCCGGAACCGATCCATTCCGGCTGTTAGCAACCTGTTGGAGGGTTCCGATGAACTTCTACGTTCACGTGGGCAGGATGTCACGCAGCGCGGGTGGCTCCAGCGCCGTATCGCCCCGGAGCAACTCGTCATTGTCGCACATGCGCTCGGCACCACGTTGGATCAGCTCGTGGAGCCGGAGAATGACGAAGACGAACTCATCCGCCCCGAGGCTGAATTCATGGACGGCGCGACGCTGTGGCTGCCCTCACGTGAGCAGGACCGCCGAGGCGTGGTGATCGCCAAAATGCGCATTATCCCGGAACGAGACTTGGAGGGCTTGCAGTGCACCCGGGCTACGAGTAATTCACCGTGCTACTGGGCGTTGTCCACCTCCATCTTGGTGATCAGGTGATTGCTGTTCTCGACGATGCCTCCCCGCCGTACGAGCAATCGGTTCTCCGGCGGAACCTCACGATTCTCGACAGGAAAGGAAACCAGGCTCACCTTCCCGGGCGAACTCGGCATCCTCGTGATGGCGATACCGCCGGGCAAACTGCGCCCGACGTCCGCACGACCGCAGGATCATCAAGTCTGCCCTGGCGCTGCGGCTCGCCCCAGGGCGAAGGCGAATCCGGCTGACCACCCGTCAGTTGGACGAGCGGCACCTCGGTCTCGTCGATTGCAGACGATCGGAACCGGCCGGTAACGCCACTTCGTAGCGGTCCGGCCGCCGATATCCAAAGGGCGACAAGTTGTCCGTTCGACAGGCCCTGCCGGGTCAGCTGCACGTACCTGACCTGCAGAGCGGCCTCTCCCGATACCGAGATCGGCGATGGGCGCCACCAATACATACCCGTGATGAACTGATGCCGATCTGCTCGCGAAAGCGACCGTGTGGGCTGTGACGAATCCCGATAGTGCCAATCAGGCCTACAACGTCACCGACGTTCATGGCCGTGCTGCAACGTGCTGGCTTAGTGACGTGTACCCGTGTGGGACAGTTCTCGCACTATCGTGTGGGCCGAGCGATCCGCGGAAGCCGGGACTGATCGGCAGCTGTTAGCTACTCGTGCCAGCGAGTCCGGAGAACCGTGGTGCCGAGCTCCGAGGTCAGCAGCATGGTCGTCGCATCGGCCACGATCACCTCGCCCTGACTCCGGGAGATGCGTCGGGAGACGATGAGAGTCGCAGTGCCCTGCATGGCGGCGGCGAACACCAGTTTGAACCGTTCCCGGGCGTCGCGCTCAGCGACAGTAGCGGCCGGGGTTCCGATGGCGTCGTCAAGAACCTGGAACAGTCGAGCGGCGGCGTCCTGCACCCGACCGGAGGAATCGCCCGTCTTGGCGGCGAACATCAGTTCCATCAGTGCCGCCTCGTCGACGGCGAAATCGACATACGCCCGTCCGACGCGTTTGCCCTGCTCTGCGAAGGTGCCACCCCCGCTCATAGCCGCCACGACCCTCTCGGTGAACCGGTTGAATCCCTGCTCGGCCAGAGCGTCCAGCAGTGCCTGCCGATCGATGAAATGACTGCGCGGCGCTCCATGGCTTACGCCTGCCTGCCGGGCGAGCTCGCGCAGAGACAGCCCGTCGACCCCGTCGTCGCGCAGCATGACCTCGGCCTGCTGCAACAGCACCTCGCGCAGATTCCCGTGATGGAAGGGCTTCGACGTCATCGGGCTAGTCTATCGGATAACTAGACATTGACTATTTACTAGACACTGCCTAGTCTTTCGGACATGACCTCATCCGCTCCTCCCGTCTCCTCCATCCCCAATATGACCGGTCGCACCGTGATCGTCACGGGAGCCACCAGCGGTATCGGCCTCGCGACTGCTCGGGCGCTCGGTGGGGCGGGCGCCCGGGTCGTCCTCGCGGTACGGAACCTGGAGAAGGGCTCTTCGGTGAAGTCCTCCATTCCCGGCGACGCCTCGGTCCGCCACCTGGATCTGTCCGATCTCGCCTCGGTCCGCCGATTCGCCGAGGACTGGGAAGGCCCGATTGATGTCCTGGTCAACAACGCCGGAGTGTCCGTGCCGGCGCTCGCCCGCACGGCCGACGGCTTCGAGATGCAGTTCGGTACCAATCACCTCGGTCCGTTCGCGCTCACGAATCTCCTCCTGCCGCAGATCACCGGCCGGGTGGTATCCCTCTCTTCGCAGGCGGAGCGCATGGGAAAGCTCGATCTCGACGAACTCAATTGGGAACGCACCACCTACAGCGAGTCCCGCGCCTACGCCTCGTCGAAGCTGGCGAACATCCTCTTCATCGGTGAGCTGCAGCGTCGCCTCGTCGCCGCCGGGTCTGCGGTCACCGCAGCCGCAGCGCACCCCGGCCTCGTGGCGACGAACATGACCGGTCAGTCGACGGGACTCAACCAGTTCATGACCCGTCTCTTCGCGCAGAGCCCCGAAGACGGCGCCCTCCCCGTTCTTCTCGCGGTGACGGGGGATCTTCCCGGCGACAGCTTCACCGGGCCCGAACGGCTGATGCACATGCGGGGAGGCGCCGAACTCATCGGCCGCTCGAAGCGGGCTCAGGACCACGCCTTGGCCTCCCGTCTCTGGGACGCATCAGAGAGTATGACCGGTGTTTCCTTCTCCCTCTGATCCGAACGTGCCAGACAACAACCAGAAGACGTTCCTCGTCTTCGGGGCAACCGGGCGGACCGGGCAGCACTTCGTCTCCCTCGCCCTCAGCCAGGGCCACAGGGTGCGGGCAGTGGCGAGAACGCCGGGCAAACTCGCCCTCGCCCACCCCGATCTCGACGTGCGCTACGGGCTCATTCCCGACGTGGCCGATCTAGACGCCCTTCTCGCGGGCGTCGACTTCGTCGTCTCGATGCTTGGCGACGCGCGTCTCCAAAAAGACCGGATGGTCAACACCGAGTTCGTCCGCCACCTCGTTCCGGCAATGCGCCGCCAGGGCGTCACGCGATTGCTCTATCAGGCGGGCGGACTGAGCAGGACGCCAGACGAGCGGCTCTCTCCATTTCTCTGGTTCATCAGGAAGACACTCGCCCGCTCGTACGACGGACAGCATCGGGACAACGAGGCCGTCATGACGTACCTGGCCGAAGGAGCGGGCGACATCTCGTGGGTGGTGCACCGCGCGGGCATCGGCTCGAACGGGCCGTCCAAGGGTGTTCTCCACCGTTCCGGCCGCACCAGTCTCGCGACCTTCCAGGACTGCGCCAACTACAACCTCCGCACGGTCATGGACCCCACCACCGTGCACACCTTCGACCTGAGCACCTACAAGAAGAGCTAGAAAGCGGATGGCCGCGCCACCCGTAGCGGATAGGTCGCACCGTCCGGCGATACCGAAGGCACTCCGCCCCTGTCCCGGAGGCCGCAGCCGGCCGCCGGCTCGCACCGCTGACTGGCGGTCGGGGTGTTTGCAAGATCCTCCGTTATCGTGATCGTGATGTTGCCGAGCGCGCCTTCTGGCCCATTTCTGGTCGTTCGAGTTGATGGCGCCTCTTCTTGGTTTAGGGGTCAGCCGTCGCCGCGCGATGTGGCGCCTGGCTGGGGAAGAGACGCAGCGATGCTTCCGAGGAGGCGGAGCGCGTCGGCGGATCTCGATCCGGGCTCGGCGTCATAGACGACGAGCTGCTGCCCGGGAGCACTGCGGACATCAAACGCCTGATAGGTGAGGGTGAGGGGTCCGACCTCGGCGTGATGAAACGATTTTGGTTCGTGGGTTTTCCCGCGCACCGTCTGCTGCTCCCATAGACGCTTGAACGCCGGGGCCCCGGCGGTGAGCTCCGCGACGAGCGATCGGACGGGGGCGTCGTTGCGCTCGTTCGCCGATGCGGCCCGCAGGTTGGCCACGGAGGCTTCCGCGGCACGGTCCCAGTCTTGATAGAACCGTCGCCCTTCCGGGTCGAGGAAGGTCATGCGGAGCAGATTGTCGTCGAGCCTGAAGCCCGCATAGAGGGCCCTTGCCAACTGGTTGCGAGCGAGGACGTCGAGGGTTGCGGAGAGGATCATCGTCGGGGTCGCCGACCATGCATCCATTAGGCGGAGCAGCTGCGGATCGATGGCCGTCGAGCCGTGGCCGCTCCCTCGTTGCGGCACGAGGCCCGCAAGACCGTAGAAATATCGCCGTTCATCTTCGCTCAGATCGAAGGTGCGCGCCAGCGCCTCGAGAATCTGCGCGGACGGATGGTCTTCCCGTCCCTGCTCAAGCTTGGTGTAGTAGTCGCTACTCACTCCAGCAAGCACAGCGACTTCTTCTCGACGCAGTCCCGGCACACGCCGCACACCGGCATAGGGGAACCCGGCCGTGCGGGGGTCGACCAGCGCGCGTCGGCTACGCAGGAACACTCCGAGATCCGTGGACACGCTGTCCACCATAGGCCGCATCGCCACGCTGTCCCTGGTTGCAGCGCAACCAGGGACAGCTCGCCCTGAGACCACGGGGATACCCGATGGAGCATAAAGGCATGACTCTTTCATCCGCACGGTCGCCCCGAGTCGGAGCCACGGCCGCGACGCCGCTGCTGCTCATCGTCCTCTGCACCGCACATTTCATGGACGCGATCGACCTCTCCGATGTGACCGTCGCCATTCCCGCCG
>Ga0247808_10000909_pt1 | contig 14328 bp, 15 predicted proteins | sample UWRJL089202R1_FD_179914 | JGI IMG/M metagenome (GOLD analysis project Ga0247808, IMG submission 179914) | Plant litter microbial communities from Arlington Agricultural Research Station in Wisconsin, United States - UWRJ-L089-202R-1 | ecosystem: Environmental > Terrestrial > Plant litter >... | reverse complement strand
GAAAAAGAAGGAAAACTGCAGTGAGTACCATCATAATAAGCTCACTTACAACAGGCATATACTTGCGCCCGGCTACGTCTTCCATCAGAGCGCCATTATGAAGCCTCGTAAAAGCATTGGTTGAGATGAATACCCAGATAAGAGGGATACTTAGCCAAGACGACCAAGAGCGTGCTTTTTTGAAGTATTTTCTTATCTTCTGCTTAGTTCTGAACTTCATTGAATTCATCATAGCAAAAAAGGCTCCGAAACGGAGACTTTGTAGCAATAGTCAAAACCATTTAACGAATAAATACCTTTGGTTATTGCCCGAGATTATACGCTCTCGGGCGGCGTCGTGACCTAGGAGGAAAAGGTCGAGTTGTACATAAGGCGATTCACGAACGCCTGCGCTTCTTCGTCCGTAAGGACAGCGTCCTGACGAAGTGCATGACGCGCATTCATGTCGTCGTAGTTGTCATCGCTCATCAGCTCCCACAGCGTATCGCCAAGCAGCGTTGCCGCTGCATCGTCGTATCGGGGGTTGATACCGATATGGATGATTACGAGGATCGTGGTTGCCTGCTGTTCACCGGCACCAGGCTCGAGCGTGAAGAAGGCAATCTGGTCGCAGTAGTAGCCGTGCCAGCTGTTGCAATCAGTTAACTGCTGCGGAATGGTGTTCAGATCGATAAGGATCTTGACTACGTTAGCATTGGCATCCTCGATGTACGTGTACTCAACTGAAGAGCTCTCGACATTGCTCATTTTAGCCTCATTCGGTTCATTTTCCAGGAATATCCTGAATCGTATATATTTTAGCATAAGAACGATAATAAGTCAATGTATGCTGTTGCAGTTAGTGAGTTACCGATCGCCGCCTATATTCCATATGCAGCTACGATTGGAGCAATCCGCCTCTATTCGTTAGTCAGTGACATACTCCAAGAAACATAGTCCCGGTTAACTATGAAATTACCTCCAAAAAACGAGCGAATAAATCAATTCACCTATAGTGCCCTTTTTGCCATCAATGGCAACAACTGCGCATAGGATAAACAGCAAGATTCCCACCCCAAAAGTTAACAGCTCGCTAAAGCCGCTTATTGGTAGAAGTAATAATGAAAAAAATAGTATGACGATTCCGATTAGGGTTGCGATGGCTGTTGTGGCGATACTTCGCTTTGGTTTTGCAGGAGATTTTATCATACGTATAAAATAACATAAAATGTGTTATTTGTAAATAGATTAAGCTTGGCTGCTCTTAGCGGACGAGCTTAGAGTATTAATTACTAGCTAATCGTAATAATTTCAACATCTGATATATCAATCTCACCTTTATATAAAATGTGCGGAATGTAGCGATAGAAAAGTCTTATTCTATTTTGGCCACTTTCATGTTCATACTTAAAGTAATCCTTTGTCGACTGCGGAACAACTGCGTATTCACTAACGTCGGCATAACTATATTTAGCAAAGTTATCTATTTCAAATCCACTTTTATTATTTGAACTCCTGGGCTTAAACAAATAGACTGCGAGTCTCTCTTGGTCGAGTTTAGATGGGTCAATTTTAAAATAGCGTTGCGGCCGAATTTTACCCCAACCGGCATCAGACCTTGCTTCAAATATTTTTTGAGGATGCACTGCGGTCATAAAAATAACATCATTCCAAAGAGAATTGTCTAAGAGGGGTATTCTTTGCTGCGTTATATGCTCACGTCCGTCATATTTTAAAGATTCTTTTTGGTATATTTCTGGATATTTGAATTTTAGAACATTCAAAGGTAACAGTGTTGTGCCTTTAAAATCTTCTGGTACGTGGTGGTAGAAATATTGCATATGCATAATAATAGCAAAAAGCCTCCGGAATGAAGACTTTTGAAAACATAAGCTTCTTGGTAGCCCCTGGTGGACGAGCTTCGAACTTTTGCTACAAATAGAATGCCAAATTTAGATACGCGTAAAGAAATAAAAGTAATACAAAAAAACTAAAAGGAATACTCGCCTTTGCATATTGAGGGCCTTTATTGCTACCCAGCTCAAACAAACCATACCCATATACAAACGCCAAGAGCGTTAGAGGTATATAAGTTAATGCATATACACCGGTATTGGACAGCTGGACATTATTGATAATCAGAATATATATGATACTGGCAATAAATCCTGCAGCAACAAGTAGTATTGGAAGTGTGTTATTTATTTTTGTCTTTTTAGTCATATAGTCATCATAACAAAAAGCCTCCGGAATGAAGACTTTTGAAAACATAAGCTTCTTGGTAGCCCTTAGTGGACGAGCTTAGAACTAGCCTGATATTAATCACTAGTTAGTAACTTCTAGCGATTGTGGCGTTTGTGCTCTCTACGATTAGCTCGTTTTACATTTGATCGTTGAGACCGTCTAAGCAAACGGTAGTCTTGGTTATTTTGCGCATAAGATGGAGTTACCTCTTCATGGTCAGTATCAATTTCGTCATAAGTATTATTTTCGTCAATTTTCCCAAAATAAGTATTTGGGTTGTCTAGATAGGAGCTATCGGAAAACGGTTCGATAAAAAACAGGGCGGTTGTGCCGAATTGTTTTTTAAGTTCGAGGCTTGGGCCTGTAGATGATTCGGTATGTTTTTCCATTTAGATTATTATCTACATTATCTAATGAATACACAAGCATAGACACATAGGGCGCGTCATCACTCCATTCAATTCCCGAAAGGCACCAGACCGCTTACTTATGTCCTGATTAGATTTATATCTACATAACAAAAAGCCTCCAGTATGGAGACTTTTTTATAATGCTAATGCTTGGCAGAGCATATTGAAAGAAGTTAGAACTGAGCTTATTAGTTATACTACTGCATAAATCAACTCACTTCGTGTCAATTAGCCACTCGCACAAAGGGTAAATGCCTGTAAAGAACCGGACACCAGCCATACCAGGGGGGGGCTATAAACTCACACACACTTAGGGGCGTTATATTAGCGACGAGCAAACTTTTTTCGAAATTTTATACTACCCCTCTATCCTACTTTGTTCAGACGAAATATGTCTATTTCAAACCAGACTTTAATAACAACTCTTCGAAGAATTCAGTCATTACTTTATTAGCGATAGTATCATCTATAAAATCGTTACCACCGAACCTAAATACCTGATATCCTGCAAAATGTAGTTTTCTATCTTCTTCCATCATACTTGCATACAGCTTTGGTTTGGCATAACCTTTATCGTCTGAGTAGTGCTGTTTTCCGTCCAACTCAATGACAATTCGGACTTTACCGGGCATTAGCATCAGAAAGTCCATACGTTGTCTTGTTAGAGGTGCGTTGTCACCACGCTGGGCAGCGCTTATAGGGTCATAATGTAGCCAAATTTGAGGAAGTAATGCGGGTAAGTGAAAGCCCCTTTCTTTGAGCAACCGGCCATATGCATCAAATATCATCGTCTCGGGTTTATTGCATGTGTCTCGCAGACGAATAAACAAATCATGATTAGCAGATTCTTTATCTGAATTATTTTCCTTTTTCATCCACCACTGCAATAAGTCATTCCAGCTCAATCCTTGGTTTGAATCAATCTCCTCGTCATACACTAATACGTACTCACCATTCTTATGTACCATTACATCGTTATTAATTGCATCAGATAAATACAAGTCTGGTTTTGGTCCGTTAGATGCAAAGATTAGATTCTTAACTGCACCAGGCACCGCGTTTAAGCCATTTGTATCGAGTTCATTTACTAGATCAATGAGTGGCTGAAAATCAAACTCTTCAATAACTTTTCGTGCCACTTTAATCGACTGATCCTTGTTGAGTGTAGTAAGTCGGTGACGAACATACACTGCCTTACTTTGCATTGGCTTAATATCTTCGTCTGCCTTCGGCAACTCAAGAGAATCACAGTAGCTGGCCACATTGTATGCCTTGAGACTAGAAATCGCATAACTAATCTGCTCATGAATCATTTGAGAGGTTACTTTTCTACGCTCTATCGGAACAACTTTAAATACAGGTCTACCTGAAATCAGTTCAATCTGTTTTAGCGCGTACAAGTCTGGTGCTAAAAGTAAGTTCAACTCGTCTTTAATACGTATCACTTCATTTTTGTCGGCTCGAACTGCAGGGTGAATAGTTTCTGCAAGGAACTCAAATAGCTTTTTATCATTACTATTCAGTTCAAACCTATTGTCATAAAATATCCAGTCGTCTTGCCAATCATTATTGTTATAGCGGTGTTGGTATATATCACCTTCGACGTTTTCGAATCTTTCCCCTTCACTCGGCATCTGGTCGAGTTTAAATAATCTTTTGAGAAAGTCGATTTCGTCTAAATCACCCCACCAGCTTATACCCACTTTACCTGCTTCACGTAGCGACATCAGGGCTAACACACCAAACTCATCGGGATTGAATTTCTTAAAAAGTTCCACTATGGCTTTTCGTGTTACTTCTGTAATCATAAAGGCAGGACTCCAAATAGCGTAAGTAGCGCGAGTACGGCCCATGTGACCAGCACGAGTGCGACATGTACAACGCCATACATCAAAACCCCTAGCTCTGGACTATCACCCTTTCTGTAGTTGAACAATGCTCCAACCATCCAGTAAGCAACTATTCGTAATACTACATATATAGAAATAATTTGACCAAAAATAATACCAATTAAATCACTTTCGAAAATAGGTACGGTCTCAATCGTGAAATAACATAGAACGAAACGAAGTATAAAACTAACAGTACTTAGGAATAAGTAACCTTCACTTGAGTTATGACTCGTTCTTCGTCTCCGCATGCACCCAGCATAACACCATTAATGATGTATGCTCAACAGCGGTCAGGCACATGTCAAATAGCAGCAGATATTTTTGTTGCAGAAGTTTCGAGTTCGAATTGGTCAGATCTACCCGCTAGTAGTGGTTGTATGGCATTAGCTATTGATAATAGTGAACTGTCACTCCGACCACCAAAAATCAGTTGGGAATAGTACAAATCAAGACAAGCATGGAATTTATAGAACGAACTAAGCTGATAATTACTTTCGTCCTCAAGCTCGTCACTCGCCCACGATTTTACCTGTTCCTTCAGTTCAGTTACTTCAACTGTATAGTCGCGATAACTTGCTAGTTGGTTTTTTAATATGTATTCGAAGAGTTGGTCGACAATCGATAAAACTTCGTTAGCAGCAGCTAATCGTTCGTCGTAGCTTTCAATCCCCATCTCGGGTTGTAATCTAGCAAACCTACGCAGAGACTCTATGTAGTTCGTCACAAGTTCTGCAATCACCGAATGCTTCCCAACTGAACGGCGTATTGCCGGAAGCTTAGGTCGTACAAAGTCGAAAAAGTAGCTAAACTCACCGTTCAGTGTACCGGAAGCCACATGCTCTATGACATATTCAGGATTGTAGAAAGTTTTTTTAATTTTAACTGCATCGCTAACTATACTTCTCAATAGGCTTTGGTCGAATTCTCGTTCCGTTGTGAGTGCAAATTCAAGGTGTTGATAAACTTTTTCAGAGTTTTTATCTTCGAATTTTTGAAGTATTAACCTTCTGTTTCGAATATCGAAAGGTAGTTCTTTAGCATCCGGGGTACTCAGCTTGTTCGCAACAAGTACTATCTGCACGGTTTTTAACGCGCTCGCATAACCCAGCTCATACAGTACATTAGGATTACTGGTTATACGCTTACCTTTCACCCCGACATCTTCAGGGTTTATTAATGAAACATCACCGACAAAATAATCACATGCTTTTATTTTCTCGATGATTACATGAGCAATATCATCTGCACCTTGAGGGTTTCTATCTGCAGACTCAATCACATAGTCTTTATGTGCTGCAACGAATTGCTCAAGTAACTTCAAGAGATAACTTTTATTACCCGGTACGTCACTTAACCATGAATAGAATATTGTTTTAGGCATCGTCTCTCTCCAGTTCTTCTTTTAAAACTTCTTTGAATGGTTTCGCGAGCACATTTCTTGCATCATAAAGTTTGTTGCGTATTCGTATTTCTCGGAGCCGAGCATTTGCTGCAGCTTCTGAAGATAAAACAACCGAACGACTATGCCTCATCTGACGCCTATTAAATTCTTCAATTTGCGACTCGGCCGCGTACACATACTGTAAGTCTTTTGAAAGTTTCCAGCCCGCAAGTAGCTGCACATGCTTGGTAAGTGGGAAACTTAGCTCAACATCATCCTGCATAAGCCCTGCTTGCATCCAAGTTCCTTTTCCGCCGTTCATAGCGTCCAAAGTTGGGTTTACGAGAACTACGGGATCGTCTGAGGTAATAAACCTACCATTTTTGTCATAAATCAACGCCCACTGCATGTCATATATTATTGGGGCAATACCCTCTACATTATCAGGCAACCCACTTGCCATAAACGTACTCATGTCTTCACGGTGCTTTAACAGCTCGGATACCGGTACACTATCTTCGCTATCTGGAAACATACTTTTATTCTGTTCAGCTAGTTTCCTCTTTTGCTCTTCGGTTAAATCTTCAACCCATCGCGTACTTTCTTCTATGCGATTCATAAAATCAAGCATTGCGTTTCGCCTACCTTCCGCACGCATAAACTGAGCACCAATAAACATCGCTATCTTAGCTTTGTCCTCAAGTGACAGTGGTTTTAAGCTATTCACTTTTGAATCGTTTACATCCGAAAAGGCCTTTTCAATTTGATTCAAATACCCTGATTCAATAACAAAAGACTTGGTTCCGTCACCAAATGTAATTGTATTGTAGTTCTTTCTATTCAATATATTTTTGGGTACATTGCTGAATACTTTAAGTTCAGATGTGACAACCCAGTTCAGGCCGTTTTTGTCTGTAAAGTTTTTCAAATAACCGACCGGCACTGTATGGTGTTTTTTCGGGTCTTTATTTTTCTTAGTCATTATTCCTATCTTAAGCCCTCTTCAGCAGTAATTCAAAGTATTCGGTGCCGCCAAACGGAATCTTTTGCTTGATCACCTTCTTCCCTTCAATGGTATTCGCAGCGTAAACGGTGAAGGCACCATAAAAATCATTGATTTCATCAACAGCCTTAGTGAGGTCACCAACCTTGGCAATATCTTCGAACATACTCAGCTGGCTTGCCTTTGAAGGTTCAACCCCGTAACAGTAAATACCCATAGTCTGTACATCTGCACCGCTCGGTCGTTGGTTAAATAGTTCGAGAGCCCGCCGGTAGATTTCTTGATTCGTATAAAAGCTCGACTTATGCATCCGCTTGGCATACCACGACTCACCATTCCGAAACCGTGCCCATACACATATACCCCTAGCCTCAACACTTTTGTAACGAACTTTCATGCCAGTCGTTTCGCACAAGAAGTTTAGGTATGAGCGAAGCAACTCGTCCTTGTTCGTAGGCTCTCTAAGCACCCACTGGCGGCCAATCATACCCAGCTTCGTATCATAGTCATCTATTTCGTGGCCACGCAGTCGTCGGTACCAATACGTACCTGTAATACTATTGAACACTCGCTTCTTTAGCATGTATTCGTCAGCTGCCAGGAACTGCAGTGGGTTCATAATTCCATATGCATTGAGTCGTGCTTCATTGCGCTCGGCAATACCCGTTAAGTCAAGTAGCGTACGATCTGCATAAAACTCTCTGAGGTTCCGATGGTCAATTACGTCTAGGCCGTCAGGCTTGTGCCAACCAGCAGCTTGTTTAGCTAAAAATATGTTAGGCGCGATACCAATGTTAATACGCATCCAGTCGCCTATCTCGTCTTTCACTCGCTGTTTAATCTCGTAACCAATATCAACTAGCGTTCGACCATTTAACACCGGCTCCATTCCATGAAAATCAATCACACCTTCATCGATAGATTTCATCCAGGTTTTTGGTGAGTAGTCCTGCATGATACGTACGAGCTTCTGGTACACCTGGTGGTACTTAGGTGCGTCGGTTTCAAGCATAATAAAGTCTTTGCAAATAGCTTTTGCATCGCTAAACCTCATACCGACTTTAATACCAAGAGCTTTCGCTTCGTACGAGGCGGCAATTACACAGCACTCTTTCGATATACGGTTTGTCACGCCCATTGGCTTCCCTCGCAAAGTCGGGTGAGCCTGTTGCTCTGCGGTTGCAAACGCACTGTTCAGGTCAATAAACATTATCATCGGCTTTTCTTTATTAATGTCTTTATACATAGCTACCTCCCATTACATAAATCAAAGTCCATATCAGCCGCTCCGCGTCGAACTCAATACGATAATCATTTACACCGTCACTCATGTTGAAAGCGTGAATCATTCTCTTACCTTTTTCGGTTGGGTGGCGCATACCTAGCTGGGTGAAAATTATCTCACGTCCCCTGAACACCATTTTCCAAGGTACGCACTTAAACTGGTCACTCGCATGGCCACGGTATATGGGCACAACATCCACCACTTCGTTAATCTCGTCAAAAGGATTCATTATACCTACTTAACAAACGTGAATCGTTTAAGTCGTCGGGCACGCATAAAAGCCTGCATACGAGCAGCTAATATCTCGTCAATCTTAACCGGTGCGTTACATCGTTGAGGTGTTTCAATGTAGCCAATTAGTTCAAAATTTTCTGTAGTCTTCATACAATTCTCCAAGGTTTTATAAATAAAAAACAACTAAAACAAAGTGCTTAGCTGTACGGGTTTAATTTATAAGGCTAACTGGTGGAGCGTACTAACCGTTGATAGTAATCTCGCGACAGGGAGCCGGATGTTGTATGAAGACTTCCAGGGACGCTTAGCAATGCCAGTGTGTATGTCGTCTAATACTGAGTATATTCCTAGCGTTATGAGAGCACAACCGTAAGCGTGCACCAGACCGCTCGCACATTAACGAAAACAGTTAAAATGGTATAATAGTAATAGACCTTTGAAATGAATAGTTTACCGGGCATTACTGTCTCCGACATCAGTCAACCCTACGGTGTTCCAAGCAAACAATCTATCAACCACTAAGCAACCTGTGTCCACACTTGTTGTGGATGCTAAGGTAGAAACTGAGGTAAAAATGAGCGTAGAAATGCGAACAACAATTAACCTGGCGACATTTGTGCAAGTACTAAAAAAAGCTGTAGTGGTCTGGCTATGCGCGGTAAGGAATTCATTTAAAAGTCCAGAATAAGAGCGCGCGGAATGCTTCGCCCCTTCGTCGCGCTCAGAAAAGCTAAGAGGTAGCTTTTCTGCTCTGCTCCTCGTGTTCGAACCACGGTCTAGTGTCTTGCTAAAGCAATCCGCAAACCGTGGGCCAATTTCTCATAGCCCGTAGCCAAATAAAATAGGCCAGCGGCGAGGCTGACCTATTTTATTTGGCAGGGGTACGTGGAATCGAACCACGGTTTCAGGTTTTGGAGACCTACGCACTAACCGCTGTACTATACCCCTAAGCTACATAATTGTAACAGATTGAATGTCGAATAGTCTACACCCCTGTTTTGCTAGGCGGCATACTGCTGTATGAATGGTACGACATAGAATATGCCGAATAAAATCATTACCACTCCGATGGTCACTGCATCGTATATCGCTTCGTGTCGTTTGTGGACGTTTGGGAAGTCTCCTGGTTGGTTAAGGCGGATGGTAATCAATTGCCCTATCATAACAAACAAAGCTGCGGCTATCAGCGTTGTGTACACCACCAGAGTGTTAGTAACTGCTTCAAACGGCCGGAAGATCATAATAAGCGCCGAGGCAATCGACAGGGCGATGCCTGTAATGCGTACCAAAAGTGCTGTGTCCTCTTTATCTATCATAAAAGTATTGTACCATCACTTATGCAGTCTTTACGCCTAAGCACTACCCTGTTACCATAAACATAATAAGAAAAGGGGTGTTGGGATGCATGTAGTTGTCGTTGGTGGGGGTTTTGGCGGGGTGAAAGCTGCACTAGAGCTAAGCAAAAAGCAAATTGGCCGGGTGACCTTAATTTCTGATGAAACGTACTTTTTGCACCACGCCACCTTATATGCGACCGCTACTGGTAAAAACTTTGCCGAATCGGTAGTACCTTTAAATACTATTTTCGCCAACCACCCTAACGTCGACATCATCCAAGATAAAATTACCGCCTTTGACCCGAAGCGGCGTTTAATTACCGGCCGAAATGATTACCACTACGATAAGTTAATATTCGCCCTGGGCTCGGTGACTACTTTCTTTAATATCAAAGGCATGGCAGAACATTCATTTGGCATTAAAAGCATGGGTGAAATTAAAGATTTTCATGAACATATCCACGAAGAGGTTGTTCACAAAAAATTAGATAAAGAATTCTTTGTTATCGGTGCCGGCCCAACGGGTATAGAGATGGCGGCGGCTTTGAACGATTACATTAAGCAACTTATTACTACCTATCGCTTAAAGCAGACAGCTTCTCAGGTAACACTGGTTGAAGCGGCACCTCGCATTGCACCGCAAATGTCTAAAACTGCTTCAAAGAAAATTGCACGGCAATTACAAAAACAAGGCGTTAAAGTACTCGAAAATCACAAAGTTGGTGCTCTTGAAAACAACAAAATTATCATTGAAAGCAAGCCGTTCCCAACTAAAACAGCTATCTGGACATCAGGCGTGGCAAATAACCCATTCTTTAAACACAACGCTGATAATTTCCAATTAGCTAACGACGGTCATGTGCATGTAAACCCTTACCTTGAAGCGTTAGACAACGTGTATGTCATTGGCGACAATAACACTGTTCGTTATAGTGGCAGCGCCTGGCCAACGCTCAAACAAGCTAAGCACGTGGCAAATAACATCACTCGCCTAGCGACAAAGCGCCCACAAGAGCGTTTCCGCCCCACAGCACCACCTTCGGGTATTCCACTTGGGCCAAAGTGGGGGTACGTTGAATGGCATGGACTGTATGTTTCAGGGCGTTCTGGGGCATTTGCTCGACGTATGATGGAGCTATATGGCTACTGCCAGTTACTCCCATTCAAGCAAGCAGTCCCTGTGTGGCGAGCCCATGAACTAGCGGCTGTGGAAAATTAAACGTCATTCAGAGACTTTAAGCGTAAGAGCTGTTGTAAAAGCCTACGCTTAGAACTATAATCAGGGCAGAAAACGTGGGCAGAAAAATTAAAAGGAGTTGACAGGTTGTTACGGCGACTTGTAAAACGGGTATGAAATTATTAATGCTGGGCTGGGAGCTTCCTCCACACAATAGTGGTGGCTTGGGAGTTGCATGTTATTACCTCTCCAAGGCTTTAGCTCTTGATGGCGCCGACATTGATTTCGTTGTCCCCTACGCTGCCAAACACGACAATGTAGACTTCATGAAAATTCATGCCGCCACAAAGCTTTCACCCCTTCACAAATTTGGTATGGGGGCTTACGATTCGAACTTCTTACTTGAAGAGGTCGGCCACGACGAACTTGGTGAGCTTACCACTATTCGTGACGTCCAAAAACGCTATACCCAGTTTGTTGAGCAACTTGTTGATGGCAAACAATACGACGCCATCCACGCTCACGATTGGTTAACAATGGAAGCTGGTATGCTAGCTAAGCAATTAACCGATGCTCCATTAATTGTGCACGTGCACGCTACCGAATTCGACCGGGCTGGTGGCAACCAGGGTAACCCTATTGTTCATGAAATTGAATACCAAGGCTTAATGATGGCTGATCGCATTTTGGCGGTGAGTGCTATCACTAAAGATATTATTGTTAAAAAATATGGTATTCCAGCCGATAAAATTGAAGTTGTTCATAATGCTATCGACCCTGAAAGTCTGAATGATGGCTACGAATACGACAACCGCACCTACCGTTACCTTGAAGGCTTGAAAGACGAAGGCTACACTATTATTAGTGCGGTTACCCGCTTTACTATCCAAAAGGGCCTGGCAAACCTTGTTCGGGCGGTTGCTAAAGCTTCTGATAAGTACGACCGTTTCGCACTTCTGTTAGCCGGCGACGGTGAACAGCGCGATGAGCTGATTCGTTTAGCCGCCGATTTAGGCATCTCAGATAAAATCTTCTTTACTGGGTTTGTGCGCGGTAAACAGTGGCGCGATGCCTACAGTGTATCTGATGTCTTCGTACTAAGCTCGATTAGCGAGCCCTTTGGCCTGACAGCCCTCGAAGCGGCTCATCATAATAACGCCCTCATTGTTACCAACCAATCTGGTGTCGGTGAAGTGCTGCAAAGCATCTTCCGTTATGACTTCTGGGACGTTGAACGTCTAGCTGACCAATTAGTTGGTATTGCCACCTCTCCTGCCCTCAAGGAATCACTTCGCACTAATATACTGAACGAGTACGCTCGCCTTTCATGGCACGATGTTGCTAAAAAGTGCATGAGCCAATATACGAAAGCGGCTTCACCGGGTGTATTAGTTGGGGCGTTCGCATGAACAAACGAGGCATAACCCTTTACATGCACGTCCACCAACCGTACCGAGTGCGCGAGTATAGTGTGTTCGATACCTCAATTGACCATAACTACTTCAACGAAGCTGACACTAAAAGCCACCGTAGCAACGAACAAATTCTCAACAAAGTTGCCGACAAGTCGTACCGGCCAATGAACGCGCTTCTCGAAAAGCTTCTTAATAAGCACCCTGATTTTAAGGTTTCATTGAGCATTACTGGTACCTTTATTGAACAAGCTGAGCAATGGGCGCCAGACGTTTTAGATAGCTTCAAACGCCTTGTGGCCACTGGTCAGGTTGAAATTGTGGCTGAAACCTACTACCACTCACTGGCTTTCTTTTACAGCCGTACCGAGTTTGAACGACAAGTTGAAATGCACAAAGCAAAAATTCGTGAATTATTTGGTGTTGAAACCAACGTCTTCCGTAATACCGAACTTGCCTACAACGACCAATTGGCGCAATGGGCTGACGGCTATGGCTTTAAAGGTATTTTAGCTGAAGGCTGGGATCCAATTCTTGATTGGCGTAGCCCAAACTTCGTGTACAAGCCCGAAGGTACCGAAAACATTGCCCTGCTTTTGAAGAACTATCGTTTAAGTGATGACCTCGCTTTCCGCTTTAGCAACCGGGCTTGGCAAGAATGGCCTCTAACCGTTGATAAATACACTCAATGGATGGAAGCCTCAATTCAAGACCAGCCCCTCGTAAACCTGTTTATGGACTACGAAACCTTTGGCGAACACCAATGGGAAGATACGGGTATCTTTACGTTCTTCGAAGAGTTTGTCGGCCGTTGGCTAGAGGACGAAAATAACACTTTCTACACCACCTCTGAAGCTATTGCCGCTAATGAACCAGCTGGCGTTATTAGCATGCCGAATACTGTCACTTGGGCTGATGCCGAACGCGACCTTACCGCCTGGGTTGGCAACAGCATGCAACACGAAGCTATGAAACACATTTACTCCTTAGAAGATGATGTCATGCGCACCAAGGACACTGACCTAATTGCCGATTGGCGTAAGCTACAAACCTCCGACCACGCCTACTATATGTGTACCAAATGGTTCACCGATGGCGACGTCCACGCTTACTTTAGCCCGTACGACTCTCCGTACGACGCCTTTTTGTATTACATCAACGCTGTCCGCGATGTTCGTTGGCGTTTACATGAAACTCACCGCACTGGAGGCTTAAGTGGCTAGATCAATTGTACTTAGTAACGGCGAACTGCACGTTGGCTTGAATAAATATGGAGTGGTACACGACTTTTACTACCCTTATGTTGGGTTTGAAAACCACGTCGCTGGCCCGTCTTTACGCCACAAAGTTGGCGTGTGGATTGATGGCGTTTTGAGTTGGACTGATGACGACACTTGGACGTTTAGTCACCACTACCCAAGCACTAGTTTGGTAGGTCACACCATTGCTGAAAACAAAAGCATTGGAATCGTTTTAGAATTCGATGACACCGTCGATTCTGACATGAGTGTTTTTATCCGCAACATCCACGTCGTGAATACCTTTGATCATGCCCGCGATGTTCGCCTATTCATGTACCAAGCCTTTGCCATTGGTGATTCACGTAGCAACACCGACACCGCCCAGTACTTACCTGATAGCAACGCTATTCTTCACTACCGTGGGCGACGGGCCTTTATTATCTCCGGTACGACTTCAGATGGTAAACCGTTCGACCAGCACTCTATCGGCTTGTTTGGTATTGAAAACCACGAAGGTACCTACAAAGACGCCGAAGATGGCGAACTTGGTGGTAACTATGTTGAACATGGTCGCGTCGACTCTATTTTAAGGTTCTCAATGCATATTGCAGCCCATTCATCTGAACGCGTCCACTACTGGATTAGCGCTGGCATGAGCAACCGCGAAGCCTTGTATATTCACAAACAAGTGCAAGACCAGGGTATTGATGTCCGCATCGCCAAAACCTCACAG
>Ga0247808_10000908_pt1 | contig 14340 bp, 13 predicted proteins | sample UWRJL089202R1_FD_179914 | JGI IMG/M metagenome (GOLD analysis project Ga0247808, IMG submission 179914) | Plant litter microbial communities from Arlington Agricultural Research Station in Wisconsin, United States - UWRJ-L089-202R-1 | ecosystem: Environmental > Terrestrial > Plant litter >... | reverse complement strand
CCTCGCGTCTGACCGTCGACGTCCAGGTGCTGACCGGCTTCCGAAACCCTCCGGAAGACCCCCTGAGAACCGGCGCATTTGATCCGGCGGGTCTGGACTACAAGCAAAGCCAGCCCGGCGACATCGTGATCGTCCGGGCCTGGTACCAGCAACCCATCTTCACCCCCTTCATGACCCAGGGGGCGCCGCGTGCGGGCGGCAGCGGAATTCTGACCGCCACCACGTCGTTCCGGAACGAGCCGTACAATCAATGATCCGCAAGCCAGCCTTCCTGCTGCGATTGGCGCGCGACACCCGCGGCCTTTCCGCCGTCGAGTTCGCCCTTCTGGCCCCGGTCATGATCACGCTCTACTTCGGCGTCGCCGAGGTCGGTCAGGCCTTCATGGTCCAGAAGCGTCAGGCCCATGTGGCATCGATGGTCGCCGACCTGGTCGCTCAGACCGACATCGTCGAGAAGAAGGATCTGGACGACATTTTGAGTGCGGGCGCCCTGGTCGTCAAACCGTTTCCGGCGACCAATCTGACCATCACCGTCACCAGCGTGAAACGGGACGACAAGGGTGTCGACCGGGTCCTCTGGAGCTATGGCAGCAAGACGCGCAAGACAGATGATGTGGTCACCAAACCCAGTATTCCCACAGGGATGATCACCGCCAGCGGCGGGGGTGTCGTGATGGCGGAGACGACCTATAAATATGTCTCGCCGGGCAACCGGTTCATCAAGGACGGTTTGACGTTCAGCGGCGCCTTCTTCCTGTTGCCGCGCCGGGTGGACGTCGTCCCCTGCAGCGACTGTCCGAAAACCTAGGCTCACGTCTCGCCGGCCAAGGCCCGTCGCAGGGCGCTGATCTTGGCGTCGGTCTCGGCCAGTTCGGCAGCCGGGTCACTGTCGGCGACGATGCCCGCCCCCGCGAGCGTGCGGAAGCGCCACCTTCCTTCGACGTGCTCGAACGTCGCCGTCCGGATCAGGACCGAGGCGGTCAGGTCGCCATCCGCGTCCAGCACAAACAGGGATCCGCACCACGCGCCGCGCGGCGGCTCCAGTTCCGCGATCACCTTCATGGCCTGATGTTTGGGGGCGCCCGTGATGGAGCCGGGCGGGAAGGTCGCCTCCAAGACTTCGGCGGGTCCCTGCCCTTCGGCCAGGACGCCGCTTACGGTCGAAACCAGATGGTGGACCGTCGGATGGCTTTCGACCTGGAACAGCCGGTCGACCACGACGGAGCTGGGGCGACAGACGCGGGCCAGGTCGTTTCGCATCAGATCGACGATCATCAGATTCTCGGCCCGGTCCTTGGCGCTGGCCAGAAGGGCGTCCGCTTCGGCGGCGTCCGCGATCGGGTCGGGCCGGCGGGGCCGGGTGCCCTTGATGGGGCGGGTTTCGATCCGGCCGGTCGCGCGCTCGCAGGCGACAAACAACTCGGGCGAATTGGAGACCAGCGCCCGGTCGCCGATCCGCCAGAAGGCGCCGTAGGGGGCGGTGGAGGCCGCGCCGGGCGCCAAGGTCAGACGAACGAAGACGGCGAACGGGTCGGCGCCCGGCCGCAGGTCACCGCGCCAGGCGCGGGCGACATTGGCCTGAAACAGATCGCCGGCCGCGATGCGTGAAACCACCTGTTCCACGGCGGCTTCGTAGGCCGCTGGCCGCCCCTCGGCGGCGAAGGCGTCGGCCGGAGCGCCCGGCATGTCGGGAGACCGGGCGGTGGCGAGCCAACCCTCGGCCACGTCGCAGTTCGCGCCAGCGCCCGCCGCATCCATGCCCCAGCCCATGGCTTGCAGACTGCGTGCGTCGTGATGGAACACCAGCAGGGAGCCATAGCGGGCGAGGATCATATCCGGCCAGACCTGCTCGCGCTCGCCCGTCGCCGGCCGCGCCCCGGCGTCATAGCTGGCGAGACCGATGACCCCGGCCTGAAGATCCGGATCGCGCAAGATCTTGAACAACGGCTCCTCGACCCGATCCATGACCCGAATCTCTTCAGGATCGGCGGCCACGAAGGAGCGGCTGCCCGGCGTCTTCGGGTCGGACAACAGACACAGGGCGCCCTCGCGAGCCGAGACGCCCGCCGCGACCGACAAGGGTGCGGTCCAGGGCAGATCCCGGACGATCCGCACGCGCCCTGCCCCGGTCATGCCGACAATCGGTCGCCGATCCGGGCGCGCATGGCGGCATCCACGCCCAGCGCCTGTTCCAGATAGGCGTCGATCGAGCCGTAGCGGTCCTCGATGGAGGCGATGGCGGTGTCCAGATAGGCGGCCTCGACGCCGAGGAAGGCGACGACGGCGTCGTGCGACGGCTTGCGGCCGGTCCGGGCCTCCATCTCCAGCGCGATGGCCGGTGCGCGCGTTTCGAGGTCGACCGCCGTATTGGTCAGCAGGAAGTCCTCGATCAGGTCATCGCGGCCGACGCCGAGCAGGTGATGGGTCAGGGCGGCCAGCATGCCGGTCCGGTCCTTGCCCGCCGCGCAGTGGATGAGGACGGGTCGGTCGCTGTCGGCGAGCGCCTGAAAGTAGCGGCCGAAGATCTCCAGATGGGCAGGGGCGAACGGCAGGGTCCGATAGGTCTCGGTCATGAAACGACGGCCGGAGTCCGGGGTCAGGTCGGCGGTTTTGAGGAAGGTGATGTGCGGGGCCTCGCCGGCCTCGTCCAGATCGCTCTCGATCACCGCGCCGGCCCAGCCGGTCGGGCGGCGCGAGGGCTGGCGGCGGCGCTCGACCGGCCGTCTGAGATCGACCACCGTGCCGATTTCGAGGGCGGCCAGACGATCCAGATCGGCGTCGCTCATCCGCCCGTGATGGGCTGAGCGGAACAGACGGCCAGGCGCGATCCGGCCGCCCGCCGCCGTGGCGTAGTCGCCATAGTCTCGGAAATTATCGAGGGCGTCGAAGCGGTGGAGGCGCGAGGTCATGTCCGTCTCCATAGCCTGTCACACGCCGCTGTCGCCATGTCGAAGACGCCCTGTCTGCCCGCCTTAACGGAAAGGCGGTTCGTCGAAGGCTCGGAGCTTGCGGGAATGCAGACGCGAACCTTCCTGACGCAGCAGGTCGATGGCGCGGATGCCGATCTGCAGGTGCTCGGAGATCGAACCTTCGTAGAAGCGGTTGGCCTGGCCCGGCAGCTTGATCTCGCCATGCAGCGGCTTGTCCGAGACGCACAGCAGGGTGCCGTAGGGGACACGGAAACGATAGCCCTGGGCCGCGATGGTGGCGCTTTCCATGTCGATGGCGACGGCCCGGCTCTGGTTGAAGCGGAGCGCCGATTTGGAATAGCGCAGCTCCCAGTTCCGGTCGTCGGTGGTGACCACCGTGCCGGTCCGCAGGCGTCGTTTGACCTCTTCGCCCGGCGCGCCGGAGACGATCTTCGCGGCGTCGTAGAGTGCGCGCTGGACCTCGGCGATAGAGGGGATGGGGATGTCCGGCGGCAGGACCGCGTCCAGAACATGGTCGTCGCGCAGATAGGCATGGGCCAGGACATAATCGCCGATGGTCTGGCTGGGCCGCAGGCCGCCGCAGTGGCCGATCATCATCCAGACGTGCGGCCGGGTGACGGCCAGGTGGTCGCATATCGTCTTGGCGTTCGAGGGGCCGACGCCGATGTTCACCAGGGTGATGCCGTTCGAACCCGGCGCCGTCAGGTGATAGGCCGGCATCTGGTGCTTCTTCCAGGCCGCGTCCATGACGGCGACCTCGGGGTCCGGCGTCTCGGCCGTGATCACCACTCCGCCGGCGCAGGACAGGGTCTGATAGGGGGTCGAGGGATCGCGCACCTGCCCCACCGCCCAGCGCACGAACTCATCGACATAGCGGTTGTAGTTGGTGAACAGGACATAGGACTGGACGTCCTCGACCGGCGTGCCGGTGTAGTGTCTCAACCGGGCCAGCGAGAAATCGGTGCGCAGACCGTCGAACTGGGACAGGGGAAAATCCTCGTCCGGGGCAAACAGACCGTCGGAGATCTCGTCGCCGATATGGGCGAGGTCCGTGGTCGGGAACCAGCGGGCGATCGACGCCGTCATGGTCCGGTCCAGAACCACCTCCGAGCCATCCAGCACATAGGGGAAGGGAATCTCCTGCTCGGACGGCGTGACCTCGAAGGTCGCGCCATAGTCCTGTTCCAGCAGGGTCAGTTGTTCGATCAGATAGGGTCGGAACAGGTCCGGCCGCGTCACCGTGGTCGCATAGACGCCGGGCCGCGACATCCGGGCATAGGCGCGGATCGGCAGGTGTTCGGGCCGATCGCCGAACCAGCTGACTTTCAGGGAGGGATAGGCGAACAGGCCGGCGGCGCGGGCTGCGGGATCGGCGCGTTCGCCGGTGTCGATAAAGGTGCGAACCGCATCGCGCAGGTTCGTCACCGACTGGGTGTAGAGTTGTTCCAGGCGATCCAGCGCCGCCTGCGCCCCCATCGGGGTATTCGTTGTTTCTGTCATGACCTCCTCTAGCGGAAGATCGTGACCAAGGCGAGACGGCGAAGCTTGGACCGCGGTCGCCGCCTCTTTTTTCCTCAGCCGCCGGCGTAGCCCCCAACAATCGGCAGGACCTCGCCAGTAATGAAGCTCGACATCTGGGGCGAGGCCAGGAAGACGTAGGCGGGGGCGATTTCCTCGGGCTGGGCCGGGCGCTTCATCACCGTTTTGCCGCCGAACTCGGCTACGTCCACCGCCTGTTTGTCGGCAGGGTTCAGCGGGGTCCAGACCGGTCCCGGCGCAACGACATTCACCCGGATGCCGCGCGGCGCCAGATGCGTGCCCAGCGAGCGGGCGAAGGCGTGAATACCGCCCTTGGTCAGGGAGTAGTCCAGCAGGTCCTTGTTCCCCAGCAGGCCGGTGACCGAGCCGGTCATGACGATGGCCCCGCCGTTCTTGAGATGGGGAACCGCCGCCTTGGCGAGATTGAAATAGCCGTAGAGGTTGGTCTTCAGCGTCCGGTCGAAATGCTCGAGCGTCAGGTCTTCGAAGGCCTCCACATGCTCCTGGAAGGCGGCGTTGGGGACGACGACGTCCAGCCGGCCGAACGCCTTGACCGTCGCCTCGACCGCCATGACCGAGAAGGCCGGGTCGGAGACGTCGCCTTGCAGGACGATGGCCTTGCGCCCTTCGGCCTCGACAGCAGCCTTTGTCGTTTCGGCGTCGTCGGATTCGTCCAGATGGCAGATCGCGACGTCGCAGCCTTCACGGGCGAACAGGACGGCGACCGCACGGCCGATGCCGGAGTCGGCGCCGGTGATCAGGGCGGCGAACCCCTCCAGCTTGCCCGAACCCTTCCAGAAGGGCGCGTCGTACATGGGGGCGGGGTCGAGGGCGGCTTCGTTTCCGGGCTTGGTCTGGTGCTGTTTGGGGAATGGCGGTTCGGGATAGCGGCGGGCGCCTGCCTGGACCGCACCCTGTGTCTTCTCGCCACCGGCGTCCGTCTTCGCCTTGTCGTCGATGGGCTTCTGAATGGCGCGCTCGTCGTTCGCGACATCCTTGGCGGCGGGGGTGAAGCGGTCGTCCATGGCGTGTCTCCGGATCTCGAAAGTCGTGCAGGGTGTGCAGACAGAGCGGGCGGGCGCGCGCCTTGTTCCGAACCGGAGCGATCCGGGGCATGATGCCGATGGCTGGCCACCGCGTACGGCCCGTGAACGGGAGTTGGAGACGCCATGCCGGAGTTCGACCTGCCCGCCGTCGGCGTCGCGACCAGCGCGCTTCAAGTGTGGGTCTTGCCCGCCCTGCTGGGACTGGGTCTGGCCTCGGCCACGGGCCTGCGCACCTTTCTGCCGCTGCTGATGCTGGCGGTGGCGGCGCGGTTCGGCCTGTTCGGGATCACCCTGAACGAGCAGATGTCATGGCTGGGATCCCTGCCCGCCATCGCCGCCCTGACCGTCGCCGCCGTGGCCGAGTTCGCGGGCGACAAGATCCCGGTCGTCGATCATGGCCTGAACGTTCTGGGAGCCTTCACCCGGCCGATCGCGGGGGCGATCGCGGCCATGAGCGTCTTCGCCGGACTGGATCCGACGACGGCGGCGGTGGCGGGGATCATCGTCGGGGCGCCCACCGCCTTCGCCTTCAACGCGGCCCAGGGCGGGGCGCGGCTGACGTCCACCGCGACGACCGGGGGCGTGGCCAATCCGGTGCTGTCCTTCATCGAGGACCTGCTGAGCGTCTTCACCGTGGTGCTGGCGTTCCTGGCGCCCGTTCTGGTGCCGATCTTCCTGCTGATCCTGGCCGTGCTGGTGTTCCGGCTGGCGAACTGGATCCGCGAAAGCCGGCCGGCCCCTACAGGCGCGAGATGATCGTCCGCATGGTCTCCGCCTTGCTGGGCAGGTCGGACACCAGCCGCGAGGCGATCTCGCGGGCGCCGACCGGATAGGCGTCGCCGCCTTCGGCGATCTCCCTGGCCATGGCCGCCGCCTGCAGCAGGACCGCCTCCAGCGCCTCGACCTGTTCCAGCGCCAGCGACCGCGCCTCGAGTTGCAGACGCTTCACCCGTTCCGAGGTGGTCTCGGGCGTACGCATGATCTCGTAGACCGCGCTCTCGGCCTCGACGAGGCGGAGGTCAGGCTTGCCGGGGGCTTTGGACGAGGTCGCTTTCGGCATGGATCGGTTCCTTCACGTCTTCGGCAAATGCGGCGACAGGCTTGACCGTTCCAGAGCGGACCGCCGGAAACTGTGAACAAGCGTCAGTGTGACTCCCATGCATCAGCCAGAATCGGTCAGACCCGTTCGTGCCGGGCCTCGTCCTCGTCTTCCAGCGCCTCGGCGGCCTCCTCGTTGAGGGCCTGACCCTCGCGACGGGGCTTGATGTAGGGCTCGGGCTGGGGCGTGGAGGTGTTGTTGCGCCACAGGGACCGGCCGGCCTGCAGGCCGCCGGTGACCTGAAGCGTCAGCCGCTCCTCGTCACGACGACGGACATCCTCGATCGTCTCGCGCGCCACGTCCTCGGCGAAGCCGAGGTCCTTCAGCACATGCTCGCCAAAGGCCAGGGCGGATTCGAAGGTTTCGCGGATGTGGAACTCGACCCCGGCCTTGATCAGGCGGATCGAGTGACCTCGGTCATAGGCGCGGACGAACAGCTTGGTCAGGGGGAACTCGGCCTGGACCAGCTCGACGATCCGGTCGGCGGTCTCGGGCTTGTCGACGCAGACGAGGATGGTCTCGGCCCCTTCGGCGCCCGAGGCCCGCAGCACGTCCAGACGCGAGCCGTCGCCGTAGTAGACCTTGAAGCCGAAATTGCCGGCGGCCTGGATCATCTCCACATCCATGTCGATGATGGAGACGTCGACGTCGCGGGCCAGCAGCGGTTGGGCCACGACCTGGGCGAAGCGCCCGAAGCCGATGATCAGCACCCGCTCGCGCAGACCCTTGGCGCGGTCGACCCCGTCGATGTCGTCGACCGAGATATCGTCCGCCTTCAGCAGCCAGCGGGAGACGGCGATGGTGACCAGCGGGGTCAGGACCATGGACAGGATGACGATGGCCGTCAGGATGGCGCTGGTCCGGGCGTCGAACAGGCCGGCCATGAAGGCAGCGCCGAACAGGACGAAGGCGAATTCGCCGCCTTGGGCGAACAGGGCCGACCGCTCCAGCGCCTCGTTGTGCGACGCCTTGAACAGCCGGGCGACGCCATAGATGCCGACCGCCTTGACCACCATGAACAGAACGACCCCGCCGATGACCCAGCGCCAGTCGGCGACGACGACGGCTAGATTCAGCGACATGCCGACGCTGAGGAAGAACAGCCCCAGCAGGATCGAGCGGAACGGATCCACGTCGGCCTCCAGCTGGTGCCGGAAGGTCGAGTCCGACAGCAGGACCCCGGCCAGGAAGGCGCCCATGGCCATCGACAGACCGCCCAGCGACATGGCCCAGGCCGCGCCGCAGACCACCAGCAGGGCGGCGGCCAGCATGACCTCGCGCCCGCCATACTTGGCCAGCATGCGGAATATGGGGTTGATCGCATATCGTCCGGCCAGGAAGACCCCGGCCACGGCGGCGATGGCCAGGCCGATGGTGCGCCACAGGGGCGGTCCGTCGGTCGTCGTGCCCAGCGCCGAACCCAGCACCGCCACGATGGCCAGCAGGGGCACGATGGCCAGGTCTTCCAGCAACAGGATCGACACCGCCCGCTGGCCGTGCGGGGTGGTGATCTCGTTTCGTTCGTCCAGGGTCTGCATGATCACGGCGGTCGAGGACAGGACGAAGCCCATGGCGCCGATGAAGGCCACGGCCGGGGCGACGCCGAAGGCCATGGCCGCGCCCGTCAGCAACAGGCCGCAGGCGATGACCTGGGTCGCGCCGAGACCGAAGATCTCCTTGCGCAGCTTCCACAGCTTGGCCGGCCGCATCTCCAGTCCGATGATGAACAGGAACATGACGACGCCCAGTTCGGCGACGTGCAACACCGCCTCGGCGTCCTCGATCAGGCCGAAGGCGAAGGGGCCGATGGCGAGGCCCGCGGCCAGATAGCCGAGCACGGATCCCAGGCCGAACCGCCGGAACACCGGCACGGCGACCACGGCCGCCGCCAGCAGCGCCACCGCATGCCCAAGATTCAGTCCCGCCGTATCCGCCATGCCGTCCGCCCTGCTGCTCAGCTCAGATAGTGGGGTCTCGGTGTTCGATTTGCGACCCGCAAAACCGACCGCCTCGCCATTTTCGCCACACCGGGCGCGCGCCTTTTTTGATCCGCGCAAGCGCCACAGTTTCGCCGAACCCGGGTTCGCCTCATGCGGGCAAGGACATAACCCGGAGGGAACGATGCTGGCGACCATGCTGAAACAGGGGGTGGCGGCCGTCGTCGGCCTGACTATCGCGGCCCCGACCGGCGGCATTGCGCCAGTTCAAACGGCGGATCCGTTCGGCCCCGGCGATGGCGCGGCCACCCCGGCGGCCTGCGCGCCCCTGGGCTTCGACCTCACGCGGGCGCAACAGGAGTCTGGCGGCGCAGGTCCGGGACGCCGTACGGGCGCGTCGGCGCCGCCTCCGATCGCCATGTCGGTCGCGCCGGCCCCCGAGAGTCGTTTCGAGTATGGCGCGCCTCCGCCGCCCCCTCCGCCCCCACCTCCCCCGCCTCCTCCGCCGCCGTCCTCGGTGGGCATGCTGAACGACGTGGTCGTCAGCGCCTCTCGCATCCCGCCGCCGGGACCGGGCCGTCTCCCCGACACCGAACGCTATCCCGACGCCACGCCAAACCCCGTACGTCGGGTGTCGGACGAACCGGTCTCGACATTCTCGATCGACGTCGACACCGCCAGCTACGCCAATGTGCGCCGGTTCATCGACGAAGGTCGCAGCCCACCGGCCGACGCGGTGCGGGTCGAAGAGATGATCAACTATTTCGACTACGGCTACGCGCGACCGACGCACCGTGATCAACCGTTCGCGGTGACCACCGCCATCGCCGCCTCGCCCTGGGCGCCTACGGCGGAGGCCGGCGCGCGCCAGATCGTCCATATCGGCCTGCAGGGCTATGAGCTGCCGGCCGGCGAGCAGCGGCCGCTGAACCTGACTTTTCTGGTCGATGTGTCCGGATCGATGAATAGTCCAGACAAGCTGGCCCTGGCGCGCAAGTCGATGAACCTGATCATCAGCCGGTTGCGGCCGCAGGACATGGTGGCCGTCACCTATTACGCCGAGGGGGCGGGCACGACGCTGCGGCCCACGCCGGGGACCGACAAGCTGCGCATCCGCTGCGCCGTAGCCAGCCTGTACGCCTCGGGCGGCACGGCGGGCACCACGGGCATGACCAACGCCTATGATCAGGCCCAGGCCAGCTTCGGCCGCGACAAGGTCAACCGGATCCTGATGTTCACCGACGGCGACTTCAACGTCGGCGTCACCGACGACAAGCGGATCGAGGACTATGTCGCCGACAAGCGCCAGACGGGCATCTATCTGTCGGTCTACGGCTTTGGTCGCGGCAACTATCAGGACGCGCGGATGCAGACGATCGCCCAGGCCGGCAATGGCGTGGCCGCCTATGTCGACGATCTGCAGGAGGCGCGTCGGTTGTTCGGACCCGGGTTCGACCGGGGGGCCTTCCCCATCGCCGACGACGTCAAGATCCAGGTCGAGTTCAACCCGGCGCGTGTGCTGGAATGCCGGCTGATCGGTTACGAGACCCGGCTGTTGAACGAGGAGGATTTCGCCAACGATCGCATCGACGCGGGCGAGGTCGGGTCGGGCGCCTCGGTCACGGCCCTGTACGAGATCACGCCCGTCGGCGGCGTCTCGCAGATCCCGGATCGCCACTATGAGGCCAACCGGCCCGACAACCGGATCGGCGTGGGAGGCGGGGATCCGAACGGCGAGATCGGCTTCGTCCAGATCCGCTACAAACAGCCGGGCGAGTCCCGCTCGCGCCTGATCCAGCAGGTGATCACGAACGGCCCTCGGGGCCGGGTCTCGGCCCAGCCGCCGGAGGCCACCCGCTGGGCCATGGCCGTCGCCGCCTTCGGCCAGAAGCTGCGCAACGATCCATGGATGGAGGCCGACTATGGCTGGAACGACATCCTGGAACAGGCCCAGGGTGCGCGCGGCGAGGACCCGTACGGCGACCGTGCGGAGTTCGTGCAACTGGTCCGCGCGGCGGAAGGTCTGCCGGCGCAAACCCGCCCCTGAAGCCAAAACCCGGGGCCGCTACAGAATGTAGCGGCTCAGGTCGGCGTTGGCAGCCAGGTCGCCGATGCGGTCGCGGACCTGATCGCCGTCGAAGGTCAGGGTCTGGCCCGACAGGTCCGAGGCCTTGAAGCTGGTCTCCTCCAGCACCCGTTCGATGACGGTGACCAGACGGCGCGCGCCGATGTTCTCGACCGCGCCGTTCGCCGCCACCGCCGCATCGGCCATGGCCTCGACGGCGTCGGGCGTAAAGACGAGGGTCACGTCCTCGGTCGCCAGAAGAGCCTGGTTCTGACGGATCAGATTGGCCTCGGGCTCGGTCAGGATGCGCACGAAGTCGTCTCGCGTCAGGGCCTTCAGCTCGACCCGGATCGGCAGCCGTCCCTGTAGTTCGGGCAGCAGGTCACTGGGCTTGGACACATGGAAGGCGCCCGAGGCGATGAACAGGACGTGGTCGGTCTTCACCGGCCCGTATTTCGTCGAGACCGTCGTGCCCTCGATCAGCGGCAGCAGGTCGCGCTGGACGCCCTCGCGCGACACGTCCGCGCCGCCCTTGTCCTGACGGCCGGCGACCTTGTCGATCTCGTCGAGGAAGACGATCCCCTCCTGTTCGGCCAGTTCGACGGCCTCGCGGGTCAGGCTGTCCTGATCCAGCAGCTTGTCGCTCTCTTCGGTGATCAGGGGCGCACTGGCGGCCTTCACCGTGGTCTTGACCGATTTGGTGCGGCCACCGCCGATCTTGCCCAGCATCTCGGACAGGTTGATCATGCCGACATTGCCGCCAGGGATGTCGAGCCCCTGCATCGGCGAGGCGGTATCGGCCAGCTGCAGTTCGATTTCCTTGTCGTCCAGTTCTCCGGCCCGCAGCTTCCTGCGGAAGCTGTCGCGCGTCGCCGGCTGCGAACCCGGACCGACGAGGGCATCGAGAATCCGGTCCTCGGCCGCAGCCTCGGCCTTGGCGCGAACACCGGCCCGCCGGTTGTCGCGCACCATGACCAGCGCAGCCTCGACCAGGTCGCGCATGATCTGGTCGACGTCGCGGCCGACGTAGCCGACCTCGGTGAACTTGGTCGCCTCGACCTTGAGGAAGGGCGATCCGGCCAAACGCGCCAGACGGCGGGCGATCTCGGTCTTGCCGACGCCGGTCGGGCCGATCATCAGGATGTTCTTGGGCGTGACCTCGTCGCGCAGGTCGTCAGGGACGCGCTTGCGCCGCCAGCGGTTTCGCAAGGCCACGGCTACGGCGCGCTTGGCGTCGTGCTGGCCGACGATGAAGCGGTCGAGTTCGGAAACGATTTCGCGAGGAGACAGATCGGTCATGCCGATCAGATAGGGCGCCTTAACCCCCGGCGGGAGGGGGTGGCGGCGCGGGCGGGGCTGGAGGCGGCGCGGGGACCAGCTGGGCGAAGGCCAGTTTCCATCCGTCCGCGCGCTTCTGCCACAGGTGGACGTACCAGCCGTTGCGGTCGGTCTCGCCGCGACGCCAGTTCGCCTTGCCATAGGTCCAGGCCATATCGCCGGCCTGCGAGGCGTCTCCGCCCTCCGGCCCGCCAAAGGTGAAGATCGAGGGCCAGGCATCGAGTGCGGCCGCATACTGGCTGGCGCCGATTGCTGGCGGCAGGGGCGCGACATAGAGCCGGCCGTCATCGGCCAAAGCGGCCAGATGCGCGGCCTTCTGGTCCTTGGCGGCGGCGGCCGACAGGGCGGCTTCGGCGGCGTGGACCTCGTCCATGGCCGCGATCACGGACGCCGAGCCGAACGAGGCCGATGTCAGGATAACGGGATCGGTCGTCGCATCGGGCGCCGCATCGGCGTTGGCGCCGGCGCCGCCGTCATAGACCCATTTCCAGCCGGCATCGGCTTGACGTCTCCAGATGGTGAGATAGTGCCCCGACCGTTTGCCGCCGAACTCCACGCCTCCGGTCGTGAAGCCCAGATCACCCGAGGCGGCGACGCCGGCCCAGTTGGGCCACCAGACGAGGGCGGGGGCCGTCGGATCGACCACGGTGTCGGGATTCAGGCTTTCGCGCGCCAGACGGGGACCGGCGCCCGTCATCATCACGGCGTTGGGCGTGGACCATTTCAGAAAGGAGCCGTCGACTCCCATCGCCAGGCCATCCTTGGCGAACGCCCTTTCGGCCGTCACGACCGAAGCGGCGGAACCGGCTGTCGCGATCTCATCCGCGCGGCTGACGCCCGCGATGACGGCCACAAAGGACAGGGCCAGGAAAGGAAGGTGGCGCATGAAGAATCTCCATGCGCACCCAAACCCGCACCTTTTCTTCGTGTCGCCCCATCGTCGGCGAACACGCGACGAACACAGGTTCTACAGCAGGGCGGCGAAGATCAATGCGACGACCATCACGTCGAAAGCGCGAAAGGCGGAAGACAGGAAAGGCATCGGACGATCCGCGAAACCGGGACAGGAGCCCGGTCCGCTGCAAACGCCGGGCCAGTTCGCGGTCGCGCCCCGATCCGATCGTGTCCGACGTCAGATGTCCGTGCGTTTGGCCGTGCCGACCGGCGGACGACGTTCCTTCTCGCCCGAATATTCCGCGCCCAGATAGGTGGAGCGGGCGGCGTCCAGCACCGGCGGGCCGCCCTTGATGCCGTTCCGCTGACCGCCCTGCCCCATCAACTGGGCGGCGAAGGCGGCGGCGGACCCCGGCGTTTCCGGCCGCGCCTGGGCAGAGCCTGCCGGGCCGGCGGCGTCGCGGGGATGGTCCTCGACGTCACCGACGGGAACGAGATCGCGGGATGTGCTGGCTCCCTTGCCCTCGGCGTCCGCCCCCCGGCGTTCGGTCGCGCGCCGTTCGGCCGCGCGGCGGTCGCGCGGGGTCACGGCTTCGACGGGGCGGACGTTGTCGGTCATTCCGGCTTGGGCGCCCCGGCGATGCGATCGATCTGGGCGCGCATCTCATCCATCTGGCGACGCATATCGGCCAATGGATCGGCGGCGGTCGTTTCCGGCGTCTTCACGGTCGCGGCGGCTTCGGCGCCGGAGCCGTCCGCCGGGCGACCATAGGCGAAGGGCGGGAACATCTTCATGGCGTTCTGGAACATGGCCATGTTCTGTTTGACCGCCTCTTCCATCAGAGTGCCGACGGGGGCGCCGCCAAAGGTCTTGGCGACCTGGGTGCGGTACTGTTCCTGCTGACGCGAGAAGCTTTCCAGCGACATTTCCAGATAGCTGGGCAGCACGCCCTGCATCTGGCCGCCGTAGAAGCCGATCAGCTGACGAAGGAACTGGACGGGCAGCAGGGCCTCGCCCCGGCTCTCTTCCTCGAAGATGATCTGGGTCAGGATCTGGCGAGTCAGTTCCTCGTTCGTCTTGGCGTCGAACACCACGAACTCGGTCCCCTCGCGCACCATCTTGGCGAGGTCTTCCAGCGTGACGTAGGCGCTGGTCCAGGTGTTGTAGAGGCGGCGGTTGGCGTATTTCTTGATGACGACGACGTCGCCATCCTTCGCCTTGCCGTGTGGTTTGTCGTCGGCCACGCCTGTGAGCTCCCTTTATATTTTCGCCAGTATCCCGCACTGCGAAGAGAGACGCCAGAGGGTTGTTTTTTGCACCGCGGCAGGCGCTTTCCGCTACCGCAACGGGAGGGGATCAGGCGATGGCGGGCGCGAGGGTCGGCGCCAGAACCACGCCGACCAGAACAGCGGCCCAGTGCACCCCGGCCCCGGCTACGACGAAGCCATGCCAGATCGCGCGGCGATACTTCACCCGGGGACTGATGAAGAC
>Ga0247808_10000907_pt1 | contig 14343 bp, 16 predicted proteins | sample UWRJL089202R1_FD_179914 | JGI IMG/M metagenome (GOLD analysis project Ga0247808, IMG submission 179914) | Plant litter microbial communities from Arlington Agricultural Research Station in Wisconsin, United States - UWRJ-L089-202R-1 | ecosystem: Environmental > Terrestrial > Plant litter >... | reverse complement strand
ATACATTAAAAGTAAGGTTTTATACAATACAAGTACTCTTTACTTTATTAAAAGTATGATATTATATTTTAAAGGTATTATTTATTACATTAAAGGTAAGCTTTTATACATTAAAAGTATAACTGTTTTTATTAAAGGTATGAAATTATACATTAAAAGTAAGATACTATGTATTAAAGGTATTAAAATTGGAGTGGAATGTTAAAATTTCGGCCTCAAATCCCCAGTTAGCGCGGATTTTCAATCCGTGCCCATCATCAAAATCCTCAAAACAGTACAACGCATTTTTTAATTTGTTTGTAGGCACGGATTGCAAATCCGCGCTAACTGCTGTAGAGATCCGAGCGATCGGGTAAAGATTATTGGTGAAATCAGGGAACTTTTGAGCAAGAAGCTCGATATCCTGATGCGTAGTTTTGAGATGAACAATCCAGAACTTTATGAACTGTACACTTCGGCCAGAGCCATTGACATCAATGGTGCCATCAGCGAGCCAACGGCTGTTGTAGAAGTGAAACCGAACGGTATGCAGGAAGTGTTTAAAATGGCTTATAAGGCCGACACACTTTTTACCTTGCGTAATACTGGAACCGAAGTGGTATTTTTTAGCCTTTTAGATACCGACAAGGCTGTAGGAAAAGAAGAAGTGGCCCTTTTCCCGGGAGAAACCCGCTCCCGATTGGTACAAAATCTTGCTCCATCTGGTTCGTTCCTGATGGTTAGAAATCCGGGCGAATCTGCTGCCCTGATTAAAATTTGGGCAGAGTAGCCCTTCCCTCAATAGAATAGTCATAAAAGAAAACCCCGCTTTTATGGCATTTTTTAGTTTTCTATTCTTTATTCTTATTCTTTATTTTTTAGTGCTGTAGGTATCGTTGATTTTTGCCTTAGGGAATAGTTGTGCTCAATTTTGCCACAGATTCCACGGATTTTTACTGATTTGGTTTTGAATCCGTTGTATCCGTATCATCCGTGGTTGGGATACAAAGCGGGCTCAAAACAACTCCTCAAACTTGTCATCCCGACGAAGGAGGGAACTCAATAAAAGAGTAAGATTGTGTAACCTGCTTAGTATCTGCGTGTGAGTTCCCTCCTTCGTCGGGATGACAACATTGTAGAGATTCTTGCTGATTTTTGGCACAGATTCCACAGATTCCACGGATTTTACAGATTGATTTTAAATCCGTTGCATCCGTGGTTTAAAGTCTTTAAATCCTTAAGTCTTTCAGTCCTTATAGTCCTTCCCTCAAAAATTTATAACCCAAGACCTCCCCAACTTTCGTTGCGTCGATAACTTTCCCAACAGAAGGTTTCTCGTGGTTAAAGGTAGGTGGTGCCAAACCTGCTTCAATCGCAATATGGATGTAATAGTCTTGGCGCGAAGGATGAAAAGGAGCAACGGCATTAAAGGTTTCGCCCCAGGAATGGGTGGCAATGATTTTTTGGATGATGCCGATGCAATCGTCCTGATGAATCATATTGATGGGGGCTTCGGGATTTTCTACATCCTTTCTGCCGGCAAGGAATTTTATAGGATGCCGGTCTTCGCCAATCAATCCGCCAAAACGCAGGATGGTGGTTTTGAAGGATGGGTTGCTTTGCAAAAGCGTTTCGGTTGCCAATAGTTGCCGTCCTGATTCGGTGTCAGGATGGGGTGGTGTGGCCTCGGTAACCTGTGGTTCGTCATCGCCATAAACCGAAGTCGAGCTGATGAACAGCACACTTTCAACCGAAGACTGCTCGATAAACGGGATAAGATTTTCAATCTTGGCCACAAAGTTTTCTTTCTCAACGCCACGAAGTTTCGGGGGAATATCGATGATCAGAACAGAGGAATTTTCTAGAAACCCTATTGCATCGCCCTGCGTTTCTTCCGCTTTAAGCGAAATTAAAAAGGGTTGGATTCCTGCATTTTCCAACACCGAAAGTTTTTCGGCAGAAGTGGTGGAGCCCTTTATTGTGGAGCCCTTTTGCAACAAGGCTTTCGCCAAAGGCAATCCGAGCCAGCCACAGCCTAATATACTAATTTTCGACATCTGTAACTGGTAATGTATCCGAAACGGGGATGATTATGGGTGTTTTTGGCGATGGTTTTATTTTCTGTTTCAAGATGATGGCATCGTTCAGGATAAACGGTTTTGGCATCATCGAGGCGGGACGCGGCGGAATGCTGAACATAGGATTTTCTAATAAATCAAATGAAGATTCCATCAGTTCCAAATCTAAAATGGTGCCTTTCTTGGTGCTGAATTGCAGTTCGAGCGGTTCATTATCGGTTACATAATAACTGATGATAATCCTGCCTTTTCTCGGATGAACGGAGCCTTTTTGGCCCAACAGTTTCTGACCATTTGCTCTTAAATTATGGATAACGGCCTTTTCATTGGCAAAGATATCATAGCGGTTGACTTTACGGTTGGGCGAAATCCTGATTTTCAAATGCCTTTGGTCGCCAATTAGGGTATCCCGCATGAAACTTATGTTTGGTCTTTGAAGGTCTTTTTCAGGAGCCGGAGCCGTGAAGGTAAAAGCAGAATTGTATTTGCTGTGTAGGGCGTTCTTGTTGAGTTCAGGCTCTGCTTTTGGGTTTTCGCCCAGATAATTCTTGGTCCATTCGTCTAAAGTCACATCATAAGTGGTCCAGATGGCCTTGTCTTTATCGGCATCATACACATAGGCTAAACTGTTCGGCTTTGCCTTTCCTTTCTCGAAACCCGAATGTAGATGGGCATCCACAAAAAAGCCAATGGCAATAATCAGCATCAGCAACGACCAGGTTCCTTTTTTGTTGAACGAGCCAAAAACAGGCAACAGCAAGCCGAATGTCAACACCAGCAAAATAGCACTTCCAAAAAGGAGTCCCAATCCCAATCCAATAGGAAACATCGTAACAAAAGGCACATAAATGGCAATGGCCGGAATGGCCAGGAGGAGGTTGAGCAGGCTGTTGGTTTTTTGTGTGAGGATGAAATAGCTGAACATGAGGAGCGAGGCAAAAACCGGAATCACGAAAAATCCGGCACCGGGAAGGGCAAAGGCGAGGGCAAAATTGAGGATAATCCAAAGCAATAAAGGAGCGATGGAGTAGTTCATCATCTGATTTTCAGTAATGAATTTTCTGTAGAAGAAGAACGAAATGGCCAATGTTAGGAACACAAACGCACCGATATAGGCGTGTCCGTTATAAGTGAATTTTTGCAGGATTTCTTTGTATTCAGGGTAGATTTCCAGCATAATTCTCCATCCTAAAAAGGTTATGGCTCCAGCCACAAGCAAGGCTCCAAAAAACAACACGAAGCCTTTTGCAATTTCCCTTCCGTTCAAGATTCGTTTCCCGAAACCAACAAAGCACAAGCCTAAAAACAGCACCAAGGCAACCACCACAAGCGGAATATTCCACGAAAACGGATAGCTCATAAAGCCAATTGGCGTGTTGAAATAGACCTTGTCTTCAGTTGAATCCAATGTTTTTAAATCGGCATTGGAGAAATAGTTTAGCAAAGGCATCAAGTTTTCTCCTTGGTGGGCAAGCGTGGTTTTGCTCAAATGGTCCATATCGTCCTGGGCCGTATGGTAGTTGAAATGCCCGTCGATAAAGGCAAAATTAAACCCTTGAATCTGGCCTCTTTCCCTAAAAACGGTAAGGTCGGTGTCGTTGGGAAGCATCTTGTAGATGCTGTACATCAGTGAATTTGAAACGGGAAACTTCGGATTGGCTTCGGTAAAACCCTCTACCATATTGGCATTTCCTTGGTTGACCTCCATCAGCATATAAGCCGGACCCGAACTTCCTCGGGCTTCAAAGTTGATTACGAGTCCGATTTCCTTGGCCCATTTGTGTTCGGTTACAAAAAGTCCGGCACCGTTGAGTCCCAGTTCTTCCGCATCCGAAAATAAAATGACAATGTCGTTCTTGTGGGGTGTTTTGTTGTGCAGAAAAGTTCGCAAGCCTTCGAGAATTGTCACTATCCCCGAACCATCGTCGCTCGCTCCAAGCGACTTCGAGTGTGGAGCACTGTCGTAATGCGACAAGAGCATCAAGGCTTTTGAGTTGTCCGTTCCCTTGATTCGGGCAAGGATGTTTTTTGATTTTACCAGATTGCCCCATTCGCTAAAGCTATATCCTTCCTGGATGGTGGTTTCCAAACCCAGTTCCTGAAGTTCGTTTTGCAAATAGGTGGCAACGGTTGTATGGTTTTCAGAACCTACATAATGCGGTTCTTTGGTAATGTTTTCTAATTTTTTTAAGGCTCTGATGGTAGAAAATTCAGATAGGGAACCCTCGGTTTTCTCAACGGTTTGGGGCATCAAGGCATAATAGACAAAAAAGGTAATGGCAAACAGAAAGAAAGCTGAGAGAAAAGTAGAATAGTATTTTTTCATTTCAAAAGAAGTTATGGGGTGAGTCTTTTGTACTTTTTTGTGTTCATCCACCAAGTATAGCCTCCTTCGAAAATAATGCCTCCGATGATAAAAATCAAAAGGGAACCAAATACTTTCGGTACTACAAACATCTCATCGTAGCTATCGTCAAGGAATGAAAAGATAAAGGTAAACAGAAATATCAGGAAACCAAAAATACTGCCGTGCAAAAGTGCATACCGCAATCTTCCGCGTTTCATAGTTGCTTCCCAATAGGCTACAAATTTTGCTTCTTTCGTTGTCATATCAAAGTTTAAAATTCTTTCTTAACCAAAATATAATAATCGTTTTCCAAGGCCATATAGCCTTGGTCGTACAAGAAATAGTAGGTATTTCCGGTTTTGGTTTGCAACAAATTTGTAAAAAACTCAAAGTCGAAACCCCTGCTCAGCAATTTTGTCCTTGTGGTCTTGGTTTTTCCCTCCACGTTCAGTTCCATCAGGATACGGTAATTCTTGCGCAACTTGTTGTTGATGTTCCGCATATAATTGGTGCTGTCCTTGTTCATCTTGTTGTTGTAGGCATTCCGGCAACCATCACTGCAGAACTTCTTGTCCTCGCGACCTACAATTTTTTCATTGCATTCTAAACAGGTTTTTTCCATATTTAATTATTTAGAAGCGAACCGCTTGGTTTGTGTTTTTAATCCATTTTCCTGCTGTCTTTCCAAAGCTTTTGTTGCTCCCGAAGCTTCGGGACCGCCACAAAAGGCTTTTCCCTTACATCAGGGCTAGTGGGAAATTTTGTTTTTTGTTTGGGACTTTTTGTAAAATTTGAGCTAATATTAATGTTAATTCTTCCACTCATAGATTGTCTTTGGAATATTTTCATCATTCGGATAGTTTCTTTTTACAAATTCGAATTGTTCTGGAGAAAGCAATACCATCCTTCCATCATTTGCGGAACTGATTGGATAAAAACGTTCGAAACTTCCTTGCAATTTCAGTTGGTCGTTTAGCATTTCTATAAAATTTAGATATGAAATTTCCCAATTATCATCGCTGAAATCATTATCGTAAGCAGTGTATTCTTTTCCATTCAATTCAATTTTGTGAGTCCAATGCAAACTTGTCTGAATACTTGTTTCATTTGTATAATTGAGTTTCAAGTCAAGTTTGTCGAAAGAAATTTTTACAATATCTAAATAGCTTGTGATTCCACCAACCTCAAAAAGTTCTTCGCTATCTATAAAATAAAATCTATTATCTGTAAAAATCATTGACTCACCACGAAGTTTTCCTTCGAAGAAATCCAAATCGGTATAGGCTTTCTCAAGTTCTTTTTTTGAATCTTCCAACTCCGATTCATCTGTCAGATTAAAGAAATTTAGTTTCTCTAATGCTTCTACTATTTCTTTTCCTGTTAATTTTGTTTTGCTTTCAGTCTGTATGTTTTGAGCTTTTTCTGAGATATTATTTTTTTCTTTCAAATTGCAACTCATAATTATCACACCCAAAAGGATAATAAATTGTTGACTGTTTTTCTTTTTTATAAATCCAAACATATTATTTCAATTTTTTTATCTGATACAAATCCTTTCTTCTATCCTTCAAAATCCTCACACTTCCCATCTCGTGGAGTTTCTTCAGCATATCCAAATCAACATCGGCAATCAGCGTCATCTCTGTATTTGGAGTGGCTTCGGCTTTTATTCCATTACTCGGAAACGCAAAATCAGAAGGTGTGAAAACGGCTGCTTGGGCATATTGAATGTCCATGTTGTTTACCCTCGGCAAATTCCCCACACATCCTGCAATGGCTACATAGCATTCGTTTTCAATGGCTCGGGCTTGAGCACAAAGTTTCACTCGCATATAGGCATTTTGGGTATCGGTCAGGAAGGGAACGAATAGGATTTCCATTCCTTCATCAGCCATCAATCTTGACAATTCTGGGAATTCAACATCATAGCAAATCATTATCCCAATCTTTCCACAGTCGGTATCAAAAGTTCGTATTTGGGAACCGCCTTTCATTCCCCAATATTGCACTTCGTTTGGCGTGATGTGAATCTTGGTGTACATTTCTGAAGTTCCGTCGCGTTTGCATAGAAACCCTACGTTATAAAGGTTTCCATCTTCGGTATAAGGCATGCTTCCCGTGATGATGTTGATGTTATAAGCAATGGCAAACTCCTGGAATTTCTTTCGGATAGGTTCTGTAAAATGCGAGATTTCTCGGATGGCATCGGCTTCGTTCAAATGGTTGTAATCGGCCATCAAGGGAGCGATAAACAATTCGGGGAAGAGGCAAAAGTCGCTTCCATAGCCCGAAACTACATCAATAAAAAACTCCGATTGTTCGAAAAGGGCTTCCAGATTTGCCAAAGGTCGCATCTGCCATTGCACCAATCCCAGTCGGATGACGCTTTTTCTAGCATTAATTAGCTTCGGACTTTTTTCATAATAAATGTTGTTCCATTCCAGCAAAACCGCATATTCCTGTGAACTCACATCGCCTTCAAGATAGTTCTTCATAATCTTGATTACGTGAAAGTCGTTGCTCAACTGGAACGAAAGTACGGGGTCGTAAATTTCTTTTAGTTTTACTTTCTCAATATAATCTTTTGGTGTGGTCGTTTCGGCGTGTTCGGTATATCTCGGAATCCTTCCTGCAAAAATGATGGATTTGAGGTTCAATTGTTCGCACAATTCTTTTCGGGCATCATAAAGCCTTCTTCCTAGTCGGATTCCTCTAAATTCGGGGTCAATAAAGACATCAATTCCGTATAAAACTTCGCCATTTAAATCATGAGTCGAAAAGGTATAATTCCCTGTAATCTTTTGATAAGTGTGGTTGGAAACCGCTTTTTTATAATCGACAATTAATGAAAGTGCGGCACCAACAACTTTATTGTCCACCAAAATGACCAGTTGCCCTTCGGGGAAAATATCCAATAAATTTGCTATTTCTTCTTCGGCCCAATAGGCACCATCAATTTCCGAATAGGCTTTTATCATCGAATTCTTCAACTGCTTGTAATCTTCTAGTAATAAATTTCGGAGTTCTACCTTGTTTATTTCGGTCTGCATAAATCTTTGTTTTTGTGAAAGATAGGAAAAATATTTCCCAATTACAAACGGTTACAAATATTTACAACCGAAAGTAAACGGTTGTTAACCGAATAATTTTTGGAATCTGCCACAACTTTGCCTCGTTGATTATCAACAGTTATATCATAATTCAATTTTATTAATTTTTAAATTTAAACGCCATGAATGCATTAAGAAACAAAGTACAGTTAATTGGAAACGTAGGAAACGATCCAGAAATCAAAACCTTTGACGGTGGAAAAAAAGTAGCAAACTTAACTATCGCCACACACGACAGCTACAAAAATGAAAAAGGAGAAAAAGTAGAACAAACCGAATGGCATCGTGTGGTAGCTTGGGGAAAAACAGCCGAAATTATCGAACGATTTGTAACCAAAGGCAAGGAAGTAGCTATCGAAGGAAAGCTGACTCACAGGAGTTATGACGACAAAAATGGCGAGAAACGTTATATCACAGAAGTGGTTGTAAACGATTTGCTTCTTTTAGGAAATAAATAGGAGCCATGAAAATACAAGTTTTTACCATCAGATTGGTTTCGGAGAAGTTTGTCAGTGACCAAAAGTTCTTGAATGATTTTCTGGAAACGGTTGAGTTTGTCAAATCAGATGTTCATTTGATTGAAGGAGATGTCAGTTACTGGTCGGTTTTGATTCATTTTGAAGAAAAGAAAAACGAAGCCAAATCAGAGAAAAAGAAAGATGAAATCAGGGAAGAAGATTTAGAGCCAAAACAAATGGCTCTTTACCATCAGTTGAAAAATTGGAGGTTTCAAAAATCTCAGGATTTGAATATTTCCTCGTTTATGATTAGTCATAATTCGGAACTATTGAATGTGGCGGTAAAACAGCCCAAAACACTTTCGGATTTACGAAAGATAAAAGGCTTTGGAGAATTAAAAATAGAGCATTATGGAGAGGAAATCGTTGCTATTGTAAAAGCCACACAAAATTAGGGGTAATGCCATTCCGTCGAAAGGCGGAATGGTTTTTATTTTAAGCATTCATCAAGTCCTGAAAAGCATCCACAAACTGACCCAAATGAAAACCGTCCATCAGCCCGTGGTGAACATGAACTGACATTGCCATGGTTCGTTTTCCGTTTTCGTGAACCATCATTTTTCCGAAGGAAATTTTTGGGCAACTGTCGGGAAAAGTAAAACTTCGGGCATGTGAAAGCGAGGTAAAATTTATCCAAGGAATTGCCGAAAAATGAATGAGGTTGTCATCGTCAAAAGTTCGGGTGAAAAGGCCTGTTGTATTTCGAACTCGTTCAATTTCCGCCAAGGCAATTGCATTGAATTTTTGAAAATCAGCATCATATTCAACCAATGAAAATCCAAATGAACCGTCTTCCCGACTGATGGTTGCCGATGCATTTACTCTGTCGTAAACAAAGATTTTATCCTCTTCAATCCTATAGCGGAAACATTCAATGGAATTTACGGCACTTAAAGTTTTATGCAGATAATAAATAAAGAATGAAGCATTTAAGCTCTTTGCGTTTTGATAGGCTTTGCTACAATCAATTTCGACAGTTGTTCCAAAAAAAGGCTCTTCGAATTTTCTGAAGAAATCAAAATGTTCTTTTCTGGGCCAATTGTCAATGTTTAAAAGGGTTTTCATTTTGTTGATAGGGGATGTTTAATCTGTAAAATCGTCTTGAAATTTTCTAAGCACATACTTTTTTGCATCCGAATCATAATAGCCAAGAATATGATGGTTTTTAAATTTAAAGGAAGAAGCGAGTGAAATGTCTTTGTTCTGGTCTAAAAACTGAGCCACATAATCGGTTGCTAAAATTTCTTGTTCTTTCTTGAAGTATTGCGATTTCAGGTCGAGATGGGTTTCAAAGTAATTTACTTGGAGCACATCGTCGTACATAAAATCATCCATAAAAACCGTTGAACCTCCAGAAGCCACGGCTCCAACACCGCTTGCAATACCTAAAAGTACTCCACCTGTCGAAGTAACATTTCGAATACCTCCAATAGTGATAAAAGAATTATATTGTGCTTCATAGACAGAAATACCAATATTTGATTCTTCAAGCCTTTCAAGGAATTTCTTGGTGTTTTTGAATTCTTTCTGGCGTTGCTTTCCTGTTTGACTGAAAAGAGGGGAATTTTTATGAGCAATTACTTCTTCCTTCGAAGTGGTAAAAGAATTTATTAATTCCCCAGAATTATAATTTTTAACCGTGAGAAGCAATTCGTTTTCATTCACTTTCAGTTGATATAGTTTGCCATCACTAAAATAAGAATTCGATTTTCCGGCACCGGTTTTCAAAACTTCCTGTGCTATTTTCTTCTCTTCCAGTTTAAAGTTTTCAAGATTGATTTCGAAGATTTGTGTTTCGGAAGCATTATGATCGAACGCGAATATTATTTTATCATTCAAGACATAAAATTTTGCTTTAGAAGTGGCATAAACCAAAGAATTCAATTCATCGGTTTCTATCTTTTCAAGTGGATTTTCATTAAAAATTGACCAAAGTTTAAGAGGGCTATTTTTTATATCTACTATTTTAAATTCAGAAAAGTCAATGAATTTTTCTTTCATTTTACCATCTTGAAACACGTAGAGTTTTAATTCGTCTTCGGTTTTAGAAACGGTCATTATGTGGTAGGAATTATTCTGGCTGAAAGTGCTTAAAATCAATTCTTTTTCAAACGGAAGTTCAAATAAATTCTCAGAAGTTTTTCGGGTTTTTAAATCAAAAGAGATCGCCTTTATCTTTTTGAAATCGCTTCCAATCCAATAAATTTCAGGAGTTCCTTCTTCATTAAAGCTATAACCTGCCATTTGCTCAAAATCCTTGTCAGGACGATTGATGCTTAGGCTGTCCTTGAAGAAAATAAAACTGTTGTATTTGATTGCAGTGAGTTTTTCCTTGTCAGAAGCAAATACAAAAACTTCATTGTTTTTAGCATTTACCGCATGCAAAGCCCTATGATTGCTGGATGCTTTTTTTAAATCCAAATCTATGGAAGTCAATAAAGTTTGTCCAAAAGATAAATTCGCAAAACAAAGTGTAAAAAACGCAAAAAGTAATTTTTTCATGGGGTCTTTATTTTTAAAATGATGCTCAAAAACAATACCGCAAGTTTTACAAACTGGAATTACGGACTGTTTTAACTTACAGCAAAAAAGGTAGAACTTCAGCAATTTTTTCTACGGCTCTAAAGTTGTTGTGCTTCACTTCATGGTCGATTTTTTCGTGAGCCCAAGTTGTGTGAAACGGGATATGAACGGCGTGACCCCCAATTCCTAAAACCGGCAAAACATCTGATTTTAAAGAATTTCCAATCATAAAAAACTCATCAGGTTGGATTTCAAGACGCTTTAATAAATCGTGATAATCTTTTTCCTGCTTGTCTGACATCACTTCGATGTGGTGGAAATAATGTCCCAAACCTGAATTGTGCAGTTTTCTTCTTTGGTCCAATAAATCGCCTTTTGTGGCGACAACCAATTTGTATTTTCCGTGTAAGGCTTGCAACGTTTCTTCGACTCCGTCTAATAATTCGATTGGCCTTTGGAGTAATTCTTTTCCGTATTCCAAGATTTTATCGACAACCTGAATGCTGATGGTCTTGTTCGAAATTTTCATCGCCGCTTCAATCATTGACAGAATATAGCCTTTGATTCCATAACCATACAAAGGTAAATTGTCAATTTCTACTTTAAAAAGTTCCTGAGAAATTCCTTGTTTCGAAAGATAATCATTCATCAAGCCACAGAATTTTTCTTCTGTTTCCTGAAAATAGGGCTCGTTCACGAATAAGGTGTCGTCGGCGTCGAAAGCGATTACTTTTATGTTCATTGTATTTATGTTTAAACACAGATTTCTCAGATTTTCACAAATTAGGTTTGAGCAAAATCTGTGCTAATCTGTGAAATCTGTGTTTTTTTTTTAATTTATTGTCTCTCCGTTCCCAACCTCAGCATCAGGATTTACAAAAACCAATTTCCCTTCTGCATTAGTAGTCATCAAAATCATACCTTGGCTTTCCACGCCTCTCAAGGCTCTTGGAGAAAGATTGACCAAAACCGTAACTTTTCTTCCCACAATTTCTTCTGGAGTAAAACTTTCGGCAATTCCAGAAACGATGGTTCTCACGTCAATTCCAGTGTCCACTTTCAAGACTAAAAGTTTGTTTGCTTTTGGCATTTTTTCTGCTTCCAAGATAGTTCCAACACGCAAATCCATTTTTGCGAAATCTTCATATTGAATAGCCTCTTTCTGAGGTTCTAATTTTTTATTCTCGGCTTTGTTGGCTGTTTTTGTAGCTTCCAATTTGTCTATTTGTTTTTGAATTTCTTCATCTTCAATTTTCGCGAAAAGCAATTCTGCCTCTCCAATTTTGTGGCCAGGTTGGGTTAAATTCCAATCTTCAAAATCTAAATTCCAATTGTTTGGTTCAATATTTAAAATTTTAGCCAATTTTTTAGAGGTAAACGGCAAGAATGGTTCTGATAAAGTAGCTAAAGCCGATGCAATCTGCAAGGCAACATACATTTGTGTTTTCACTCGTTCTGGATTGTCCTTAATCACTTTCCAAGGCTCTTCATCGGCCAAATATTTATTTCCTAAACGTGCCACATTCATCATTTCGCCCAACGCTTCTCTGAATCGGTAACGTTCCACAGAACTTGCAATTACCGCAGGATACGCCTTTAATTCAGCCAAAGTTGCTTCGTCCACTTCCGAAAATTCGTTTGGTTCAGGAACAATTCCGTTGTAATACTTGTTGGTCAAAACCACAACTCTATTGATGAAATTACCAAAAATTGCCACCAATTCATTGTTGTTTCTCGCCTGGAAATCCTTCCAAGTAAAATCATTATCCTTCGTTTCCGGAGCATTCGAGGTCAAGGCATATCGCAAAACATCCTGCTTATCCGGAAAATCCTGTAAATATTCGTGCAACCAAACTGCCCAGTTTTTAGAAGTAGAAAGTTTGTTTCCTTCCAAATTCAAGAACTCGTTTGCAGGAACGTTGTCTGGCAAAATATAGCTTCCTTCAGCTTTCAACATCGCCGGGAAAATCACACAATGGAACACAATATTGTCTTTCCCGATAAAATGAACCAACTTCGTGTCTTGAGATTTCCAATACGGTTCCCAATCTTTTCCTTCTCTCAAAGCCCATTCTTTCGTCGAAGAAATGTAGCCGATTGGTGCGTCAAACCACACATATAATTTCTTTCCCTCGGCACCTTCAACAGGAACGTCAATTCCCCAATCCAAATCTCTTGTCACGGCACGAGGCTCCAAACCGCCGTCAATCCAAGACTTAACTTGTCCATAAACATTCGGTTTCCAGTCGTTTTTATGCCCGACCAAAATCCATTCCCTCAAGAAATCCTCATATCGGTCCAAAGGCAAAAACCAATGTTTCGTAGATTTCAAAATCGGAGTTTCACCCGTAATGGTAGATTTTGGATTAATCAAATCTGTCGCATTCAACGTCGAACCACATCTTTCACATTGGTCGCCATATGCTTCTTCATTGCCACATTTCGGACAAGTTCCAATCACAAAGCGATCTGCCAAAAACTGGTCGGCTTTAGCATCATACAATTGTTCGGTCGTTTCTTCAATAAAATCGCCATTGTCATACAGTTTTCTGAAAAACTCTGAAGCCGTATCGTGGTGTATTTTTGCCGAAGTACGCGAATAATTATCAAAAGAAATTCCAAAATCTTCAAACGATTTTCTAATGATTCCGTCATATTTATCAATCACTTCCTGAGGCGTGATTCCTTCTTTTTTGGCTTTCATCGAAATCGCCACACCGTGCTCGTCGCTTCCGCAAATAAACGCCACGTCTTTTCCTTGCAATCTCAAGTAGCGTGAATAAATATCAGAAGGAACATAAACTCCCGCCAAATGCCCAATATGGATCGGACCATTAGTATAAGGCAAAGCTGCCGTAATCGTATATCTTTTCGGATTCTGTATCATCTTTTTCTTTAAATAAGTATGCAAAATTAATCTATTAACGCTGAAATACCTAAAATGCCAAATTATTATTAGGAGCGAATCTTTCGGCTTCCAAATAATCCATTTTCCTGCCTTCCTTCCAAATCTTTTTATTTTTTTAAAGAAAAAAAATAAAAAGGATTTTCCCTCCAGTCAGGGCTATTGGAAAAACTATTGGCATTTTTGGATCCCGAAGCTTCGGGACCGACCATTGCGTGAAATCCGTTGTCGATAATCGGTTCTCAATTATTACTTTATCTTTGCAACTCAAGAATTGAAAATTATGGCAAAAGGACCCGAAAAGAACACCAAAAACAAGGCTTTGCACACCAAATTACTAAACCGCAAAAAGGCTAAACTCCAACAAGAGAAAAAGGAAAAAGTTGCACGAATGAAAGCTTTGGTTGTCAAAATGAATCAGCAAAAGGATAATGAAGAACCTGAAAGTACATAAACGGTACTGAATTTGTTTCCTAAATTAGAACCAATGTAAATTGAGCCTTCACGAGTAAAAACAGCGCTAAAGCTTCATTTGCTTCAAATATATTTTGCAATCTTTGAACAGAAAAAAGTAGCATTATGAGTAAAACAAAATTAACCGTTACTAAAAACGGATTTATAAAAATTGACGGCGATTTCGAAATTGTAGACCAAGAAGGAAACGTATATGATTTACAAGGCAGAACTGCTCTAGGACTTTGCCGTTGCGGATTATCGGCAAACAAGCCTTTTTGCGATGGTGCACACCGAAATGGTTTTGAACACGAAGCAACTGCTTTTGGTTTGCCACCGATGAAAACGAAATAAGACAGTTTGCATTTTATACAGAAAGCTACATTTTAAAAATGTGGCTTTTTTTGTTTTTAGTCGCAAGTTAAAGTCA
>Ga0247808_10000905_pt1 | contig 14352 bp, 9 predicted proteins | sample UWRJL089202R1_FD_179914 | JGI IMG/M metagenome (GOLD analysis project Ga0247808, IMG submission 179914) | Plant litter microbial communities from Arlington Agricultural Research Station in Wisconsin, United States - UWRJ-L089-202R-1 | ecosystem: Environmental > Terrestrial > Plant litter >... | reverse complement strand
GAGAGAGAGTGTGTGTGTGTGTGTGTGTGTGTATGCTGGAATGGAAGGCCTCTCCTCTCACAAAAAGGGCTTGAAGTGCTCAGGGGGGCGAATCCCCAGAGCTTGGGTTTGGCAATACTGCAGCCTGTAAGATGGTGAGAATCCCCCTATGGAGGGCACAAAGATGGACATGCTGACCGTACCCAGGTCCATCGGGAATTGCATATTATGCAAACAGTCACTACCTTATTACTCTATTCACAGTCATATCCCTCGTGGCGACGGGGCTCTGGTCAATTGATGAGATGGAGCGACAACCACCACTGCCTCCCTGCGACTGCGACTGCGACTTCCTCTGCTCGTAATCATCGCTGTGCGCTCCCTAGCTGACGGAGCAGCTGTTCCATCCACTGTTCTGGAAGTGGCTCCTGAGCTATAAATATTCCTGGAACCTGCAACGAGCAACTTCGAGGAACACAAGGCAAAGGCTGGTCTTTCACAGCCGAAAGGCGCAAGCTCAAGCTTAAGCTCCTGGTCCAGCTCCCGGCTCAGGGTTCGGAGCCGGGATGATAGGGAGCAAGCACTGGCTAACCACCCACCCAGAAATAAGTACCAGATCCCGATCCAAAACCAGTATTGGACGGACTTGGTCCGACCCAAAAGACACAAGCAACCGATATCCTCGTAGCTCGCTAGTAGTCCTCGCACTGCACTGCAGTCCACCGTTTCTGACAGAGCGATGTGGCCCCCCAGTCCAATTAACCCGTTTTCTTTGTTCCCCACCCTCGCCGATCAATAGTCAAATCACAAGTCCAGTGCTGCTCAGAGCCATCATTGGAGCATTGGATCCTTGGATCATTGGATTATTTCTGACCTTGAGTCAACAAGAGGGTTGAAGTATTTTTATACGAAAGTGAATAGAAGCTGTTGTGCGTGCCACCACACCCCCTCCTCGCCTTCTTCATCCTGCCAGTTGTCCACAGAGACTTTGTCGCGTGATTCAGGGGCGATCATAGCATGATCGTAGGCGCTTGCGGGAAGGAGAATATGCAAGGCCTCGCCTCCTTGTCTGGCATGGCGGTCGAATAATCTTCGAATTATGGCTAAAGGCATGCTCGTCGCGGGGTGACTTGCAGCGAGGGAGCAAAGGAACGTGCAGAGTGCAGCAAACATTACTCGGTCGTGGAACTCCCTTACCCAATCGAGCTTCTTCTACTAAATGGCGCGCTTCTGAAGCGCGCCGGCCCTCTTATGGAAGTGATAGGGCCATTGGGTGACCGCTGTTTGCAGTATAAGTTATTCGTGGATTACGCGCGCTGGTTTGTGATATCTGCAATTGACACAGTTGGTCTAAAGAATGACCATTAATCATTTGAATGATGTTCACTAATTAAAGAACTACATTTCTCTGACAGCGCACAAACGTTTTTGGAGAGGAGATGTTTTGAGAAGAAGCTTCAGGGTTTGTGAAACCCACTCGGGTACCCTCCCCTGTCCGTATAGAATCTGAGCTGTCTACTATTTGGGACTCTGAAACGGCATAACCAGGGGTAGGTCTGCTGCCGTTCACAAGCTTGATGCGAGAGACGGGACTATGGGAACTAAACTTGCTCCTCTGTTTTCTAGTCAGGTGAACCGAGATAAAACCAGCTTACTAGGTACAATCAGAGTCTCCTATTAGAATGATAGACAGTAAATGCTTTGACCAGCTAGTTTTGCACTATACATTGCGTAACATTCACAACTGACACTGTGTCAATCACGTGATGGTAACTTTTATGTATTCAACGTCAACTCTGCTTGCTTGCACAAGCTTCTTAACATAGAGCCTTGTACTGTACGAAACTACTACTTGATTGGTCTGCTTAAAATCCGAGTTACGGATCGTCAAGAGGTGGAACTAAAACGGCTCTTGGATATCAAGTTGTGGTATTATGCGCTAATCCCTAATGTCTCATCTCCAAGAGAATCGAGGAGTTATAACTACATGAGCCACGGTGCTCATGCAATCCTGCTCCTGCTCTATGAGTTCTTTTGACTGCAGAGCAAGCGCATTGTAGCCATTAGACGTGCTCTCGCATCGGAACACACGCAACCCTATATATGTCCAAGAATGTTCATACGGCTATCAGTAATAACATAGCTTCATCTGCGATACTATGGACAAGACGAACGAAAGCATGTACCGTTTAATGCAGGATTCCCTCAGGTGGGCTGAACATTGAGCTGGGTTCAAGATATGTTTGCCTGCTTACGACAGACAACTGTCTTCCAAACATGATCTGATTTCGTGGAAACTCTACTAAAGTTGAAACATATTTACTAAGCCAATTGAGCATTTATCAATCACGTTTTATTTTAATTAGCGTCACATATCACTGGCAGAGGCAAACGTTGTTTCAGATTGATAAGATGATTTTAGGCATTGTCATATTGTGTATGTGTAACTACCAGAAATTATTTCAGAATGAAACAGTTTCCGGTATAGCAGAGTTACATCTTTTGATCATCGTTATAAGAAGATGTCAACTGCTCGTCTCAGACGCTTAGTCCAATCGTGGAAGATTTAGCTGATAATGCCAAAGAACTTGAGCAGTAACTGTTCGTTCACTGGTGCGATGTGTCCAACGCCTTGGCCGAAGAAACCCTGGAGCTTGGTGCCATCACCGTATATCATTTGAGTGTATTGCGAAGATGGGACACCCGTAACATTCCTGGTGAAGGGCACGTTCAACACAGAAGACCACTGCTTAAGAGCTTCGGTGGCGCATTGAGGACGCACTAAGGTATCTGCATTTCCATGGAATATCTGCATTCGTGTGCGTCGGCCTGTGTAGCCTGGGTATGAGTTATACACGAAGTTTGCCCATTGCTCGGGAGTGTGTGTGAGACCTTGAGCACAGGTTTGGTTGGACGACATCGGGGTTGCGCTTGGAGCTCCAGCAAAGCATGCGTGTGCGACTCCTGAGAAGGCAGATCCAGCCTCGAAAACATCCGGGTATGAGCCCGCGAGCACATTGGTCATCATGGCACCAGAAGAACCGCCCATAACGTAAACACGTGTTGAGTTGCCCTGGTATTTGTTGAGCGTGTATTTCACCATGTTGACAATACCGAGAGCATCTCCACCCGCGTTGTGCGTTAAGCTACCGGTACTCTGGACGTCCCAGCAGTTGTTCATGTTAGGTGTGCTCGGGTAAATGAGAATGAAACCATTCGTGTCAGCATAGGAAGGAAGCTTAGTGCCACTATACCATTGCTGCCCAGTTCCACCGCAAGGGTGTAGCTAGAAATCAGTCAACAGATGTTTTGGTGCATAGAACAATGCCAATAGACAACATGTGGTAGCCGTCATCATAAATGTTTCCAAAATTTGCAACTTACAGCTACAATGACTGCGGGATTGGTAGCCAGCTTATCGGGAACATAGATGTACATGTTGATTCTAGTAGGATTAGAACCAAAGTCGGACACCGCCTGTAAACTCGCGCCAAAGCCGCTGGCAGCAAAAAGCGCCAGGGCAGAGAAGATTGGTAGTTGCATGATGAAGCAGATGTTCTGGCAGCTGACGAGATTTCTCAAAATTGTGGAATCAAGGGCAGGATGTAGTGAACATGCTTTGAAAAGGGCTCTGAATGATCATATTTATACCTTTCATCTTTGTTGTAAATATCTCAAAATGATTAAGCGGCTTTAGGCTGCGGAGTGAACAAGAATATATTTGAGTAGCCATTGACCTATAATCGGCTAAACATTATGTTTGTATAGGTCAATATAGACGTGTAGATTTAGTTCCTATCTCAGGGGTTATGCACTCAAAAATAGCGGACCAGTGTGACATTTTCTTTCCAGGACTATTCGAATAGTAATTTGCGTAGTCATTCGGCCTCATCTGACGTATGCCATTCACGCATTAATCTGAAATTTCGAAGTGATGCGTGAAAATACTAAGGCGTTAATTCTTGCAGAACATACGATACCACAAACAACCAGAATCTCAAGCCTGAATACTGGCGGATTCAGAAACAAGCCGCTGACTTTAACCACTACTCCACTTGGCTACAAACCTTTGCAAAACCAGTACAGCTTCTTGTAGGTGACGTCGCATTCATGTTCTTCCAAAATTGGAACGCGTTGCTTCCAGGAGGTTGTGATCAGTCGGGTGGTTTTAATTGATTCGAATCATACTCCACTTTCTACTTCGTGACTTCGGAAATGGGAAGCGGCAGTTTCCACCTCCCTCCCCAAACCCTCGGGAAGCGTCAACGGCAGTTTCAATCTCCGCCCTCCCACTTCGGGAAACACAAACGGCAGAGTCCACCTTCCGCCCGAAGATGATGGGTGTGATAAGCGGCCGTGAAATAATGTGCACGAAAGACGAAGGCTTGTCTAACTGTTAGGCTTGCTGTTAGTTGTCTAAACACCTCATTAAACTCGGAGGAATTACATCTGAATGGACATTACTTGTCTTGGGGCAAAGCCGTTTCTCGTTTTCTTCCTGTGGTAAAGTAAGCGGTTATCCGTAACTGCTAAGTATCGAGTGGGTAGGTCACCGTCGAGAAAAGAAAAGCTGATAATTACTGGCAACAGGCGTTAAGTTCTAGTCTTCGTGTACTCTAGTCTAACTTGGTGTCAAAAGACAGGATTTCGAGTAATCTAAGGTTAATATTGACTTACGGGGTCATGCATGAGAGTTTTAGACTTGCGATGAGCTTCTATACTTCCAATCTACTACAACCCAAACTGATAGAACTTTGTAGAACTTTGATGGTATTATACGTCTAGTACTAACCTCGAAAGTACCCGACAACTAGATTCGATCCTTGTGGTGCTAGAAACGTCACTAGTTGTTGGCAGTGGTCTGAATAAAGGAATTTAGGGTATATTAGACTTTACAAAATGCTACGAAAGGGAAAACGATAAGTGTTCGAGTGTGCAAAAAAAGGTTAGCAAAGTCAAGCAAATCTACTAGGCGTAAGAAGTTAGTTGAATCGTCTCTTACGTTGACATTGCTCCATCATTAAGTAGGCAGCCGCAGAATGAACTCGAATATATCCTCTGCTCTGCGTTCAATATTGGAAAGTTGGCTCATGATAATGCCAGTTCCCACAAGTCGTACAAATTCGAGTTTGATCCTTTACTAGCTAAGTCTATCGGGTCTCGCCTTCGATGTTAGAGGTGAAACTAGCTAGGTGGAAGACCTTTATCGTCTACATACACTAAACTCCCTCGCTTAACTCAGGGGAAAAGTCAATAAGAGCATATTCACCATATCAACCTGTGTTTAGAGACACCCAGAGACCCAAGTAGATATCTTTCAACAACAGAAGATTGCTCGTGTTCCATAAATTTCCATGTCTCAGTCAGAATAACCTGATCAAATCTATATTTCGTAATATCACGTGCTCACCTGCTCTTTGTCGCGTCGTAACCTTAATTTTTGTCGCGTCTTACTCAACCTCAACCTCATCCCGAAACCCCCACAACCACACTCCGAACTGCGACCAGACTCACAATGGCTCCACCAACAATCATCGATCTCAAATCCTCCTTCCTTCGTACTCAAATTCTGCAGCTTTCTCAACCTCTTCGCCCCTCTTCTTCAGCCTTAACCTCCATTACTGAAGCCGAGAATGGTTTACGACAGAAAGCCATTGATGATGCGTTGCGCAAAGCGAATGCACTATTAAAGAAGCATAATAAGTTGGTCTATGGGCCGCAAGCTACGAGACATGTGGCAGAGCAGATCGATCAGTTGTATTGGGGGACCAAGGAAGGGGATGGCTGGACGGGCGGGGTTGAGGAGTGGTGCACAAGGGGTGTGGATTTACGTGAGCTTTTATTCTTTCATCGCACATTTCTCTGAGATATGTAAAAGATAGGAACGAAGCTCCTAACATGATATGATAGGCAAAGATGAGATCATAGAACAGATGCCAGATGAATGGAGCGAAGAAGCCGAAGTCGAGGCACCTGAGAAAGCAGGCAGATATCGAGAACTAAGACAACGATTGCTGGAAGCCGGTGAGAGGAGGAAGCTAGTTAGGGAGAGGCTGGAGCAGTACCGAAACGTGAAACGGTTGTTGGTGCCGTTTGAAGGGGAGGATGCAGGCTTGCAGAGTAATCTGGTGGTGAAGAATGGCGAGATAGAGATGGAATTAGAGAGGACGCGAATGTTAATGTTGAGGGTTGAGAGGGGCTTAATGGGATTGGAAGACAGGCAGGAAGATGAGATGGATGTTGATGCTGTGGAGGATGATAGTGAAGAAAAGTTGAAGAGTCTGTTCGGGTAAATGTCGTAATCTACATTTTGATAGACGGTTAGTTTCACCCCAGAATATGAATTCTGCTGCTACGAGCTTCTTAGTTTCATGTTGAAGGCAAATACATTTGGCTTTTTTTTAACAACCACATGATATACGTCAGTTTTATAAATGCATTCACAGTCGTGGATCGCTATCTCCACGAAAATCCTTGTCTAGATATGGTGTGCCGAGCAACCATATCTCAACAAAAGAGAACTTGATTATATCCTATGCTATGAACTTAGAACATGTAGCTGGACATAAATTTCTAGGTTGTTCTGCGTTATAGCCTCTGTGCTGCCTTGCGAGGAAGATCTCGTGGTTTGAAATATCTACTAGCAAGAACTCAATATGTCATGGCAATGGGCTGATTTTTGGTAGTGGCAAAAACTGTAAAAAGTCACGAAAGCTATATGCCGCTCGCAATAACAGCCAAACTCAGACCAAAACCTTTTCAAATTTTGACTTTACACTTCAGTTACATCAAGCCATCTAGTAGCATAGGCAAAACAAGAGCCAGTATCTCTGGAGAGCTATGCATATAAGTTACGTTTTAGTTTCTGCCAGACACGTTTATGCTTCTGATGCCTAGCATCATGTTACTGTTGAAGTATTGAAGATCTTCAGGAAATTATGTTATAGTGCGTATACATATTTTACTTCCTGAAAAATTGGCATTTCTTAATTCTTAAATGCTTAAATGGGTTACCTCAAAAAATCTTTGGGATGCAACCTGACAATGATGCCAAGTTTTTGGTAACGTCGTTTACTAGTTACAATTCTCTTTCTTTACCAAGTTTGCCTTGGCTGTCTGTCTCTTCCTGGGTGCCTGCATATCTTCATCAACTTCACGGTTCGTCTCCCTTCTTGCGCTTCTTGGTGACAACCTTTACTTGAAGGATTGCTTTCTCAAGATCGACCATCTTCGTCATCAGGATGCTTATGGTAATAACAAATATCTCGCTCCCAGGGGAAACTCAACTCTTTCATCTTGTCTAGCGTCTCGGATTTGCTGATGTCCTTCAACACCTTCAACACCTTCATCTCCTCGGTACCTGCTATCTTTGTAAATTCCTCAAGCCTCTCGGAAGTCTTGGCAAATCCAGTGTAATTATCATCAAGAAGCTCGTGAAGCGGAGTATATGTTGCCTCTGAAGCAACGTATTTTGTAATCTCTTCGGTTCCTCCTGCAATGAATTTCAAATTGTTACCCTTTCGGCTAAATTCAACTAAGACATCCATTATAGCGTTACAAAAAGTATAGGCCTTCAGATCCCAGCCAAGAACATAGCATTTCGATAGATGGAGGAAATATGATTGGCGTTTGGCGTGAGATGGACCATCAGCTTTCTGGTGGACGGTGAGTGAAATACCGGTTGCTAGGTATACGTCTTCATCATGGAGGAAACCAAAAAATGACGCAGCTGTGTCAGCATCTACGTGATTGATACGAATGGGTTGCTGGTATCCGGCTAGAGGGTCGCTGCATATGTCCCTGAAATATTCAGAGTGCTTGCAGAGAAGCTCTTTTTGAACGTGGAATTCTTTACCGTCGCCAACAATTATGTGTAACCTAGCTGACATATCCTCACTGTAGAGGGGTTAGCCTTTACTTATTGTGGAGTTAACAAAGTTGACTTACTAAGGGTAGCTTGGTAGTCTTTTCCGGGGTGCAGATGGCGTCTCCGAAGCATTTCTTCTTTGGGAATTATCTAGCTGGATTCTCCACTCAGAGCCAGTAAAATCCGAGATTTGTGGATTGATTTCTCTGATTTGATTGATAGATTTTTCCTGTAATTCATAAAGGCAAGGTATAGACGTGAGTGAAGCTTTGGGGATGCTGTGAGTTTCCTGTGCTGGACTCAAAGACATGATTGCAAATGCTTATGCGCGCGATATGTGTTGTAAAGAGAATTAGAAGCTGGATGAGGTGCCTTATACACCAGTAACAAACAGGTATCAGAGGAAAGAAAGGTATCTTTGTGCAATATGATTCAATTGGCAATTGGCAGTCTGAATGCGAGTTGAAAAGACTCGATGGGATGTATAGACCGCAATGTGAGACACTGCAAGGCTGTGGTATTTCTGATTGTTTGCTGGAACATTGAAGTTCCAGCAATTAAACGCGTTTCGCAAGGCTGCTGAAGACGCTCGGCTATTGTGGTTGTTGCCATTTTGCGTGGTGTTGTTGTTTTCACACGTTGAGGTGAATCTGGTACTCGCAGTGACACTCCTTTACCACCGTGTAAATTCTTTTCAAGGAGGAAAAAGCTATTTGTCATCTCAAAACTGCAAGCTAGTATCATAGGAGTAATCAGTCTATGCATATTGCTTTACTTTCGATGTTGAATTTGGGAGACCGTTTCCCCTGAACTCCTCGCTTAAGAATTTGTTCTTTTTCACTGTTCAACAGACAAGCTAAGCAGCTAAAGCTTTGCAAGAAACAGATCAACCACACTTGAGTATGAGGACATGAAGTGGTAAAGATATTCACTAAGTGATCACAAAGATTCTGGATTCTTGCCACCTGTCAAGTGACAGGAGAATGAACCAGGCCCAAAGCAGGCAGACAAGCTAAAAATCCAATAGCAGGGCAATAAAGCAGCGCATCTAAAGTGTGAAGGTTTCCACATACAATTATCTGAGATGTATTTTTATAGTTCTGCAGTACAAGATCTACCGTTCCCCGGATCTGCACTGCTTCCCCTTTCTTGCCAAGACAAGCAGAACTCTTTCCCACCCAATCGCTGAGACGTGAACAAGAGTTCAATGGCATTGTTGTTATTTAAAAATACAGATGCGGTGATCTTTGTGGAGGAGGATCTATCTTTTCCATGCCATAAAAGCAAGTAACGTCACATCGTTGCCATTTTCCCCACGTAGTACTTATTCTACACCTCTCAGCTTACGAAATTGAAGAGTATTTGAACTTCGGGAAATTGTCAAACTCTAATCTTGTCGTTTGCTATTGCGAATTCACTGTGCAGACAGAAGCTTACTTCTCAACAGAACTTAAAGGACACCTCTATCAGTAGATAGCAAACTGCGACGTCTTGGTGAGGTTAGTATGAAGACCTTTCATCGTTATGGGGCGTGTAAGTTTTGACTTTTTTTATTTTTGGCTTCTCAACTTCAACGTCATTTTCCACTTTCGTCTCTGCCTCCCATTTTCAGAAAGCCTATGCAAGTTGAAACCAATTTGAGTGTTTGGATATGGAAGACATCTCTTATTTCGTACTTCAATTTACCAGTCGTCACACGGTAGTGGTTCGACTATCCTGATTGGAACGCGGCGGTCTCCTGAGGCTTCATGATCGGCAGATCGCTGCAAGGTACAGAGCTTCCTATTCTTAACACCGTCCGCTCCCGAGTGCTCCTCCAAAGTCAGATCTGTTGATATCTGGGCGTGACCTCATAGCTCTATACATTTCACCAAACGTGCTCGTGGATCCACGGGAATGGAATACGCTACACTGCACTCTGCTACAGTACAGGCATGTAGATAAGGTATGCCCTGAAGGCACCGAGAACACACCGATATCGACTCTTCCAGATGCACAAATATGTAGTGCTGGCTGCACTGCAAACTTGAGCGCCAGCCAAAACCCACCCTTTGGAGTGGATCGCTTGAAGTGGGTTTAGAGTTTCGAGCAATCGATATGCATGTTCGGCTCGAGCTCCCGAGGTCAAATATAGATATGGCGCTTTTGCTGGTCAATTTGGCAGGCGACGCAAGAAAACTCTGCTATGACTCGCGTCCAGATAAGCTGAGACTGCTGAGCAGCACGTTGCAACTTCCAACGCATCATTTTGGAGTAGATTCCATGATTTGGATATGTCTTTGATTCATTAAAGGAATGCCTTTCGAAAAAAAACTCCTCGGGGCTGTACACTGCCGCTATCGTGATATCCACCTTCCGCGCGCCGCGATGATACTGTAGCTGTGGTATTCCTGGTAACCGTAACGGCTGAACCGACGAAGAACCTGTTCCCTACCTGACTATGGAGCTTTTGGGCCGCCACCTCTCGTACGCACTGCGTGCTGTCGAGTCCAAACTCTTCCGGCCAAGGTTTTCAGCAATCTCATTTGTTTTTCTCATCGCGCTACCTGCAGGCCAGGGGTTTTTGCTTCTAGCGGGAGGCGTCTCGAGCCTCTCTTACTTCCACGTTCCCCATCAAACCTCCAACAAGTCCATAACTTGGCCCATTAATAAAATTGGGATCTGATGCTACAATACGATGTCGTACGTACCACAGAGACCTCCCAACACCGGGCCAAGTGGTCACCTTCATAAGACTCGGCACATGAGCACAGATGATAAAGTGGTTCTAAGTTTACTTTCCTCGTAGTTTGAACCTTGCCTGGCCCCTTCTATTGCTCATGGTGGAACGTGTCTAGGTGTCTCTTCGTTGATTGTTAATAATGACCTCCGTCGCTGTTTCTCTGCTCGCGTAAGTCTGTCGAAGTTGGAGCTCTTTCTCCATTGATGAACCACAAGCACACAATCCACTTCTGTTAAATTTAAAATAACGGACTTCTATCGTCACTGTTGCATTCTACCTTTATCCTTCTCATCAAAGATCACAAATACAATAAAGGATTCGATAATAGACTGGCAAGCTTTTGTCGTAGTGGCGGACTTACAAAGAACACGCCACGGCTAGTCAGTACCCCACCATCACCTCTAAGCTACCTTACTTACTTCGTTCCCAGAGTCCTTGAACCGTCTACATTTTCAATCAACCCAGAATTCATACATTGTGGACGGCGGTGTAGCGAGATAACCAGCAGTGCAGGTGGGGTTACGGCCACTCGCAAATATGTCTGAAGAATCACAAAATACACCCGTCGAGTACCACAAGATCGAAACCAGTGCCGGATCAAGCGCAACACCTAGCAGACCTGGAAGCCCTGGTGCAGCCCTTAAGCGTGGCAGAGTTCGGTTCAACAGCACGAGTGAAGCGAATGATGCTGGAAATCAGAGATCCAGTGCTCCTCTGAGAGACAAGGATGGCCCCTCAAAACGCTCCTATGTCACCCCACCGAAACCTATACTCACAAGTCCCTTGCACTCTAGAAGTAGCAGTACCAGCAAACTACTCGGGAATAGCCCGGATTCGGATAAAGGTGTTGGCTTCACCGAAGATGTGCTGAAGAGTCCGGTACTTAAGCCAAGACCAGGCGTACTGAGAGCTCCTTCCTACACCAATGACTTCGACACCCAGGAACCACAACATCAACAATCCCTCTCTGCACTGGCTGCTCAGGGACGGGCACAGAGGATAGCATCGCTGGTTGGTAGTAACTCGGCTCCGGCTACGACAAGAACCAGTCTCGACTCTGACGTGGACTTAGAGGAGTCTTATTCTCCTACAAATGGGGAAAGGGCTAGCGGGTTTCTTACCAACATCCCTCTGGGTGACTTGGACTCTAGACGAACTTATGATCAACCACTGGAGGACAGTGATGAAGATCGCTTAAATCAGGGGAAGAGAGAGATCAAGAGGACGGCAAGTACCAGGGAAGCACACGATATCGTCAGAGCCCACACAAGGAAGCACCGGGCAGGATTAGCGACAAAATCAATGAATGTCCCTTCTACATTAGCCTCTGGGCAAGTTACGCCTATTGAGGAAAAAAGTCTCGAAGAATACCAGCCACGACCCCAACAGTTCCGAGGTGGTGTGTTATCGGAGTTGCTAAAGCTCTACAAATCTGACGTCGGAAACGACAGCGGTAATGGTAGCCGCCCTGCATCTAGAAGATCAAGTCTGGATTCTATGGGAAGCACTGTCGTGTCTGCGGGGTCATCAGGAGCGACAACGCCGAAGACGAAGCACACCAAATGGTACAAGCAGAAGAACCAGTCCCAAGATACCTTGGCTGGTCTTATTGAAGCATCTGCCAAACTAGCTGGTGCATCTGCGAGTCCAACTGCTGCCATAACAAATCACAAAAAGAAACTATGTCGACCTGGAATGGGCAACAGGTCACATAGCGGGAAGCTGGTAGATGCTGCTATGAGTAAGTTCCGGCCACGACTTGAAGACGAGATTCGGATCACGATTCATATCGCAGAAACGTTAAGTCGACAAAAATATGTTGTGATGTTGTGCAGAGCATTAATCATGTATGGAGCTCCAACTCACCGACTGGAGGAATACCTTAAGGCGACGTCCAGAATTCTAGAAATAGACAGCAATTTTCTTTATATTCCTGGGTGCATGATAATTTCTTTCGATGATGCAACTACTCACACCACCGAAGTGAAGCTGATCAAGTCAGCTCAAGGAGTTGATCTGGGCAAGTTGAAAGATGTGCACGAAATTTACAAAGAGGTTGTGCATGATCTTATTGGTGTTGAGGAAGCTACTAAGCGCCTCGGTGGAATTGTAAAGGCAGACAAAAAGTATAACCCGTGGCTTCTTGTAATAGTCTATGGGCTTGCTAGTGCATGTGTTGGGCCTTTTGGTATGTGCATCTAATCAATTTGGCCATCACTTTACTGACCATATCTTAGCCTTTGAAGCTCGTCTCATTGACCTTCCAATCGCTTTCATTCTTGGTTGTATCCTCGGATTCCTGCAACTGATTGTAGCGCCAAGATCAGAACTATATAGCAACGTTTTTGAGGTTACAGCTGCAGTCCTCACCTCGTTTCTTGCTCGGGCGTTTGGATCCATCAGAGGAGGCGACTTGTTTTGCTTTTCAGCTCTTGCCCAATCCGCCATCGCTCTGATTCTTCCAGGATATTTGGTACTTTGTGCATCTCTTGAACTGCAGTCACGATCCATCGTGGCTGGTTCTGTTCGATTGGTGTACGCTATCATTTACTCCTTCTTTTTAGGATTTGGGATCACCATAGGTACCGCCATGTATGGTTTATTTGATGCTAACGCTACGACCGCTACGACCTGCTCTCAACCTATGAGCAAATACTGGACATGGTTTTTCGTGCCAGCATTTGCACTCTGCTTAGCGATCATCAATCAGGCGAAATGGAAGCAAACTCCAGTCATGCTCGTGATTGCCTTTGCTGGATATGTTGTTAATTTTTTCAGTGAGGTTTCATTCGCTCTATCATAAGTACTGCGCTAACTCAAGATAGGTACAAAGAAGTTCCCATCTTCACCGCAGATCTCGAATACTCTTGGTGCTCTAGCCGTCGGAATACTGGCGAACGCTTATTCAAGAATATATCATGGTGTAGCTGTCATTGCCTTGTTACCTGCGATATTTGTACAGGTACCATCTGGAATTGCCGCATCAGGGTCTTTGATCCAAGGTCTCAGTTCGGCAGAAAGTCTAAACAAAAATTCAACTTATGCTAATGGCACTTCTCGTGTCACTGGTACCAACCAAGTAAGCATACCACTTTCTACACAACGTTAGATCGAGTTGCACAACCCAAAAGTCGTTTATTGTTGACCATTGATCCGAACGTTTACTAACACATCTCTAGGTCGCCGTCACCTCTGGAACTGACCTCAACACTATTGCGTTTACTGTCGGGTACAACATGATACAGGTGGCTATTGGAATAACGATCGGACTGTTTCTAAGTGCCTTGATCGTGTATCCTTTTGGAAAAAGAAGAAGTGGTTTGTTCAGTTTTTGAGCCATGAATGACGAAAAGCTTGAAAACGATAGATATTTGCTTGTACATTTACTACTGCATGGATGTTAGCTTTGCGGGAGGATAGAATTGTGATATGATACCCTATAGAATTTAATCGAATAGTAATATAATAAACCTTCCAATAAGGGAATTCTTTTCGTGGCAAAATCATATAGTTGCCCGTTTATCTGACACTTTGTTTGTCATCGAAATGGGTCACGCCTCCTATTTTACATACCCCAACTCAACTACTAAAATACGCCCCTAGCAAACTCGGCGGCCAGTAAGGAGTTACACCAACTGCGACATGCAACAAAACCCTTTAAATCAACATAAGGGAACCACTGTTTGCACGCGTGATGTGAGCGATACGAGATTCTGCTGGCTTACCTTTTATGTGAAGTGGTCCACCTTGGTCTTAGGGGGGGGGGGGGGGGGGGTTGGTGGGG
>Ga0247808_10000904_pt1 | contig 14352 bp, 10 predicted proteins | sample UWRJL089202R1_FD_179914 | JGI IMG/M metagenome (GOLD analysis project Ga0247808, IMG submission 179914) | Plant litter microbial communities from Arlington Agricultural Research Station in Wisconsin, United States - UWRJ-L089-202R-1 | ecosystem: Environmental > Terrestrial > Plant litter >... | reverse complement strand
ACAATCTTCTGCTGGTTACGTTCACGGTCGAAGTTTGATTGTTCAAACCCGTAGGTTGGCGCAGCGTCGCCGCGAGCTTGTGCAAGATAGAGTGCGTGTTCAGCATCAAGCACCGCTGGTCCGTTCGGGTAATCGATAAAGTGACCACTTGGCGGACAAACCGTTTTACGCTTTGCATAGTTAGGGCCACACTTCCAGTCAAAGTTACTGTCCATTTGTCCGTTCGGATTGCGACTTTCGATATTCACAGTAATACTGCCGCCGATTGCGTTCACAACGTCGCGCATAACACTGTAGTTAACATGGACACCGTACTGAATATCCAAACCGACGATTTCACCAATGAACTTTTGAGTTTGCGCGAGACGTTCTTGTTCAGCGGCATCAGAATCCTCTTCATTCACACAACTAAAGTAGCTGTTGATCTTACCGGCGTAGCCAGGCACACACGCCATGCCATACTCAACCTCGAGGTCACGCGGGATGCTAAATGTGTACGCGTCCTTGGTCTTTTGGTTCACACTCAATACGAGAATTGAGTCAGTTAAGTTGGCGCCTTGGTGCCCAGGGTCATCCTCGGATGTTCCGACGATCAAGAAGTTGCTGCGGCCATTCACATCCTCTTTTAGAGGTTCTGTCTGAACGATATCAAGAATACTTCCCTTAAAGACGTTTTCACCGGCCGTAATTGCCTTGAATACCAGGAACCCAGCAACAACAATACCCGCAGCAAGCAGGAATAGTGCGACCCACTTAATAATGCGGCGAGCTTTGCTCTTCGGTTTCTTGTTGTCGTGTTTCTCTTGGCGACGTTCGCGTCGACTTAGCTTCTTTTCAGGCTCGTCACCATCAATTTCGCGTAATGAATCGGCAATCTCAGAACGTCCAATTAATTTGGATTCTCGAGGAACTCCTACGGTCTGGCGAGTAGTTTCACCAGTGTGGAGTGAGCGGTCGATCGGTTTTTCCTCTTCCCCTGTATGGAGGTCACCCAGCTGATTGCTGGAGCGGCGAGGGATAAAACCGTCAATAGAAGTGGTTGGTCGCTTCTTCATAAATACTTACACTACTATACCCGATATTACTGAGATTATGAAGTATGACATAAGCGAAATAAATGAGCTATAATAAGTCGGTCAATGGAAGCCTCTTACTTTACACGTCACCCCTTCGCAAAAGATGTCCTCGGCATCATTATCTTCATCATTTGCGTCATTATCGGGACAGTCGTTATCAACACCTTCGTCTTCCGAAGCTTTAATGTCGTCGGACCGAGCATGGAAACAACCCTATACACCGGTGACCGTCTCATCGTCGATCGCCTTCCAGTCACCTGGGCACAGCTACAAAACAAATCCTACGTACCAAAGCGTGGCCAAGTCATCGTCTTCAAGAACCCTCAGTACACACAAGGTATCGAGGACGAGTACATTGTGAAACGCGTTATCGCTTTTCCTGGTGAACGCGTCGTACTACAAGATGGCTCATACACTGTCTACAACGATGTGAACCCAACCGGCTTCAATCCAGACGATAACAACCATGGTGAACCGGGCAGCCCAACCACTGGTGAAGTCGACGAAATCGTTCCTGAAGGTGAGCTTTTCGTCTCTGGTGACCACCGTACAGGGAATTTCTCGTATGACTCACGCAATGGCCTGGGTACTATTCCCTACTACGACATCGTTGGACCCGTTAATGTACGGATCTTCCCTTTTAATAAAATTCGCACGTTCTAGCTCCTTGTCTATATAAAGCAAAATGCAAAAACGTCTATGCTTGCATAAAAACTAGGTACATTCTATGCTATTGTCACCATTCACCGACAGATTGGATATAGGATGGTAGAGATACAGCTCATTAAGGTGCGACCATACGGAAACAGCGACGACAAAGAGGTGTATTTGAATATCTCTGCCATCGCTGTTGTCGTACTCCGCAACGAGACGACATACCTGCTCAATACCCAGGGCGGTAATGATGCAACCCATTCGTACCTGGTCGAGAAAGATAGCCCCGAGGGCGCATTAATCACCCAGCTCGTCGCGCAGGCAAACGTCCACTAGGCGCAAGTACACAATCCGCAACTGAACGATTTTCAGTAAACGTCCTGCAGACCCGCAGAAGACCCCTCGAAAGAGGGGTATTATTTTTTAGAACAGAACTATTCGCCAAGCAATTTCTGTAATCGATCCAGATCAGTTTCATCAGTAAACTTGATGATAATAGTACCCGCACCTTTGTTGTTGACGCGGATGTTCACGTCGGTTTTTAGGCGGCCGCGGAGTGATGAGATTTTTGCTTCGTGCTTAGACTCGGTATCTTTGACTGATTGGTCTTTTGGCGCGACTTTGTCTTTACCGCCGTTGCGGGCGTTGACGACGAATTGTTCGACCTTACGGGCGCTCCACTCTTCGGCGATAATGCGCGGTACAACTTCGTTAATAAATGCTTCGTCCCAAGAAATCAGTGGCCGAGCCTGACCCTCAGTCAGCTTCCCTTCGGCAATGAGTTCGCGCACGTTCTTCGGGAGCTTCAATAGGCGCATCGTGTTTTGCACGGCACTTTGCGATTTGTTTACGCGTTTACCAATCTGTTCGTTGGTCAGGTTAAACTGATCACGCAGCTTCAGGTACGCCGTAGCGGTTTCAATAGTATTAAGGTCACGTCGTTGCAAGTTCTCGATCAACGACACCTCTAGCTTGTTCTGGTCGGTCATAGTGCGTACGAGTGCCGGGATTGTCGTCAGCCCAGCGAGTTTTGAAGCGCGGTAGCGGCGTTCGCCGGCAACGATGACATAGCCGTCGCCTTTTCGCGTCACGATGATCGGTTGCAGAACGCCGTGTTCGCGGACAGAATCCGCCAACTCGTTCAATGCGTCTTGATCGAAGGTGCGGCGAGGTTGATCTGGATCGGCCGTAACGTCAGTAATATTCAAGTCGCGCAGTTCGCTCACCTTTTCATCTAACTTGTTTGTCGGATCGAAGCTATCATCTAAAAGATCCATCGGGATCAACGATTCAAAGCCGCGACCGAGACCTTTTTTACCAGCCATTACGCCGATGCTCCCACAGGTGTTGCGGCCGGAGTTGTGCGGATAATAACCTCTTTCGCCAGCGCCTTATATGCGCGTGAACCCTTCGAGAACTTGTCATAGACACCAATTGGAATCCCGTGGCTTGGGGCTTCAGCGAGGCGGATGTTGCGAGGGATCGTGACATCGAAAACTTTACCTGGGAAGTGGCGCTTAATTTCGTCGTGTACTTGGTTACTCAGTGTTGTACGACTATCAAGCATGGTTGGCAGCACACCAAGCAGTTCAAGCCCAGGGTTCATCCCCTTGCGCACAATCTTCATGGTTTCAAGCAGCTGTCCAAGTCCTTCAAGCGCGTAGAATTCAGCCTGCACAGGGAGCAAGACATATTTAGCGGCGATTAGACCATTCACAGTCAACAAGCTTAGGCTTGGCGGACTATCGATAATCACGTAATCGTACGCATCACCAGAAGCGTCGATCGCAAGTTTCAGACGCGTGAAACGTTTTTCCGTTTTCGCGAGCTCTACTTCGGTGTTCGCAAGAATAGAAGTTGTCGGTGCGATCCACAAATTTTTGTGTTCAGTCTTTACGGCGACAGAGGTCAATTCCGCCTGGTTAATGATAACGTCAGTCATAGTAGCAGTCAGCGCTGTTTTGTCGACACCGAGGCCGCTACTGGCGTTCCCTTGAGGATCGAAGTCGACAAGCAGCGTCTTTTTGTCCGCTTTCGCCAAAAAATATGCCAAATTAATAGCAGTCGTCGTCTTCCCGACGCCACCCTTTTGATTAGTTACGGCAATTACAATCGGCACTAGAGTATTGTTCCCTTTTCTTTATTACATTGTAGCACGAGCGCCTTGGTTACAAGTGTTTTTCACCTCGTCCAAGACGTAAGATTTTAGAGCTTCAAAGCTCGTAAACTACTTGCTGCGGCGAATCGATAGCACAACGACAGCGATAAGTGCGAGTACACCTGCGCCAGTAGCGAGCCAGATCCATGGGAAAGTTGATTTTGCAGTTTCTGTTGCTTCAGGTGTACTTACAGCTTCATCACTTGAGATTGGTTCAGGATCATTCACCGCAACTACATCATCAGATTTATCAGTTGGCTCGGTGGCTGTTGTTTCAACCGTTTGATTAGCTGGTGTAGGTGCACGATTTTGCACAGGCTTTGAGCCTACCTGCTTTTCAGGCTGAGGCGCTTCGACGCCAGTCGTTGTAGCTACAGTAATCGGGAATGATCCAAGGTCGAACATCTGCCCCAGTAGCGTCGTCACGATAATACTTGCTGTGTGTGCACCAGCAGGCAGTGCGGTTGCAAGAGTACACGACCAGAAGCCATTAGTATCCGCAACAGTAATACACGTCACGGGATCTGAACGGACAGTAATTTCGACAATACTACCAGCCGGTGCATGTCCGCTAAAAGTTGGACGTGTTGAAACGGTCGGAGCCGTTTCGAGTGGTTTTTGGTCGATGATCACATTCGGTGAAACTTCGGTCGGTGGCGTTGCACCCTCGTTGAACGTATATGGACCAATGCCGTATACCGACACAGTTCCCTCTGCACTCGTATCGTAATTTGCAGGTAATAGAACCGTAGCGAATGTATCGGTCATTGCATTTTCCCATTCGGTGTCATACATCATGTAACAAGGTGCTTGGTTACTCAATAGTTCCGGCGAAAAGCCCTCATCGAGATATTCCTGCATTGTTATCGGACTGTTAACAACACACAGCGGTAACGCCTGACCGTTAAATGATACCAATGATTGCACCATTGCATCGCCGTATATATATCTATTGTCAATAAGTCTGCTGCCATGGATAGTCGCAACAATATAGTCGCCTTGTGTTTCAAAGGTTACATTCGCGATTGCTGGTCGTTGAACATAAATCAAATCGCCATAAGTCGCCGTTTGGCCATCACTACGATGCACCTGAAGCTCATATCCGCCGACGGGTGTATCATCAGGGAGAATAGCGTACATGTACGTATCGCCTCGCTCATAGATTTCCAGCTCTTCTCCACCGAGTGTCGCTGTCGTTTCTTCAGTAAAGTTATAGCCATATATTTCTACACCAACATGTCCCTCCTCGGTAATCCAGGTAAAAGCATTCGAGATACTTACTGCGTATATATCATCAACAATAATCGTAGTTGTCGTACTGCCATGTGGCCTCGTAACGGTTACTTCATATTCGCCTGGCGGCAGGTCGCTTTCTTCCATCTCAAAGGCAAGATAGTTGTCAGCGCTTTCAGTAACAGACACAGCCTCACCCTGAATAGACACGGCCGCTCCAGACAAACCCGTTCCCTCTAGCGTAATCTTTAAAAGTCCGTCCTCTGGACGCTCCAGGACATACGTATCTACTGCAGGCAGTATTAACGCCACCGTCACAGCATCCGTAAATGAAGCCTCTCTTCCTTGTAGATCCGTCAACACCATATCATACGTACCAGGCTGCAGCGCATCGCTCCCAATAGATGCGATGATAAACCCTGGATCAATATAATAGACATTCGGAATAGCCACACCGCCAATAGTGAGTGTCATCTCTTCGGTAAAATCGGTTCCGAAAATATTCAAGTCTATTGTGCCGTCATTATAAGGATACTGATCGACTTGTGTAATTGTTGCTGGCGGCTGAACACGTGTAATAGCACCCGGATATGGCACCTCGTACAGCCCAGAATCACGCAACACAAACGCTAGGTCGAATGAACCATACCCCATACCCGACACATCAACAGTGACCGTCTTAGTCTCTGCAAAATCGTCCGGTATGCTTGTAATCTGTCCGTTAATCTTTAGATACAGTACATCCGATGGAATAGTGCCTGAAAATGTAAGCTGTGCGTACTGATTCGGTAACTCCACTAATGAAACATCGATATCTGGGTGCGTAATTGTAAAAGCATCAGGATAGGTTGTCGTCGTACCTGTGGATGAGTACTCTCGCATGTACATATTGATGGTATATGTATCATCAAGGAAGCCAGACGTATTCACCGTCATGGTGAGTGCCGTATCGGTTCGATTGTAGATCGTTACATCCTTACACTCTTGGATACCTTTGTTGCCACAGATATAAATAGTTACGTCCGCCAGTAAATTCCGTCCTGTAAGATTCATCGTCACAAGTCGGTTGGTCTGAATATCAACATCCACGTCATCAACTACTGGTTTTAGTGCAGACTTATCAATCGCGCCACCGTACTCAGCTCCGAGCCCCTGGGCATTGTTTAGCGAAAGGTTATAGTTACCATATGGCAAGTCACTCGGGACCGTTACGGTTATTGACGTGGATGTCTGTGCGGATATCGTCAAGTCATAAGGGGTATACCCGTCTAGTTTTGCCCGTGCATGAGTGATCTGATCGAAATTCAAACCCGTAACACGCAATTCTGTAGGGTTGCCATTTTCATCGTAGGTATACTCGATGTTTGTAATAAGCGGGAGGTCAGCAGCATGGGCCGGTGCACCGTACGTGTGAATTCCCCATACAGTAGCGCTCATTAAAATCGCAAAGCCAATTAAAAATGCCACAAATCGTTTCGTGATATTTTTTACCAGGACGTGCTGTCCGGTCGCTATCTCTAGTGACATTCCCTATTTCCCCTTTTGTTTCTCGCAGTTCAATTACTAATAATTGTACTGGAGCGACAGCGTAAGCACAATGGATTTTACTCCTAACAAAAAAGAAAACTCCCATCGGGAGTTTTCTTTTAAAGAATGCCATCGTACTACTTGATTGAAACGATTTCGATCTTGCTGTACTTTTGGCGGTGTCCGTTTTCTTTGTGGACACGCTTTTTTGCCTTGTAACGAATTACGCGGACTTTTTCGCCCTTTACGAGGTCATCGATGACCTTCGCAGTGACTTTCACATCTTTGACAGTTGGCGTACCAACAGTGACAGTGTCACCATCGATAAGCAACAGTGCGTCTAGAGTGAGCTCTTTAGTTCCTTCCTGGAGGAGGTCCACCAGTAGGGTCTCTTTTTCGGTGACAATAAATTGTTTTCCACCGATCTTAACGACTGCTTTTGTCATGTTGTTCCTTTAGTTATGTAACAATTCAGTTGTTCACTATAACAGATGTGGCGCGAGATTTCAAGAGGTTGGCGTTACAGCGCGCCAGCAGCGTACAATGCCTGGACTTCCGAGCTGCTCAAGACTCTGTTATACACACGAACGTCGTCAATCTTACCGTTCAAGAAGCGACCACCGACATTTTTCACACTTCCGATCTGACAGACCTCGGTTGCGTAGCTATGAATCGTCGCAATGCCTGTTGCGGCGTCAGACGCGGCAAGATTTCCGTTTATGTAAAACTTTCTCTCGCCCGCCGTAAACGTGCCGGTTAGATAATACCATTGGTTCAAACTCAATACGGATGAAGCAGCAACATTACTGTTTGAAATGTAAAAGCTCGGCAGACCGGTACTATCAGTGTTCAGCCAGTAGCCTCCTCCACCGTAATTAAAGATTCCACTAATCGATGGTGAGTACAGATTAATATTTACCCACGCACTGACTGTCACAGCCACGCTCGGCTGCAATAACGTTCCCGTTCCACAGTTTACCTGGCTGTTTGTGCCGTTGAAACTGTAGGCGCTGTTGGCTTGTCCATTTTGCCCGACTGTCGCCGTCACATTGACCGACGTTGTGGTGGTGTTATTCCCACTCATGTCCTCGACGCTGCCATTAAAGGGCCACCAACCCAGCAATCCGGTCGCCGTCACACAAGTTCCGAGCAGTGGGTTCTTGTTAGCGTTCGTGACATAGTACGAAGTCGTACCTTCGGCTGCAACTAAACAGTATCCCGTCCCTGTCGTGTTAACACTGTACGTCACATTAGAAGGCGCAGATACATTTGCAGCCGCTAATGACGCAGGATACGCGTTTGCAGGATCAAGCGTGCGAACAGAATCGAGTTTTTTCGAAAGCTGCGTCACACTACTTTGCAGTGCAGCGATCTTTGCTTTGTTCTGGACACCGTTATAGGCCACGATGGTAATTGCTGCCAAGATACCAATGACGACAATAACAATCAAAAGTTCGACAATGGTAAACCCAGTCGCTTTTTGAGAAGTATGAGATTTCACCACCGTATGCATTGCACTTATCTTAGCATAAGGGCAATCACTTTAGATGTATGAAGCCTAGATTTGCCCGCCACCAGTTGCAAGGATAATAACCAGGCCTAATCCGACTGTGCCAGCCAGTGTGTACATGCCGTGGTGTAGCTTCCAACTTCGGCGCCACGCGACTGGAAGTTTCTTTCGATAGTGGTGCGCACCAACCGCGACAACTGCGACAACCGCAAGCAATGCCAGTGCGCCAAGTGTCGCCGGGTTAATCGATTGTAATGCCGTTCCAAAGTAGGTCAAAGGATTGCCGACACCTTGTTGGATCGGTGCGGCATAGACGACAGCAGGGTTAACGTCTTCGCTCCCCTTCACGGCGCTTGCAGTGGCCGCAGGCGCGCCGTAGTATGCCACAACTAACGTTGCATCACGGCCGTCCAACATACCGTCAACAACAGCAAACCCAACTTCTTGGTATTTGCCATTCAATATATTCTCGCGGTGTGTCGCCGAGTTCATCCACGCAGCCACCGTCGCATCGGCGGTCGGATAATTCTTCGCCAGGTTCTCACCCGCCACATCGTAGTTGTACCCCGTGTCCCCTAGCCACTTCCACGGTGTTACACCATCAGGTGAAGTGTGTGCCCAATAATTATGTGCGAACATATCCTGTGCTTTCAAGAACGCGGCTTGGCTGAGCTCTTCATTCACTTTTAGCTCAGGTAATGCCTGTTTTTCACGTTCGACGTTCGTATCAGCCAATAATTCGCTGGCACTAATGTCGGAAACGCGCCCAAGGACTTCGAGGCGTCCAGAAGTAATAAAGCCATACGCAAACTGCATAACGACAACCAACACTAATACAGCCGTAATGCCGTGCAAGCGGACCAGGTGTGGTCGGTATTGGTTGCCTTTATGAGGCACCAAGGTGTGCTTGAGGTGAGTACGGAGGTGAGATTGTAAGGTCTTTTTGCGTTTTTGTTTTGCTTTCACGCTAAAAATAGTATATCACTTATGTTAAAATCTGAAAAATGTCCAGAAATCCTTCGCAAATGAAAACTCCCCTATCACGGGGAGTTTTCATTTTATTGAATGTGTTTGTTAGGCTTCTGAACCGTTTCGGCGTCGAATCGCACCGATGATCCACCAAGCAGCAGCTGCAAGTGCAGCGATGATCAGTAACCACCAGAACCATGCAATGCCGAAGATTGTACCGTCATTGTTGTTTACGCCAGATTTATCAGTCGCAGCAACATCGGTAGTTGCACCCTTTACTTCAGCGGCAGCAGTGTCGTCAGTGTTTGCACCAAGAACAGCCGCAGCAGATGCCGGAGTAATAAGTGGAGTCACGAGTGGAGTGACTACAATTGGAGTTGCAGGAGCTGGAACAGCAACCGCAGCGATGCTCGCAGCGCTATCGGTAAAGTTACCGAATGCGTCGTATGCACGAGCAAAGATTGTGTAGTTGCCGTTTGCAAGTGCAGTTTGTACTGCGTAGCTGAACGTTGTGTCGCCAGGAACGTATGTTGCAGTACCATTTTCAACCACTGCTCCGCCTTCGTTCACGATAGCGATAGCAACAGTTTCAGTGTCGGCGTCAACTGTACCAGTAATAACTGGTTGTGCAGTTGTGTACGTCCCAGCGTCAACTGCCACCGCAGGACCGTCGTTATCAACAGTAATTGTAACTGTCTTAGGTGTCGCAGCGTTATTTGCGCCATCTTTTGCGTTCAATACGAATTCGTATTCACCGCTCGCAAGTCCAGTAGTATCGAACTCATGAGTTGTTCCGTCGAAACCTGCGATGACAACACCATCAAGTGTCAGCGTGTATGAAGTCGCGTCACCAATCGATGCAGTCAATGTAACCGTTGCGTCGTTACCGACAGTCGTTTCGTCCGCAACCAGTGATGTCACTGGAGCAACTGTATCGATCAAGAATGTTGCAGTCGCAGCTGGAGTCGTTGTGTTGCCAGCGAGGTCTGTCGCAACAACAGATACAGTGTGTGTTCCTTGTGCAGTCGCAGGGTTTGAAATGCTCCATGCGCCTGCGGCCGTTGTTGTCTGGATGTATTCAGTGCCATCAACGGTGATCTTTACTGTTGCAGCTTCGGTCACAGTACCGCTAATAGTTGTTGGGTTAACTGCGATCGGGTCAATTGAAACGCCAGGTTTTGTGCTATCAACTGTGAGCTTCCAGAGTTCGCTCCATCCACTTTGGTTGCCAAGGTTGTCGATTGCCTTAACGCGCCAGTAGAATGTACCGTCTGAAATGTTTGTTGCAGTCTTCTCTTTTGTTGTGTATTCACCACGGAAGCGAAGGTTGCTTTCGGTAGTAGTTGCGCTGTTGTAGCTTTCGTAGACGTAACGGTTGATGTCGCTATCGCTGTTAGCCCATTTTTGCGTCAGTGTTGCACCGTTCACGACAGCGTTATCAGCTGGTGAAACAAGTGTTGGTGCTGATACGACAGTATCAATTGTGACCGCGTGGCTATTGCTGTATGACTTGTTACCAAGTGTGTCTGTCGCTTCAACTTGCCAGTAGAATGTACCGTCTGTAAATGTGTACGGAAGGAATGTTCCTGTAATGCCTTCAGTGTTTACGTATTGTGCACCGTTCTTTAGGATGCCGTCTTCTTCAGATCCGTGACGAGTCGCAGCGGTAATCACCTTGTAGGTCAGTGGACCGTGCGCTTCAGTACCAGCTTGTGTCCAGCTAAAGCCAGCAGGAACCTGTGATGCGTTCAAGTCACCAGTTGGCGTTGTCGCGACTGGTGCAACAACTGTCTTGTCGACGAAGAATGATACAGTCTTCTTGCCTTGGTTGCCCGCAGCGTCGTAGATGTACAGGATTACTCGGTAGTTGCCGTCATCAAGCGTGCTGGTGTTGATGGCTGTAACGACTGTTTCAGTCTTGGCGTTGTATGTACCGTCAACTGGCAGAAGTCCATCAATTACATCAGTCACTGCAGTTGTGCTATCGTCGGCGTTCACCTTAAATACACGATACTTCAGGTTTGTGATGTTGCTTGTTGCGTCGCTGAGTTCAGCGGTCAGAACTGGTGATGCATCTGCTTTGCTAATCGCAACATCTGAAAGTGTTGCGACTGCAGTTGAGTCAGTCTTGTCAAAGCTTAGGAATCGTTTCGCTGTCGCAGTTCCGTTCCCTAGAAGGTCAGTTGCACTTGCACGTAATTCGTACTCACCGTCTGTGTAGCCAGTGGTGACGATGTTACAAGAGAATACTGTTTCTTTTGTAAGCAGTGGCGTTGCGCCTGAGGTTGATCCACAAGCTGCCAGGAATGTACCGTTGCGGTAGAGGTTCACTGCAACGCGCTTGAGCGCTTCGTTGTCAGTTGCGCGCACTTTGACACTAATAGTGCCTTTCACTGCTTGTCCTTCTGCAGGAGTCGGAGCAACGAATTCAATTGCTGGACCGGCGTGGTCAATTGTCGCGTACTGTGTTGCGCTCCAGGCGCTTAGGTTACCAGCGGCATCAATCGCTTGTACACGCCAGAATAGTGGCCCATTATCAAGTGTTTGCGCGTAGCTGTTAGTCGTAATGTTTTCGATAGTAGTATCAGCGATGTTGTTTTCGTGTGTTCGGCTGTACTGCAATGTGTAGTGAACAGCTGAGCCAGCGTCACTTGAGCTTGTCCAGTTGAATTGGTTTGCTGTTTGGTTCCAGCCGTTTGGACTTTGTGCAGTTGGTGTTGCAGGACCGGTCGCGTCGTAGGTCGCAGCACTTGGCGCGCTCCATTCAGACGTTGCGCCACCAGGGAAGGTTGCGCGGACACGGAAGACGTAGGTACCTTCTACGTTGTTACCAGCGTTCCACTCACCAGAGAGGCTTGTGCCAGTTGTGGTGTATGTAAATGTAGGGAGGCCTGCAGGCTTGGTGTATTCGTAGTCGTAAGAAACTGCACCTGGTACCGCGTTCCAGCTGTTGGTGCCAGTAGTAGCGTTTGTTGCACCGTTTGTAACATCTTTACCATAGCTATCAACAGTCTTTAGTCCAGTTGGACCAGCGATAGTTGATGCGCTGATGTTCATTGCAAGGCGGTATGGGCTGTAATCTGCAGCCTTCAAGCCAGCAGTTGATCCTGGGTATGTAGAATCTTCGTACATTGTGCTTGGATCAGTGTCCGTACCAACAGTAGGTGCAGTTGAAGTGATAAGGCTCACGTTCAGTGCTTTTGCAGCAGCTGATGCGTTGCCGTCGTATGCAACAGTTGCAACTACTTCGTTCGGAAGAATCGCGTTTTGTGCGCTGAAGTCAAAGTTTACATCGAAAGCTTTTCCGTTGTAGCAAGTTGCGTTTGCTGCGTTGAACCACTTGCCTACGTTTGCACCTGTACAGTTTGTGTTGTCAGCAGATGGACGGTACTGCGCGTTAATAGTTTGAGTTTTCGTTGCAACCACAGCGCCAACTGTTCCGTCAGCGTTCACTGCGTACAGGTTGACAGTAACTGGGTGTGAGAAAGTTGCGCCAGGCGTGCTGACACAGTTATTAAGGTTCCATTCACCTGTTTCACATGCCCAACTTGTGAGGCTGAATGTGACATCATCAAGGTGACGGTTGGTGCCTGCCAGTGTGACACGGTCGCCAAGTTCTTTTGTAGAAGTTGCAGCAAACCCGATGCTTGGGTATGTTGCAGGCTGTACAGCAGGCAGTCCTGTGTATACAGCCGTGTTGCTTACTGGCAATGCTGCTGCTTTTTCAGCAAATAAAAACGGCACACTGGCCGTAATAGTACTGACAAATAGCAAAGCTGCTAGCGAAAGATTAGTGAATCGTTGGTATCGTTTGCTCGTAAATAGTTTCATATCGCACACACTCCTTATGTTCTAATAAAAGACCGCCCACACGATCGGACACATTAATACAACTCTCTCACCTTTTGTATTTTGGTTAACTTTACCACTTCCACAAGTGTTTGACAATAGTGATCTAATCTTATCTTAAGAATCTTTTGCTAGCGTCCGGAATGCGTATTTTTTTACGAAAAACCAGGCCGTCACGACCACTCCCGTAATCGCCAACCACCAATACCACAGCATGCCAAATATGCTCCATCCGCCAGTTGTTGGTGACACAACCGCGCCCTGCGTTGTCGACGGCGAAATCCCGGCTGCACTAATCGTGTTCCCTAGCACACCCGAGTCCTCACTAGACGGCACTTCGTCACGACCGCTCCTAGTAGTCGGGCTAGAACTTGCTGGCGTGATGTTTGGCGTTGCCGCCGATGTATTAATGAGTTCATCAGAAGGATCAGACAACGTCGGTAGCGGCAGTATCGCTAACTCCCGTGCATAGTCGAATGTAAAAGTATCATTCGAAACATTCCCTAGTGCATCGATGACCTGCACATAAAACAGATAGCTTCCCTCGATTTGGGGCGTAAAGGTCGGTTCTTGCGCATCAGGGTCAAAATTTAATGTACCTGCATTATCACTATCTTCACTCCAGCGATAGGTAATAGGACCATGCGAATCATCGGCCGTGACATCGGGTGAAATAGACCCGCCCTTAATAATGACATTGCCTCCACTCACCGATTCAGTTGGCGGGGTATTATCAACGACGACCGTTACTTCAGTATGCGCAGGGTTGCCCGCTTTATCCGTTGCATCAAGGGTAATCAGATACGTATCGCTTGGGATCCGCTGTGGCGTCGAGACACTCCATGGGATATTCAGCGTAATGTTCTTCTCGCTTAACTCACCCCCCTGCTGCGCAATAACGTTATTCACCGCCACGCTGTAGCTCGATAGGTTTTCATCAGCTATAGTTCCGGTAATCGTCACTGTTTCACTTGTGCCGCCAGCAAGACGCGGACTGGCATCAATAAATACCTCTGGTGCAACTGCGTCGTCAGCAATCGTCGGATCATCGGCTGGTGGTGTTTCGTCACTGGGATCAGGTTGCTCGGTAGGAGTCTCGGTTGGCGGCGGTGTCACGCTAGGATACGTGCCTCCCGCGGGCGGCGTCGAACAATTCCCGATATTGATCACGCAGGTTAATACGGTATTTAAAAACTCGGCCTGAGTCGGCCGAGCATAAAATCCAGATGCAAATACAGAAACGGCGACAACACTCAGCAAAAAAGGGGCATTTTTTGCGCCTCGCAGGAAACGTGTATGTCTGTTCCGTAGAATAATGACTGAACCTCCCCGTATACCCCCACATGTAGCAGTATACGTTCACATTATACCACAAG
>Ga0247808_10000903_pt1 | contig 14362 bp, 13 predicted proteins | sample UWRJL089202R1_FD_179914 | JGI IMG/M metagenome (GOLD analysis project Ga0247808, IMG submission 179914) | Plant litter microbial communities from Arlington Agricultural Research Station in Wisconsin, United States - UWRJ-L089-202R-1 | ecosystem: Environmental > Terrestrial > Plant litter >... | reverse complement strand
ATTTGCACTTGTAGGTATCGTCCTATCAATTGGTGCAATTTCTGGTGCACACGTTAACCCAGCGATCACTATCGGTGCGCTTGTAACTCGCCGCATCGGTTGGTTACGTGCAATCGGTTACATTATCGCTCAACTACTTGGTGCAGCACTTGCGTACATCGTACTCAGTGGCTTCATCGGTGGTGCTGACGCAGTCAGCGAAGCAGCCGCAGCTTACGGACAAACCGCTCCAGCACTATTTGCTGCAGCTGACGTCGCAAAGCTCGGTGGTAAAGAATGGTACATCTTCTTTGCTGAATTAACTGGTACAGCAATCCTTGGTTTCGCTATCGCTAACGCGACACGTGAACTTCAAGACCGTCTTGCTGCTGCCTTCACAACTGGCCTTGGCATCTTCATCGCATTGATGATCGCTGTCAGCGCTGCAAGCTACGTTGGTGCTACGGCTATCATTAACCCTGCAGTTGCTGTTGCGCTTCACGCGTACAGCTGGGGTTCAATCTGGCCATTCGCTATCTACGCGATCGCTCCAGTACTTGGTGCAATCCTCGGGTTCGTCATCTTTGACTTACTCCGTGGCAAGAACACTACTACAACTATTCAATAGTCGTACGACCTTCCAAATAAAATACCTCGCTATGACCAGCGAGGTATTTTATTTATTGCTTTTTTTATATATTTCTTGTATAATATTAAATAGTCTCGTCCCTACGATTGGAGTAACCCATGAGTGTAACGCAACGAGAAGCACAGAACATCAGTAATGCACAACGAAAACTGGACACATGGCTCACTGAGAAAGCACTTCCGAAGCTTCGGCGTCGGGCGGTCAAGCAATTAAGTAAGGGTTCTATATACTTTGCAAGTATCCGTATACCTTTATGGCTCAGAATGTCACCTATTGGCGATATTGATGGGCCGGACTGGATCGCCAAGCGTTCAGTGGAAATTCTCAACGAAACGTATCCTGAAACACACGTAGCCTTCGTGGATGCGGGTTACGGCGATTTCACGTTCTGGCTTTCCGTGCAGCTTGCGCATACATAACACCCCGCTTTACCGTCGAAGACCTCTCTTGGTCCTCCGGACTAAGCGGGGTTTTCGTTTTTCATAAGATCTAAAAAAAGAAGAGCCCCCCTCCTGACACCTAGCGGAACAGGAGAGGGGCGGATGTCGTGCACATGTTCATCCCCCGGGATTAGTTGTGCGACGAACGTCGACGGTTTGATCTGCGAGTTGTCCGGGTACCCGAACCCGAACGTGTCGCCACGGGCGGTGCGCAATCGCGCGTGGGTCACTTTACTCGCGTCTCGACATCATCTAGACGATCCGACATCACTTATTATACTAATCATCAGATTGAGGCTTGTCAATCAACAACGCCTCAACACTCTTATCGGTGTTGGCGATCCTTGTGACATCTGTATCAATCTTCGCTAATTCTTTGTGTGCATTGTTGTAATGATTAACGGTCGTACCAAGTGAATTTCCGAGCTTGCTCATGAAGCTATCGAAGGCTGAAATATGACGGCCGAGCTTCCCGACTTGGATCTGAATATCTTTCGCTTGTTCTTCGATCTGCAGACTTCGTAACCCCTGTAGAACCGTTTGCAGGTAGGCCATGAAGCTGGTTGGGCTTACGATGATAACCTGTTTCTCACGGAACGCGTATTCGATCAAGTCGCGCGCAGACGAACCTGTACCAACATCACCAATCAGTAGATCGTAATAGAGAGATTCGCTTGGGATAAACATGAAAGCAAAGTCCATCGTCTTTTCTGCAGGCAAAATGTATTTACTGGTTTCGTCGATACGACCTTTTAGGTCATTTCGGACTTTCTTCAGCAATTCTTCACGTTCGGCTTTTGTCGCAGCCGATACCATGCGGTTGTAGTTCTCGAGGCTAAACTTGCTATCGATCGGCAGGACCAGACCTTTATCTAGAAAGACCACTGCGTCAGCAATATTACCGTCCTTAAATTTGTACTGCATCTGATAATTTTTGGTAGGTAAGATATTACCTAGCACAGACTCTAATAGATATTCACCAAAGACCCCGCGCTGCTTGGGATTCTGCAACACGTTCTGCAGTGTCTTTAGCTCATCAGCAACATCAACGACGCGGCGATTAGTCTCGTCGAGCTTTGCAAGGCGCTGTGTGACATCGGTCACCAACTTCCCACTTTCAGTCAGCTGGCGCTGCATCGACGACTGCATATTCATCGCATTACGCTCCAACTTGTCACCAAGTGATGTCTGCAGATTCGCGATTGTTCGATTTAGTTCCGTCACGTCAGACTTCAGCATCGCTACACCGCTACTGGTATCAACCGGTTTCATAGTTTGCAGCCGACGACTAATCGCAAACAGTGCGACCCCAAGACCCAATACCACCACTAAAAGAATCACCAACAAGATTTGTTCCATACCTCTAGTATAGCAAAAGCACTATGATAAAAGGTGATTCTACTTCTTTGGTTCGTCGTCGGGAACAAACCACTGATCTTGCGCAGTAGGTTGTGGCTCTACTGGCGTATCCGATGGTTCTGGCGCTACTAATGCAATATTAGTACCTGGCACAGTTTCTGAATCTTTAGATACTACCCCGTCTGCAGACACCGAACGGATTGATGGAATATCTAAGGCGACACCAACAATTTGAGATGGATCACCGCGTTTAGCTGGTTGCACCGCACCTTGCTCGATACCAGCTTTATAAATCATATGCTTTCGATGATGACGCGCAATGAGGATTACCGTAATAAGTGACCCTATCAATAACAAGAATGAAGCAACAATAATCGGCATAACTGGGAAATCTTTAATATCCTTGCCCTCAGCAATGCGCTTCTCGGCGGCAGTAATCAGATCAGCAGCGCGCGAGTGATTTGGGTACAGCTGTAACACTGCCTGGAAATTCTTCACTGCTTTCGAATAGTGTGATGAATAGAAGTTATCAATCCCCTTTTGCCACTCGACTTGTGTTTTGCTGGTGGTATCGAATGTTAGGTTGCTATCCCTTGCCAGGTCTTCAAAATCTTTAATGTCGCGAATGTAGTTGTACGTGCCATCACCTGCACCAGCACTATCCGCACTGTAGGTTGCGATACCGACAACTGTCCCGTCATCATCGAAGGCTGGACCACCACTGTTCCCATGACCAATCGTCGTTGCGGTCTCGATCAGCTTCTTGTCGCTGCCGGATGCATTCTTGATTGCCGACACCTTCCCAGTCGTCAAGGTTGCTTCACTCGATGAGGCTTCGACGATACCGTTCGTATTTGCATTACCTGGGTATCCTAGGATCAGGAGATCAGAGCCTTGAGTTACCGTATCGATACTACCTAACGTGACAATTGGATAATTACTGCCTGCAACCTTCACGACTGCAACGTCAGATGATTTGAATCCATCGTAGCCATCATTCGCTCGATAATCATAGGCAACAAGCTCTGCTGGTACGACGTTCTTGTCTGTATATGTTTCGCGCGCATTAGTCGCCTTTAATAGCTCAGCAATATCTGGGTTTTGTCGTGTGATTCCAACGAGCAGGTTTTGAACGCTATTTGTTGCCCCAAAACGTGCTGCATCAATCCCGTACATTGCATCGATGAATAACCCGAGCTTCTCAGCAGAAGTAGCGCCAGTTGGCACGTCAGACGTCTTTAATGATGTCATGTTAAGTAGCGCCAGGAACGAGCGTGAATCACCCTTCGTCGCATACAGGTTAATCGCACTGCTGATTGCCAGATCAAGCGGCGTTGTCGCTGCAACATGTCCATTTGTTCCGATGTAGCCATCCTGACTCACAAAGAACCCAGATCCCGATGCAGCGCTACAGATATCTTTCAAGTACGGCTTGCCGTCTAAAGTGATATCCATACAGTAGGCGTTGTAGATCTTGGCGACAGCGGGACTATACAATGCCGAGACTTTCTCGGAACTATCAGCGTCAGCAGTTACGGAGGCGGCACCAGCTAAGCTCGTGTTCGTGATGATGTCCAACACGCTACGAGATGCGGTGACTTTACGCGCAACCTGGGCCTTGACCTGAGTGCTGTATCCTACAAATGCATTGAAACGAAGTGAGTCGAGGACGGTATCATACTGCAGCTCACCGCTCGTTCCGACGCCAAGTGTAATGACGATCGTGATAGGATTCCCTTGCACTAGCCCGCTGTAGGTAACGAAGCGAGCCGCCAAGTTAGCAGGTAGTGTGTCGTTTGTTTTCGACTTCCAATACGTCTTTGTGAATGACTCTTCGTCTAACAGCACCGTCGATACACTTCCCTTGTCGAGGTTCGCTTGATCCAACCCGCCATCTTGTAGTGCGATCGCATCAAGTGTATCAGTCTTACCCAGAGGACCCGGGTGGAAGGTCAATGTCAACGCCGTGTTTTTGGTAGCAGTCGCCTGCGTTGAGATAAAGTTTGGTGCGACACGGACAATGTTATAGGCGCGCTGAGTCGCTAGTTCAGTACCGATAAATAAATCACCCGAAGATCCATCGACGGCACTACCGTAGAATTGCTTCTGGTCGTACGTTAGATTAAACCCATAGCTGGAACTGACGTTCGTTTTATAGTCTTTATCCCCCGTGAACATGTCACTAATGAAACTTCGGCTACTAGAGAGACCGGTGATAACCTGATCGCGGTACTGCACTAACAAGATCGACAAGAGAACGAAGAATGCGACCATAACGACAAGGAATCCAACGTGACGCTTGCGATACGGTTTGGCGTGATGATGATGCAGCGTCACCTGTTTGTGCGCAGGCTTGATTGACTTCAAAGGCTTCGCAGCCTGCTGAGTTTTCTTCTTGACCACACCCTACCCCCACGGTTTATTACTGTCGTTATTTTACCATAAGGACAATGAATTTAGAGGACTAAAGCGATGCGAATAATGATCACGAATAGCAGACTAATAACCAAACTGGTGATAAGTGTCGCATAGCGGGTAATCCAACCAAACAGTGCAAACACGAGTGCGTAAAGCAGGACACTCCAGGCAATTGCTTCTAACCAAAAGAGTCCAACCGTCCATGCGCCAAGATCCCACAGCAGTGCAGCGGATGCAACCGCAACAATAATAGGTCGGGCGATGTTCAAACGAACCATTCCGACAATCGCAAGCACAGCAACCAAGACCGCAGCAATATTTCCAGATAGTGCCGTTGCGTTTGTGCACGCAGCAGCGTTTGTGACCTGTCGGCACGTAATAGGTTCAATAATGTATTGGCCAATAAGGGTAGTCAGGAGCCAGTAGGTTAGCCCAACAACTGCACCTAGTACAATTGTTCGTCCCCATGTTACCCAAGCTCTATTTAAGACTGTTTGGTCTTCAATGATGACTTTTGCCATTTGTGCGTTACTCTTTTCTCCACCGGTAGCTTATTCATATACCATACCGCACCTAGTAGCCCGATGACAACACCCCCGGCCACATCCAAAGGGGTGTGGACTAGTGCGATTACACGTCCAGTACAGATCAACGCAACCAATACCACCAGCAGGAGCGTAGTTTTCTTCATTTTTGTCTCGAACCACACCGCTGCTGTGATCGCCGTTACAAACAGCGCATGATCTGATGGAAAACCAGGGTTATTCAGATATAACGCCCCTGCTTCGACACCCAAGATCTGGAACGGTCGTTCGAGTGATGGCTGGTAAACACTGGCAAGTAGTTTCGCGACCAGGTACGAGGTTAGGCCGGCGAGTAAGATGCGGCTATAGGCTTCGAAGCGCCCACCTTTTGGAACTTTAAAGAGAATAGCGTAGGCACCAATCAGGATCACGAGGACGACGGCACCGTCGGCGATGAAGTGGACTAAGAATTGGATGATGCTCATGTATTTATGATACTCCCCTTAATAAACATATTGATTCTAAAAGTTAAAAACTATTTAATATAAATATCGTAATCTTAAACCAATATTAAGATCAAAGGAATACGAAATGAAACTACTTCTCGTCGAAGATAACACTAGGCTTGCAGAAAGGATTTCGTATCATCTTCGTGCATCCTACATTGTTGATGTCGCTGAAAGCGGAAAGGATGCGATTGATAAAGCATCCCGAATAGAATATGGTGTGATTCTTCTCGACTTAGGACTCCCTGACATGAATGGTTTCGACGTCTGTTCAAAGATGAGGGAGCTAAATATAAACATTCCAATTCTTGTACTAACTGGCAACAGTGATATACAGGACAGGGTTAAACTCTTAAATGGAGGTGCGGATGATTATGTTACAAAACCCTTTAATACAGACGAACTCCGTGCACGAATCGCAGCTGTAGGTCGGCGACAAATGAGGAGCCAAATGCGATCTCTCATTACGTATCGAGACCTTACTATGGATATTGACCACCATAAAGTCTCCCGGTCAGGACAATCCATTATACTTCGACGAAAAGAATTCGATATTCTTGAATACTTAATAATAAACAAAGGAAGAATCATGACACGTGACATGATTATGGACCATGTTTGGAGCTCACACACTAATAGCTGGACAACAACGATCGATGTTCATATCAAGCATTTACGAGACAAAGTAGACAGACCTTTCAATACGCCGTATATAAAAACAGCTTACGGGCTTGGATATAAAGTTGATGAGGTTTAGCAACACAGTACATCTTGCAGCACAAAAAAAGTTAGCTCATATTTCACTTAGTCCTATATTTACCACACCAGAGATGATGACTCGTATTGTTCTTCTAGGTACATTAGTGTTCGCGATTCTCCTTTATATTCTTTTGTGTGTCAGTTATTTCGTTCTAGAGCATTCTTACGTTCTTCCTCGAATATTAATAGGAACGACTGTACTTATATATCTATCTGTAACAGCGAATTTTATTTTAAATAAACACATCAAAATAGGAGCATGGATGCTCACTATCCTTTATGTACTATTGGCCATATTTATATTACAAACATGGGGAATAAACGCTCCAGTTGGAATATTAATCCTCGGATTTGTAATATTATTAGCGAGTGTCATGATGGGATCACGATATATCATAGGCGTCACCCTAGGCGTTATTTTTATACTGTTGAGTCTACATTTACTTACGGTATTGAACATCAATCACCCAGACAGAAGTACGCTCGACAACAATTCTACGCCATGGGATGTCATATCTTATTCAGCTATTTTCAGTATCTTCGCACTGATCGCCTGGTTATCCGGTAGGCAAACAGAGCGTGCGTTACAAAGGGCGCTTAATGCCGAACATGAATTGCAAAAAGAAAAGGATTTACTAGCGGTTCGTCTTGAGGAAAAAACGAAAAGCTTACGTGAATCTCAAATTATGGAAATGAAACAGCTTTATAGGTTTGCAGAACTTGGTCAGCTCACAACAGTCATACTCCATGAGCTTGCTAATTACCTCAGCATCCTAACTTTAGACATTGATGATATTAAAGAGCGCCATCAAAGTTCTGCCGCAATCGAACACGCGAAAGAAAGCATCTACTACATTGATGAAATAATCGAAAAAGTACGTGAGCAAATCAAAGAAAGCGATAATGTGTATAAATTTAATGTTTCAAAAGTATTAAAAGAGACAATTGTTCAATTAAAGAAAAAACTACCCAATGCCGACATAGAACATCGCATAAGAAGCGCAGATCGATATGCGCAAAGTAAGATATTTGGTGATCCCTTAAGGTTTGCCCAAGCCATCGTCATACTTGCTACAAACGCAGATCAAGCAACGATCAGCAAAGGTCGCTCTCGAATAATCATAGAATCTTACGTTTCGGGTTCTTCGGTCTTCATATCTGTAAAAGATTTCGGTCCTGGAATTTCGTCTTCTGTGAAAAATAAGCTATTCGAGCCACACAAAAGCGCAAAAGGCGAAGGGCTTGGGATAGGGCTCTACATAATCCGGCAGATTATCGAAACTCATTTTAAAGGAGAAATAACGCTGACAGATAACGAACATACCTGCTTTACTATTCGACTACCAATATCAACTTAGCTCTCCCAGCTAAACCCCGCATACCCAAAATGTCCATACCGCGCCGTCTCTTCATACACAGGTCGCTTCAAATCCAGCGCCGCAATAATCCCGTTCGGTGACAGGTCGTAGTCTTCAGCCACTTCTTCGCGGCCATCAACAACGACAGTTGCTTCCAGCGGTTGGTTAAAGCCAATTGCATAGGCAAGGTACACGAACACCTCTTTCGCGTCACGCGCCTTTAGATAATCGATCGCGATCTTACGTGCCATGTAGGCAGCAGAGCGGTCGACTTTGCTTGGATCTTTACCGCTAAATGCGCCGCCGCCGATCGGGATGCGGGGGCCATAGTTATCAACGATCAGTTTGCGGCCGGTCAGGCCAGCGTCAGCGTCGAAGCCACCAACGTTCCAGTCCCCTGCTGGGTTAACATGTAGACGCACGTCTTCACCGATAGTTACGGCCAGCGGCTCTTTTGTAAACCAATCAAGGACCTTATTGGTCAGTTCTTGTTGCGAGGCGTGTTGGAAGCTTGCCACGACTGATACGATCTTGCCGTCTTTGGTCGTCACCTGTGTCTTGCCATCATACGGCCACTGCTGATACAAGAACTGGTTTAGTTTACGGGCCAGGATAACTTCCAGCGGTAATAATTCTTTCGTTTCATTCGTCGCATAGCCAACCATAATCCCCTGGTCACCTGCACCACCAGTATCGACACCTTGGGCGATTTCGGGACTCTGTGCGGCAATGTGTTCGATGACATCAACATCACCTGCCAGGCGTTTTACAATCGCCAACACGTCTACATGTTGTGCATGTGAGGTCACTTCACCCGTCACGAATACTTTGCCGTGTCCCCCAGCAACATCCACGGCCACGCGGGCATGGGGGTCTTCGACTAGGTGCGCATCCAAAATTGCATCTGATATTTGATCACAGATCTTATCGGGGTGCTTTGGTGAAACGCTCTCAGCGGTTTTAAAAATTGACATAAAAATACTCCTTCTCGTATCTTTCACGCCATTACAGGCAGAGAGAATAAGAAGGAGTACAAAATCTTATCTTCCCTTATGTAAGGGCTAGAAGGGGCACCGTTTCGTCTGAAAAAGATTCAGGCGCTGGTTGCCGGCAGGTCATAGAGCTAGATCTCTCGCTGCACTCTGGATACGGTTTAAATTGTTTAACTAGGCTACTATACCATTTACGGTAAATGATTTCCACCCGTCACGCCAATCACCTCGGCGGTGATGTAGCTTGATTCTTGGCTAGCAAGGAAGACGTACGATGGCGCCAGCTCAGCTGGTTGCCCGCCGCGCTTCAACGGTACGTCGGCTCCGAACTCAGCGATCTTCTCGGGTGGCTGTCCTCCACTTGGCTGTAGCGGTGTCCAGATTGGACCAGGCGCCACAGCGTTTACGCGAATACCTTTATCGGCCAACATTTTTGCGAGCGACTTCGTAAATGCAGTAATTGCACCCTTCGATGAAGCGTAATCGAGCAGCCCTGGAGATGGTTGGTACGACTGGATCGATGTCGTATTAATAATACTGGCACCAGCCGGCATGTGCGGAATCGCTGCCTTACTGATCCAGAACATTGCAAAGACATTCGTTGCAAAGGTCTTTTCAAATTGTTCACTCGTGAGGTCTTCAAGCTTCTCGACAAAGACCTGTTTGCCGGCATTGTTCACGAGGATATCAATTGAACCAAACTCTTTCACGGTTGTTTCTACTAAACTGACAGCATGTGCTTCATCGGTAATATCGCCTGGAATAGCGACAGCTTTTTGACCGACTTCTTCGATCAACGTGACGATCCTATCGGCGTCTTCTTGCTCTTCGGGTAAATACGATATAGCCACGTCAGCACCTTCGCGCGCAAACGCAATCGCAACGGCCGCACCAATACCCGAGTCTCCTCCAGTTATTAGAGCTTTGCGTCCCGTAAGACGACCAGTTCCGCGATAGGTGTCTTCACCGTGATCGGCTTTTGGAAACATTTCTGCTTCCACACCAGGTGCAGCTTGCATATGCGCCTTCATTTCATCCGGCCCAGGGTACTGTGTTGTTGGGTCCTGCATTGTGTATTGATCTTTATCGTTCATAGAGAATAGTCCTCCTCTTTAGATTAAAATTCGATTAGAATTCAGATTAGTGTTCAAAAATACGGGAACGATGCTTACTTCGTGAAAGTGTCTTTTGCTTTCTTAGCGACAGCCGTAGCTGTTTCAGCGAAATCTTTGAGCGGCTGAACGCGTGATTCGATTGCCTTGTGAATGTGATCGATCTTCACTTTGATGACAACGGCGACTGCGATCAGGGCAATGAGAATGAGGGTAATCAAGCTCATACAAATGATTCCAATGATATAAAACGTGTTAGCAAGTTCCATTTGTATACTCCTTAATTAAATATGTGTACCACCTTATTATACGCGCCTTCTTCAGGACATTCCAATCTCGTACACATATTTCAGGCGTATAATAATTTCTATGAAATCATCACGTATCATTACCAGGCAGAAAAAAGGTACCGGTTTTAGCTACACAAACAAGGCCGGCAAAGTCACCGACAAAGACGTATTGAAACACATCGAATCGCTCGTCATTCCTCCGGCATGGTCTGACGTAGTCATCGATCCATCTCCCAAAGCCCGCGTTATGGCAAAAGGCAAAGACCAAGCTGGTCGCCAACAGGCAATCTACAATCCAGCCTTCCGCAAAAAACAGGAAGCCAAGAAATTCGACCGTACGTTACGTTTTGCGGCCAAGCTTCCGAAGCTTCGCAAGCAAATGGAAAAAGACCTGCGTCGACGCAAGCTTGGCAAAGAAAAAGTCTTGGCAACCATCGTGACTCTGATCGACCAAGCCTACTTCCGCGTCGGTAACGAAAAGTACGCCAAAGAGAACAAAAGCTACGGCATCACGACGCTTCGTCGCAAACATACGACCGTCAAAGGCAAGACGGTCACCTTTGACTTCGTTGGTAAAAGCGGCAAAGAACATATCAAAACTGTCACTGACACCCATATTGCCGGCATCATCAAACAGCTTGATGAACTTCCTGGGCAAGAGATTTTCCGCTACCTTGGCGACGACGGTTCAATGCACGACCTCCACAGCGCCGACGTGAATAGTTACATCAAAGCTGCGATGGGCGATGAATTTAGCGCTAAAGATTTCCGCACCTGGGGTGGAACATTAGTAGCGACAACTCTTCTGATTCAAGCTGAACGTTCGCACAACGAAAAAGTCCGTGACAAGATCATTTCCGAAGTCGTCAAACAGACCGCCGAAAAACTTGGCAACACCCCAGCAATTGCCCGTAGCGCCTACATTGACCCTCGCGTTATCCAGGCCTATCACCACCCATCCGGTATTGTTGCGATGAAAGAATCACTCGACACTATTCGTCCACGCAAATACCTCAGCCGCGACGAAGCCAAACTCCTCCACCTCCTGAAAAAACAGCCACACTAATACCTGTTGCTGTTTTACTAATTTTGTTGTATAGTATCGGCATCACCACCGGTGTACCTTTCATCCTCGATCATAGATAGGAGGCAGACATTTGGCGAAGCCGAATTTTCATGTCAAGTACGACAACAAGTACCAGCTGAACATCTTCGTCAACTACGAAACACGGCAAAACCTTACCAGCGATAACCCTAGGATTCGTAAAGAAGCCCAGAACATCGTCTGCTCACGGTTCTATCGTGCCTGCCTCATCAAGTTCAGCGGCCTTGCGCCCAAGATCGTCACCTGGTCACACATCACTGTGACTCCGCTCAAGTAGAAAGAAGGAACTCCTGTGCAAGGAAAAAGACTCGTCTACGTCGAAGGAGAGTGCTGCGACAACGACAACTGCCTGGCCTGCAACGGAGAGCAGCGGTTGACGCATGACAACTGTCACGAGACCCCGAAGTGCACCATCAGGTACGAATACCGCTAACCACCCTATCTATCCAGGATGAAAGAAGACCGCGTTCTTACGAGCGCGGTCCTTTCATGCCAAGATCTTTTTACTTGAACTTGTAGGCTTTAAACAGTTCAACCCACTGATGTAAGCGCATTTCAGACGGCTTGATACCTTCAGGCAGTTTAACCCGTTTCTGTGGCGTCTTCGCAAAGATCTTCGGATCCGAGAAACAGCCTTGGATAAATTCACGGTACTTCGGCATATCTTCCAGTGGAATAAACGGCTCATCGCGTTTCTTAATTTCAATCAAAACCGTATCTACAGCAGGTGGCGGTGTGTAGTCTGATCGCTTCAATGGGCGACGTATCCGCACATTAAATGTTGGACCAACCATCATCCCTAGCTGGCCAGTAAAACGATCGGAGTTCGGAAGCAACTTGTTCGCGAACTGTTTCTGGACAATTAGATATGCAGCGCTTGGTGCATTCTTGTCCTCGGTAATTTTCCGAAGAATCGGTGAACTCAAGTGGAATGGGATGTTCGCAAAGATCTTGTACTCACCGTCGGGTAGTGTCATCTCGAGGAAGTCGCCCTCTTTGATCGTGACGTTATCTTTGCCGCGCATGTTTTCACGTAATTTTTCGATTGCAAGCGGTTCGATCTCGATCGCATACACGTGCAGTGCCTTCGTTGCCAGCGCCGAGGTAATCGCGCCAGTACCCGCACCGATGTCGTACACAATGTCGCTCATCTTGATGTTTGTGTGGCCAATAAGTTCTTTAATAAAGTCCTGGCCGCGCAGGAAGTGTTGCGAATAATTGTCGAGTCGTTTCATATCTGTATTGATTATATACTGATAACGCCAAAAGATATAGAAAAATAATAATTTTATGTTATAATATACATAGCATAAACGTGCAAATGAGTGGTGAGGATACAACATGTCGACAGGGAAAGAAGCACCTGTAAGATTGTCGAACCCAACCGAGTTCAACTCGATGGCCAACGACATCCGTGCATCGATGCAGGGCTACACAACCGCCTTCTTCGTGTTCGGTGTGACAACCGGCGGCTGGCGACTAGTAGACGGAACTCCACCGTTCGAACAGGGTCAGCACCGTTTCATCTTCCGGCATCCGCTGGACGACGAAACGGGTGTCGCCGAGTACGCCTGCGTGTTGCTGTCGGATGACGGCTACGAGACCGAAGTGTGTCAGTACATTCTGGTTCAGAATGACAACGACTACAAGGGCGCCGGCTTCGAGCGATTCGACGAATTCCGACTCGCACCCGTGCGATAGGTCTGCACTGCGGAGTGGGAAAGTTGCGAGAAATCGCGACTTTCCCCCGCAGTTGCGGACCATTTTTAAATCCATAACAGTTTCTAAGGTATAATGAGAGTAATAAATGAGTAAAAAACCCTTCCCTATTGTCACCGTCACGCTTGAAAAAATCGTCGGTGGCGGCCAAACGCTTGCGACCATGGACGATGGCCGTAAACTTTTTGTATGGGGTGGCCTCCCTACCGAACAGGTAGAAGTCCAGCTTTTCCGCAAGAAAAATAGCTTTGCAGAAGGCTACGTGATTAACGTTCTGACACCAGCAGCTGATCGCATCGAAGCACTTGATCCAGGCAGCTACGTTTCGACTAGCCCATGGCAAATTATGAAATTCGACAGTGAACAGAAACACAAAGCCGAACTGATCAAAGAAGCCTTTGCGCTCCACGGCCTACAGCTTCCTGGCACCATCGACATCTTCAGCGACAATTACGACTTTGGATACCGTAACAAAATGGAATTCAGCTGGTACTGGGACAAAGAAACCGAACAGCTCGACCTCGCATTCTACGGCCGCGGTACACACAGTAAAGTTCCTGTCGAAGGCAGCCACCTTGCTATGGACAAGATCAACGAAACAGCGCTCGCAATGCGCGACCTTCTTCGTGCGCACCACGCAACTGGTTTTTCGCTAAAGACACTCCTGATCCGTGCGAACCAAAAAGGCCACGTTTCAATGCAACTGTACGTTAAGGCTGAATCATTCAAACCACTGCGCGAAATTGATATTGAAGCACTTGGCGTTAAGGGCTTCGAAATGATTTACTCTAACCCAAAAAGCCCAGCGAGTGTTATCACGAAGCGTCTCCAATCTTGGGGTGTTACTTCACTAAAAGACGAAATCAACAGCGTCGAATTTAGCTACGCGACTGAAAGCTTCTTCCAAATTAATATTCCTGTGTATGAACAAGCCCTTCGTGACATGAAAGACTACGTCATCCCCGGCAAACCAACTGTCGACATGTACAGTGGTGTTGGTACGATTGGTCTGACTATCGGTACAAAAGACCTGACACTTGTCGAGATCAACGAGAGTGCCGTTAACGAAATGAAAGCGAACATCGACCGCCTCAAACTGAAATCTGCCCAGGCTGTCCTTGCACCAAGCGAAAAAGCCCTCGACTTCATTAC
>Ga0247808_10000902_pt1 | contig 14363 bp, 9 predicted proteins | sample UWRJL089202R1_FD_179914 | JGI IMG/M metagenome (GOLD analysis project Ga0247808, IMG submission 179914) | Plant litter microbial communities from Arlington Agricultural Research Station in Wisconsin, United States - UWRJ-L089-202R-1 | ecosystem: Environmental > Terrestrial > Plant litter >... | reverse complement strand
GTGGCTGGTTAGAGTCAGCGACATTGTGATAGTGCTGTAGGAAGAATCCCCTATTCCCAGGAGAACTCCGCAAGGAGCACGCTCCATCTGTCAGAAGCCCTCGTAGCGGGTGCCCTCGTCCCTGACCGGGATCAGAAGTAGCTCTTATAAATCCCAAAGAGCGGTATGGAGGCCAAGTGACTAATTACTCGTAAGTTTGGAGGGGAGCGACGTGCCTGCGCTCGCATTTCGCAGGAGTCGCACTTCTGACCTCACATCACATGTATGATGATACTCGACCGCAAGAGCAACGGGGTTTTCGAGAAGGGAGGGTGCTGCACCGGTCAGAACTCAAAAGCGGTGTGGCTTGCGTTGCTTCAGACTGACTGACTGACTGACTGACTGAGCATACATTGCTGATGCATCCATACATCGGATAAAAAGGTCGCACAGCCTCGTCTCCCACCGTCTTCATTTGATCAAGCCTTGTCCGCCCAAGACTTTCGGCTAGCCCTACGGCGCTGGGATGTGCGGGACTACAGGGGAGCTACAGGCAGTTTCTACAGGGCCTACAGGGCCTACAGGGACTACGGGGTGACACCTGCACGCTGGACCGCTACCAGATTGGCTCGCTACCGGCTTCGGAAACGCCGCCCATGGCACATCCCTTACTGCGTCCCAAGTTCCTTCGTACAAGCGTCTGGTCGGTCCACCGCCAATTGAACGGTGTCGTATGCCCGCCAATAGGTCCTCCTTAGTGCCTGCATAGACTTTGGGTGAGGTTGGTATCTCTGAGGGCAAAAACCGAGGATTGAGTGCTGACCGCAGACTAATTCACCGACAATCTGATCAAGTTGCGCCGGCAGAGGCTAAACTGACCACTGGGATATCTCGCGCGCTGGTGAGTGGTAAACCAAGTGCAACCCGGCGACGCAGTGAGCTGCCAGCAAGAAGCAACGTTTCACACCAGAACCTTCCATTCAGCTTCCATAAGGTTATAGGGCGTCTGCATCTCCGTCTTGATCGTTGCCTACTTTCGATGCTTTTACGTCCGTAAAGTATGCTTTCATAATAGCACGGTGGTGGCATTGATGAACAACTTTGATGAACCACTATACTTCACCGATTACTCACTGCGACCTCCCAAAGCTCGACAATTTGAGTTTTGGGTATCGAAGATGATGGTAACGGCACCCGCCCGCCCGCAATAAGATTTAGGCACAACCTACTCCCGGCCGAAAGTGGTTTGAGTTCTGGTACAAGAACCTCCCGTGCGCTTGTGAATATATCTCGAGATCGTACGATAGCGCCTACCCAGCAGCGTCGGCGATGCGATCTTCTATAGTCGTGGTTGGCAGTACCCGTCGCTGATTACTAACAAAGAAGCTTTACCCGGCAACCCCATAATAATGCGAAATGCTTCTTCTCGCAACACTTAACGACAGTGCATCAGTTTCTCCCTCTGTCTCTCACACACTCCCTTGTGTTCCGTATCACAAGATGCAATAACCAATACAGATGCCGACGCAACCCGCTACTGCTGGAATGCCCTCGTGGCTTGTCGACGAACAACAACCGACCCGGAAGGTGGGTGGGCTTTCCTCAGGTCCCAAGAACAAACAACAATACAAGATCGACATACCGTAACTCAAGTTGAGTCAAGATGAGCACTATCAGACACTATTAGATACATTCCGACCGACGGTAGCTCAAAAGTCAAAGAGAGGGGAGCTAAATCTCGTAGCTTAGCACCTGATGTCGTATCCCGTAGGGTGAGGGGGCCATCCTACTCGGCGTCCAAAGTCAGACCTTCTTGCTTTGGTGGTCATCACACTGGCGCTTGGATAAATGACCCGGGTGTGTGAGGTCCATCTTCCTTCCGCGTCGATCTTTGTGCACTGAGTCCCAGCAATCTTGTAACCCTCAGGGGATGTATTTTTGAAACGGAAGGCTTTGCGGCTCTTTGTATGCTCGTACCAGCCCTTGGAAATGAGAGTTGGTGCCCTATCGTACTATGCACCAATCGAAGGGCTAGCACCCCATACCCCAGTCAACCAGTAAGCCTGTCTTGGTCTATGCGTTCAGACAGAGAGCATAAGTTAGTCTGATATGAAAGCAACCCCACGGTTACTTAGCGAACCATACTTTCGGATCACGTTGGCTAGGGTTCATGTTTGTCAGATTTATGTTCAAGGACTGAGCTATTTACGGCTACTGACCAATGTGACGAGAAGACCATGTCGACTTCCCCTACCCGAATTAATATCCGGGAACCATGGTTTTGGATACTTAAAAGTGGTTGGGACATCACACATATGGCCATGATACTACAGAAAGAAAACTCTATGCTCTCCATTGCCGTGTGCAGAATTTAAGGTTAGCCGCGAATATCAAATAGTGATGTCCAAAAGCCAAGTCGCCGACGTGAAGTTCCACTGGCGAACATATTTGATTCCAGAACTCTAACTTTGGGCCGGGAGACGGGAGCATGCATATAATTTGGCGTACACGAACTGTTTGGATTATGATTGTCGAACATGCATATTAAATCTCCCCCTTTTTTCAATCCCGGCAACTTACTTGCACCCGGTAATATCATTAATATCACTATAATGTTGTCGTCGGGGCCGGGACTTGCGTTTTACATCCAGTAGTGTAATTGAATACTGGTCATGATTAGAACGTACGCCCTAAAAATCTGGGGGTGCGCCTTCTTGTCCCTGCTGCTGCAAGGATCGCTCTAGGACCTGCACTTTTCCCCTTTCCTAAAAAGCAATACGATAGGCAAAGAGATATTCCAAAGGAGAGTCGATGGGTGGGGTCGGGTTGTACACGTAGATTGTATCTCTCCAGTACTACTGGCTGCGGCAAGCCTTGACCTTCCAAATCTCTGCCACAAACCTGGGTGCCACGTTGTCGAACTGGCCCAAAAAAGCCGACTTTACATTGAAGATTGGTGCTCAAGCGGTCGATGCTTGCGAGCCATGTAACCACCGTCAGTGGTGTGCTCAGGAAGTTTAGAAGGTCGAAGGTCAAAGGTGTTAGACTTGTCTATAGTTGATTTTAGACCCGTCTAAAACAGAAGAGCCAAGATGGAAGAGGACACTACCTCTTCACAAGCCCAGCGGATTTATCCTCGTGGTAACGATATGTGGCTACCCGTCGAACCGTAGATCTGGACCATCCCATTGCGGGGATGGTGGACTGTTGATGCATTTGCGATGAATCAAAATTGATATTCGATGTCCCAGGTGCTGGATGCTGGATGCTGGGTTAGAATCCTGTCGAGAACCAGACTTGCTTGGTATTCGCAACCATCACCTTCGTTATCTTTTGTGGCTATAGATAATCAAGCTGTCCCAAATGTAGCATGGTGGTGGTACGATGTTAAAGCCCGGTACGAGGTTCTGTTTGAAGCACCACTGACACTGGACGGAATAAGCCGTGATCACATTCGCCATGTTATTGAATCCGACCATGGTAACAATCCACGAGGCGCCTGCAATTCACCAGGAGAATCAGAGAGTCAGACTCCGCGGGACCCGACCTCGCTGACTTCTGTGAGCAAAACACTCGCGGGAACGTGTTCCCCGTACGACTTTTGACAAGCCATGGCGATGGAACATTCTGTGTAGAAAAATTGCATGCAGGTGCTGCTTCTCTTTCAGTGGCTGAAGCAGAGTCTGGAAACCCGACAGCTGCGTGCTGCCGATCGCCCTTGCATTAATTGGAAACCACAGTCCAAAAAGCAAAACACTTAGCTATGGTGGAAGAGCAGCCTCTCTGTGGCAAAACTCCCCTGGTGTTTCTGCTCTGTCTGAGTGTTTGCCTCGAAGAATTTGTTTGTTTCTATTCAAGATGATGTGACTGTATGGGTAGTAATATCGCATCGGATAGTGATACGGTGATTGCATTGATTTCAATTTGTTTGATACATTGAACACTGGCATAACTAAGGGGAAGTCCGCGCATTGACATGGAAAGCATTAAGTGAACGACCTTTTGTCAGGATGGGGTGCTTCAAAACAGTGCTTTTACGGTTTGAGAGTATCAGATAGTCAGAAAGATTGGGATACTAAGGCACCGTTTGACATCCAGACTATAGAGTAGTTCCGTCGGTATGTCGAATATCAAATAGGAGCAACACTTTGCCCATGTCGCACGCCTCAGCAAATCTCAACGTCTTCAAAAATTTGATTGTAGGCTGATCTTTTTGCATTGTAAGAAGATGAACGTATTTCTCACTGCAAGGTATTTTCTAAAAAGGTACGAAGGCGACTGGACTGTGATTGGATGCACAAGTATATACTTGCAATTGAACGTGGTCAACGACCTGCTCACACAGGCATGTTATGTTCCTCCTTTATCCACCGCTTTACTTACCTCTTAACTAGCGCTGGGAGCTTTGGGGGTTTCTCGCAGGAGTAATATTTATTCAACCTCATTTTAGCCTAGAAAGAATGTGAAAGCACCCCTTTTACACCCACTGTCTACACGCTGAGACGAGTCATCAGTCAATGCTCTGGAGACTTTTCGAATGACTAACTGGCAATTCTACGTCAAAGAGTACAACGGAGTTTTGACACTTAGATACCCATCGTACATGTTAGCTCTGTCTTCTAGCTGCATATAAGCAAGTGCAATGGTTCGTGTATGTTCATGGACAGGTGTTGGCTGGCTATGGAAATGTTATTAAGATTTCAGTCTCAACCCTGCTTCTTTTTAGGCTAGAAAACCAATCACTGGCATTCATACCTTTGCAAAACTATTGATTAATTCGGAAGACTTATATTGAAGAAGCATTCCAGAGTCTGGGGAAACTCATAGCGTTTTCTTAGCTGGCGCCAAGACTCCTAAACCCACCATCGTTGTGGCGTAAGTGGCTGAAGCTCTCCCTCTCTGACACGTTTACCTCTTGAGAATCGCATCACAGAACGATAACTTGAGTTGGTTTAAGGATATGTAGCCACGTGGAAATTGCGAAGGGCAACCTCTATCTCAAAAGGATATCAAAAGCTATTGATCAAGCACAATGGGCCGTCTCGCGTGGTATACGGGGGTAATGTGGACATGTTCTCTAGATTTGGGAATACTGCTAATGCCCACAGGTCTCGACGGCGCTGGCAGCTGGCGTAGTGGTCTCTGCCTTCAATCAGCGGGTGAATTTCTACTCAGCATGTGTGTACTTGGCGCAAAGTAATCTTTGCTTGATGGTAAGGCGGAGCAGGCTCAACTATGACTGAGGGGGGAAGTAGATGCTAACTTGCCACCAGATTCTCATCAACCTGATCCTATTCATCTATGGCAGCTTCATGTATTGGCTGCAGCGGCTCTGTTATGGAGAGCTTCGACCCATCGAAATCGAACAGCTATACGAAAAGGCGTGGTTTGCGATCACAGAAACATGCCTAGCCATGACCATATTCAGGGAGGAAGTCGGAGCCTGGTTCTTGGTCATGTTTGTTGCTCTCCTTACCGGAAAGGTGTGGGGATGGATTGGAGATGGCAGAGTGGAAGTCCTAGAACAACAACCTCCGGCGAATCCGAGACTATTTCACATTAGATTGTCCGTATCCCTAGCAGCATCTATCCTGTATGATATCTGGATGATGTCGTACATCATCAACGCAGTAATCCAACAGGCGCGCCCGAATATGATGGTCATGTTTCTATTTGAATTTGCAATCCTCACTACGGCTTCCATGTCAACGGGCTTTCGATACACAATATCTTTGATCGAGGCAAGAGTTGTTGGAAAGCAGACCAAAGAGAGATTGATTGAAAGACGGCGAGAAGTTCGGGAAGAACGCGCAGAGATGATAAGAGAAAGAGAAGTAGCAGCGGCAGCAGCAGCTGCTGAAGGAAATCCTGCACCCGAAGAGTCGGAGCCTCTCCCCAACGAAGAAGATGTCGATGAGATGGACATTGAAGTTCCAGGCTGGGAGGCGAAAGGTCAATGGATTTTGACTCTTGCGCTTTGCACAGGTATGAAACATCTAGAATCTTTACATGGTACCAGCTAATATCTACAAGACTTCGTGAAACTGGCAATCTACTGTACCTTCTTCATCATCTTACTTATGTTCTATGGCTTGCCAATCCACATCATGCGTGATTTATTCATGACAACCAGATCTTTCATACAAAGATTGACAGCATTCTTGAGATATCGCAAGGCAACTCAAGACATGAACCAGCGCTACCCAGATGCGTCAGTCGAGGACATTGAAAGGGAAAATACGTGTATCATCTGTCGTGAGGACATGAGACCATGGTCAGTTACCAATCCAGAGGCTCCACAAGTAGCTCCTGGAGAGCTTCCGCCAGCTCGTCCTTCATCTACGGTCAACGAAAGAACCCGACCTAAGAAACTGCCTTGTGGCCACGTTCTTCATCTAGGTTGTCTAAAGTCCTGGCTCGAGAGGCAGCAAGTATGTCCGACATGCCGGGAACCTGTGGTAGAAGGCGCTGGCAACAATACGCGTCGTCAAGGACGGAATAATGTCAACCCAGCAGGAGCGGGAGGTCAACCACCAGCTCCTGGGCAGCAAGATGGTGGTGGAGCTCCAAATCCTGCTCCAGGTCGAGGCGGTCGGGGAATGAGAATGCTCAACTTCGGTCCTTTGAGAGTAGGCTTTGGTCAAGCCAATCTACAAGACCTCCAACAAGGCATTGCGGGAGCACAACCTGGTCAGAATGGCATTCCTCAGGGAGCAAGAGTATATGGACTCGAACTAGGCTTCCCCAGGCGTAACCAGGCTCAAGCACAAACTCAAGGTACAGCACCTGCATCATCCATACAGGAGCAGGTGCAGCAAATAGAACAACAAGTCATGGCAGAAGTCCAATCGCTACAGCTTACCCAACAACAACTGCAGGTCATCCACCTCCTGCAATCTGAATTAGAAAGACTCCGACAACTACAAAATGGACAGACCGACCAAGGAGCAGCCACGTTTGGATCTGTAGCTTCAACAATGGGTGTAAGGCCCGCCGCAACATATACGATGCCACATGTGCAACGGCACGGAGCACGCTCTAACACCGCAGCCATACCCGCTGGTAGTGCCGATCTCCCACCTGGAGTGACCATCCCAGAAGGTTGGTCTTTATTGCCGTTGCAAAGACTAGCTGGCGTTACACAAACAGGAGAGCCTGCATTAACAGGATTGGCCCCCACAGCCACCACCACTCAAACACAAACACAAACATTCACCAGCCCTACGACCGACGCATCTAATAATACTCCTTCGGGGATCCCAAATCCCGCTATCCAACCCCAGACTTTGGGTTCTGATTCGACTGGCCAGAACGCCACGAGCCTCCCACGTCCAACGGCCCCCGACCAATCATCGGATACAGAGGCCACGTTTACCATCCCAGACACCACGTCGTCGAATGCACCTTTGTTGCAGACTCCCCCAGCAGTGCTACCCAACTGGGGTTCATCGCAGCTATTTTCAGGACCAACACTCACGGCTAATACGAACAATGGCGTCGGCACACCGTCCGGTGATGCAACACTGCCCACCGCCTCTGGGGGAGGTAGCTCTGGAATCGCGAGTTCAGGTGGTAGTGGCGCTAGCGTTAATGCGACTGACCTTTCAAGTGAGGGGGGGTATTCAAGTTCTGTGGCAGCAGTAGGTGAAACTTCGAGTTCTGCAGAAGAAAGGAGGAGAGACAAGGGTAAGGCCAAAGCTGCAACCGTAGAGGACACCGTTGATGAAACGGATGCGGATGAACTGGAAGGGAGCTCGAGCTAGATGGCCCTCCAATTGTCTCCCTTTGCGCGTATCTTGGAACACGACGAAATGGGCATCAGCGGCGTTTATTTGGGATAGGACAAGAGCTCTCAATTTGTATGAAGTCATGTCATGGAATGTATATATTAGCAATGGAATGGCATTTTGAATCAGTGTAGAACCATGACCTAGTTGAACTATTGAACGATTGTAGTGAACGGATAGGGTGTGCTGTTGATCATGCGTTTTATTTTGTATCTGTTACAAACTCGTCTATTCTCGCTGAATTTGCAATGACGTTTTCGTGTTGAATTCTTGTGATTGGTATCTGATTGCCCATCGTTATTTCGTTATATGGTCCCTCGTGAAAATGCGTAACCCAACACCACTTAGACATGTATCTCTATCCACCTTCCATTGCCAGCTTGCATGAGCATGCAATAATAAATTATCCTTCCTTCTCCAAGAGAGGCTGCTCTCGTCCATGCCTACCTCAAAACCTAATACAGAGCCAGCAGATGCAACCAGCCAACGATCCAGAGGGGAAAACGGGTGCGGAGAAAGAAGGGTAGTTAAGGGAGAGGTATGTTCCCTGTGATAGCGGCGCTCATCGAGTTGTGAAATGCAGACATGGTTGCTTGGACAACTTCTCGGCTTGCCCAGTCTTTGATACTAAGGGCGAGGTAGTTATCAGGGGAAACCGGACTGTACTGGATATCTTGGGCTGTGAACCTCTCGACACTGGTGGAGGGTCAGTTGTGAGTTAGAACACAGGAGGTTGAATGTGCGGCGACTCGTGATAGATAGTAAATCATACGAAACTCAATTGCACTCAGGGAACTACAGTTTAGTCTTTCTGGAGGCTCATACGGAACGGAAACACTGAACTGCTTGTTGAGGTGTATAATACTTGGCTACTCAAACACGTTTCGTGGCTTGAACACAGCACACTATTTAGAGCAAGGCATCTTGTAGGGAATCCAGACATGGCTTTAGAGAATATAAAAGGAAAATCACTTACATGTCAGTTCCTGAGACAACAAACTTTGCGTCAAAGCTACTCAGAGCCATGGTCTTGGTCTTGTAGGCTATGGTTTCAACATGCGGTATAGAAGACCAGCGAAGAGACATAGGGAAGCAAATGAGGTATGCTGGTCCTGGTGTCAAATCTAGGAAGACTGTAAAGCGATTCTTTCCATAGAGAATTGGAGTGCCTTCTTTATTGATAGTACAGCAAGCCTGGAGGATAGCGACTGATGGTTTATTGCCTTTGGCACGTTGAGAAGCCGATAAAGTTATGCCTTCTTCCACAACGAGGAGGTGAGGGTAGATCTAACCATAGTTAGTTGAGCTTGTTCAAGCTCTAGATTTGAAAGATCAAACGCACCTTGAGCCGAACCTCCGGTGGCAGGTCCATGAAAGAGCCTTTTGCTTTCGTGACACTTATCTGCTGAACCTCCGAACAATATCCCATGCCATCTAAGTTATTCTTTTCCACTCCTGGCCTTTTAGGATAACTAGCACGGGACTCAACCAGGTTGTCACGTGTAGATATCATCATTTTGCTCAATGCTTCACTAGGTTCCTCCATAGTCTACAGTTCTTGGAGGCCAGGAATTGTAGACAAGGCTTGTGTGGAGATGTGTCACACACTCTATGTCCAATGTCACAGTGCAGACTGCAGTGAATGGGGGACTTTTCGATAATGGTGCGCTTGTCGTCGTACCACAAGAAAAGGCAGGCTAAAGGATGCGCATGCACTCGTTCAGGCACGCCACCAATATTGAAGTGGGTTACCAGGTAAATCGATAGATAGACCGACAATTTGACAGTGCCGGTCGCTATCTCGACTACAATTTTGGACTACCGTGACCGTCTCGATTTGCTGCACGTCCGGAGGAGCTCTAGCTATCAGTAGTCGTGAAGTCGCGGCACGCCTGTCAGACGACCGTGATAACAGTGGGATTTAGTGGCGAAGGATGGTCGTTTTATGCACGATGATATATGCGGGGTAGCTAGAGGTTCAGACAAAGTGTCAGAAGTTGAGCTTCAACATGGGGCCGCTTAGAGTTCGAGGTTCACGTTGAGGTCTTGTCAATTGAATGGTTGCGGGGTTGCCTTTCCCCCCAACCTTTGTTGACCAGCCGTCCTGTGTTGTTGTACCGAATGCAAAGTTGAAGCTGGAGCTTGCTTCAGGGACCTGCCGTACCCTCAATACATAATTTGAAGCATGTTAAATGAATGAATGATTGATTTGCCTGTCGGTGTTATTTGGCTAAGCGCTCCTACGTTTAGGGGAAACGAATCTCCCCCGCCAAAGTGCGTGCAATGGAGTTGTAATTTCTTCGGTGGCATCTTTGGATATCCCCAACAGTTTTGTAATTTAAATAAGATGGGAAAACCTGCGGACGTCTGTGTTAAACCGTAGCGGAGAGTAAGCTAGTCTCGTACCTTTGGGCTTCATTCATCCATCGCACGCACCACAGCGGTCAATTCAATGCCAGCGACAACCACGACTACGGTTCGCATGCCGCAGGATCTTGTACGCTTCCTCTCCGTATCTTTGGCAGCAATTGCCCCTCCTCTTCCAGGAAGCTTTTCTCAATTCATGGGTTTTTCTTGATCACAAGCACCGAGCGTTCAATTCAGTTGTCATTGTTTGGAAGCTTCCCCTGCAAGCGGAATATTAGCCTGGTCAAGCCTGGTCGAGCCTGGGCATCCCTCGTCATCCACATTATCCGATCCCATTGTTGTGCTCCTCCATCTTCCACCACCACCTTTTCCATGCTTCAATCGCCTCGATATTGACGGGTTACTATCGAGAAATCTTGCTGCTATCTTACCTGACAGCAATGGCTTCCCGAGCCGAAGATGTTTACGCGACGGTCAGTCCACCCGACCTGCGCCGTTGCTATGGGCTCGTTTCCAGGTTCTAGTATACTGACCTTGTTAATAGTTGCTGTTAAACGATTACTACCTGCCAGGTACCTTTCTCCCCCAAAACAAAACTCTGGACAACTTGCTAAAGCTTCATTCCAGGTGCTTTGGTATTGGCACATTCCTTGCGAGATGCCGGCACGACCAAAAAACTGGCAGTGTTTGTGTTGGATAGCGTGTCTGCAGAGGCAACGGTCGAGTTGCGGGTATGTACTCGAGAGGTCATAATCAACAAACTATTCTCTAATTTCTAAAGAAAATATTCGACTACATTATCAAGGTGGAACGAATCGTCAATGAGACACCTGCCAATTTACAACTCATGGATCGTCCCGACTTGCACTCCACATTCACCAAAATCGTGCTGTGGAAGCAGACTCAATTCCGGAGGATAGTATATGTAGATGCAGATATTGTGGCTCTTCGAGCGCCGGATGAGCTATTCGACCTTCCCCAGCCATTTTCTGCTGCTCCAGATATCGGTTGGCCTGATCTCTTCAATACTGGGCTTATGGCCCTGACACCAAATATGGGAGATTATTATGCATTACTTGCCATGGCTGAAAGAGGAATCTCGTTCGATGGTGCCGATCAAGGTCTCCTTAACATGCACTTTAAAAATTCCTACAACCGCCTGAGCTTCTCATACAATGTCACGCCTTCCGCCCACTATCAATACCTACCGGCGTTTCGACATTTCCAGTCCAGTATTAGCATGGCTCATTTCATTGGAAAGGACAAGCCATGGACACAAGGAAGAGAGGCGAATCAAGGTTCTACCCCCTACGACCAAATGGTTGGCAGATGGTGGTCTGTCTATGATCGACACTACAGAGATTCAGTAAGTTTAGCCAAGATTTTTGAACGAATATAAACTAAACGTACATAGTCAGCAGATGCTGTGATTACGCCGTCGATAATACAATATCATACGAAGGGCGAATACCAACAGCCAATTCCAGAAATAACTGTGCACCGACCTTCAGTGACGGAAAGCGAGATCAAAGATCAAACCAACAGTGAGATGACCCACCCAGCGTCGGAAGAGCCAGTTGAGGATAGCTCCCAAAAGCTTCCTGAAGTTGCGAGAGAGGAAGAGAGAGAAGTAGAGGAGGTGACGCAACTAGAGACAGAAGCTTATGTTCCCCAAGTAGTACCAGATGTGGTAAAGGAGGAGCAAAAGCCCCAGTATTCGGCTTGGGATGCCAGCAGGTCAGTCCCACATATCCTGAAGAAAGTCTCGAATTAACTTTGCAATAGAGCTCCTCCACCCACTGATTCGAAGCCTGAAGCCCATAGCTTCCCGGCAACACACTACAGCATGTCGTCGGATCCAACACCGTTCAAGGCTCCGGAAAGATACCCAGATCCTCCCAAAGATATGTATTATGAAGTTCCAAAGACTCCAACTTACCAGAAGCCCGCACCAATTTTCCCTTGGGAGAAACATGCTGCAAAACCGTCGAGAGTTTTCCCAGAGGATAGCGGTTTTGTTTTTGAAGTGACCGAGGAGCAACCCAGCACTAGCGAATCAGGCAGTGTCACGGTAGATGACGAGAAGGCTCCAGTCACACCTACCATTCCAACTATCTCAAGCGCGCCCACTGATCCATGGCAGACTTTCACATCCAAAAACGCTTGGGACGATATTCCCGAAATAGAGCGCTATATCGGCAATCTCCAGAAGAATCGCAAAGGCAATATTCAGATATTACAAGGTATGGGCGCTGGTATTCAACAAATATCTAGCCCTGGTGCGAGGAGACATAGCATAAAGCTCACCGATTTCCCGACGGAGATGGAAAGACCAAGTCTCCCCGTAACTCCTGCACCGATTCGACGCCCCAGCTTCTGGGGTGAGGAAAGAGACGACGAAGGGGAACTTCCAGCCGCTGAAGGCGTTCCATCACAAGAGGATTGGGTTAGTTTAGTCCTCGTTTTGACCGACACAGAACTCCAACTTACATCAGCACAATCAGGATCCAGTGGATCGTCTGGAGCAGCTCGCCCGGCGACAATCAGATGTACTTGCAAGCAAGCTTTCGATGGCTGGTGGACCAGCTCGCGAAATCCCTATGAGACCGTTACCTTATGGATCCGAGGGAGTTATATCGCCCACCTACGTACCTCAAACTGCGCTCAGTAGTGGCAATAAAGAAACGGCCGAGCCTAGCTACCACGGCCCTTCCGTAGCTTTCGAAAAGAACGAGACCTTTCCGACTTCTGTGCCTTCACTCCCTCCATCGGAGGAAGAGAAGGATATTCTTGAAACTTGATTCGTCCATTTGAGGGCTAATAGTGCTGGAATTTATGTCTTACGGTGTCGACGCGACTATGTATATTATTTCCCTTATATATGACCTGCATTTCTCGGCCGGTTTTTCTCCTTGTTCCTTAGCGAGCATATATTGCATCAGCAGCTCTTCTGAAACTTTGCACATTTATATAGTTCTTCGCTACATATTCGCATTTCCATCACAGTGTTAATCATTCTCGGGTTGTTCATTGCTTGAGGCTGGATCTAATGTTTATATTGAAAAGGGCGTTGTAATTAGCAAATCAGATACCCTACTGAGTGGAAGCATTTTGCAAGAAAGTAGCAATCTCAATCCTACCATCCATTAACCTGCTTTCAGTGCTCTTCATCAAGTGTAGATGGCTATGGTGCTCCTCTTTGGCTCCTTGCATGAGTGATACTAGAGTCTACCGCTGAATAATCAAGAACTAATGACCGTTTGCGTTAATTGGAGGAAAAGAAGCGGAAAATAATATTGTTGCCAGTTCACATGCACTTAAATACCACTCAATTCTTCTTTTCCAAGAGTACACCTGGCCGTTTCAAGGTGAAAAATGTAAATGAGGAGCTGCGCAGCAAAGCTTAGGCTTCTCTGTTGTATCGCGATTTCATGGTCCTGAACCTATAGGCGCTGTGAAGGGACGCTCCGAGGAGTTGACAGTGTAAGTAGAGGTAATTGTTGGGTTGATTCATGGTTCTGCTGGCATCATTTGAGATTATGGGTGGTGAACTGGTGCTCTAGCGTAGCTGAGCTCTCTAGGATCGACTGCTGGCATCTCCGTTACTTGGAAGAGGGGGAATAATATGGTGAATATGCGTATTGAAAGGCTTGGGATAGCTGCTGAGAGATTATATCTTGCTCTAAAGCTACCGTACGTATAATATTCGTGGCGCTCACTTATCAGTTGTCGCTCTTCAGGATTTCTTGGAGTCGTTGGTTGTGAGCATCATTATAGGCGCTTGTGTAGATGGTTGTGCTGGATGCATATATAAATATCGCGATGGATAGAGGCATCACCCAGGAATAGGAGCATATTAGCTACTCAATGGCTTAGCTATTCTAACGAGATTGAGCTATTCGTATACGACTTGGTAGATTTGACTCTATTAATCACTTGTTGTTGATGCTCTGATTGCTTGTGATTTTATGACTCCTGTGCCTATACTTGATGCTTACACACATATTAACACCATCGTCAGCCTTTCACTACACATCATCGGTTGATGGTATTAGCTTTAAGGGACAACCGTTATAGCTTGCGGATTAGATGTAAAGTTACAAGAGTGCGAAAGGAAGAAGAGGAAGAGGAAGTAGTCAAGAGGAATGTGTCTATTGGGTTCATCAATACTTTTCAGTTAGCTTCGCTGAAATTATTCATTGAAACTTTGTTATCAAGTAGTTTCAGCTT